>Ga0067045_1031087_pt1 | contig 13207 bp, 12 predicted proteins | sample TerdegcTABiofilm_FD_59184 | JGI IMG/M metagenome (GOLD analysis project Ga0067045, IMG submission 59184) | Combined Assembly of (Gp0054472, Gp0054536) Wastewater bioreactor microbial communities from Singapore -Terephthalate degrading...
AGGCGCGGATTATACGGGGCAGCCGGTCGCGCCGCCGCGCGACCGATCAACCTTGGCGCGCCGAAGGCGCGCCAAGGTTAGAATTCTTCGAACTCCGAGTCCTCCGCGTCCCGCGCCTCTTTCAGGGTTATGCCCGTGGCGGCGGATCGGCTTGTCGTCCTCGTCGAAGCAAGCTTCGGCGAATGCCCGGGTCCGTCTTCCTGGGCGGGGGGCGGAGCGATCGGCTTCGGTTCCCGGGCCGCCGGGCGGGACGGTTTCGAGGCGGCGGTGCCGCTTGCGTCGGTCCCCGACCTCGGCGGCGGAGCCGCGGTTCGCGGCGTCCGCTCCGGACCGGACGCCGCGGCATCCCTCGATTCCTCCCCGTCGAGCTTGAAGAACGAGACGGTCTCGGCCATGAGCATCGCCTGGGACGCGAGTTCCTCGCTCGTCCCCGCGAGCTCCTCGCTGGCGGAGGCGTTCTGCTGGACCACCATATCCATTTGGGTGATGCCCTTGGCGATCTGTTCCGCCCCGCTGGATTGCTCGTTGGAGGCGGCGCTGATCTCCTGGATCAAATCCGCGGTCTTCTTGATGTCCGGGACCAGTTCCGCGAGGAGCTTACCGGCTTCCTGGGCCACCGCGACGGAATCCTTGGACAGCCCATTGATCTCCTGGGCCGCCTTCTGGCTTCGCTCCGCGAGCTTGCGCACCTCGCTGGCCACCACCGCGAATCCCTTCCCGGCCTCGCCCGCCCGGGCCGCCTCGATGGCCGCGTTCAGGGCCAGGAGGTTGGTCTGCCGGGCGATCTCCTCGATGATGGAGATCCGGGAGGCGATCTCCCCCATGCTTTCGGAAGTCTTGGCCACGGCCTTGCCGGAATCCTCGGCGTTGCGGGCCACCCGTTGGGCGAGGGCGTCCGCCTGGGATGTATTCTCCGCGTTCTGCCGAACCGTGGAGGCCAGCTCCTCAACGGACGCCGAGAGTTCCTCCACGCTGGCCGCCTGCTCGGTGGCGCCCTGGGACAGGCCCTGGGCGGTGCTGGAGAGCTCCTGGGAGCCCGTGGAGACCTGGCCCGAGGCTTGCCGGATGTCCGTGGCGATCCGGACCAGGGCCTCGATCATGTCGTTGATGGCCAGGGCGATGGCCCCGACCTCGTCCCCCCGCTCCAGGACCTTGCGGGAATACTCCGAAACCAGCCGGGCCTTGCCGAGCTCTCCCCGAGCCACGCGCTCCACGGAGACTCGGACATGGTCCACGGGCTTGGCCACGCTCCGGGCGACCAGGACGGAGATTAGGATCGAGAGGACCAGCGCGATGACAACCGTGACGATCAGTACCTGAACCAACTCCGTGGCGGTCCGGCGTATCTCCCGGGTCTCCTGGCTTAAGGCCAGGATCCATCCCGGGCTCCCCGGAACTTGAACGAAGAAGGTGGTCATATCCCGTCCGTCCGGCGTTCTGTAGGATCCCACTCCCGAGGATTCCGCTTGGAATCGGCGTGCGAGATCCGCCAACCCCCTATACCCCTTGGAGTCCGTCTCCGAGAGCACGAGGGTCATGGCCACGTCCTTGTTGGGGTGGGCGATGACCAGGCCGTCCTTGTCCGCGATCCAGCCGTACCCGGTCTGTCCGGACTTCATGGACAGGGCGATCTGGGAGAGCTTGCCCAGGTCGATCTGGATGCCGATCAACCCGCGGCGGGCGCCCGCGGGATCCAGGACCTCGTAGGCCATCAGGACCACCGGGAGGTTCGTGGCTCGGGAGATCACAGCCTTGGAGATGAAGAATCTCTGGGTCCCCGCCACCACGGCCTGGAAGTAGTCCCGATCCTTTATGTTCACCCGGGTCCCCAATGAGGTGACCGCCTCGCCGTCCCGTCCGGCGTAGAAGATCATGTCGATATCCTCGGAGACCTGGGTCCGCAGGGCCTTCATCAGCTCTTCTATCCTGTCCAAGTCCGCGGTCCGGATCTGGTCCCGGAAGGCCACCATGCGGGCGGTGGCCTCCATCTTCTTGATGAACTCCGCCATCTGGTCGCCCCGGGCCCGGGTCATCTGGCTTTGAATATCCGTCGTAAGTCCGGTGACCCGCCCGTCCACCAGGAGGGCGGTGATTATGCCCGTTGCCGCGAAGGCCGCGGCGATGAAGACGCTGAAGATGAAGGCGATACGGAAGGAGAGGGAACGCTTTCGGGCCATACACACCTCCAATAAACACCTATACGGGTTCCAGATATACCCAGGCTTTTTGAAACGGTGCTGTATGGAAGGGCCCGGAACCTGACAAACTGATACGTTATGTCAAGCGGTACCACCTTCAGTTCAAGTATAATGACTGCCGGGGAAATTGCAAACAAAGGCGGGCTGTCCAGAAACTCGCTCGCGCGTGTCTGGACAGCCCGGGTTCAGGAACCAGGATCGGAGCTGAGGTCCTTACCGGGCCTTCTCCACCCGGTCCGCGGGTATGATGGCCTCGTCGGTATCCCGGTCGAAGTACTTGGCCTTTTCCAGGACAGGCAGGAAGCGCACGGAATCCCCGATCTTGAAGAGGTGGTGGGGGGGGACCTTGGCGATCATCGACTGGGTCGGGGTCGCGGCGTAGAGGTGGATCTCCGCTCCCAGCGGCTCGACCACGGTGACCTGGGCGGGGATGCCTCCGGCCCCGTCCTCGGAGCAGGGCAGGTCCTCGGGCCGGATGCCGAAGGAGACTTCCTTGCCGACGTAGGGCTTCAGGTAGAACACGTGAGCGGCGGCGGGCTGGATCTTGAAGGAGCCTTCGTCGATCAGGATCTTTCCGCCCTCCTCCACGACCTTGACGGTCAGGAAGTTCATGGGCGGAGACCCGATGAAGCCGGCCACGAACTTGTTGACCGGGTTGTTGTACAGGTACAGGGGGGATCCGATCTGCTGGATCTTGCCGTCCTTCATGACCACGATCTTGTCCCCCATGGTCATGGCCTCCACCTGGTCGTGGGTCACGTAGATCATGGTGGCGTTCAGGCGGTGGTGGAGCTCGATGATCTCCGCGCGCATCTGGACCCGGAGCTTGGCGTCCAGGTTGGAGAGGGGTTCGTCGAAGAGGAAGACCTTGGGGTTCCGGACGATGGCGCGCCCGACGGCCACGCGCTGGCGCTGGCCTCCGGACAGCTGTTTGGGACGGCGGTCCAGGAGCTTTTCGATGTCCAGGATGCGCGCCGCCTCCTTTACGCGCCGATCGATCTCGGCCTTGTCGGTCTTCCGGATGCGCAGGCCGAAGGCCATGTTCTCGTACACGCTCATATGGGGGTACAGGGCGTAGTTCTGGAACACCATGGCGATGTTCCGGTCCTTGGGCGGAATGTCGTTGACCTTCTGCCCGTCGATGAAGAGGTCTCCCCCGGTGATGTCCTCCAGGCCCGCGATCATGCGCAGGGTGGTGGACTTTCCGCAGCCGGACGGCCCCACGAAGACGACGAACTCCTTGTCCTCGATGACGATGTCCGCCTTGTCCACCGCCGTCACGTTGCCTTCGTAGACCTTCGTGATTCCCTTGAGCTCTACCTTTGCCATACTTCCTCCGGATCGGGATATCTTATGGAAGGCATTGTACGGTGGATTCCCCTATCTGTCAAAACAAAGAGAGCCGGGCCCCGGCGGGACGGCGGTTATCCTTGCAGGAACCTGGCCCGGGCCGCGATCCCGAAGGCGACACCCAGGTTCAGGCTGGCCTTGGATCCGCCCATGGGGATGGAGACCCTATGCGAGCACCGGCCCAGGAGCTCCGGGGAGAGCCCCAGCTCCTCGGATCCCACGGCCAGGACACCCCGCTCCGGAAAACGGAAGGAATCCAGGGGTTCCCCGCCGAGCTCCAGGGCGACCAGGGGACCCAGGCCCTCCAGATCCTGGAGGCCCGCGCGCCTCCAGGGAACCGTCCGGGTCGTGCCCATGGCAGACCGTAGGGCCCGGGGATGTCCGGGATCCGCGCAGAAGGGTGAGAGCAGGATCTCGGCTACCCCGAAGGCTTCGGCGCTGCGGAATACGGAACCCACGTTGAAGGGGCTGCGGACGTCCTCCAGGTACACCCGAAAGCCCGGCAGGACCCGGCGGGGCTCCGCGGAGAGTCCCGAGGAATCCATCAAGTCCCAGTCCGCCGCGTCCCGTCCCGTCAGGCGGAGCATATGGTGCCGGGCCTCGTTGCAGGCCCTCCGGGGATCCTCCCCGAGCCGCAGGACCAGCCGTCCGAGATCCTCCCGCACGTCGGGAGGAATCGCCTCGTCCCGGGCAAGGAGGCCCAGAAGCCCCCGGGCGTATCCCGCGTCGAAGCTCCCTCCCGCCGCCAACGCCTCTTCCTGGGCCCGGAATTCCAGGGCCGCCTTGCGCAGCCTGTGCGCAGGGGTGAGAGAGGCGAGCTTGTGGAGGGGAATCATAGGAGGTGGACGGCGGCCGGTGGACAGTGGACGGAAGCCACACCGGGCACGCGGCCGCGATCCATGCTTGAGCGTTGTCGTATACCGGTTTCTAGGATCAATTCCGTCCACCGCTTGCCGTCAACGGTTCACCTCAATACGCCGTCTTCATTATGTCGAACACGTCGTCCGTGGACACCGTTCGGGGCAGGTGGTTCGTCATGTCCAGGGTTCGGGCGTGCTCCGCGGTCTCCACCAGGCGCTCCAGCTCCAGGTCGAAGTCCTTGAGACGGCTCGGTATCTTGAGAAGCCCCAATCGGGTGCGCACCGATTCCACGGCCTTGACCGCGGATTCCGCGGTCGTGAGGTCGGACACGTCCTCGCCCATCAACGGAGCGAGGGCGGCGACCTTCTCCGGCCGACTTTTGGACGCCCACTCCAGGATATAGGGCAGGACCACGGCCGCAAGGCTGGCCTTGGGCACCTTGAAGCGCGCGTTCAGGGCCAGGACCACCGCCGTACCCAGGCCCAGGGAGCTGGAGGCCAGGCCCGCCCCGGCAAGGAAGGAGGCGCGCAGGGCGTCCGACCGGACCGCCGGATCGTCCGGCCGGGTCTGGAAGGCGTCCACACAGGAGACGGCTAGGGCCACCCCCCGCTCCAGGAGGACGTCGGAATAGAAATTGGCCCGGGCGGACACGAAACCCTCGATAGCCTCGAGAAGAAGATCCAGCATGCAGGCCGCCGCGGCCTTGGGGAACAGCCCCGTGGACATGGAAGGATCCAGGATCACCGCCCGGGTCGTACCGGGAGCCGCCGAAACAACCCGGGCCCGACGCCCTCGGGCGTCCGTGAGGGCGCATTCGTCGGTCAGGAGGAAGGGATCCCGGTAGGTCGTGGGTATGGAGACGTACGGCAGGGGACGGCAGGTAGGAGGCGCTCCGTCGATCCAGTCGTCCAGGGAAGTCGTTCCTGCGGCGGCCGCGGCGGCCGCCCGGGCCGCGGAAAGCACCCGGATCCCGCCCAGCCCCACGACTCCGTTTGCCCGGGAGCCCCGGGCCAGGCGAAGGATGTCCTCCACCGTGGAGGTGGTGGCTCCGTCCGGGATCTCGTCGAAGAGTATGGCCTTGGCGCCCCGGTCCTCCAACAGGGCCAGGACCCGGTCCACGGCCCGGGACTCGTGGAGCATCGGATCCGCAGCCACGAGTATCCGATCCGCGCCGTAGGACGAAAGCAGGCTTGGGAGCTTGAGGAGGGTGTCCGGCCCCAGGTAGGTCTCCGCGGGGACACGGAATCGGAAGTCTGCCATCGCGCTCGCCTCCGGAGGGGCTTGTACGTAAAAAAGGCGGAAGACTCGCTTCCGCCTGCGCTTCCTGTATAGAGCCGGACCTTACAAGAGCTGGTCGAGTATCCGATCCGCGGTCGCGGTCAGGAGAGTCTCGTCCAGGTAGGCGGGATCGTTGATCTTGGCCTTGAGCTCCGCGACCCGGTCCGCCCGCACATCCGGGGCCGCCTTGACCATCTCGATGACGCGGAAGAGCTCCGCCTTCTCCATCGCCTCGGAGGATACGGCGATGGAATCGCCCTTGGAGCCCTTGTCCGCCCGCTGGGGGCCTTCGGACTTCCGGGGGTTCTGTATCGGGTCGATTGGATTGATTCGGTCGATCGTCATCGGGAAACCCCTGCCTTTCTCAACATGAGTATCGGCATCGATCAAGGAATAGTTTATGCGTTTTTGCCGGCGGATACAAGTACCGAGAACTCACCCTGCGTCTTTTCCCGCCCTTCCAGGGCCGCCCGGATCTCTCCCGGGGTCCCGGACAGGTACTCCTCGAAGGCCTTGGTCATCTCCCGGCCCACGAATACCCTGCATTCCGAATCCAGCTCGTCCAGGTCCGAAAGGAGTTTCAAGATCCGATGGGGGGACTCATAGACCACGAAGTGCTCTCCCCGGGCCAGCAGCTCCGCCAGCCGGGATTTCCGGCGTCCGGGCTTCGGGGATAGGAAGCCCTCGAACAACACGGATTTGCCGGAAACCCCCGAGACTGACAAGAGACAGGCGAAGGCCGAGGGGCCCGGGAGGGGCACGACCGCGTGTCCCGCCTCCCGGGCCGATGCGGCGGCCCGGGCGCCGGGATCGCTTAGGGCGGGGGTTCCCGCGTCGGAGCAGTAGGCCACGTCCCTGCCCGCATCCAGGATCCCCAGGATGCGGCGGGCCCCCTTGTCCTCCTCGTAGGCGTAGCACGCGACCAGGGGCTTGCGTATCCCGAAATGGGTGAGGAGCTTCAGGGTATGGCGGGTGTCCTCGCAGGCCACGGTGTCCACGGACTTCAAGACCTCCAGGGCCCGGAGGGTGATGTCCTGGAGGTTGCCGATGGGGGTGGCCACCATGTAGAGCGTCGCCATGGAACGGAGTATAGCGGGCGGAAGGGTTAATAGGGAATATGTGTACCCGCGGATGGGAAATCGTGAACCGAAATAACCGTACTTACCAGCCGCCCGCCATCCACTGTCCACTTTCTACTGTCCACCGTCCACCGTTCACGGTATACTTCACCCGATGGACATCCTCATCCGCGCCACCATCTATATCTCGATCAGCGTCATCCTTCTGTGGATGTTCCTAGGGCTCTTCGGTCCCTACCGGAGGCGCCGAACCCTGCTGAAGGCGGGAGAAAGGGCCGCGGCCGAGGAAAAGCCCCGAACCTGCCCCCTCTGCGGCGAGGTCCTCTCGCCGGGACAGAGGGTAAAGACCCGGGTCAACCCCGGGCAAGGGGACAAGCTCATGCAGATCTTCGGCTGTCCCCACTGCTATCCGCCCAACATAGAGTGCAAGCGGATCTGCCCGGTCTGCGAGAAGGAAGTCCCCCGGCAGGGCTACGTGATCGCCCGGCTCTTCGAGCATCCCGGGCGGAAACACGTCCACGTCCTGGGCTGCTCGGGCTGCCGGAACGCCTGAGCGCCTCTTACCGGTCCAGTTCGGACAGGTAGGAATCGTCGATCGGCCGGTCCCCTGCGGTGTACCCCAGGCGGCGGTCCGGACGGTTGGCGCCGTGGAAATCGCTGCCCGCGGTCACCCGGAACCCCAGGTCCCGGGCCATCTTCTCCAAGCGGCGGCAGTGCCCCGGCCGGGCGGTCGGGTGCCAGGCCTCTATCCCCTCGATTCCCATGTCCTTCCATTCCGAGAACAGGGAAGCCAAGCGGGTCCAGGATACGAAGAGGGACAGGGGGTGGGCGACCACGGGGATTCCCCCGGCTCCCCGGATCACCGCGATCGCCTCCTTGAGTTCCAGGCATTCCTTGGCCACATAGAAGGGTCGACCCTTTCCCAGGTACCTGTCGAAGGCGTCCTGCTTCTTCCGGACCACCTTCCGGGCTATCAGGAAGTCCGCGATGTGGGGCCGGCCGATCATACCCCCCGCGGCGGCCTCCCGGAGTTCCGCGTAGTCCCCCTCGATCCCCGCGGCCCGCATCCGTTCGAAGATTCGTTCGTTCCGGTCGTCCCGGGACCGGGCCAGGCGCTCGACGGCCTCCCGGATCGAGCCCTCCGTGTCCCGCAGATCCAGGCCTAAAAGGTGGAACTCGCCGGGAGAGAAGGCCACCTCGATCTCCACGCCCGGAATGAAGCGTAGGCCCCGGCGCAGGGCTTCCGCCCGGGCTTCCGGAAGACCCGCCAGGGAATCGTGGTCCGTAAGGGCCAGGGCGGACAGCTTCCTGTCCGCGGCCAGATCCACCAGGGCTGCGGGATCGTAGGTCCCGTCCGAGGCCGTGGAGTGGGTGTGCAGGTCGATCACCGCAAAAGCTCCCCGGCCCGTCCGAAGATCCGGATCGGCACGCCCGGGATGCGCCGGGAAACCAGATCCGAGGCGGTCAAGAGCTCACGGTCGCCTATGGGCGAAGTCCGGCCCTCCGGGGAAGGGCGAGCCTGGGTATACAGGTGGATCTCCAGGAACCTCGCCCCGCGGTGCAAGAGGGAGGCCAGCAGGTCCGCATAATCGGATAGATCCCCCTCAGAGGGACCTCGGCCGTCCAAGGCGCACAGCATGGTCTGGATGATCACCCCGTGATCCCGGGAGAAGGACAGGATACCCTTCAACACCTCCCGGAACGGTACGGGACTCCGGCTCATCGTGCGGTATCGATCCTCGTTCCCCCCGTCCACCTTGGCCCAGATTCTAAGACCCGCCTCGTCCACATAGCGGCCCAGGAGGGCCGCGGTTTCCGGATGCCCCAGGGTTGTGGAGTTGGTGATGACCACCAGGTCCGCCCCCGGGACATACCGGTCCCGGGCGGCGCGGATCAACGCCAAGGCGGATTCCAGGTGAGGGGACAGGGTCGGTTCGCCGCTTCCGCTTAAGGTAAGGTCCCGGAGAGGCAGGTCCGGGGGAAAGGCGGGATACTCGACTTCGAAGAACTCCGCGAGCTCCCGGTCCAAGTCCTCAGGCCGGAAGGGGGGGTCCCCGGGAAACGGGAAGATCTCGCAGTAGGGACAATCGAAGTTGCAGGTCTTTCGGTCCGGGAACAGGTCCACTCCCAGGGAAAGGCCTCCGGAACGACGGGAGACCACGGGGTAGATCAGTCGCAGGGGGGCGAACATGCGAATACAGTACTCCCGGGTCCGGGGACGGGGCAAGGGCTGCCCGGTCCTTCCGGTTCCGCATCCTCCCCCGTCCCCGGCAGGCTTCCTGGACCGCCGTCTCGGGCATCCTCGGCCCGGCAGCCCGGTTCGGCGCCGCCCGGATCCTGCCCGGATTACGAACGATTCCATCGAGGGGTGCTTGACAGGATCCGAAGATTCTGTTTCTATGCACAGTATGATTGCCTCGGGTACTAGCAACCTCAATCGCCTCCATCATCACGGGCACCACGGGTCGCGGTCGCGGCTCGGCGGGAGGTAGGATCGTACCGAAAGGTGCATCGAACCGAACGACGGGGCGCCGACCGCGAGGTCGGCGCCTTTTTATTTGGGGACGCCGGCCGCACGGGATCGGCGCCCCCATTTTTTTGCCGAAGGGAAAGAACGGACATGGAAGAAGCGAAGGTCTTGAAGATCGCACTGCCCAAGGGGCGTATGCAGGAAGGGGTATTCCGCCTGCTTGCGGACGCGGGACTGCCCATCAAGGGCGACGAGCGGGACTACCGGCCCCGCCTTCCCTCCAAGGACTTGGACGCCAAGATCCTGAAACCGCGGAACATCCTGGAAATGCTCCACGCGGGCACCCGGGATCTGGGGTTCGCGGGTTCCGACTGGGTCGAAGAGCTGGGGGTCGAACTCACGGACATGCTGGACACCGGGCTGGATCCCGTTCGGCTGGTGGCCGCCGCCCCGGCGATCATCCTGGAAGACGGCCGGCTTCCGCGCAGGCCCCTGGTGGTCGCCAGCGAGTACGAGAACCTAGCTCGCCGATGGATCGCGGGCCGGGACCTGGACGCGACGTTCGTGCGGTCCTACGGGGCCACCGAGGTCTTCCCGCCCGACGACGCGGACTGCATCGTGGACAACACGGCCACGGGATCCACCCTGAGGGCCAACGGCCTCGAGATCGTGGACGAGCTTCTGCGGAGCTCCACCCGCTTGTACGCCAACCCCCGGTCCCTGGAGGATCCCTGGAAGCGGGACACCATCGAAGCCATCGTCCTTCTCCTCCAGAGCGTACTGACCGCCCGAAGCCGGGTCATGCTGGAGCTGAACGTGGACACCTCGAAGCTCGACTCGGTCATCGAGATCCTGCCCTGTATGCGGGAACCCACGGTCTCTCCCCTGCGGGGAGGGGACGGGTACGCGGTCAAGGTGGCCGCTCCCCGGGATTCCCTGGCGACCCTGATCCCGGAAATCCGGAAACGAGGGGGGACGGACATCATCGTCACCCAGCCCATGAGGATCGTCCCGTGAACGCCGGATCCGAAGGATACGGCGCGGCCCCGTCGGACCCGGCGTCCGGAGAGAACGGATCGGCCTTGGCGGGAAGCGGAGAGCGGGCGCCCGGGGACGAGCGGGACGGTTACCGGGCCCAGGAGCGGCCCGTCGTGGGCTATGTCCCCCCCGCCCGGGATCCCCGGATCCGGTGGTTCCTGGACGCCAACGAGGGCCGTCCCTCCCGGGCCGCCCTTGCGGCCCTGGCCGGCGCGGCCGCCTCGGAGACCGCCCGCCGGTACCCCCGCACCGCGGAACTGGAAGCGGTCATCGCCTCCCGTCCCAAGGCCGGGTACGAGCCCCTTCCGCCGTCCCGGGTCCTGGTTACCGCCGGAGGGGACGACGCCATAGGCCGGGCTTGCCGGGTCTTCCTGAAACCCGGAAGCTCTTTGGTCGTCTTCGAGCCCGCCTTCGAAATGTACGCCATCGGCGCGAGGCTCTCCGGAGCCAGGGTCGTAGGAGTCCCCTGGCCTCCCGGCGAGCCCTTCCCCTTGGCCGCCGCGATCGGGACGGCCCGGGCGTGCCGGGCGGCTGCGGTGGCCCTGGTGAGCCCCGCGAATCCGGCGGGAGGCCTCGCGTCTCCCGAGGAGACGACGGAGCTCCTGGACGCCCTTCCGGAAACCAGCGTCTGGGTGGACGGGGCCTACGCGGACTTCTCCCGGGCGGATCCCATGGCCGCCGCCCTCTCCCGGCCCAACGGCCTGGCCCTCCGGTCCTTCTCCAAGACCTACGGCCTTGCGGGCTTGAGGGTCGGATGGGCGGCGGGATCCCCCGAGACCATCGCGGCTCTCCGCGCCGCGGGGGATCCCTTTCCCGTGGCGGGCCCCTCCCTGGCCGCGGCTTTGGCCGCCCGGAGCCCGGAGGGGGAGGCCGAAACCGCCCGAATCGTAGACCGGCTTGTGCGGGAGCGCGAGGCACTGTACCGTTTGCTGAAGCGGTTGGGCGCCCGGCCCTACCCTTCGGAAACCAACTTCGTCCTGGCCCGGGTCCGGGATCCCGGGGGCCTCAAGGAAGCCCTGGCCGCCCGAGGCATCGCTATCCGTGCGTACCCCGGACGCCCGGGGCTGGAGTCCATGATCCGGATCAGCGGCCCCGCGGACCGGGAGGGCTTCGGAGAGCTCGCCCGGGCCCTGCGGGCGTGTAAGGAGTACCTATGAGCGGACCCGCATCCGGCTCGGCCCCCCGCCGGGCATCCCTCCTCCGTCAAACCAAGGAAACCCGGATCGAGGCATCCCTGGACCTGACTCCCGGGGAAGTCAAGGTGAGCACGGGCATCGGGTTTCTGGACCACCTGCTTTCCTCCCTCGCCTTCCACGGCGGATTCTCCCTGTCCCTGAACTGCGAAGGGGATCTGGCCGTGGACGATCACCACAGCGCGGAGGACTGCGGCTTGGTCCTGGGAGACCTGGTCCGCCAGGCCCTGGGGGACCGCTCCGGGATACGCCGCTTCGCGAGCGCCTATGCCCCCCTGGACGAGGCCCTGGCCCGGGCGGTGGTGGACATCTCCGGCCGGCCCTTCTGCCGCGCGGATTTGAAACTCACCCGGGAATCCGTCGGGACCCTGGCCTGCGAGAACATCCCTCACGTCGTAACAAGCTTCGTAACACGGGCAGGGATCACCGCCCACCTGGAAGTCCTGTACGGGGACAACGACCACCACAAGGCCGAGGCGGCCTTCAAGGCCCTGGCCCTGGCCCTTCGGGAGGCCTGGTCTCCCTCGAGCATCGGCGGGGTTCCCAGCGCCAAGGGGGTCCTGGGATGAGGGTGGCGGTGGTGCGCACCGGGACGGCGAACCTGGCCTCCGTCCTGGCCGGGCTCCGGAGGGCCGGGGGGGACCCGTACATCACGGAAAGCCCTTCGGACGTGCTCCGGGAGGCTCGGGTGATCCTGCCCGGGGTGGGCTCCTTCGGGGCGGCCATGGCCGAGCTTCGGTCCCGCGGACTGGACCGGGCCCTGGAGGAACGCTTCCGGACGGGAAAGGCCCTGGCGGGGTTCTGCCTTGGGATGCAGCTCTTCTTCGAGTCCAGCGAGGAAAGCCCCGGAGTCCGGGGTTTGTCGCTCCTTCCGGGAGCGATCCGGAAGTACCCGGACTCGGTGCGCACCCCCCGGCTGGGCTGGGGGGCGGTCCGACCGGACCCCGGTCCCGGATACCTGGAACCCGGCTGGGCCGCCTTCGCGAACTCCTACCGCCTTGTCGAGCCGCCCCCGGGCTTCCGGGTCGCCTGGGCGGATTACGCGGGGCCCTTCGCCGCGGCCCTGGAACGGCCGGGGCTTCTTCTGTGTCAGTTCCACCCGGAGCTCTCGGGATCCTGGGGGAAGGACCTCCTTGCCCGATGGCTCCAGGGGGCCGGCGAGTACCGCACCGGGGCGGAGGACGGCGTCGGGGTGCGGACCGGCGCCGGGGTGCGGCCCGCCGGACCCGGAGCCGCGGATCCCGGAGCGCCGGGATCCCGGGCGGCCGCCGTATCCCGTCCCCCCGCGGAGCCCCTGCCCGGAACCCGATCCGTCCGGATCATCCCCTGCCTGGACGTGGACGCCGGACGGGTGGTCAAGGGCACTCGGTTCCTGGATCTCAAGGACGCCGGGGATCCGGCCCGACTGGCGGCCCGGTACGAAGCCGAGGGGGCGGACGAGATCGTCCTCTTGGACATCACCGCGGGGATCGAAGGCCGGGCCACCCGGGCGGATACGGTCCGCAGAGTCCGGGCCGCCCTGGGCATTCCTCTGACCGTGGGAGGGGGGATCGGTTCGGTCCAGGACGCCGCGGTCCTCTTCGACGCCGGAGCGGACAAGATCTCCGTGAACTCCAAGGCGGTCCGGGATCCCTCGATCCTGACCGAGCTGGCGGACCGCTTCGGCGTACAGGCGGTGGTCATAGCCGTGGACGCGGCGGGCCGCCTGCCCGGTTCCCGGCCGGAAGGCGCCTCCCCCTG
>Ga0067045_1031088_pt1 | contig 13207 bp, 11 predicted proteins | sample TerdegcTABiofilm_FD_59184 | JGI IMG/M metagenome (GOLD analysis project Ga0067045, IMG submission 59184) | Combined Assembly of (Gp0054472, Gp0054536) Wastewater bioreactor microbial communities from Singapore -Terephthalate degrading...
CTGCAGCAGGCGGGCTACTTCGCGGCCGATACTGCCATACCCGACGATCCCCACCGTGCTACCGTACAATTCTCTTGGCATGAAACGTTCCCAGCGGTCACGCGGCCATTCCGCCTTATGCTGGTTTGCGGTGAGTTCTGGCAGCCGGTGGGCGAGCGCCAGCATCATCATCAAAATATATTCAGCCATCTGCGGAGCAGCCACGCCGCTCAAATGGGTGATCTCCAGCCCGGCCTTCTTGAGCAAAGGAGCGTCCAACACATCATCTAAACCAGCATAATGAAATTGCAGCCACCGGAGGTTAGGCACCTGTTCCGGCTGCGGCAATACCGAGTCAGTATAAAGCACTTCCGTTTTTTCCCACACCCAGTCCGGGATATCTTCTGGCTGGCGAGCCGGATCAACAGTAATTTGAATACGGGGCGAGACCTGCCGCAGCGATTCAATCAGAGATTCTGCAAAAGGGATTGTGATCAAAATTTCAAGTTTCTTGTTTTCGGCCATGAGTTTACTTCTATTTCAGGTATATTCCTTGTGGATCTAATTCTAATCGCAAGATGCGTAGTTCTTCATCTTCAGGAGGTTGGGTCACGCCCAGGTTCTCTGCAATCTTCAAATTCCAGCCGGTATTCGCTCTCACCTGCTCCACCGAAACCCCCGGATGCAGTGCCGTCAGAATCAATTCGCCCCTCTCATCCGGCTCCAGGATGCCCAAATCCGTCACCACCGCCTGGGGGCCACCTCCACACAGGCCAACTTCTTCTCGTTGTCTTCGTCCCTGCAAGAAACCAGCGGAGGTTACGAAATCCACCTTTTCCGGAAAACGGCGCACTTGGTGGGGTGTGATGATATAACAGCGTTTTGCCCAGGCCGCCATCTCCATCGAACCGCCAGAACCGGGCAGGCGCACGACCGGATGATGGTAGTCGCCGATTACAGTGGCGTTGATATTGCCAAATCGGTCAATCTGCGCCCCACCCAAGAAACCCACATCCACCTTCCCGCGCTGCAGATACAATGTAAAAATATCGTACATGCTGCACACCAGGGTAGAGCCGCTTACCAGGGTAGGGTCGCCAATCGAAAGCGGCAGACGGGAAGGGCGCGCCCCTACCACACCGGCCTCATAGATCATCAATAAATTGGGGGCATGCGTCCGGCGCGCCAGGTTACAAGCCAGGTTGGGTAGCCCAACCCCGACGAAAACCGTCTCCCCATCGCGCAAAAGACGGGCGGCGTTGACGGTCATCAGTTCGGCGGCGGTCGGGGGCATCTTAATATTCTCCGTAATTCACCGGCAGGCTAAGGCGAGAAGCAACCTTCAAGCGCTGGTGTGTTTCTGGCCCCAGCTTTTCCCAATAAGCAGCCCGATCGGGTACACCGTAAACCCATTCCTCCAGGTATTTGTGTACCTCTTCCCGCCGTTCGCTGAGCTTATCCCAGGCAATATAAAATGAATTATCCCGATCATAGTATCCCTGGGTATAAGATGGGTGCGCACAATACGGCGTATGGCAAACGGCGTCCACCAGAAAGCCGGGGATGAGCGTGCGGTTGGGATCTGAGCGGATGACCTCCTCGCTCACGATTTCTTCGGCGGTAAGGATCACCCGCCGCGCAGCAAACGCCGCTTCTTTCTGTTCCCCAATAATCCCCCAGATCTGGGCGTTTCCTTCCACATCGCAGCGCTGAACATGGATGATGGCAACATCCGGATTTAATGGCGGCACAACGACCACCTCTTTGCCGGAGTAAGGATCAACTACCCGTCGGTATTGGGGATTGCGATTCTCGAGATCCGTCGCCGCCGTTGGGTTCATAGGCAAAAACGGCAACCCGCTGGCGCCCGCCTGCAGGCGAGAAATCATCCCAAAATGGGAATACTCTTCCCACTCCAATCTCCCGGACTCGATCTCCTGCCGGATGATCCGCAATGACCCTACCCCCGGGTTGCCCATGTAAGAAAAGATGATCTTCCGAGCGCATCCGGCCGCCGTCATTTGATCGTACAACAAGTCAGGTGTTGCCCTAGCCAGCACCAGGTTTTTACGCCTCTGGCGGATGATCTCATGCCCGGCGGCAAAAGGGATGAGATGGGTAAAACCGGCCGCATAGATCAGATCCCCATCCGCTACGTTTCTGGATATGGCATCCGCAAGCGCACACAACTTACTCGCCATCATTTCTCCTGCCCTTTCATTCTTCTTCTTGCTTCTGACGTTTTTGTTTGCGCCGGAGAACGCGAAACCGATTGGATGGCGGCAACGGGGGCGGGCGGTTTCCCCGCAGCAGAAGACCCCCGCCGGCAGCCACCACCCCGCCCGCTGCCAACAAGCGATAGTCCGGCATATTCGCTGCACCTGATACGACGAACAAGCCGATTAAAACAACCCCGATGAGCAAAAGAAAAACACCTAGACGAAACAAGAACATCTTAATCACAGTCGAAATGATTCAGCCTTCTATGGCTTTCACCCAATTTGCAGGTAAAAATCTCGCAACGGTTAAGCCTTGCGGACGATTGTGCGAATTTGTTCATGCATGTAAAGTGGCAGATAATATACTCCACCAGCATTCTTCCCGCTTGACCCCGAACCTTTCCAGCCTCCAAAGGGTTGAAAACCAGGCCAGGCGCCCGTCGTCGCGCCTTGCGGGCGGTTGGCGTAATTGACGCCAGCTTCAATATGGTCAAAGAACCATTCTGCCTCTTCCGGAGTCCCATAAAAACCGGCCGTCAACCCATAATTGACCTCGTTGGCAAAACGCATGGCTTCTTCCAGGTCTTTAACACGGGCGACGGTTGTGATCGGCACAAACATCTCTTGTTTCCACAAGCGATGGCTTAAGGGTACATCGGCAACCAGCGTCGGCTCACAAAAAAATCCTCGCGCAAAAGCGCCTTCCGCCAGGACCTTCCCGCCGGTTAAAATCCGCCCAGCTTGCGAGAGCTCTTCCGCAAAATTCTGATAATCCCGGTACGAATTACGATTGATCACCGGTCCCAGGTTAACGGCGCGCTCAACCGGATCGCCGATCACCAGCTTGCGGGTCAGTTCAACCAGCCGCTCCACCAGCGCATCGTACACCGGCGCTTCGATAAAAACTCGCGAACACGCTGAGCACTTTTGCCCCTGTAGACCAAAAGCTGAACGGACGATCCCAACCGCTGCTTCTTCCAGGTCGGCGTGCCGCGAGACAATCGCCGGGTTTTTTCCGCCCAGTTCCAGGATGGTAGGACGAACCCAAGGGCCTTTGGCAAAATCACGGTAAATCTTCATGCCAACTTCATAAGAACCGGTAAAAGTAATCCCGCCAACCTCTGGATGATCGATCAATGCCTGTCCCAGTGTACTGCCACTGCCCGTGACGTAATTACAAACCCCTGCCGGAAGACCAGCATCTCGCAGACATTCCATTATCAAACGGGCGGTCCAGGGGGTGTCGCTGGCGGGCTTAATGACAACCGTGTTGCCAGTCACCAGCGCTGCCGCAGCCGGCCCCCCCGTCAGGGCGCCAGGGAAATTAAAGGGGCTGATCACCAACCAGACACCATAAGGCCGCAAAACCGATCGGTTGACAGAAACGTAACCGGCAATTGGATCGCGACCCATTTCTACCACATAACCCTCATTGGCTTCCATCTGAGAGCAAGCGTAGCGGAACAGGTCCGCCGTCTCGGCCACATCGCCCAGCGCCTCCATCCGGTTCTTGCCCACTTCCAACGCGACGATTGCGCCCATCTCATAAATCCGTTGATCAATGAGTTCGGCTGCCTTCCGGATAAGGCTGACCCGTTCCTGCCATTTTGTCCGGCTCCAACCCGGAAACGCTCTCTTTGCGGCTGCAATCGCGTCGTTCGCATCCTGAATGCCGCCTTTCTGAAACAGGCCAAGCACCAGATTTGTGTTAGCAGGCGAACGGTCTTCGAACTTTTCTGCAGCAAACCGTTCCTGGCCGTCCAGGATCATCCCATGCTCTTTGCCAAGCTCCTTTTTTACCGCTTCTAAAGCCTCATCGAACCTGGAGTGCAATTCCTCTGGCGGATTGAACATAGTGCCGTATGTCAGTTTAAATGCTTTTGTCATCATCTTTTCACCTCCATAACCGGATAGGTGTTCAGCAGCCAGCCAAAAAAGCCATACAGAGTTAAGTATATTCGAGGTATCCCTGTTCGTCAAAAAATCATTCAATAAAAAGGTTTCTTTCACGGAAAACCCGTAAAAGAAACCTCTCATTCGGGGTCAAGTCCTATGTTTTTTGAACGCTATTTCCAGAGGATATCGGCAATCTGGCGAGTTATCGCAGCCGGGTCGTCTGATTGCCACACCCGCCGGCCGATCGCTACCCCGGCGGCGCCGGCGGCAATTGCATCCTGCACCAGTTCAACGGTCGTCATGTTTCCAGTAGAAGGGCCACCTGCGATGATAATCGGCAGGGGCACCGACTGCACCATTTCCCTGAAAGCTTCACGCTCGCCGCAATAATTGGTCTTAATCACATCCGCGCCAATTTCCATACCGATTCTCGCCGCGTGGGCAATTGCAGCCGCATCGAAGAAACGATCTTCGGGCGGCATCATCTCGGCCACCACTGGCATCTCGAAAGCGCGGCAGGCATCAATCAAGTTGCCCAGCCACTTGTAAATTTCGATATCGCCATCCCGGCCAAAGAACACTGAAACAGCCACCGCATCCACATCCATCGCAAGCGCCGTCTCTACCGTCGCAACCGGCGTCTCTTGCGTACCTTTTTCACTCAAGCCGGCTGTCATACTCACCCGCAAGACAATGCCGGTATGAGAAGGGATAACCGGCGCAACCGCCCGGTAAAATCCCGGGGAAATGAGCAGCGCATTCGCTCCACCGGAGACTACCTGCTCTACAATCTGGCGTGGCCGATTGAGCCCTTTTACAGGGCCCAACCAGCCACCGTGATCCAGTGGAGAGAGCAAACAGCGCTGCTTTTCCCCTACAAATAAGCGGCCCAGCCGACGTAATTTTCCAACCATAACAACCTCCTTTTTCTTATTTCATTAAGATCATTCCTGAATTCCAGGGGTTTATCCTATAAATTTATTCTGCAAATAATCGGCTTGTAAAATCGGAAAGCCGTTGGTATCGTTCGAACAGCCGGTCGTAAATCTCTCTTAATTCCAGGCGGGGCGACACGCTCTCGCACGACCCGAAGGTCCGCAGCAAGGCTGCGCCAAAGTCTGCATCCTGGCCTAATGCCATGCAGGCATACGCATACAACGCCCGCGTCACCGTCTCCTGGCCGGAATATAAACCGACCGGCAACTGGCAAACATCCGAGATGATCTGCGGCATTCCTGGGGTAACTGCTCCGCCGCCTGCCAGCGCAATTTCATCCAGCCGGATGTTCAATTCGCGATAAATCTCCAACAACGCCCGCAGACTGAAGGCAACGCCCTCCATCACCGAGCGGAGCATTCCCTCGCGAGTGTGCGTCAACGAAATTCCGCAGAAACTCCCTCGCAGCGTATCCGACCAGTATGGGCTGCGCTCACCGGACAGGAAGGGCAGAAAGAACAACCCCCCTGCTCCCGGCGGCGTCTCGAGCGCCAGCGTTGCTGCCTGGTCAAAGGAAATCTCAGAAGAATAGAGCGTCTGCCACGCCCAATGAAGCGCCGCGCCGGTGGTCGAAGAGACACCGCCCAATAATGGATAAGGCAGCAATGGATAAACATAGAGCCGTCCCTGGGGATCTTCCACTTTTTGTCCTTCCAGCAGCGGGTAAAACACCATTGAAGAACTTCCAAAAGAACAGGTAACTCGTCCAGTCGCTGGGGGAGCTCCGGTGATTAATGCCAACACATCTCCGGCGCCAACAACCACCTTGAGATCAACAGAAAGACCAAACCTTCTGGCCATTTCTGGTAAAAGCGGGCCGCCGTCATCTTCCGGTTTACAAAGCGGAGGTAAGATACCTGGGTCAATGCCAATTCGTTCCAGGCGCTCCGGCGCCCAGGCAAGACGCTCCCAATCCAGCAAGGCGGCGCCACCTGCCTCGGTAAAATCGGTCAAAATTCGCCCGGTCAGGCGAAACCGCAAATAATCCTTTGGCCAGAGCAAATGACGCGCCTGCGCTATGATCTCCGGCCGGTTGCGCACCAGCCAGAATAGTTTGGGCAGTGTGTAGGTTGAATTCAACTGGTAGGGAAGCAGGTTGAAGCGCGCCTGTAACTCCGCCGTCTCCTGCGCGGCGCGGCGGTCCAGCCAGAGGATCGTCGGAGGCAGCGGTTTGCCGTCCTCATCCAACAAAACAGCCGTGTGCATTTGTCCAGTTACCGCCAGTGCCCTGCAGTCTTTAAGATTCCAGCCGTTCCGCCGCAGTTCATCCATCGCAGCGCAAAATGCAGCCCACCATTCCTCAGGGTCGGCTTCCGCCCAATCGGGGTGGGGAGATTGATAGCCATACCTCCCCACGGCTGAGTCCAGAATATTACCAGCAACGTCATACAGCACAACCTTCAGAGAAGAAGTGCCTGCATCCACTGCCAATACGAACGGACTGGCGTTTGTCATGCTTCTTCGCCGCCCACCTTAACCATGATCTTGAGCCCTTCGCGGTTCTTGACCATTTCCAGGCCGCTCCTAAGGTCTTCCAGCGGCACAACATGGCTGACCAGCGTTTCGGTATTCACCGCGCCGGATGCAATCAGGTTCAGAGCGCGATGCATATTCTTTGACGTGCTATCCGACGATCCGGTTAGAATAAACTCGCCGTAGTGAATGGCGTTCGGATCCAGATGGATCTGGTCTTTTGGATAAATTCCGGCAAAAATGTTAAACCTGCCCCCCGGCGCCAGCATCGGAACAATTTGTTCGACCAACCGGGCAGAACCAACCGTCAACGTGGCAGCGTCTGCGCCCCACCCACCTGTAGTATCCGCCACAAATTTGGCCAGGTCGGTTTCCTGGGGGTTCACCACCCATTCAGCGCCAAGCTCTTTTGCTTTCTGAAAGCGTTCTGCAACCGGGTCCGAAGCGATAACCTTGGCTCCAAAGGCGCGCGCCACCTGAAGGTGCATCAGGCCAATCGGCCCCAGCCCAACGATCAATTGAACCTCGCCCGGATAAAGCTGGAGCATGTCCTGCCCACGCACCACACAGGCCAGTGGCTCCATAAAAGCCGCAGCTTTCATACTCGCGCCAGCCGGGATCGGGTGGATATTTTTTTGCGGAACGCGCACATAATCCGCATAGCCGCCGCCAAACTGTAAGTAGGTGGGGCGCTGGCAGCGATTCTCACGCCCCGTCCGGCAGGCTTTACATACGCCGCATTTGATGATCATATCGGGGCAGACCGCCTGGCCTATCGAGAGGTCCTTCACGTTCTTGCCAAGGGCAGCCACTGTTCCTGAAACCTCATGTCCTAAGACGCGCGGAAAGGCAACCGATGAGGATAGCCCAGAAAAGGCCCGCACATCCCACGGACAGATGCCTGTATAAGCGACCCGCACAAGGACATCGTCATCGCCAACTTCATAAACCGGCTGCCGCCGAACTTCAACTTCATTGGGTTTCTCACACCACATCACACGCATTTCTTGCTCAGCCATAAGGTAAATCTCCTGTAAGATTGGTTGAATTAAGGATAAAACCGTTCCCCTCGAATATAAATCGCCTCGATATCGGCGCGGCTGGCGCGATGCACCACCGCGCTGATCGCATCCTGGATATGCCGCAGGTTGGGTCTGGAAAGATCAAAAACGATAAAACTGGCTTCCTTTCCAGGCGAGAGGCTTCCAAGTTGATCATCCAACCGCAGGGCGCGCGCCCCCATAATCGTCGCGGCTTTTAGCAAAGTTAAATGATCGATGCAAGTTGGGTCTTCCTCCAGGCCGCGCGTCATGCGGGAGGCGTAATCCATCTCCCGCAACAAATCCGGGGAAGCCAGCATCAGGTTATCGGTGCCAAGCGCAAACCGGACTCCGGCGCGCTTCCAGGCTGCCAGCCGCGGCAAGCCGTCTCCTAAAATGCCGTTGCTACGCGGGCAGCTCACCGCGATCGCCCCCGATCGCGCGACCAGGTCAAGGTCTTCCTGGCTGGCATGAACCAGGTGAACCAGCAAATCAGCCCCCCATCCAAGCGCTCGCGCCGTCTGGCTCAGACCAGTCTCCGCACAGGACTCGCGTTCAGCGTTTCGGTTTTCCGCGACGTGAACCGCAAAAATTTTTCCGGGGTAAGCGCGCCGTAATCGTTCCAGCGTCTGCGGTTCGTAGCAAGAAACATCCCGCACCCCCAGCCCTTCAACTTCATCGAGCATTTTCCGGGCAGCAGCTTCAAACTCCTGCGAAGAGCTGTTTTCGCTCACCCTCCCCAGGATGATCACTCGGATCGGCAATCCCTCGGCGGCCTTGCGCAAGTTGCGCGCTCCCTGGATATCTTGCTCACGAAAATCGGCGCAGGCAATTACCCCATTGAAAAGCATCTCTTCCAAACCATGTCTCATCATCTCTACATGAACATCCGATTGTAGTGTGTTGAGAAAGCGATGTTTCAGACCATGCGGGGGGACCACCACCTGGTCAAGAGGAAGCCCAACTCCCAGTTCTTTAGCGCCGGTGTCTCCCACATGGCAGTGAGCATTGACAAACATAGGAACCACCAGCCTGTCGGTGAGATCCACCTGCCGGGAACAATCTCCGGCGCGGCCAATCGAGGCGATGCGTCCCTCCTCAACCACCAAGGCTGCATCATGAATAAGATCAAGATCATCGCCGGATAAAATCTGAGCGCCGGTAAAACAAACGCGATTTCCCATTGCACTAGCCCTTGGTTGCCCCCATCGTGAGGCCTCGGACAAAATATTTGTTGAGGAATAACGAGATGATCACAGCCGGAATGATCGCAAAAATTGACATGGCCGCCATCCGTCCCCAACCGATTTCCACCGCGCTGAACGACGCCAGGATCCCCAGCGGTATGGTTTTCGTCTTGGGTGAAGTCAGCATCAGCGCAAACAGAAAGTCATTCCACGAATAGATAATGACATATAACGCAGATGCGACAATCCCCGGCGTCGAAAGCGGAAGCGCCACCTTAAAAAAAGCTCCCACGTGGGATGCGCCATCCACTAGGGCGGCCTCCTCCATTTCTTGCGGAACATCCGCAAAATAGCTACGCATCATCCACACCACAAACGAGGCGTCGAACACAGTATCCAGCAGGATCACCGCAAAATAGGAACCCAGCAGATGAACATCCCGCATGATCAGGTAAAACGGGATCAGCATGGCAACCGGCGGCACCATTAAAAGCAGCAAGAAGAAATACGAGCTCAAATTCAGCAGCCTGGACTTTGATCGGGCTATCGCATACCCTGCCGGTACACCCAAAATGAGAGAGAGTAGGGTGGCCCCACTGGTGATGATGACACTGTTCAAAATAAATCGCGGTGTCTTGACAGTCGTAAGGGCTTCGATAAAGTTCTTTAAGGTGAAATCGAAAATAAACCATTTGGGAGGAATTGCAAAAGCTTCCCGCCCATATTTAAAAGCCGTGATCAGCAACCAGTAAATTGGCATCATAAAAAAGACCATCACCATAATCGTGAGGATGGCCAGGATTATTTTTTCTAAAGGGTTCTTTTTCATTGCAGGTCTCCCAGATTACAATTGCTGCCGTTCGAGTACCATGATGTAGATGACAGATAAAACAGCAATGACGACCAGGAGAATATTCGCCAGCGCTGCCGCATACCCCATATCAAAGAATGTCATTCCGACCGTGTAAATATGAAAATTCAACACCGTGGTGACCGATCCCGGTCCCCCCGCCGTAGTTGCATAGATCGTATCGAAAACCTTGAAGGATTGCATGGTGCGTAAAAGCAAAGCAACCAACGCCGTGGGCTTTAGGAGAGGCAGTGTGATAAACCAAAAAGATTGCCACCTCGAGGCGCCATCCACCACCGCGGCTTCGTAAGGTTCAGTCGGCAGGCTCTTCAATCCCGCCAGGAAAATCACCATCAATAAGGGAGTCCACTGCCACAAATCTACCAGGATGACCGCCGGCATGGCAAGTTTTAGCTCGGCCAGCGGCCCACGCCCGACGTTCAAGCCAATTGCTTTCATGTAAAATGGGATTACGCCAAAGTCTGCGTTATACAGCGCCTTCCACACCAGGCCTACAACCAGCGGGGGAATTGCCATCGGCATAATCAAAAAAGATCGCAGAACGCGGGCAATTTGCGTCTCAGCACTCAAGAGCATTGCCAGGCCTAGCCCTAATGCCAATTCCAACGTGACCGTTCCCAACACATAAACCAGCGTCGTTTTAAGAGAATCTATCACCACAGTGTCCGAAAACGCCCGAATGTAGTTTTTAAGCCCTACAAAGGTTTGCGTTTGGTTTGGGTCGGTCAGGCGATAATCAAAAAGGCTGATTCTGAAAGAAAAAAACAGGGGGTAAATTGCTACCGCGACCACGAAAATAAGAAGGGGAGATAATAACAATAGATAATGACCATCATCGCGAAAAAAGCGCCGGAACGTGAGGGTAAGTGATTTCAATGCTTCCTCCTGAACACCGCTCTGGTCTTGATAACCAGTCGGGGATGCTTACGGAAACCCGCAAGCATCCCCCAAAAACACAACTACTGAGAATTATTTGATGTTAGCTTCAATCTGGGCCTGTGCTTTTTGGAGTGCGCTTTCGGCAGTTTCCTGGCCCACCAGGTAAGCATTCACATACGTACCGAGTGCATCCTGGATAATACTGTATTCTGGGATGCGAGGCCGGTAATCGCCGTCGCCCTTCTCAAAGGCTTCCAACAGTTTCGGGAACCACGGGTATTCCTTGTTCAGATCAGGATCGGTCAAGGTGCTACGGCGGATCGGAGCGCCGTCGTGGCGGATCCATTCCTTCTGAATCTCAGGTGAAGTCAGCCATTTGATAAACACCCAGGCGGCTTCTTGCTTTTCTGGGTCGGAGGAAGCGTTGATGCCAATGCCCCAGCCGCCAAAGCCGTACTTGGGTTCCATACCTTCGGCTACAGGAGCGGGTTCGATGTCTACCTTTCCAACGATCTTAGAAATTTCGGGGTTCTCATAACCGGCGCGGGCGATGCTCCAGCCTTCCATCATGGCAACCATGCCATCGCGGAAGGCGGTCTCGCGCTGATCCCACCAGTAGTCGGTCGATCCTGGAGGAGCGTATTTGAAGAGTTCACCGAAGAACTTCAAGATTTCCACATTCTCGGGTGTGTTGACGGCAACTTTTCCATCTTTATCCAAAATGGAACCGCCATGCTGCTGTACCCAGGCCATATAATCCTGCGCAACCGCTGAGCCTTTGGCGCCAAGCAAGGCGATACCGTACTGGCCGTCTTTGGTCAGCGCCTTGGCAGCCTCTAAAAGTTCTTCCTGGGTCTTCGGAGGTTTGATCCCGGCAGCTTCGAGCAAATCTTTGCGGTAATTGAGGACATTGGCATAACCGGCTAGCGGGTAAGCATAGTGCTTGCCCTCATACTCTCCCAGGGTCCAGGCCACCGGCATGATGTCATCAAGCTGGAGCTCTTCTTTGTCGCGGGCCATAAAATCGTCCAACGGCAGGGTGTAACCATTTGTAGCATATTCGCCCGACCACACAATATCAACGGTCATTAGATCATATTGAGCCGTTTTGCCGACAAAGTCAGCCGTCAGCTTTTGATAAAGATCCACATAGCCCAGCTCATCCATCGTGATTTTAATGCCGGTCTCTTCTTCGAAAAGCGGGATCAGGTAGCGGAAGGCGGCGACATACTGGTCAGTCATCGAAGCCAGCGTCAATTCAACCCCTTCGTAGGGCTTGGCAGGCGGCGCTTCGGTTGGTTTTTCTTCAGCAGGTTTGGCTTCAGTAGGTTTAACCTCAGCCGGTTTCGCCTCTTCTGTTTTCGGCGCTTCGGTGGTAGCCGGCGCACAGCCAACGATCCCAGCCACAAAAGCAGCCAGGAGTACGAGGCTTAACAACATTCTTAAGGTTTTGCTACGCATCTCATTTCTCCTTTTTTCTTACGATTGATTGGTGATTGATTTCCGGTTTCTCAGCCGGCATATCCCTTCGGGAGTTTCCTCCCAAGATGAGCTTCTTCGCCCTTCCCCTCTCTGCCACAGAATCTCGTGAGGGTTGAGCCAATGAGTATCGATGCTTAATCCACCACCTCCTATCTGGACATAATCTTCAGGCTTAGATCTGATCTTGTTAACCAATACGAAACGCGTGAGACTTCCAGCACCCTTCCCCTATCAACGTTCCAGGTGCACAGCATATTTATAACGATCGCCAACGCTGATAACTTTATGAAATTCGATCGGGTGCCGATCATAGGTATAAACCACCCCTTCCACCAGCAAAATTGGCGAACCGACCGGGATATGCAACAAACGCGCCCATTCCTCTGTTGCCGCAACCGCTTCAATAGTGCGGTCCGCTTCAAGGGGAGGCACCTGCTTTCGGTCAAACAACGCAAAAATGGAGCCAATCTCCTCCAATTCTTCCCGGGTAATGACAATCCCATCAGGTAGGTGGATATAAGAGACATTAAGTGCGACCGGGATGCCGTTCGCACTGCGCAGTCTCAAGGCGTAGATCAAAGGCGTCCCAACCGAAAGACTGAGCTTTTCTGCCGAAATCTCGTCCGCCTCGATCCGCTTAAATTCCAACAACTTCGAGGTGACGCTTTCGCCGCGCGCCTGCATATCCTCGGAAAAGCTGGTCAGGCGAGTCAGGCCGCGGCTGAGTTTGGTTCGAATGACAAAGGTGCCCTTTCCGGGCGTTCGCGAAATATATCCGTCATATTCCAGCGCTTGCATCGCCTGGCGTACCGTTGTCCGGCTGACAGCATATCGGTCAACCAGGTCCATTTCGGTGGGCAGCAATGCGCCGACCTCCAGGTCGCCGCTCTCGATGCGCTGAATCAACTTTTCTTTTAACTGATGGTAAAGAGGGATGGAAGAACGTCTGTCAAGGTGAAGCATTGGATCACCTTTGATGAAAATTTGTTGTAATGTAGTAACATTACTTCAAATATTATAGCCACCCAGACCTCAAATGTCAATAACCTTGTTAAAGAGGGAGTGGATAAAGGCTGGGTTTAGATGAACTGGTAGACATGAGCCGAGTAATTAGGAAAACGCTGTTTGTGCAGTTGACGATGATTGAAACAATACATGAAGAGCTTCAAGGCTGCTTTCAGTGCT
>Ga0067045_1031083_pt1 | contig 13204 bp, 14 predicted proteins | sample TerdegcTABiofilm_FD_59184 | JGI IMG/M metagenome (GOLD analysis project Ga0067045, IMG submission 59184) | Combined Assembly of (Gp0054472, Gp0054536) Wastewater bioreactor microbial communities from Singapore -Terephthalate degrading...
AACTGGGGGTTACTCCACCAGCCTCGTTACAATAAAACGGGAATTCAGGATGAATTGTTAACCACATTATTGAATGAAATTAGCAATATTAAATATTACGGGCGGTGGAATTAGTGGAGGGTATAAGAAATACTTACTAAACTTCCTAAGGATAATATTATCATATCCAATGATTGAAAAGGTTATTTGTGTTTTACCAGCAGCATCTATCAAATTAAATAGTATTTCTGATATGTATAATAATGTCGAATTTATTAATATATCTCCTTATTGGTCTTTAAACCTAAAGTTGTGCTTTAACTTAAAAGAAATATTAGAAAAATTTCAGCCAGATGTTGTCTATATCCCTACAGAACGTTCATTTAATTATGATAATGCACCGATTGTCAATATGCTTCAAAATATGGAACCATTTGTATATACATTTGAGAGAAATCCTATAATCGAAAAAGTAAAAAATTTAATTCGGTTATATAATGGCAAAGAAGCTATGAATAAAGCTGATAGAATAATTGCAATATCTGAATTCGTGCGAGAATACTTGATAAATAAAGTTGGTATTGACCCTGCAAAGATTGGACTTGTGTATCATGGAATCGATAAACCGAGCGATAAGACAAAAATGCCAGAGGGCGTTCCTGTAGAATTAAAAAGCTTTTTATTCACAGCGGGCTCTATAAGGCCTGCGAGGGGATTAGAGGATATTATTGAGGCGTTAGGAATTATGGCGAATAAGGGCAAAAGAATTCCTTTAATTATTGCGGGTAATGTTGAAAAAACAATGATTGGTTATCAAAAAAGATTACAAAATTTAGCACAGAAATATGCTGTATCCAGACTTGTTCATTGGGTAGGTAACCTCGACGAAGAGGAAATGTCATGGTGCTTCTCTAATTGTTCGGTATTTATTATGAGTAGTCGAGTTGAATCTTTTGGTTTAACAGCAGGGGAGGCAATGGCTCATGGTGCAGTATGCATCTCCGCTGATAATCCATGCTTGCCTGAAATTTTTCAAGATGCGGCGATATATTATCCGCCCAAAAATGCAAAAGTCTTAGCGGAGAAAATATTGGAAGTTATGTCCTGGCCAGAGGAAAAGAGAAGGGAAATGTCAGAAAGGGCAAAGAAAAGGGCCTCACAATTTTCGTGGGATATTTGTGCCCAAAAGACTATTGAGCAGTTTCAGATTGCAATAGAAGAGTTTAAAAGAAAAAGAGGCAAATGACATGAGAATTCTAATTACTGGTGGGTCGGGGTTTATTGGGACAAATTATGTGGATTATATATTAGAAAAGGGTGTTGAGGTTTTAAATATTGATATAAAGCCGCCAATTAAAAGAGAACATCAACTTTTTTATAAAGAATGCAATATTATGGATTATGAGAGGCTAAAAAGAATTTTACGAGATTTTAAGCCGACTCATGTAGTTCATCTTGCAGCAAAAACAGGTGCTCATTCAATCACTGATTTGCAGGAATTCAAGCCCAATGTGGATGGTGTGAAAAATATTATAAATGCTTGCATAAAGGCAGGGTCTGTCGAACATGTTATCTTCACCTCATCTTTACTTGTCTGCAAGATGGGGTATATCCCCAAGCATGATATGGATTATATGCCTACAACTGCCTATGGGAAGAGTAAGGTAGAGGGTGAGAAGATTGTAAGAGGGTGGGATGGCTTAACCTTTAGTTGGACTATTATTAGGCCGATTTCTGTCTGGGGACCGTGGATGATAGAACCCTATATAGACTTTTTTAAGGCGGTCTATAGAGGATGGTATATGCATATAGGGCACGGCCATTACAAACGCTCGATGGGGTATGTAGAAAATATTGTCCATGAAATCCATAGCATCCTTCTTGCGCCAAAAGAAAAAGTGAATGGAAAGACTTTTTATGTAGGTGATCCTGAACCAACGGACTTGTATGAATTTGCTGAAGAGGTCAGAAGACAGATGGGTGTAAGAAAAATAATGAAGATGCCTTACATGGTGGCAAAGGGTCTTGCTACATGCGGAGATGTTTTAAAGTTATTAGGCTGGGTTAATGCGCCTTTGACCAGCTTTAGATTAAATAACATTATGACAGAATATGTCTTTGATTTAACCTCTATTATGGAGATCTCTGCACCCCTTCCTTTTACCATTAAAGAAGGCATAGTAAGAAGTATTGAATGGATGAGGGAGATGAAAATAATTAAATGAATATTTAGTGAAATAATTGTGTTAGCGTTTTTTGCCTTTCTTATAGGCAACAAATATTGTAAAAATAATCAAAAACAAAAGGTGAAAAAGGATGTATAAGTTTAATAAAATTTTGATTGCATGCTTTATAATGTTTATTGGCACTCAGAATGCATTTGCCTATCTTGACCCAGGGACAGGAAGTTATATAATTCAGGTAATTATAGCCCTTGTTGTTGGAGCGGCCTTTTCTATCAAAATGTTCTGGAAGAGGATTGTAATTTTTTTTAAAAATACCTTCAAAAAATAGCATTCATCCAAGTGCCTGACAATTATTTTTCTGAAAAGAGTTCCTTTAGGGATCCAAGTGGTTTTCTTTTTTGGAAAAGCGGTGAGATTTATCGTCAGATAAACCCTATTTACAAGGAACATTATGAACATCTCATAAATTCAGGGCTTTACGAAAGATTGACAAACGAAAGATTGCTTGTAGCCCATGAAGAGGGTAATGATGATGGTTTAAGACAAAATGAGGCTTTCAAAATTATAAAGCCTGAAGTTATCCCATTTATATCTTACCCTTATGAATGGTGTTTCAGCCAACTAAAAGATGCAGCACTTGCTACCCTTAAAATCCAGAAAATCGCCCTTGAATACGGTATGACTTTGAAAGATGCGAGTGCATATAATATTCAGTTTAAAGATGGAAATCCTGTGCTTATAGATACTCTATCTTTTGAAAAATATACCGAAGGAAAACCCTGGATTGCATACAGGCAGTTCTGTCAGCACTTTTTTGCCCCACTTGCACTCATGGCTATGAGAGATATAAGGCTTGGCCAGCTTATGCGGATATATATTGATGGGATTCCCCTTGACCTTGCAAGCAGGCTTCTGCCGGCAAGAAGTTTTATGAAATTTTCTTTTGTTTCCCATATACACATGCATGCTAAAGCCCAGACAACCTTAGGGCAAAAAGATTTAAACGTTAAAAAATACAAAGTGGGCAAAACCTCCCTTTTTGGTATTATAGATAACCTTGAATCTGCAATTTCCAAATTAAACTGGAAAGCAGAAGGCACAGAATGGGCTGAATATTATGATGATACAAATTATACATCTCAGGCACTGGAGCATAAAAAAACATTAATTGATGAATACTTGGATTTAATCAAACCCAAATCCGTCTGGGATTTAGGGGCAAATACCGGGTTATTCAGTAGACTTGCGAGCATCAGAGGCATAAACACGATTGCCTTTGATATTGACCCATCTGCCGTTGAAAAGAATTACCTCGAGTGCAAAAGAAAACGAGAGACCCATTTACTTCCTCTTATTTTAGACCTTACAAATCCAAGCCCTGACGCAGGTTGGGCGAATGAAGAGAGGATGTCTTTGATAAGGCGGGGTCCAGCAGATATGGTCTTTGCCCTTGCCCTTATTCATCACCTTGCAATCTCAAACAATTTGCCATTTACCCATATAGCTGATTTTCTGAGCCGAATCTGCAGATACTTGATAATTGAGTATGTCCCAAAGGAAGACAGCCAGGTTCTGAGGCTTCTTAGAACAAGGGAAGATATATTTAGTAATTACAAATTATCTAATTTTGAAGCTGATTTTTCGAAGCATTTCTTGATTTTAAAAAAGGACAGTATATCAGATTCTCAACGAACTCTGTATCTTATGGAGAAAAGTTAATGGCTTTTATGCAGAAGAAGTTGTTCAATCTCTGGATTGCCCTAACACTATCAGTTCTTTTTTTCTATCCCCTTATCGCCACATTACACGACAATTCTATAATTTTACAATGGAGGGTGCAGAACACACTTGAATTAGTTTCGGCGGTAGTCTTATTTACTTGCTTTTTTTATGTCTTGTTGAGGTTTATACACAATAAGATTCTAAGCGCAAAAATAAAAGTGTGGCTCCATATATTGTTATTGATAATTCCTTTTATGTCGTTTTTTATATTTTTCCTCACCCAACTTGGGTTAAAGGATTTTCTTATCACCTTTGGTGACTACGCTTATAAAAATAAAATTTCTGTTTTTGCTGGTGCCCTGTTTTTCATGTTTTTATTTGGGTTTTTTCTACTGAAACACCCGAGAAAAATTTATTTTTTGCTATTCATGTTTATGATAGCCCTTTCTTCTTTAAATTTACTGGCAGGCTGGACGATATTGAGTCATATAAAGACTGATACTACAATTTCGATAAGAAATCAAAAACCAAATCAACATACTAACCCTAATAATGCGAAAAACAATTTTATAATCTTTCTCTTTGATGAGTTATCTTATGAGTATCTATTTAAAGATGGCAATGTAAACCCAAGGTTCATTAACTTTAAAAGATTAGCAGATATGAGTTGCGTCTATCATGCCGCATTATCCCCGGGACAACAGACCTTAACAGCTATACCAGGTCTACTTACGGGAAGACGTTACGACAACATATCCATTAGATATGACTGGATATATCGGATCACTGCCAAACAAAAAGCAGAATATCTAATTATTGATAAGGCGAACCTTTTTGCTGTAGCAAAAGATAAGGGTTACAGGACTTTTGCTGTAGGAAATTATTTGCCCTATTGTGAAATGTTTGAGGATTATCTCGATATATGTCAGTCTTTCAGTGAATATAACTACGGTGGCGTTGAGAAAGGTTTTTCCATCATTAACCCTATAATGACAGTTTTTAATATTTGGCCGAGACAGAAGCCACAAGGTTTAGTAAAAAATATTGCGGCATCTCTATTACAAAAAAAGAGAATAGAAAAAACAAAAGATTTTATATATGAAGTAATGCAAGAAAAAGATGCTTTTTTTTTTGTTTGCTCATATTTATCTTCCTCACATACCTTTTGTGTTTAATAAGCAGGGGTTTTATTGGAATGAAAAACCATTTTTACAGAATGATGAAAATTATACATCACAGCTTGATTATTGCGATGTTCTATTAGGCCAATTTCTGGAAAGTTTGAAGAAAGCTGGAAAGTTTGATTCATCTGAGATAATTATTCTTTCTGACCACAACTACAGACTTGAATTTCCAGGAAGAGAAAGTAAAATTCCTATGTTCATAAAACACCCATATCAAAGAAATAGAAAAGATATATTCGAGGAAATTCATGCAGAAAGGCTTTTAAAGGAAGTCCTATTGGAAATGAAATGAAACAGGTTATCCAGAATTACAAGTCGGGGAAAGTTGAGTTAATTGATATAGAAGCCCCCAGGGTTACAAATGGGACCGTTATTGTTAGAAATATGGCATCTCTTTTGAGCCTTGGGACAGAGCGGTCTATGATTGAACTCGGGAAGAAAAGCTTACTGGGTAAGGCAAGGGCAAGACCTGATCTGGTAAAAAGGTTTGTGGAAAAGGCGAGGCAGGAAGGGCTATTAAAAACCTTTCAAGAGGCGATGGGAAGGCTTGATAATCCAGTGGCTCTTGGGTACAGCTCTGCTGGGGTTGTGGTAGAGGTAGGGAGTAATGTTCATAGATTTTCCCCTGGTGATAAGGTTGCCTGTATTGGGGCAGGGTACGCATCCCATGCAGAGTATGTTCGAGTACCTGAAATGCTCTGTGCAAAGATCCCTGAAGGTGTATCTTTTGAAGAGGCTTCATTTGGAATGCTTGGAATTATTGCCCTTCATGGTATTAGATGTGCTAAGCTCAGTTTTGGTGATACTGTTGCTGTGATGGGGCTTGGGCTTTTAGGGCAACTTTCTGTTCAAATGTTAAATGCATACGGTTGCAGAGTCATAGGAACAGACTTAGACGCCTCTAAACTTGAGCTTGCAAAAAGGTTAGGTGCTGAGGTGACCGTGCCTAATTCTGAATTTAAAAAAGCCTGTGAAGTATTCAGTGACGGCTATGGTGTTGATGCAGTAATTTTGACGGTAGCCACATCCTCTGATGAACCTATACATACCGCGGTGGATGTTTCGCGCTTTGGAGGAAGGATTGTGGTTGTTGGAGTTGCTGACATTCATCCAAATAGAAATGAGATGTGGCACAAAGAAGTTGAGATTATTGTATCAAAGGCAGCAGGACCAGGCTCTCTTGACCCTATATACGAAAATAAGGGAATTGATTACCCAGTTGGTTATGTGCGTTGGACAGAAAATAGAAACCTTCAAGAATTCCTGAGGCTCATCTCGCAGAAAAGGATAGATATTAACCCCCTTATAACACATAGGTTTAAAATAGAGGAGGCTGAAAAAGTCTATTCAGATATTATGGCTGGTAAAGGTGGCCCATATATTGGGGTATTGTTTGAATATGAGAAAGAAAAGGCAGAGAAACCTGATCAACTGGGGAAAGATGAAAAATCTTATATAACCACACATCAATCTGCCTTCTTTGGTGAAGCTTTAGAGAAATATAAAACTACAATAAAGCAGATTAAACCTCCTGTCCGTGTCGGGGTTATAGGCGCAGGGCTTTTTGGAAAAGCCCTTTTACTGCCTGCATTACACAAAACAGAAGGTATTGAACTTAAGGTAATTTCTACATCCTCTGGAGTAAATGTAGAACATGTATTCAGAAAATATGGATTCAAGAGAAGGACCACCAATTACAAAGAAGTGATGGAGGACCCTGAAATTGATGCAGTAGTTATCATCACACCTCATAGCCTGCACGCAAAGATGGTTCTCGAAGCATTAAAGGTTGATAAACATGTTTTTGTAGAAAAGCCCCTTTGTGTAAATGAAGGGGAACTTAAAGAAATAATGGAGACTTACAATTCCCTAATAAGCGGCCAATCATCACCACCTTATATTGCAGTTGGCTACAATAGACGTTTTTCGCCCCATGCAAAAAAAATAAAAGAATTTCTTATTAATAGGCAAGATCCAATGGTTGTCCATTACAGGGTTAACGCAGGTTATGTTCCGCCTGAGCATTGGGTGCATTCTGATGAAGAAGGCGGAAGCCGTATAATTGGTGAGGTTTGCCATTTTGTCGATTTTATGCAGTTTTTGACAGGTGCAAATCCAGTCAGGGTTTATGCCGAGAGGGTATCAGGTAATAATCGCAGTACTGTTAATGACGATAATGTTGTTATAACGATAAAGTTTTCAGATGGCTCAGTGGGAGACATTACCTATTCTGCCTCTGGCGACAGGGCATATTCGAGAGAGCAGGTTGAGATATTTTGTGAGGGCAAAAGTGTAGTTCTTAAGGATTTTAAAGAAACCTTGTTTTACATGAATGGCAAGAAGAGCAATTTCAAGACATTTAACCAGGAGATGGGGTATAAAGAGGAGATGAAGCATTTTAAAGAGGTTCTGACAGGAGTGACTACACCACTTCTGAAAGCTGAGGAAATATTTTCTTCCACCAGGACTGTTTTTGCAGTTAACAAATCTCTTGGGACAGGAGATTCAATAATTGTTTCCAAAGGCTGGGAGTAAATTAGATGGATATTCTGTTAGTCACAGATTCTTATCCACCAGAGATAAGGTCTGCATCACACCTTATGAAAGAACTTGCCGAAGAATTAAAAGAGAGAGGTCACAATGTCTTTGTGGTTACATGCTCTCCTGAATACAACCTTTCTGACTTAGATTCAGAAAAAAGTTATCCTGAATATTTGGTAGAAGACAGTATAAAGGTAATCAGAGTAAAAACCTTACCTCATCATAAGGTAAATTTCATAATACGTGGTATAAGCCAACTTACCCTTCCTCACATTTTTTGGAAAAAAATAAAAAAACATATTAGAACATCAGTTGATGCAACAATTGTATATAGCCCACCCCTGCCTCTCGGTTATGTTGGGTGCTGGATGAAAAAATATAGAGACTCAAAATTTATACTAAATGTGCAAGATATCTTTCCACAGAATGCCATTGACCTTGGAGCTCTAAAAAATCCCTTAATTATCAAATACTTTGAGAAAATGGAAACAAACATTTATAAGTTTGCGGACAAGATAACAGTTCACTCTGAGGGTAATAAAAGGTTTCTAATTGAAAAGAAGAAGCTGAGTAAAGATAAAATACACATCCTTCATAACTGGGTTGATATAGAGGCTTATCGAAGATTTGAGGGCGATGGATATTACAGAAAAAAGCTTCAGATTGAAGGAAAATTTATTTTTTTCTTTGGTGGTGTTATGGGGCCATCTCAAGGGCTGGATCTGGTTATAGATGCAGTTGATAAATTAAGGAATATGGATGATATAGTATTTTTGTTTGTGGGTGACGGCTCAGAGAAGTCAAAGATGGTTGAAAAGGTAAAGGCAAGGGGTCTCCGAAATGTTATTTTTCATCCATTCATCCCAAAGGATGAATATTCAAAGCTATTGAAGGAAATAGATGTTGGGCTTGTTAGCCTTTCCAATAAGAATAGAACACCTGTTGTGCCGGGCAAGATTCTCGGCTATATGGCAGCTGGAATTCCTGTGCTTGGGTTCCTCAATAAGGAAAGTGATGGGCATCAAATTATAAGAGAGGCGGGCTGTGGTTACACAACTGTTTCTGATGATAGCCAAAAGCTGGCCGAGCTTATATTGCATATGTATAATGAGAGGTCACAGCTGAGAGATATGGGTTTTAATGGTTATATGTACGCTACTAAACATTTTTCAAAAAAAACCTGTGTAGACAATTTGGAGGCTATTATTAAAAAGTGAAGAAGATTCTTACGGTTTTTGGAACTCGTCCTGAAGCAATAAAACTTGCTCCTGTGTTGTTGGAACTTCAAAAGTATCCTGAAGTTGAATCAGTGATATGTGTTACTGCCCAGCACAGGGAGATGCTTGATCAGGTTCTGAACTTGTTTGGGTTAAAACCTAATATTGATCTTAATCTGATGAGACCTAATCAATCTCTGGGTGATGTTACGGCGAAGGTGGTCCACGAAATGGAGAGAGTGCTTGAGCTGGAACATCCTGATGTTGTGATTATCCAAGGGGATACTACAACTGTTATGGCAACTGCCATTGCGGCCTTTTATAAAAAAATAGCTGTTGCTCATGTAGAAGCCGGGCTGAGATCAGGGGATCTCTTTTCACCGTATCCCGAGGAGATGAACCGGCGTGTTGTTAGCATGGTAGCAAGTTATCATTTTGCCCCCACCAAACGAGCGGTGGATAATCTGATGAAAGAAGGGATATCTGAGGACAGGATTTTCCTTACAGGCAATACGGTGATAGATGCGCTAAAGTTGATTGTGACAAGGCCTGCTCCTGAAGAAGTTAAAAGGATTTTGGGGCTTGTTGGGTGTGATGGGACTTGCTCTTCTAAAAAGCTGATTCTTGTCACAGCCCATAGAAGAGAAAACTTTGGAGATAGATTTGAGAACATATGCAGGGCATTACGTTCGATTGTAGAAAATAATCCTGATGTGGTTTTGGTTTATCCTGTTCACTTGAATCCAAATGTCAGGCAACCGGTTGAGAAGATATTGAAGGGTGCGGAGAGGATACTCTTAATTGAACCTGTTTCATATGATGTACTTGCTCACCTCATGCAAAAGTCCTATATGATCCTAACAGATTCAGGTGGGATTCAGGAGGAGGCACCTGCTTTGGGAAAGCCAGTGCTGGTAATGAGAGAGGAAACAGAAAGGCCTGAGGGAATAGAGGCTGGAACAGCAAGGCTTGTGGGAACGGATGAAAAAAATATAATAAGCGAAGCCGAAAGGCTACTTTATGATAAGAAGCTTTATGATTCAATGGCAAAGGCCGTAAACCCTTATGGCGATGGTCACGCAGCAAAAAGGATCGTGGATGTATTGAGGAGGAACATATGAACAGTTATGAAAGAAGGATTAATTGGGTAGAAAATTACCTTGGCAAGATGAATTTAAAGAAAGAGCTTTTGGATTATTATGCAGGGAGATCGATACTTGTGACAGGTGGTGCGGGAGCAATAGGAAGCAATCTCGTAATAGCCCTCTCAAAACTTGTTGGAGAAAAAGGTAAAATTATCATTCTTGATAATCTTTCTGCCATAAAAATAAAAGATCCCTGGAATGTAACACCGCTTTCGAATATTATGTTTATTTTAGGTGATGTGAGAAGTGAAGTGGATTTGAAAAGGGTTTTTAAGGAGGATCCATCTCTTGTCTTTCATCTTGCTGCTTTTTTCGCAAATCAGAACTCTGTGGATTATCCTGAGATTTCTGCAGAAGTAGATATTATCGGGCAGATAAGACTACTTGAATATTCAAGATTGGCAAAGGTTGAACGCTTTGTTTACGCATCCAGTGGTTGTGCAATCTATGGATCATATCCAAAATTGCCATTGAAAGAGGATTTTATATCAATGCATCTTACCACACCTTATCAGATAAACAAAATGACGGGAGAGATGTATTGCAATTTTTACAACCACCATTATGGACTTGCAACGGTTAATTGCCGGTTCTTCAATTCCTATGGACCTGGGGAGGTTCCAGGTCAATACCGGAATGTGATTCCAAATTTCATCTACTGGGCAATGAAGAAACAGTCACTGCCCATCACCGGAACTGGCGATGAAACACGAGACTTTACTTATGTGCTTGACCTCGTTCAGGGCTTGATAAAGGCAGGCTTTTATAAAGAAGCCATTGGAGAGAATTTTAATCTTGCATCAGGGAGAGAAGTAAGAATCAGAGACCTTGCAGATATGGTAAATAAAGCTACTGGCAATCCAAATCCCATTAGATTCCTCGAAAGAAGAAAATGGGACACAAAGCCAAGACTCCTTGCGTCTATTGAAAGAGCGGAAAGCCTTATTGGTTATAAGCCTATTGTTCAATTTGAAGAAGGTTTTGAGACTAATATTGAATGGTTCAAAGACAACTGGGATAAAATCGAACTCCTTGCTGATTTCCCACCAGGCATGAGTAGTGCGGTCAGAGGCATAGCATCTTCCTCCGCTTAATTACTCCAGTTTATAGTTGTATATTACTGTGAAGTTACATCTTTGTTTTTTCACTGGGTAATAGATGGTAGAGAAAGAGACGGAAAAGAAAAAATTGCCAAACATCAAAGATCTTATAGACTTTGGTTTTAAAGAATGGGGCTATTGGAAAATCAATGAGGATCAAAAGCCTGTTTCGGAGTTGATAGACGAAATTTTAGTTACGATAAAGAAGACTATTTATGCTTTTGCAACTGATGAAGTGGTAGGGTACATAGGCGTCGCTGGAGATCTTTTAACATCTCGTCTTAGAAATAGATACTCTTCACTGGTCAAATCACAAATCCGAAGTAACCTCAACCGTTGGAAGAATGTTAGCATTCTTTATTTTCAGCCTGAAAAACTACTATATAAGGAATTAGAAGTAGACATGATACGTGGTCTGGACATTCTTTAAAAGTCAAATTCAAAACCCAGTGGACTACAAAAGGTTACGGCGGTATTGGAAGGGCCATTGACGAGATCGTCGAGAGTATGCTCACTTAGTTTGGTTAAATAAAATAGTATGACATGCAGATTAGATTGTCTGTGTATCAGCATGGCGTAAAGATGACCTTGTCCCTTCCCTAAATTCTTTAAAGCAAACCTTATTTAAACCCACCTCTTAGCGCAAATATTCCGACATTCTTGACAATATCAGAACGTCTATTCCCGGGATGCGAGTTTCGTCTATCGCCCATAGCCCCTTGCCCCTTGTCTTTAGCCATTTGTGCTTTACATCTCAATCCATTACGAATATTCCAACATTCTTGAGAATGTGAGAATATCCTGACCCATGAAAACTCCGAAACAGCTTGAAAGATATTTCAAGGGGCTTGCGAACCATAGAAGACTTGAAATACTAATTCTTGTTTCAGAAAATGAAGGCATTACCCTTGACGAGATTGCAAAAAGACTGAACTGTAATTTCAAGACAGTGTCTGAGCATACAAGGCGGTTACTTCAGGCGGGTCTTTTGCGTAAAGACTACCAAGGTAGGGCAGTGTGCCACAGCCTATCTCCTTATGGAAGAATGTTTTTGGAATTTATGAGTAAAATTGAATAAGGACTCTTATTATGGAACAGATCTGTGTAATTGGTGGTTCTGGTTTTATTGGCACAAGGTTATGTAGGCGTCTTTTGGAATCTCAAAAAGACTTCTACATTATTGATAAAAAGCAGAGCCTGACTTTTCCTGATAAAACCTTTCTATGCGATGTTAGGGACAGTGAGGGTTTAAAAGAAGCCATTAAAGGTGACATCATAATTAATCTTGCGGCAGAGCATAGAGATGACGTTAGGCCAAAAAGCCTTTACTGGGAAGTAAATGTTAAGGGCGTTGAAAATGTCTGTAGGGTTGCTGAAGAAAAAGGTATAAAACTGTTTATCTTGCAATCTTTTGACAAAAACTTGCTTTAGTTATACATTGTGGTATAACCATTCAGGAGGATTGAGGATGCTATCAAAGATTTTTAATAAAGGGCAGATTGTTATACCAGCACGACTTAGAAGGAAATATGACCTTGAGATAGGTAGCAAAATAAATATTATTGAGGGAGAGGATGGACTTAAGATAGTTCCGGCAGAAGGAGAAATAAGGGTGGAGGCTTTAGCAGGTATATTCAAGGATTACGCAAAGGACAGAGAGGTTCAAAGTAAGGATGAGATAACAAAGATCACCGGAGATTACTTTGTAGAGTCTACAAAAGATGAGATATATTGATACCAATGTAATCCTAAGGTTTTTAACATAAGGCAAAACGTCCATACCAAATCTTGTAAATTTCTTTAAGAAAATCATAGCAAGGGATTTTTAGGCCATGGGCTAGAGGCGAGAGTCCATAGGCGATAGGCAATGGGCGATGGGCAATAGGCAATAGGCGAGGGGCGAGAGGGGATGGGCAATGGGCGATAGGTTCAACGTTTGGCGTTTGGGATAGAGCAGGGCTACTGCCAAGGGGGGTCAATTTTCATTTACGATTAGGGGTCAAATCTATTTTACGATTAATATGTCTGTGTCCAAAATTTTGAGAATGCTCAATTTTGTCCACACTTCATGCCCTTTCAGGGCAGAAGTAAATTTTACCCGCAGGGTATGCGGGTTTGGCTTGATTGAAT
>Ga0067045_1004665_pt1 | contig 13200 bp, 6 predicted proteins | sample TerdegcTABiofilm_FD_59184 | JGI IMG/M metagenome (GOLD analysis project Ga0067045, IMG submission 59184) | Combined Assembly of (Gp0054472, Gp0054536) Wastewater bioreactor microbial communities from Singapore -Terephthalate degrading...
AAACAGGCCAATCGTCATGCCGACCTGAGCGATGTTGAGTTCCTCAACGAATGGGGCTTCGTTGTTGAATCAGACCACGACCTGCGGCCCACGCGTGCCGCTGTTTTGCTTTTCGGAAAGGCGAGCCTCTTGCGAAGCTCACTGCCTCGCGGCGTGGTCGACTACCAGCGCATCGATATGCCCTTCGACCAATGGACCCCTGAGCGGCGCTGGAATGACCGGGTGGTTCTGGAAGAAAACATCATTCAAGCATGGCAGGTGCTGGTCGAAAAGTATTTTCGTCTTTCAGAGAGGCCTTTCTCGGTCGACGCCACCACGTTGCGCCGGCATGATGATCCGCCGGATTACATTTCCTTCCGCGAAGCGGCTATCAACCTGCTCATCCATCAGGACTTCGGTGACCAGACAAGAAAGCCGGTCATCAAGATATTCTCGGACCGTACGGTTTTCTGGAACCCTGGGGACGCATTCGTCACCGTGGACCAGCTTCTTGACCCCACCGAGAAGGAAGTTCGCAATCCCGCTATTGTTGCGGCCTTTCGTCGTATCGGTCTGAGCGATCAGGCAGGCACCGGTGTTCGTTCCATTTTTGGCAATTGGCGGCAGTTGGGCTTCGTTCCTCCGCTTATCGTCAACGACAAAGGGGAAAAGACCTTTGAAATCACCTTGCTCAGGGAAACGTTGTTGACCGAGGAACAACGGCTCTTTCAGGCCCAATTGGGCGTTCGGCTTTCCGACCAGGAAGCAGCCGTCTTTGCGTATGCCTGCCGAGCAGGTTCGATCGGCATCACGGACGCCAAGGCAGTCATGGGACGCGGAGCGCGAGAAGCAGGCCAGGTTTTGGATCATTTGGTCACCCAAACGCTCCTGGTGATGGTGGAACCCGGTGTACGCTGGGGGCTTGCACCCCACCTCCTGGACCGTTTCACGCAAAGTGACCAAGCCGCTTCCAAGTCGGAGGACTTGGTCACTGATCAACCTACCATGTCGCCGGTTAACTTGGTCACTCCAAAACTGACCAAGCTGACCCAGCACCAGCGAAAGATTCTGTCCCTTTGTGAGGTGCCTCGGAGCCAGGCAGACCTGATGAAGGCGCTCGGCCTGTCCCATCGCACTTTTTTCCGGCGTACCCACTTGGAACCTCTGATAAAAGCGAATCTTGTGCGCATGACCCACCCCGATGAGCCGAACCATCCAAGCCAAGCCTATGTGGTTACAGAAGCCGGGTTGGGTCTCCTCTCCGCCTGGAAAAAGAGCGCTGAGACTGGAGGCAACCCATGATCGGATTTTCTGTTCAGCCTGACTTGAGCACTGCACAAGTCTGCCCGGATGACGAGAAGTTGGTCACCGTACAAGTTCAAGAAAACGAGGAAACGCATGGCAAAGCATAACTACACCGACGGGGACTCTTTTTTCCAAATGGACACGGCTAAGGCTCAGGGCCCGGTCGAGTGCCTGGGCCTCACTTTCCCCGATGACAACGCCCGGCGGGAGCATTTTCTGGGGGTTCTCCGGGAAAAACTCAAAGACCCGGCGTTTCGGGCCATTGAAGGGTTTCCAGTCGGAAGCGACGACGATATTCTCGCGCTCAGCGATCCGCCTTATTACACGGCCTGCCCTAATCCGTTCCTCGAAGACTTTATCCGCCACTATGGAAAACCTTATGATCCAGCTACGGATAACTATCATCTCGAACCATTCGCGAGCGACACAGGTGCGGGAAAGACGCATCCCATTTATACGGCACATTCGTATCATTCCAAGATCCCCCATCTGGCCATCATGCCGTGCATCCTGCACTACACAGAGCCGGGAGATATTGTGCTGGACGGCTTCTCCGGTTCGGGCATGACGGGCGTGGCCGCGCAGCTTTGCGGCCAACCGGAAGCGGAGTTCAAGGCGAATCTCGAAGCCGAATGGAAGAAAGCGGGCTATCCACCGCCCAAGTGGGGAGCGCGGCGGCCCATCCTCATCGACCTTTCGCCGGTTGCCAATTTCATTGCCTACAACCTGAATCTGGATGTTTCAGCCCGAGAGTTCAAGAAAGCTGCTGATAGTTTCTTTAAGAAGATCGAGGCGGAACTCGGCTGGATGTACGAGACCCTGCATACCGACGGCAGGCGGAAAGGCCGCATCAACTATGTGGTCTGGTCTGAAGTCCTCACCTGTCCCAACTGCGCCGGCGATGTGGTCTTTATGGACCAGGCTTATGAGCCCAAGACCGGCAAGTTCGCCGGAGAATTCGAATGCCCCTATTGCCGGGCCGCGCTGACCACGCGGAGCTGCGAACACAAATTCACGAGCTACTTTGACAAGGCTATCGGCGAGACAGTGCGCAAGGTGACCTATGTGCCGGTGGAGATTGAATACACCCTGCCCGGCGCCAAGACCAAATACCGCAAGAAACCCAATGCGCACGACCTGGCGCTGATCAATCGCCTGGCGAATGAACAGCCTAAGGATTGGTTCCCAACTGCTAAGCTCCCTATCGGTAAGATGCGGGATAGCAACCACCTGGCCGAGCGGGGCATCACCCACTATCACCAGTTCTACCTTCCCCGCGCACTGCACGCCCTTTCCACCATGTGGCGCATCGCTAGCGAATGGCCGGATGTGCGCGTAAAGGGATTCCTGAAATTCACGGTGGAACAATGTTTTTGGGGAATGACGGTTCTCAATAGATTCAAGACGATATCATTTGGGAAGGTGGGAAGCTCTCAGGTAAACCAGTATCTTAGTAACGTTTTTTACGCACCACCAAGTAATTCTGAAGTTGCCCCATGGCTAATTCTCGACGGCAAATACAAGCGCCTTCAAAAAATGCTGACCGCCCGGCAACTCCCCACGAGCCGCCAAGTCGCCATCTCCACCGCCTCATCCTTGCAGTCGCCCATTCCGGACAAGAGCGTGGACTACATCTACACCGACCCCCCATTTGGCGATGCGATCAAGTACGGTGATCTCAACCTGCTGATCGAGGCGTGGCACAACCTGTTTTCATGTTTGGAAAATGAGGTGTTGTGGGATGAATTGAAGCGAAAGACGCTTTCAGTTTATTCCGATTTGATGCGAAGGGCCTTTGCCGAATACTACAGGGTGTTGAAACCGGGGCGGTGGATGACGGTGGTGTTCCACAATTCGAAAAACCTCGTGTGGACGGCCATTCAGGAGGCTATCGGCGATGCCGGTTTTGTTGTCGCAGATGTCCGGACGCTGGATCGCGAGCAGGGTAGCTTTAACCAGGTGACGGCGGCCGGTGCGGTAAAGCAGGATCTGGTCATTTCTGCGTACAAGCCCAACGGCGGCCTTGAAGAACGCTTCAGACTCGAAGCGGGAACGGAGGAAGGCGTTTGGGACTTCGTCCGTACTCATCTCAAGCAACTCCCTGTTTTTGTCTCCAAGGACAGCCAGGCTGAAGTCATTGCCGAGCGCCAGAATTATCTGCTCTTTGACCGGATGGTGGCCTTCCACGTTCAGCGCGGCGTGACGATTCCGCTGTCCGCTGCTGAATTCTATGCCGGAGTTGTCCAGCGGTTTTCTGAGCGGGATGGGATGTTCTTCCTCCCCGAGCAGGTGACCGAGTACGACAAGAAGCGCATGACCGTCCGCGAGGTGTTACAGCTCCAGCTTTTTGTCACTGATGAGTCTTCGGCCATCCAGTGGCTCAAACAGCAACTTTTCAAGAAGCCGCAGACCTTTCAGGAACTCCACCCGCAGTTCCTCAAGGAGATCGGCGGCTGGCAGAAGCACGAGAAGCCGCTGGAGCTGTCGGAACTATTGGAACAGAACTTCCTCCGCTACGACGGCAAGGGCGAGGTGCCGAACCAGATACACAGCTACCTCTCCACAAATTTCAAAGAACTTCGGAACCTGCCCAAGGACGACGAGAGCCTGCGCGCCAAAGCAAAGGACCGCTGGTATGTGCCCGACCCCAACAAGGCCGGCGACCTGGAGAAACTGCGCGAGAGGTCGTTGCTCAAGGAATTCGAGGATTACCGGACATCGAGCCAAAAACGCCTGAAGGTCTTCCGCCTTGAGGCGGTCCGGGCCGGCTTCAAGAAGGCATGGCAGGAGCGCGACTACGCCACAATTATCAGTGTAGCCAATAAAATACCCGAGAACGTACTGCAGGAAGACCCCAAGCTTATTATGTGGTACGACCAGGCGATGACGAGATTGGGAGGTTAAGCATGACAACCTGGAATTGGAATGGTGCCCGATGGTGGAAATTCGACTTTCATTCTCATACCCCTGCATCGGAAGATTACGGTAAGGGCCCTGATCAGAACTTACTTAAACAAAGGACAGCCCATGAATGGCTCCTCGATTACATGAAAGCTGGCATAGACTGTGTGGCCATTACCGATCATAACAGCGGTGCATGGATAGATATACTCAAGCATGCCTACAACCAGTTAGTGGAAGAAAAACCTGAAGGCTTTCGAACTATTTACCTTTTCCCGGGGGTTGAAATTTCTGTGAATGGTGGTATTCATGTTCTTGCCATATTTGGAAACGAAAAAACCACCGCCGACATAGACAGCCTGTTAGGAGCAATTCATTTTCGAGGTACCAGAGGAACAAGTAATGCTGTAACCGAAAAATCGCTCATAGAAGTTGTAAATGAAATAACTACGCGAGGAGGTATTGCCATTCCAGCTCATGTAGATGAGCCGCATGGTCTTTTTACGCTGAATGGTCAGACGTTACAGCAGATATTGCAATGCAAAGATATATTCGCCATTGAGCTACTAAATCCTTCATTGGCTAGACCACAGATATTTATAGATTTAAGGCCATCTTGGGTTGAGGTTCTTGGCTCAGACAGTCACCATCCTTCGGGAGCCCCAGATAAAAAATACGCTGGGAGTCATTATACCTGGATTAAAATGGGAGAGCCCTGTATCGAAGGCTTACAGCTGGCCCTTCTGGATGGCCCCTTATCGGTGTTGCGCTCTGACAGTACAAATCAGGATCCTAATAAACATGCAGATTTGGTCATTGAGTCTATCGAGGTTTCAAACTCTCGTTATATTGGTCGGGCAAAGGACTTTGTTCTTCATTTTAACCCTTGGATGAATGCAATTATTGGAGGAAGAGGAACAGGTAAATCTACATTGATAGAGTTTATCCGATTGTCTTTACGGCGTGATAAAGAACTACCGGAACTGTTGCAATCTGAGTTTCAAAAATATGCGCAGGTATATGAAAACCGTAATGATAAAGGTCTTCTTACCAAAGAGACTGTTTTGCGCGTTACCTACCAAAAAAACGGAATAAGCTATCGCACACAATGGGACTCTGAGGGCCATCTCGACCCTATTCAGGAGTGGGTAAACAATGATTGGCAAAGGTCTGAAGGAGATATTCAACAACGTTTTCCAGTTCGGATATATAGTCAAAAGCAAATTTATCAAATGGCTAGTACACCTCTTGCATTATTAAAAATAATCGATGATGCTCCCGAAGTGAATTATGCTTACTTTAAAAGCGAGCTCAATAAAGAAGAGAACCAGTATCTATCAGTGCGTGCAAAAATACGAGAAATCGAAACGGGTTTATTAGAAGAATCCAGACTTAAAGGTGAATTGGCAGATGTTAAACGGAGACTTGCTATCTTTGAAGAATCAGGACATGCTGAAACATTTAGGGCATTGCAAAAAAGACGACGTCAACTTAATACCATTGAAACATGGGAATCTAGCTTGGTAGGTTCAAGCAGCCAATTACGGGAAATTGCTGAAAAAATTAAGCCAGAAGACCTTGACACAACAAGTTTTGATCAAACAGATTCAGCAGATACCCAGTTTCTTGAATTAATCAATCGCACCATGCAGGCCTTCGATGCTATTGCATTGGAGGTTAAAACCCTGGCCGATAAAATTGACGATATGGTTGTTAAATATCAAAGAGGTAAAGATTCATCGGCCTGGAAGATGGCGACAGATAAAGCAAATCAGGATTACGAGGATCTTTTATTGCGCCTGCAAGGCCAAGGTGTGACCGACCCATCGGAGTATGGAATACTGGTCCAACAGCGCCAAACTATCGAACTAAAGCTTAAAGATTTAGAAGGGCGTAAAGAGCAAATACAGCAATTGGAACGCCAGGCTACAGAGTGTCTCGATCGGATTCTAACATTACGTCGGCAAATTACAGAAAAACGTCAACAATTTTTAACGAGGGTACTGAAAAATAATTCCTTTGTAAGAATTTCAATTATCCCTTATGGTGCAAAAGAGATTGTAGAGACCGAATTTCGTCAGCTTATTCAACGAGACTCAGGCGGCTTTGAACGGGATATCGGAACACCGGATGGACAGGGGTTGCTGGGTAATCTATATAATAACGATCTGGATTCTGCCGCCATAGAAAAACGATTGGCTGTACTAAAAAAAGAAATAAGAAGTATTGCCCTTAAGCAACAAAATGCTCAGATTATGGACAAACGATTTTCCGATCACATAGCCAGATTACCACCAGAAGCATTAGACCGGCTGGATTTATGGTTCCCGGAAGATTCTTTACATGTCGAATACAGCACCTCAGGGGATAATCATATATTCAGACCAATTCAGGAGGGGTCACCAGGTCAAAAGACCGCTGCCCTCTTGGCCTTTTTGCTTTCATACGGTGAAGAACCGCTCATTCTTGATCAGCCTGAAGATGACCTCGATAATCATCTCATATACGATTTAATAGTAACCCAATTGCGTGAAGTTAAAATGCATCGGCAGGTTATCGTGGTTTCTCACAATGCAAATATTGTTGTCAATGGTGACGCAGAACTAGTCATAGCATTGGTAGCTCGGGCTGGTCAAACACAAACTGAAGCTATAGGCTGTCTGCAAGAAAAAGCCACGAGACAAGCCATCTGCCAAATAATGGAAGGTGGAGAAACTGCTTTTGAACAACGATACCGACGTATAGCCCTGGAGGGACGCTATGTTTGACAGTACGGACGAACTGCTTCGTAAAATTCGGCTCGGTGAGGATACATCAATGGAGCTAAAAGTTGTTCGTTTTAAGGGAGAACGGGTTTCAGCTCCTTCCAGAGATGATCTTGCAGACGAGATCGCAGCTATTGCAAACACCCATGATGGAGTGCTCATACTAGGAGTAGATGATAAAACACGGGAAATCGACGGTATTCCAGAGGAACGGCTTGAAGCAGTAGAACGACTTATCTTCGAAGTCTGTAACGAAAGTATCAGACCCCCCGTCATTTTTCGGTCATTCCGAATTGAATTGCCGGATAATATTGGTTCCATGAGGCCGGTGTTAAAGATTGAAATACCCCGAAGTTTGTTTGTTCATGAAAGCCCTGGTGGTTATTTCCACCGACAGGGCAGTTCAAAGCGCAAAATGCCACCAGATTATCTAGCACGGCTTTTTCAACAACGGAGTCAGGCGAGATTGATTCGGTTCGAAGAACAACCGGTTCCAGATACAAGCATTTCTGACCTATCAGAAAAACTTTGGCGACGATATACTACACGTTCCAATGAACCTGATGAGATTGTTTTATTAAAACGAAATTTGCTCACAAAAGAAGAAAATGGATCAATACGTTGTTCAGTTGCAGGCATTTTACTTTGCTGTGAACAACCAGAACGATTTATTCCCGGTGCTTACATTGAAGCAGTACGCTATCGCGGTACAAGACAAGACTCCAATTCCCAAATAGATGCTTTAAAAATTTGTGGACCCCTAGATGCCCAAATCAATCAGACTATGGCTTTTCTTAAAAGAAATCAGGTAGTTAGTGCTGTAAAAACACCATACCGAATTGAAATTCCTCAGTTTAGTGAACGGGCTGTCTTAGAGGCTATAGTCAATGCTGTTGCACATCGTGATTATGCCATCGCGGGATCTAAAATAAGATTCTTTATGTTCGATGACAGATTAGAAATTTTCTCACCAGGAGCATTACCCAACACCGTAACTGTTGATAACATAGAGCTTCGACAATCCACCAGAAATGAATTGATTACTAGCCTTCTGGCAGAAACTCCGATAGCAGAAACTATTGGCATTATTGGACGAGCTTATTTTATGGAAAAGCGAGGAGATGGTGTTCCTATTATCCTGTACGAAAGCGAAAAACTTTCAGGTATTCGCCCTGTATATCGTTTGATCGATGACTCGGAGTTACTGCTTACTCTATTTTCCGCCCACAAGGATACAAAGGATGCACCAGCCTAATGTTCAGTGGTACTACTCCCCTGACCACCGCCAGCTCTGCCAGGTCATCGAAACCCAGACCCTCTGGGGCGAGACAATCTGCCGTGTCTGGCTGCCTGGTTCTGATACGGTAGTCCGTATCCCTGCCGCAAAGCTCAAACCTTTGGAGAGTGCAAGCATTGGCACGGCAGAGCATATCGTGTATATCGCAGCTGCCGCAAAGGTTGCCGATGCTTTGACGCACGATGTCCTCCTTGCTCCCATAGAATCATCGGTCATTCCGCTTCCGCACCAGATACGGGCGCTTTCGCGAGCCATGAGCGAGGATCGTGTGCGCTATCTCCTGGCGGATGAAGTGGGTCTCGGCAAAACCATCGAGGCGGGGCTCATTTTGCGAGAGCTCAAACTTCGCGGCCTGGTCAAGCGCATACTCGTGATCGCTCCGAAAGGGCTGGTAAGCCAGTGGGTGGCTGAAATGCAAACCCACTTCAATGAACGTTTCCAGCTTGTCCTGCCTGAAGATCTCAAAACACTGAATAGAATTTCTGCCGCTGTAAATCCTGATGCCCAGCTGTCCAGCATCGAACCATCACACAGCGCGTTACAAAATCCATGGACGCTCTTTCCTCAGATCGTGGTGCCGATGGATTCTGTCAAACCCCTGGATAAGCGGCGCGGATGGGATGCAGCCCAATTACGCGAACATAACCAGGCACGGTTTGAAGATCTCATCTCTGCTGGCTGGGACCTCATCATCGTGGATGAGGCGCATCGCCTTGGCGGGAGCACCGATCAGGTTGCTCGCTTTAAGCTGGGGCAGGGGCTTGCTGAAGCTGCGCCGTATATGCTCTTGCTTTCTGCGACACCGCATCAGGGCAAAACCGATGCCTTTTATCGGTTGGTGTCGCTCATTGACAGTCAAGCATTCCCTGACATCAGCAGTGTCACGCGCGAACGCGTCCAACCGTATGTCATCCGTACCGAAAAACGCCACGCTATTGATGCCGAAGGCCAACCACTTTTCAAGCCACGAAGGACGCAGCTTGCCACAGTCTCCTGGGCAGCACGCCATCGAGACCAGCAGCTGCTCTATGAAGCTGTCACTGAATACGTCCGCGAAGGCTATAACCAGGCCATGAGAGAAAAGCGCAGCTATATTGGATTTTTGATGATCCTCATGCAGCGCCTGGTAGTTTCCAGCACCAAGGCAATCAAGACTGCGCTGGAACGCCGACTTGCAGTTCTGAACACCGAGTCACATGGGCCAAGCCTTTTTGATGAACTGGAAAATGCAAATTCAGAGCTCGAAACCTATTACGACCTCGACGGCCAGGAACAGCTCGATATAGTGCTCAGCGCTCGCCTCAAAGCGCTCAAGAATGAGCGAGCAGAAGTCAAGCTCCTTTTAGATGCAGCATCTCGATGTGAACAGCTTGGCCCCGATGCCAAGGCAGAAGCACTGCTCGATTGGCTGTATCGATTGCAGGCAGAAGAAAACGATCCTCAGCTCAAGGTGCTGATATTTACGGAGTTTGTACCTACTCAGGAAATGCTGCGTAATTTCCTTACCGAACGGGGCTTCTCGGTCGCCTGCCTCAATGGCTCCATGGGCATGGAAGAGCGCACGCGGGTTCAAGAAGCCTTTGCCAAGGATGCTCGCATTCTTATCTCTACCGACGCAGGCGGAGAGGGCTTGAATCTTCAGTTCTGCCATGTCGTGATCAATTACGATATCCCATGGAACCCCATGCGCCTCGAACAGCGGATTGGGCGTGTTGACCGCATCGGCCAGACGCATGGAGTGCGAGCAATAAACTTTGTCTTTGAAGACTCAGTCGAACACAGGGTCCGCGAAGTACTGGAAGAGAAGCTTGCGGTTATTTTCGAAGAATTCGGCATCGATAAAACCGGTGATGTGCTTGACTCTGCGCAAGCAGGCCATATGTTTGATGAGATGTATGTGGAGGCAATTCTCAACCCCGATAGAGTTGAAGAATCCGTCGAGAGCGTGCTCGCCCGCTTGAAAGCTCAAGCTATTGAAGCTCGTGCAGCTGCCTCGGTACTCGGCGCGACCGAGTATCTTGAGCCTGATGAAGCACGACGATTTCTTACCCATCCATTACCCTACTGGGTTGAGTCCATGACTATCAATTATCTTAAAGCCTATGGCGGAAAAGCAGAAAAGAAAAACCAGAGCTGGTATCTCACCTGGCCCGATGGGGAAACTTATGAGCAGGTAGTCTTTACCAGTAAAGACGCAGAAAAACTGCCAGCCGCCCGGCAACTTACCCTTGAGGATCCAAAGGTCCTTGGGCTTGCATCGCGGCTTCCTCGTTATGCACCAGGTCAGCCTTTACCTCTTGTGGTGATTCCAGAACTTTCTCCTGAAGTGCAGGGAATCTGGTCTTTATGGCAAATTTCGATTGTGGGGTTCGAATCGCAGATCGCACATGGACGCAATGGAATGCTCACCCTAATCCCCGGGCCAGAGACACGCCACACTCGGATTATGCCGCTCTTCTTGTCCGACAACGGCACGGTGTATATGCCGACTGCCAGACACGTATGGGACCAGCTTCTCACGGCCAGCATGCACATCACGTCATTCCTTGCTGTTGATGCTTCGCGAGAAGCATTTGAAAAGATACAAGCGGCTGCAGAAGCATATGGCAAGCCCCTTTTTGAAGCATTGCGCCAGGAGCACCAGCGCAGTATTGCCAGGGAACGAGAGAAGGCAGACTATGCCTTTACTGCTCGCCGCAAGAGCATCGAACGCATTGGCTTACCGCAGGTTCGCAATTACCGCTTGCAGCTTTTAGCGCGGGAACAACGGGCTTTTCTGGAGCAGCTCGATCAAAAAGCACATGTTTATCCTGATATGGTGCCGCTTATGCTGTTACGATTAGAAGGTGGTAACCATGAATAGTTGGCGCGATTATGTTCTGAAGGAATTCACACCACACGTTGCACGGCTCACGCTTGTTGCAGATCCAGACGGATTGCTCCTTGAAGAAGGCATACTCGAAGGCATTCGAGAGCGCCATTTTGAGCTTCTATCGTTCGAAGATCATATTGCCTTTCGCTATGCGTATGAGTCGAATTTCCGCTCTCGCTGGGATCGAGGCGAGCACACCGATCTTGTCGTCGTCGTGCGTTCACAAGAAAACGACCTCAGGAGCCTGCCCTACGACCTATTGCAGGCAGGTCGCACGCTTTACTTCAGCCTTGGTGATATCTTTCCCAATCTGAGTTACCCGGTTATCGCTGCCTTGGATCGCAGTGATCTCGATGCTGTTTACGAGGCTCAGGTGCGTCATGCGCCCGGCAAATTAGGCGACAACGCAACCAAGGAGTTTGTCCTCAGACATGTGTTTGGCATCGCTCCTGAGCTGATCAAACAGCCATCGGATCTTTTGCGCGTTCTCCTGCGCCGTCACTCCACAGAAGAAAGAATACCGCGCGAGCTTGAAACTAGGTTTATTGAACTTCTACGGCAGAATGGCCAATTCGGCGATTGGCCACTAGAAATCTTGGTAACCGACAGGGAAACCTTTTTTACCTTCCTCCAAGAACGATGGCCGATTTTCATAGCCCATGAAGCAGGGAAAATTGAATCTTGTACCCACGAGGACGCAAGTCCTTTATTATTAACTATTAAGGGACCCATCGAACTTCCCTTCGATCATCATGATATTCGGGGGTATATTGAAAATTGCTTCATGCAGGGATTCCTGCAACCGATCCCCCACGAGTCTGCGCTCGCTCTGGCTGCAACATGGGCTGGCGTTGGCATCAAGCGGACAACGCTCGAAGAGAAGGCTCGTCATCTTACAAAGCTCATAGATACCCTTGAAGCATCGCTTCCAACTGAGCATGCCAAGCATACAGACTGGTTCCATTTTGCGCGTGGATGGGCAGAGCTCAGAGTCATGCGCAATGAGCTATCAGCCCAGCATGAAACTGCTCTTGACAGCGAACGCCTGTCCGAACTTGAACATCGTGTTGACGAGCGATTTACAGGATGGGTCCAACGAAGATTCGCTGGCTTGATTCAGCTGCCTTCGACCCCCCCGGTGATGGTCCATCACATTCCGCGCTTTTTGGCCAACACACTCCCTGCCACACCTCCTGCAAAGATTGCCCTGCTCGTACTCGATGGTCTTGCCTTGGATCAATGGCTGGTGATCCGCGACGTGCTCACTACCAAGAATCCTCGTTTGCACGTACGAGAGCAGACGGTATTTGCATGGATTCCATCCTTAACTTCTGTTTCACGGCAAGCGATGTTTGCCGGCAAAGCTCCTCTGTTTTTCCCAAACAGCATAGAGGCGACTGACAAAGAGCCATCTCTTTGGACGCAGTTCTGGGTAGATCAGGGTTTTTCGCCTAAAGACATTATATACATCAAGGGACTGGGAGATGGTGATGTGGAAACTGTTTCCGAAGCGCTTTCTCATCCGGAAGTACGAATTGCCGGCTTGGTCGTGGATAAGGTCGATAAGATAATGCACGGAATGGAACTGGGCAGCGCAGGGATGCACAGCCTGGTGAGCCAGTGGGCCAAGCAGTCATATCTCAATACGCTTATCGATCTGCTATTGGGTCATGGTTTTAGAATCTATTTGACGTCTGATCATGGCAATATCCACGCAGAAGGGTGCGGGCGCCCAACCGAAGGGTCCATAGCCGATATGCGAGGTGAGCGGGTACGCATCTATTCCGATCCCATCCTGCGCAGCAAGGTCAAGGAGAGCTTCCCTGATGCTCTTGCGTGGGGCGCAGTAGGCTTGCCGGAAAACTATTGTGCGCTTCTTGCTCCTCATAGAAAGGCTTTTATCCAACAAAGGCAGTCCGCAGTATGCCACGGCGGCATTTCTGTAGAAGAGTATGCTGAGCCCAACGGCTAGGACCACTACAGAAAAAGAATAAGGTGGACTATCCTACAAGAAGGAGAGACCACCATGAGAAAGCGGTTTGATGAGCAGTTCAAGGCAACGGTAGCTCTTGAAGCAGTCA
>Ga0067045_1031089_pt1 | contig 13200 bp, 20 predicted proteins | sample TerdegcTABiofilm_FD_59184 | JGI IMG/M metagenome (GOLD analysis project Ga0067045, IMG submission 59184) | Combined Assembly of (Gp0054472, Gp0054536) Wastewater bioreactor microbial communities from Singapore -Terephthalate degrading...
CCATCAGAATACACCACATCCCAATGTGAGTATTCGTATAGTTGCATATCGAACAAAACTTCAGCAAGGGTACCTGAAATTGAAATGTATGGACTATGAATTTCTGAAACAGTTCCACCCGCTGTGATGTTGTCAAATTCAACAATAGTGATGTCACTCCTTGCAGCCATTGCATCTAGGAGTTCACGTATGGTATCATAGTTTGCATTTGTGATATTCCATACTGTGTTCGTATAGTTTCCATCCCTAGTGATCTTCACATGTGTTGAATTGATATCTAGTGTTGCAGTTGTGTAACCTCGAACAGATATGTTGAAATCTTTCACGTCGTCTAGTTCTACTGTGATAGTACCACTTGAGATGGTGATGTATGCTGTATTGCAATCCCCTAGGTAATTTACAGTACACACATTTGTTGCCGCCATTGTGGGCGGTATCATAGCGGCCAAAAGTGAGGCCAATAGTAGTAGTATGATCTTTTTCATATGAGATCCCCCCAAAAAAAAACAAAAGGGATCAATACCCTTCTGCTCTCCAGTATCCATCTACCCCGGCAGTGGTGACGATTGTCACTGCACTACCATCACAAGGGAAAGTTTCATTTACGGTGCATTGGTCTGCCGCAACACTTGCCCCGCTTGGGGTCAGTGCGATAAATTCACATACTGTGAGTCCAGTATTGATATCGCCACCTGTTTCAGATCCACTTGCACTGAATGTGCCCCTTGTGACTATCTTGTCACCAGATTTGCCGTAGCTTGTGATTGTGCTCGAAAATGCCATTTACATCATTCCTCTTTCTTTTCCTCTTTCTGTGGGGTACCACGCTTGGTTTTCTGTATGTTCCCAAGATCAACACCATCTATTACGGTGAATCCTCCTCTTTTCCTGAACATATCGATATCTGCTTCATTTTTCACTTCAGTTTCTTTTTTGGCTCCTGTGAAAGAATACCGCAATCCAGATATGCCTTCCTCACATTTGAATGTCTCAGGCCCATTATACCGCACTTTCACCATCACACCCCTCCAAAAAAAAAGAAAAGAGGATCATGCCAATCCTCTGATTTTTCCTTGTGCAGCAAACCTATCGCACCAGATTTCTCCAATCCAAGAGAAGACTCCTTCAGTTCCGAATGTATTTTGTACAAAGGGGTCAGTTGTTTCAGTGTATGTAATTGGCTTGAGGGTTTCCAAGAATATATGGTCTAGATCAAGGATATATATTCTTGAAATTGTGTCTTTGACAACGTTGTTACTTCTGAGAATTGGCAGTCCGTTGTATGTTGCAACTGGTATTCCAGCTTCCTTTCCTCTGACTCTGATGCCTTCCACAGTGAATTCCACATATGCGTCGGTTGGATACACTTCTTTGGGCCTTTCAAGCTGTGCGATCCTTGCGGCTGTGTCGTATCCTGTGAGTATGACTTTGTTCTTGTCGGAATCCCAGTATGGTTCACATGCAGCGATTACGTCGTCTATCAGTTTCAGTGTGAGAGTTCTGTCTGTTTCAGTTCCAGCAGATCCACCATGTGAAACTTGGGCGTCAGTCCATGTTGCGCCACCATCCCTATCTATTCCGTAGACATCTCCCTCGTTTGTGGTGAGTTCTGTTCCGGCAACTTCATCATATGACCCAATGATCCTATCCAGTGGGGTGATGATTGTACCATCTGTTGCAGCGCCATGTGCGTCAGCTAGGATGTTCCTATTGAGAGTGTTCTTGAATTCTCCTGCGGTGTAACTGATGATATCTGACCACTTCACAGTGTCGTCTTTTCCCTCTAACAATAGTTCTGTTTCAGAAACGTTTGTGGCCCTTTGTACCCTATGAGGAGTGATACCAATCTCTGCAAATGTTGGCTTGAGTGTGTCAGGAATTGCGCCTGTTTCGGTCACATTTCCTCCCACAGTGAGACCAGCTGCAGTGACTGCTCTATACCCTGACTTCTTCCACGGCCTTTTCGGCAAGATCGCAAAAGCATTTGATTCGGTGACCACTTGAGAGTGCAAAGTCGCACCGTAAATTACATTTCTCACCCCAGTTGTAGTTGTGATCACAGGGGCATCTGATTTCTTGATCTCGAACTTTTCGATTTCCTCGTCGAGTTCGCTCATCCTTTTTGTCTTCTGTAGGACCGTAGTATCAAAACCGGATTCCTTGAGTGGATTCCAGTAGTAATATGCAAGCATGTCTTCATATGTTTTGAACATTGGTGTTACCATTTTTTTCCACCTTACTCAAATTTGATCTTTGCGAGTATTTGTGTGATCTCATCTGGTGTTGGATCTTTTCTTTCAACAGCATGAGATTTCTGAACTGCAACGAACTCGTCTTTGAGTTCTGCTTTGATTTCTTCTTTCATTTTTGTCAGGTCAACCAAGATACCTTCTGATTTTTCTTCTGGCTTCTTGGCCTCCTTTTCAATCTTTGGTTCTTCTTCTTTCTTTTCGAAATGTTTTTTCACAAGCTCTGTGAGCTCGTTGATTTTTGCGAAAGTCTCGTCCCTATACTTTTCGAAGTCTGTTTTGGCGATGAATTCAGGAACGGGAGCTTTTTCTTCAACTTTTTCAATTGGTTTTTCTTCTGTCATAGTATCATCTCTTTTGATCACATCGAATTCGGCGGCAGGATTTGCCCCGGCCTGACAAATTGTCACGGCTGACAAATTCAACTCAGAAATGAGTCTGCCACAATACTCTTCCTTGGTGCAAGGCCTTGCCGAGAGAATATTTCCTGTGATGGAATATTTCTTGTATTGGCCTTTTGCAATAGCTTTTCGGATCTTTGCACAATAGGCAGTGTCATCCCATATTTTCGCTAGCACAAATAGCGCTTCTTTTGTTTCCTCGAGATTTCTGAATTTCGCAAGTTCTTCAGGATGGGGCAATCTGACTTCAGTTTTGTATATCTTCCCAGAAAGTTCCACAGATTCTAGGAGTTCGCCAACAATGTGATCAGTATGATCCACGGTGAGCCTTGCTCTTTTGAGCAACTGTGGCAAGGCCTTCCTGATAGCGTCAATTTTGATGACGTCGCCTTGTGTGTCGAGTATTTCCATGGATGCGGGGCCAAAAATATACATATCTTTTTGGTCGTCCATTTTTGCAAATTCGCCTTCGAAAGTGAACATGATATCACCTAGATCGTGATAGATATTCCGTGAGTTTGTTTTGCAAGCGCTGGACGGTGACTTCCAGCTCTTCCATTGCAGAATTGTATAGAAACATGGTTCTCTTCATCTTTCGGCTCATAGGCACTCCAAGTGGGGGGGGCTCAACATACTTTGCATATTCAACATTGGCACTTGCACCAGGCCTTTTGATAGGTCCTACTCTTGTGTCGGCCCAAGCATCGATAGTGAAATCTGAAACTTTTTTTGCAAAAATAGATTGTTTGAGATTCCCAGTCCTATACGGCGCTCTGCCCTTGGCTTTGTTGATGGTTTTGATTCCCCACTCGTTGAACTCTGCCCCGATGATATTCTTCATTTCCACAGGCGCTTTTTCAAGAATTGTTTTGAGGGCCCCTGTGTTGATATCCATAGTGATTTCTATCATATACCTAGTGCTTCATTTGAATTGTCATATTCAGGCAATGGCTTGAATCTGATACCGTTGTCGCCAGGGTACGGCTTTGTGTGAAAAACTTTGAGTACCCATATTTCTTTTGGTATCCCATCGGGGTATGCGTTACATTTGTGTTCCTTGCGATAGTGTACACATTGCAAACATAGATTGATACCCCTTGTCACGCCTTCATCGGCAATGAATCTGTTCCGAGGATCTTTTTCATCAATCATATTTGTTCCCCAAGTAGTCTACATCATAGACTTTGATATTTATCTTTTTCGTTGCAGATATATCTATACCTTCTCGTTCCAAGAGAGCTATTTCTTCAGGAGTTGCCGGCCTGGAGTAGGTGTTGTTGATATGGAAAAATGATCCATCATGAAGCAAAACTTCTTTTTGTTTGAAATCGTATGAGTCCCCTATATACACAACTCGAGTGCCTCTTGGGATATGTATTTTGATCAGTGTGATAGTGCCAGTTCTTTCGTCCATGTACCACCCTCCAAAAGCCAATGCAACTTTGGGGTCGGTACTGGTGCTCAAGAAACCTTTGTCTTCAAAAATGTTCCGGAGTTCCGGATCATTTGGGTCTAGAATGTGGCCTAGGATTCCTTTCTCACTTGTTCCACGCCACAAAACTACCCCATCTTCGTCGACCACGCTCCCAGGGAGATTGAAAATCTGCCGGATAATTTCGATTGCCTTCTTTGCACGTTCAATTTGGATTTCGTATGTGATCTTTTTGAGATAGTCTAGTGGGTGCCTCAAGATCGTATTTACATAGTATGAAGTCGACGTGTATTGCCACAGCACATCATGCATTTCTTGGGTGAAATCTTTCCTATCTTCTGCACGGACAGAATTCCATTTGGATTTCGGTGTTGTTTCTTCATCTTCCGTTTCCACTTTCAGTTCTTGTTGTGCATGTGTTTCAGGGCCTTTTGGCTCACCCCATCCTTCTTCTTTCATACTTTGTGTTCGGTACTCGTAGTAGCACCTGCAATGTGGATGTAATGGGATATCTTGCCCTACACTAGGGGTATCATCGATTGGGATCCACCCCTCTAGAAAAGCCTCTGCACAATGCTCACATGTCAGGTCATCAGCCTGGAATATCCACCGCTTTTCGATTGCACCGAGTTCCTTTGCGGCCTTTGTTCCAGCTTCGATGAAAATCCTAGTTCCTTCAGTTCGGGCCACCATTTTCCAGTAGTAGCTATCCCTTGTCTGGAAATACATCTTGAGCCGCCTAGCAACAGTCTGCCAGTTGTAGCCTCTTGCCGCTTCCTCGTTGATGATTTCAAAGATCTTTGCTTTTTCCCTATTGCTCCAAGATCGGAAAAACGGAGTTTCATATTTTTCCATGAATTCTTGCATGTATGCAAGAGCATATGGGTCTGGGTTATCCAAAGGGCCTTTTTGCAGTATCCCTTTGTATTCGTTTGTGATCTTGTGGTACGACTCAATGTACAATGGGAAAAGATAGTGCCGGAGGGCCACGTCAAGTGCTTTTGCTGTGTCGGCAATTTCAGATTCGATCCCTTGAATCAACCTGCCCCGGTCTGCATGAATGTTATACTCCTGAAAAATCCCCTCAATGTTTTTTTCGTACTTTTGCGCAACACCTGTCATCACTCGTTCAACATCGCTGAGCAAAAAATCAGGTATATATGCATGCCATTGAGGGGATTGTGACTTTACTATCTGAGAATGAGTATCATGTGGGGCCTCAATCTTTTGTGGGGGCTTCAGAGATCCATCGTCATTGAATTCGACTTCATATCCTGCAGATCCATAGATCGCAACAGTTTCGGCCCTGATCTTTTCTATCTCAGCAATCTCACGATCATCTGCAATTTCAATCTCTTCAAAATCGAAATACCAGTCAGTGATCCCTAGGGCCGGCATCAGAACTGTGTTGAGTGGCTCGGTGAATACCTTCATCCATGCCTTGGTCGTATCGTGTTGCACTTCTATTTGCAATCCGGGATTGTTCCCAGCCTTTCCGGATTCAACCGAACCGGCAAAGACTGGCGTGACTCCGTAGCAAGAAAATACAAGATCACGATAGTATTTGTGCCATTCAATCGCTTCCAACTTGGAGGGGTCATCGAGAACATCGGTCACTTTCAGATCGCCGGGTGAAGCAAGCCACATATTTGTGATTTTCTTTTTCAATTTTCTTGCAGCTTCTTGTATTTCTTTGACCCGTTTTCCGATTGCTTCAACTTCTTCTTGTGTTGTGCCTGTGAATGCAAAGATCTTCCCAAGTTTGCCTTCCTCGAAATTCCCAAGATTGAACAGATCTATCTGTTTTGTGACCCGTACTTGATCCCAACAAGAAAGGAGTATTGGGGTTCCATATTCATCTGGAAGTATCCGATTGAAATGCCCTTCAATGATTTCTTTCTTTGAATAGCGCTTTTTGATCGTGTTGCCCTGAACAAAAACATATGCAGTTTCCCACAGTGGAATCTGGTGAACCTTGCATATCCCAGGTTCGTTTGAAAAACTATCTTCTTTTTCTACAACATTGCAAACTGGACAAAAATAGCCGTATTCATAGTCCCCTGGGTGCACTTTTCTGAGATTCAGGGCATTCTCAACGAACAATCCCATCGGCTTTTTGGAGAGGACCATCTTCCCAGATCTATTTTGCCCTATGTATGACACAGAAATGTATGCATCGTCAATTGAAAGCACCCACTTCAGGTAGGATCGTATGATTTCGTACAAATCCACATCAGGATTCGGATTGTCGACAAAAGTGGTGAATACTTTCTTTTGTGTAGGATCCGGCCCTTTGAGTCCCCCTCCACAAGTACACTTGTCTCCCTCAGGTTTTTGGTCGTATGTTTCCCCACATAGTTCGCATTTGAAGTTGAAAAGTGGCTTGATCACCCAAGAGGTATTTGTGATCTCTCTGATGATTGCATTATGCACCGGCTGGATCAGTGGGGATCTTTGGCAATATTGGAAGATCTGCTCCTTTGTGATATCCTCAAAAGTTGGATCTGCTCTTTCGACGAGGTACAAATTGCCATTGCTACCTGTGATATACGTTTGTTGTTTTTGGAGTGTTTCGATCTGTGATTTCATCACGCTGATCTGTTTGGTCAGCGCAATGGGATTAATCCTATCGAGAAACGTCACTATATATACTTATATAGGTAAAAAAGTTTATATATTTTTCCGAAAAAAATAAGACTACGGGACGTTCTCTTTTGCATGCACTCTCACAAGGCCCTCAAGAACAATCTTCCCATACTCTTGTTTGATCTTTTTCAGTTCTTGGATTTCTATCTTTGCAAGATCCAACTCTCTTTGGAGAGCCATGATCTTCCATGCCTGCTCTGTACAAGTGTTCATGAGTTCATCCCTGTCAAGCGTGTCAAGTGTGGCAATCTGCCTATCCAATTCACTCATTACCATCACGCATCCGCCTCCTGTGCCCATCTTTTCTTCACATAGTGGATGAATCCTACTTCAGGATCTTCATCATCCCCCTCGGGGGAATACTCGTCAAAAGGGAAATATGGGAAAAAAGTAGATTTCATAGCACATCCTGCCTCACAATACTCGCTAGGAAATCGTTTCGCAAACCGTGGTGCTTTGCATACGCCTTGCAATCCTCGTAGCTGAGTAATCCAACCGTAAATCCTGCACGAATAGATTTCTGGTCCCAATAGTACAACCATGTGCCTTCCACGAAACGGGCAATGTTCTTACAGAAATATTGTGCATCCACATATCCGTCTTCAATCTTTTCAGGGAATCGGCATTCAAACCAATCCACTAGTTTCTTTGCAATGTTTTGCGTGAGAGATAGATCCTTCTGGATACAATAGTCCTCGTTGAGGCAGTTCACGGCCACGTTGTGATACTTTTCATACAATGTAGTCTGCATTGCTACATCACCCCCCCAAAACAACTTTCACATAGCCACATTTCGTTTTCCCAATCCCAGTCCACGAGTGCATCATTTCCACATCCCTCGCAAGTGCAGTAGTGCATCTCTGTTTCTCCCCCACAAGGTCGCACCTTGCTCATCTAGCACCCCTCCACATATATCCTTGCATCGCCCATCTTGTGGATAGCGCATGCTTTTTTTCCAGCCTGTCTGTAGGCGTTCAAAATAGCCTGGGCCTCGTCCAAGTCTTCAACCACTGTGACAAGGCCACACAATTTTCCAGCATACCAAATTGTGTTTTGCATGTGTTTTCACCACTCTATATCACCGTGTTGGGTATATATCTTTTTCGTGTGGGGTAAAGTATATATACCGAGCAGGTAATGTATGTATGGTGAGCACACATGGAAAAAACACCACACCACATGTTGGAAAAATGCACAGCAGAAAAATGCTGTTGCAACTGTAAACACGATAAAAAAAATAATGGGGGGTACAGTATATGCACCTCGCCAAAATATTGGGATCCAGAATGGGGGAAGGATGTCAACTTCTGCTGGGAACCTATTGAAGAAAAGGGGGGCATGTAAATGCCCCTCACAATGGAAGAAGTCAGAGCGGGAAGGGAAAAGATCCGAAAAAACTGCCCAACTCTGAAACTCACCACTGGACGTGGAAGATGGAAAAAACACACATATGCCTACGGATCTGGAAACAATGGATTCACAGAAAAAGAAAAAGAATTCCTCCAACAAAACGTTGGGGTCGAATGTGGATCTTTTGCGTGGATCCCCCCTGCTCGACTCGAGGCATATCTGGAAAAGAACTTTGAATAGATTTGATTCCTAGTATATTTTTCGGCGTTTTCTTTTCATTTACCTACTTGCATCTTTTTCTTGTAGTACACGACGAGCTCGTGTGACCAGTCTGGCCCTAGTTCTGAAGCCGTCTTTCGTAGAGATTTCCCATCTTCTAGGTGCTTTTTGCACATAGCGATCTGCTGTTTTGTGAATTTGGATCTTCTGCCCCTCAAAACATCACTACTCCTGGTACCCTAGAGCTGATTATCGGGCCGTAGCATGCCAAGGCAAGGGCGTCTGCAAAGTCGGGGGATTTCTCTGTAGGATCCACAATCTGGAGCTTCCCCTTGCTGTCATATGTGTATTTCATCTTGGAAAGTTCTGCAACGAGTTTGTTCCTGTTTGGGATATCTGGTATTTCAATTTCCCCCTTTTCGAAAAGATTACGCAAGTTCCAGTACATCTCGGCTTTTTTGTTTTTGAAGTCTTCAATATTCCTACAGGGTGCTTCAGCAACATTGACTCCAACTACTGGGTACCCCTGCTCCCTCAAGCGATCATACACCCCGGCACCGACTCCAATCATATCCACCATGATCTTATCCGGGGCCATCTTCTTGAAAAGCTGGATGCTCCACCCACAAAGCTCCATCAGTTCCATTTTCGAAAAAAAGTCAATTCGTTCAACTCTCACCTTTTCGTCATAGGTGATATTGATCAACACCGAATAGTCGTTTCCCATCCTTGCAACGTCAAAGCCACAGTATTTCATGGGGCCACCCAACTAGATCACTCAAAAATAGATCTTGGTTTGTAAGGCCATTTGGATTTCTTTGATCGGATTGATACAAGTCACTTCATCTGAACCAGCATATAAGATCCCTACTGGCCTTTTATCCATGTCTACCCATAGGGATCCAGAATCCCCTCCATCTGAAGAGGGTGAGCCATCATCACATCTGCCGACTATGATTTGGCCTTCCCACTCGGTGATACCCATGTCATACTCCACTTCTGTGACGGCATCCAGTGCTATGATTTTTGCTTTTGTAACCCCAGTAGTTCGCCCACTCTTGACGAGGTATTCTCCTACGAGGGGGTCATACCTTGGCTCTTTTGGTACGCCAATTCGGAGTATTGTAGGATCATACTCAGTAGTGATTTCGGCGAGGGCAACGTCAACTTTGTTTGGTTTTCTAGTACTGATGGGCACAAATTCAGTGAGCTTTGCGACCACATCATTTCTGCCTCCACTGTCATATCGCCCAGGCTGCCAAATAGTGTCGCCTATCTTGGCCATATTTTCATTTGCCAAGACATGATTGTTGCTCAGGATATAGGCCTTTGTTTTTGTCTTTGGGAACGTGACCATCTCAAGATCTAGGCTATCAAGAAATCCGAGCCATTTGAGGAGCGCAAAAATAAGCTTATCCAACCAAGCCATATACGCTGTGGGTTCTTCAAGAACTGTTTCCTCCGCATAGACGACGGCGCCAAAAGTACCCGCACTCACACCAGGATGCCCAACTGAAATACCTGGAAAAATTGGCCTTTGCCGTGTGATCCTCACCTCTTCTTCATACTCTTTTTTTTCAAGCGGCGGACCTGCACGGATGCGACCAGTCTGCACAACGTCAGTTTTTTGGCCACCAACTTCTCGAGGGATGATCTCCTTTTTGGACAGCTTTTCCACAGGCTTTTTTTCGACAACGCCGATGATGATCGCATCTTCATCGGTTTGTTTTCCTCCAACTATCTTCTTTCCTCGTCCCACAAACGTGACCCCTTCCCTTTGGAAAAGGTCTGCTATATTTGGATCCATACTACACCTTCATTGCTTTTTCTATCCAATACAAGGGAATGAGAGCATCGTCCCCTCCCAACGGGAAATCGCCCAGGACTCTCACTTTGAAAAAAGGGCTATCTTCCCCATACTCTTCTTTCTTTTGTTCAATCCAATCTTTTGACACTCTGGGCGATAACCTGCAGTCTAAATGAATTGTCTTCCACAAATGAGATCTAGAGTGGAAGGCCTCAAAGAAATATCCTTCAGTTCTTGTAGGATTTCCGATCATCAGGATCTTTGCCTTGTTTGCGCCGACTTCAGTTTGTGAGCCTTCAATTGCCTCAAAGATTTCATCATCCACCCCTGAAGCCTCATCAACTATGAACATCAGGTGCCGTGCATGGTATCCTTGCATGTTTTCCTTTTGTGTGGATGATCTCCCAAACATGGCCCAATCATCGTTCTTTGAGCCATCTTCCTGGATCATGAACATTGTCGGATCACGAGGAAGAATATCTACAAAAGATTTCAAAAGATCTGATTTTGCTATGTTTGCACGGATTTCTTTCCACAATACTCTCTGCACCTGGTCCCATGTGGGCGCCGTAGTAATCACATCAGAATAGGGCCTAGTGAAGAAAAACCACAATCCGAGTTTCGCCGCTGACCAAGATTTCCCAGGACCATTTCCAGATCTCACTGCAACTCTGTTGTACTTTGCAACGGCATCAAATAGTTCTTTTTGTAGAGCATCTGGCTCCTCGCCGAAACAATCTACACAGAACTTCACTGGGTCGTGATACCAACTTGCGAAAAGATCGTATAATTGTTCTTTCATACAAAAGCACTCAAGCGCATTTGCGACTCGGAGTTTTTCAATTCTTGAATTTCTCCAGTTATCCCCAATGCATTGATTTGCTTCTTTGGGGCAGAAATTCTTGCAACTGCAGTCTTTGCGTATTCTTCCATGAGTTCGCATCCAATCCATTTCCTTTCCAAGAGTTCGGCTGCTATTGCTGCAGTTCCGCTCCCAAGAAACGGATCAATCACCGTGTCACCTTTCCTAGAGCCTAGCGTGATGAGATATGAGAATAGTTTCAGAGGCTTCACCGTTGGGTGGATGTTTTTCCTGGGCCTGCCTGCACGGCATATAGGGGAATCAGCTTGAGAGTTTTCCATCCATTTGCCATCTTCTAGCTCATCGCAACCAACTTCTTTTTCACTTCTCACTGGCTTGGGCACAAACAAAAATGGAAAGGTCGCTTGCAGATCTATTGGCAATTTCTCTATGTTCATGCGGGCCCAAGCGTCCAGATCATACGGAATACCCTCCTCACCAAGTATTTCATCAGAAACTATCAGATTGGACGTGAATCTTGTGCCTTCTTCAGTTGGGATGTGGCAATCGCCCAACCAACTGATGCCTTTGCCGTTGTCTAGTGCTTGGGCCAAATAGGTATCTTTCACAATTGGCTTCATTGCCACGATGATCACTTCCAATGCAGGCCTAGGCACAAAGCCGACATAAGCACCAGAAAATCTCTTTGCTTCTTCTGACACCGGCGCTGTAAATTCAACTTCTTGGCGACTATCGTAATGCTTTCCCCAGCAAAGCGCCGATTTTTGCTTCCCAGGGATTTCAATAGGCTTCCGTTCATATCCTAGTTTTTTGTCAATCGCTTTTGATACGTCCATGGCCTTTGGGAAGCCAGAGTGGTAGGCCCAAAAAATAGGGGTATAGCTGATGTGGAATCCAGCTGCTTCAATGTTTGAAATCATTTTCGTGAATACATCTTGGCGAGGCGCACTCATGATGAAGGCAAAGGCGCCAGGCTTGAGCACCCGCAAAAGCTCTTGCCAAATCCTGACACTTGGTACATCTATATCCCATTTTTTCCCCATGAAAGAATATCCATACGGGGGATCTGTGACACAAAGATCTATTGATTCAGGTTCGAGTATTGGCATGGTATCCTCACAGTACCCCTGATAGATCACACCACCATTTGCATTTTCGAAATATTTTCGTGTCATATACTACATATCACACTACTATTGAGGATTTATATACCTATTCTTCAATATTCCCCATTTTTTCATGGACTTCCTGGATGATTTGTGCTAGATTGATCGTGATCTTTTCTTGGTCTTGCGATTTTGGCGTCAGTTTGTATTCTGCAAGCCATTTTCGTATGTTGTCAGAAGTAGGATTGAGGTCCACCTCTTCTCCCTGTTGCATTTTTGGGATCAAATAGCATTTCTGGTACACAATTGCAACTGCAATTTGGTCGGCACCAATTTCATCTATTTGGAAATTGGTCAACAAAAACTGCATGATAGATCTATACATTTCGAGTTCTTGGTCTTGGAAAATATCTTTCGATAGCTTGGAATATTTTCCACTCTTCAGCTTGGATACCATCAGCGCCCTCCTAGAAGACGTTTTTCCTTTTTCTGATCTTGGGCCGGTGCTACATCCCCCATGGTATTTGCACCGCCCATATCCTTTGTGCTTTGTGCCGTACCCGGCTGGATTGTGGCACAAAGAAGGCTCCGTAGTTCTTTGCCCTCCACATATTCCCCATAGCCACGCAAATTGCCACCGTAATGTCTCACTGTCATGGCTACCCATGATAATCTGTCTTTTGCACCTTGGGCATTTCGTAGGTATCATACAGGACGCACCCAAAGGTGACGGTCACAATCTTTGCGGTGTAATCTAGTATGATTTGTGCGGTCCTGTTGCGATGAGTCAGTATGATCCTACCCGTCTCATCCTGTGCAGTCTGAAACTCATCCAGTGATATGGAAGCAAGTACCCCTTCTTCCATAGAAAGGGTGACTATATTGAGAGGTTTCTTTCCTTGCTCCGATGGGAATGCAACGTAATGGCTCACAGTCCTGAGAAAATCCTTTTGGAGCAATTCCTCACTGATCTGCCGGTACCTATCTTTCTTGAAAAAATCAAACAAGTATCCACCGCCTATTGAGGTGATCAACATGATACATGGATTCTCCTTTCTTCTGGGAAGATCTGGAACGTGGCTATCCCTGTTTTGCTCGGCGGCAAGTTGAATCTCTCAGCGTATGAGATGACCCCTTCAGTTGACTTGTTCAGGAAGGTCCCAGTCA
>Ga0067045_1031091_pt1 | contig 13195 bp, 12 predicted proteins | sample TerdegcTABiofilm_FD_59184 | JGI IMG/M metagenome (GOLD analysis project Ga0067045, IMG submission 59184) | Combined Assembly of (Gp0054472, Gp0054536) Wastewater bioreactor microbial communities from Singapore -Terephthalate degrading...
TGATCCAGGTTCACCTGCCCCGGATATATCAGAGGAGGGGCTTCCAGCAGGTTGATAATCTCATGGGGCATCCGGTCTCCTTTATTGGCTCCCATGAGAAGTTCTCTTTTTTCGTGCAATTTAAAATCCGGATGAAATTTATTTAAAACCTCCGATCGTTCATCCATAGACATCTTGGGCAGATTTTTTCCCAGTCGGGATTTCCGGGTTCTTTCCACTTTTTTTATACTTTCAAACATATAATCGGGGTATCCCTCAATTATATTCATTTAATCACCTCCAACATCTATTCTCTGGCTACGTATTTCTTCTTGAGTTCCTCCACCGGTGCTTGAGTCAGTTCCTCCATAGCTTCATCGAATTTGCCCGTCTCGATTTCGTTCAACCGGTTCAGAAGGTGTTGGGGAGTGGGAGACAGGTATTTACCGTAGATTCTCCTGCACAGCTGTCCCACGTGATAATGGGAGATCTCCGCCATACAACGCACCGTACATAGACCACACTGGATACAATCAAAAGAGAGTCGGGCGGCTTCTTCTATGTCCCCTCTTAACGCGGATTGGATATAGTCCATCACTTCCAGATCCTGGGGACAGGAGCGGGTGCAAAGGTTACAGCTGACACACCGGGCTATTTCGGGATAGAGGTGCAGAATGGGATTCGAGGCGGGATCCAGATGTTCCATGTCGTATTTGGATTTATTGGCGGGCATGAAGGGGATCTGGGTCAGGTACATGCCGTCTTCCGCAGTGGTCTGGCAGGCCAGGGCGGTTTGCAGTTTATAATCGTTTTTCATCCTGTAAACCGTGGCGCAGGCTCCGCAGAATCCCGCCCGGCATCCTGCTCCCCGGACGAAACGGTATCCCGCGTATTCCATGGCCTTCATGATGGTCAGACCGTCGGGGATCTTATGTTCCTTGCCCATGATATAAACGCTGATAAAGTTTACCGGGGGAGTTAGTTCGCTTTTTATGGTGGTATTTATTTCAGGGCTGTCCATTTTCATATCAGATCATACTCCTTGAGTAGTTTTACGGGATCCACATAATTTTTATCAAATCCGCATTCCGATTCAGGGATCCCCAGGGAGAGAGCTAATAATTGGGTATAATAGTAAACCGGCATGGGGAAAAAATCGGTATATTTCTTTTCGGTTTCTTTCTGGCGTTTATCCAGGTTAAAATCGCACAGGGGGCAGTCCAGGGCTATGGCTTCGGCTCCCCGGCTACGGGCGGATTGAATTATGGTGTAAGTCCTATCCGCTATTATATCCTTATTGTTGACCGTCTGATAGGAACCACAACATTCCACCTTGAGGGGATCGTTTATCACCTCCGCTCCCAGCACCGTCAACAGGTCTTCGAGAATGGTGGGGTTTTCGGGATCATCTATTGCCACTTCCTCCGGTCGTACCAAAAGGCATCCGTAGTAGGGGGCGATCTTTATATTATTGAGAGGTTTTTTCACGCTGTAGTATATTTTTTCCAGTCCCACATAATCCCTCAGAACCTGCAGAAGATGATATACTTGCACATTATTGACATAATCCTCCTCATCATCCAGAAAGAGATTCAGGGTCCTTAGTTTGTCCGGTTCCCGACGAAACAGCAATTCCGCCTGTTTTAACGTGTTATAGCACATGGAACAGATCACCAGCAGTTTATCCGCTCCCGTCTTCTGGGCGTTGATCAGAACCCGAAGAGGGGCGATCTGGTGTACCAGGTCGTCGTCGGCAAGAGAAAAAACCGTACCGCAGCAGTGCCACTTGGGGAGTTCCTCCACCCTGATCCCTAATTTTTTTACCACCGCCAGGGCGGAACTTTCCAGATTGGTGGCGTAACTCTTGAGGGTACAACCGGGATAGTATGCAAATTTCATACATTCACCTCTATACTATAACATTCTGCAAAGATGTTGTAGGAGGCTTCTCCTGAAGCCGATATTAGAATCCCCTCGGTGATCGGAAATCGGGATCAAGAGATCCCTCCTACAAAATTCCCGCTTATCTGGTCATCTTTCTGAAGTTGCAGACCAGGGCGATCTGGGGTAGTTCCTCCAGTTCCTCCAGGGGGATCCGGGAGGGTTCCACCTGATTGACGGAAGTACGAAGGGAAATCAGTCTGAGGGCTTCCATGACCGCCGAGATGTCAATTCCTCTGGGACACCTCACCGAGCAGGTATAGCAGGACGCACACATCCACATGGTTTTGGAGTTCATGACCTCCTCACTCCCCATCTGGAGCAGTTTTATCGCCTGATTGGGGAGAAAGTCCATCCTCTCCGCCATAGGACACCCCGCAGAACATTTACCGCACTGATAACAGGAGAAAATGTTTTGTTTGCTGATTTTCTCCACTTTTTCCACCAGTTTGCATTTCATTTTCTGTCCGTTGAGATTTATATGCATGGCGATTCCTCCCAGCCTTTCAGGGGACCCAGTTCCCGTATTTCCAGGGCGAATTCGTTCATAACTCTGGCAAACTTATTTCCTTCCGATGCCGACACCCATTCCAGCCGTAATCTTCTGGGATCTATGCCGAACTGTTCCAGCATTTTCTTTAATAGAAGAATTTTTTTAAGGGTATTGTAATTTCCCGATACATAATGACAATCACCGGGATGACAACCGCCGACAAAAACCCCGTCGGCTCCTTCCTGAAAAGCCTTTAATATAAAGGAGGGATCCAGTCTTCCGCTACAGTTAAACCGGATGGGGATGGGTGTGGGATCATACTGCAGACGACTGACTCCCGCCAGATCCGCTCCCGCACCGGCGCACCATTTACACAAAAACGCCACAATCCGGGTCTTGACTTTTTCGTTATGAACGGAATTTTTTTCCACCACAGCCATAAATATTTTCTCCTCTCCGCAGGCTCGCCTGTTCTTATATCCGACGGGTTTTATGGAATCGGCTTCAGGAGAAGCCTCCTACAATTTCTGTTGCAATTTCTTTTATGCCAGGACTGCCCTGATCATCTCCATGACCTGATAACGGGTGATATTGCGCATATCGGCGGCTCCCGTGGGACAGGAGGCGGCGCAGGTTCCGCAGCCTTCGCACAGTCCCTCGTTGACCAGCACCACGTTTCTCCTCTCGTCCATATAAAGGGCGTGATAGGGACAGACCGACATGCAGACCCCGCAGCCGCTGCAGACGATCTCCTGAACGGCGGTGATCTGGGGATCGTGGGTAAGTTTTTTGGAAGACAGAATGGAAATGGCTTTGGCAGCCGCACCGCTCCCCTGAGCCACCGCTTCGGGGATATCCTTGGGACTCTGAGCCGCCCCCGCCAGGAATATGCCGGAAGTCAGACTTTCCACCGGTCTCAGTTTGGGGTGGGCTTCCTTGAGGAACCCGTATTCATCGGAGGCGATCTTCAATTTATTCACTATTTCGTGGGTATTGTCGCCGGAAATCATGGTGGTTGCCAAAACAACCATATCGGCGGAGACTCTCACGGTGCTTCCTGTAAGGGTATCCACTCCCCAGACCATCAGTTTATCTCCCTGTCTGATGACCTTGGAAACCTTTCCTCTTATATAGAGTATCCGATCCTCCTCCATGGCTCTCTGGACGAACTCCTCGTAATCCTTGCCTCCGGAGCGGATGTCGATATAAAATACGTAAGCCTGACCGTCATGGACCCGATGTTTATACAGTAAGGCGTGTTTGGCGGTGTACATGCAGCAGATCTTGGAGCAGTAGAGGTTATGTTTTTCGTCTCTGGAGCCGGCGCACTGGATGAAGACTATATCTTTAGGAACTTTATTATCGGAGGGACGGTGAATCTCGCCTCCTGTGGGGCCCGATGCCGATAAAAGCCTTTCGAACTGGAGACCGTCGATGACGTCCTCATAGACTCCGAATCCGTATTCCTTCAGGGCTTCCTTGGGATACAGGTCGTAGCCCGTCGCCACGATAATCGCTCCCACGTCTTCCTCTACGGTTTCCGCCCGCATGTTATAGTTAATGGCTCCCGGTTTACATGCCTTTTCGCAATGTCCGCAGCGGAGGGGGTTAATGCCCAGACAGAACCGTTCATCCAGGGTATAGGTGGAGGGAACCGCCTGGGGAAAGGGAATATGGATGGCTTTCCGCATACTCATGCCCCGGTCGAACTCGCTGGGAATGAGAACAGGGCATACGTCCACGCAGTCTCCGCAGAGGGTACATTTGTCCTCTATTACATAACGGGGTTTCTTCAGAATCTTCACATGAAAATTGCCTATGGATCCCGACACGTCCAGGATCTCACTATAGGTTAAAAGGCGGATATTGGGATGACGGGATGCTTCCACCATTTTGGGTGTGAGAATACACTGGGAACAGTCCAGGGTTGGAAAAGTTTCCGATAATTGAGCCATTTTCCCGCCGATACTGGGACTCTGTTCCACCAGGATCACTTCATAACCCGCGTTGGCAACGTCCAGGGCGGACTGGATGCCGGAGATTCCACCACCGATAACCATGCACTTATTTTTGACGGGAATCTTAACGGGATAGAGATCCTGATTTTGTTGTACCTTTTCCACCATAGATTTTATGATCCGAACTCCCTTATTGGTGGCGGTTTCCGGTTCCCCCCGGTGAACCCAGGAACACCATTCCCGGATATTGGCGATTTCCATCATATATGGGTTGAGATCCGCTCTCTCCACCACATTACGGAAGGTACTTTCGTGGAGAGTGGGGGAACATGCGGAAACCACCACCCCGTCCAGATAGTGATCCTTGATGGCGGTGGCGATAAGATTCTGTCCAGGGTCCGAACACATATACTCATAAGCGGTACAAAAAGCCACTCCCGGATAAGAAGAAATCTTTTTCACCATTTTCTGAACGTCCAGGACTCCCGCGATATTGATCCCGCAGTGGCAGATAAAAACTCCTATGCGTTTCATGAAAAAACTCTACCTCCTCTGTTTTCTTCCACCGGCTTCTTCTCATTAAACTCCCGGGTTTTGGGGGATAATATTCCTGCTTTTTCTTTCCTTCGCCAGTTTTTTTCCGTATTCATATCCCAGCAGGATGGCTTTTTCGTTGAGATTGCGGGTTTTCGGGGGAACCAGGGACAAGACCGCTTCCTTTAACGCCTTATATTCCACCATATCCGAGATGCCGCAGAAAGCCCCCAGCATGATGATATTGGCGATAATCTTCCTGCCCATCTGTTCCGCCATGCGGGTGGAGGGAACTTTATATACCTCCACATCGCCGTTTTCGTCGCCGGAGAGTTCCACCAGGTCTTCATCCACGATCATGATCCCTCCCGGTTTGACTCTCCGGTGGTATTTGGTGAATGCCTCCTTGGACATGATAATCACCAGATCCGGGTTCATGGCGTAGGGATAATCCACCGGTTCGTCGTCCATGACCACCGTTCCGGCACAGGCTCCTCCCCGGGATTCGGGTCCGTAACTCTGCATCACCGCCGCGTTTTTATTCATGAACATGGAAACCGCCTTACCCAGGATAACCGTGGAAAGGACGATACCCTGTCCTCCGAAGCCGGCGATGCGGATCTCTTTCCGTCCCTCTCCTCTGTCGGTTGAAACTCTAAGAATTTCAGAATCAGACGTGGATTCCATTTTTTGTCGCCTCCTTATAGATCCGCTCCTGGATTTCCTGGAAACAGGGTTTCTCGATATCCACAAATTCTCCGATGACCAGTTCGTCGCTCCTGCTCAGATCCGCCAGCATGGGGTCGCAGAAATCCCGGATGACGCTCTTCTGCTGATAATACCGGGCGATGTCCAGAGCGGTTCCCTTCTTGTTCATCTTGCCGTAGTTGGTGGGACAAGGGGCAAGTACCTCTATAAAGGAAAACCCTTTCTTGGTAAGAGCCCTGGTTATGGATTTGATCAGCCTCCTCAAGTGGATGGTGGTCCATCTTGCCACATAGACCGCACCGCTGGCGGCTGCCAGATAGGGGATATTGAAGGGAGGTTCGTAATTACCGAAGGGAGATGTGGCGGATATATCGTCCAGAAGAGTAGTGGGGCCCAACTGTCCTCCCGTCATGCCGTAATTGAAATTATTCACGCATAAAACCATCATGGTGATATTGCGTCTTGCCGCGTGGAGAAAGTGGTTCCCTCCGATGGCAAAGAGATCTCCGTCTCCCGATATGACCGATACCGTCAACTCCGGATTGGCTAATTTCATCCCCGTTGCGAAGGGGATTGCCCTTCCATGGGTGGTGTGGAAAGTGTCCATATTCAGGTATCCGGGAATTCTGCCTGTACATCCGATGCCCGATACCACCACCTGTTTCTTTATATCCGCCTTCATCTCTTCCAGGGCGGTTACGTAGGAGATCAGCACATTCCCTATCCCGCACCCGGAACACCATATATGGGGAATCCGATCCCGTCGTAAATATTTGTCCAGGGGATGATCTTCCAGTAATTCCTGGGTGGTTTCCTCGGCATAGGTAATCTTTTCCACTATATCCCTCAAGGGGGCTATATCGGGTTTTTCCCGCACATCTCTCATAAAATGATGCATATCGCTTTTCATATCCCCGCTCCTTTCAGGATCTCATCGGGTTTGTGGAGTTCGCCTCCCAGTTTGGGAACCAGGATGGTCTCCGCCTTTCCTCCCGCGCATCTCTGGACTTCGTAGAAGATCTGTCCGTAGTTGATCTCCGCCACCACGAAGGTTTTAATCCTTTCCGCCAGAGTTCTTATCCGGTTTTCAGGGAAGGGCCATATAGTTATGAGTCTTAAAAGTCCCGCTTTGATCCCTTTTTGCCGTGCTATTTTTACAGCTCTTCTGGCAGAGCGGGAGGTGGTTCCGTAAGCAACGAAGCAGATTTCCGCATCGTCCATTAAATACTCTTCTACTTTTGATATTTTATCCTGATTCAACCGAATCTTATCACACAATCTTCTCACCAGTTTTTCCTGGGCTTCCGCATCGATCCTGGGATACCCCTTTTCGGTATGGGTGAGTCCGGTGATATGGATCCGGTATCCTTCACCCGCTCTGGGCATACAGGGAACCATACCGCCGTTCTTGCAACGGTAGGGGTAATAATCCTGTCCCGGAGGCGGGGGGCTGTCGGGAACCTGCCGGTTAATTATTTTTATATCCTCTTCCGAGGGAATCACAACCTTTTCCCACATGTGGGAGACGCATTCATCCATGAGGACTATGGCGGGAACCCTGTATTCCTCCGCATAGTTGAAAGCCATGACGGTAATGTCGAAACATTCCTGCACCGAGTCGGGGGAAAGGGCGATAATCTCGTAATCTCCGTGGGAACCCCATCGGGCCTGCATGACGTCCTGTTGCCCCACCAGAGTCGGCAAACCTGTGGAAGGTCCTCCCCTCTGCACATCCACGATGACGCAGGGGGTTTCGGTAATGACTCCCAGACCGATGTTTTCCTGCATCAGGGAAAATCCCGGTCCCGATGTGGCGGTCATGCTTTTTTTACCTGCCCAGGAGGCGCCCAGAATGGCTCCCATGGAGGCGATCTCGTCCTCCATCTGGATGAATACCCCTCCCGACTCCGGCAGTCTGCGGGACATCCATTCGGCCAGTTCCGTGGAAGGTGTGATGGGATACCCCGCATAAAACTTGCAACCTGCCGCCAGTGCCCCCTCGGCGGACGCTATATTTCCCGACATAAAATGAGTTCCCGTGCGAATATGAGCCGGCATATCTATTTCTCCTCCTCTTCCTCATCGGGTACGGTGTAGATGGCGAACTCAGGGCATATCAGGGTGCAATAGGCACATCCCAGACAAGCCTTATCGTCGTATCCCCAGTGGAAAGCCTCCCGGATTCGGGGAGGATGATAGCCGTTGGCGTTGAATTCCTCCGACTCCTCCAGGATCCCCTGGGGGCAGAACTCGATACAGAGGTTACATCCCTTACACCGGTCCTTGATAATTTTTACATACTGATGAGGGGGAGTCCACTTATGTTGTTTGATGTTGATTTTCTGACCGATATATCTGAAAGGCATCCTTCTGGCGTCCATCAAAACCCCTCCTGATTCAGAGATAATAAAAGGGGATCTCCTCGGAAAAACCCCTTGAACCTCCAACCGTTTAACTTCTTTGCCGGAATAAAAACACCTCCCATTTTTGAAGATATTTTTAAATCAATCCCTAAAACATATAAAGTTCTTCTCTGATACCATCGATCTCCTTTATTGAATTTCAATCAATTGAGAATATTGTTTTTCCCTTAGATTGACAAAAAAAGAAGCCTGTGATAAACTATCAAGGCCGAATTCCCTCCTGCAGGGAAAAAATGTTGAGGATATTATTTTTTTTAGTATAAAAAAGGTGGTGCTTTTTATGTTCGCAGTGGTTGAAACCGGGGGAAAACAGTTCAAGATAAAACCCCAGGAAGTTTTCAGAGTAGAAAAACTGGAAGGCGACAATGGTAAAGAAATCCTTCTGGACAAGGTTATGCTGGTCAGCGACGAATCCTTTACCCAGATCGGAAAACCCTACGTAAAGGGAGCAGTGGTCCGTACCGTGGTAAAAGGACAGATCAAAGGCAAAAAGGTTAAAATTTTCAGATACAAGGCAAAAAAGAGAGTCCGGGTCAAAAACGGCCACCGGCAAAAATATACCCTCCTGGAAGTCAAAGATATCGCCGTCGGACAGAACTAGTTTAGAGGTCGGACGTCAGTCGGTTTGGATGTCAGTAGATCAGGACTCTAGTCCTGCCAATACGGAAGTCAGAAGGGGAGAAACTTATCTCCAACTTCCAACTTCCAAACCGGGGGTTCTATCATGTTGTCGGTGGATCTTTATTATGACGAAGAAGGAATATATAGTTTAGAAGCCCGGGGACACACAGAAGTATCGGAAAAAGGCACCGATATCGCCTGTGCCGGGGCTTCCGCCGTAATTCAGACAGCCCTCCTGGGACTTCATCGGCTGGATCCGAAAGGATTCGCCCTGGAACAGGAGGAAGGGTATATATACCTGAGTCTGGACGGTTCCTCCGGGAAGGAATTTCGTGAAAAAGCCGGAATTATTCTGGAAACCATGACTCTGGGACTGGAACGGATCGCAACCTTATACCCCGACCATATCCGGATCGCCAGAAATCATGAACAGAGTGAAAATAATAAAATAAACGAAGGAGGGGTTTGTGTGACGGAACAGGAACTGCTGACCGAAGAACAGGAACTGCAATTGACCAAGGGCAAGAAAAACTGTCCTTTCTCCTTTGAGAAGTTGTTCGGAGTGGCTCTTTTAGGAGCGGTATCGGGTCTTCTGGTTTATTACCTATACCATAATATCAGTGCCGAATCCAGAACCGTAGTGAAAGAAGCGGTTATAGGAGCCGTAAGATCCCAGATTGCCCGCATTGCCGCAGAACCCCAGGAACAGAAGAGGGTTTAAAACCTTCCTTCCTATTCTGCCCAAAAAAGTCTGCCCGGAGTTCTCTCCGGTCAGATTTGTATTTATTTGATAAAATTTGGAATTTCATGGCAAACAGGAGGAAATATGCCCTACACAATACTCAAAACCCAAACCCTGGCTCCCCTGAATAAAATGCTGACAGTTCATGCCCCCATGGTGGCAAGACACGGCAAAGCCGGACAATTCGCCATTCTCCGCACCGACGAAAAAAATGAACGGATCCCCCTGACCCTGGCGGACTGGGATAAGGAACAGGGAACCGTAACCTTCGTGGTACAGGAAGTGGGCAAGGCATCCATGACCCTGGGCGGCATGAAAGAAGGAGATGAGATCCTGGACGTGGTAGGTCCCCTGGGAAACCCCACCCACACGGAAAAAGTAGGCACCGTCGTAACCGTAGGCGGGGGACTGGGTATCGCACCCCTCTATCCCGTCTCCAGAGCCTACCGGGAAGCCGGCAACCGGGTCATCTCCATCATCGGAGCCAGAAATAAGGATCTCCTCTTCTGGAAAGACCGACTGCAATCCGCCTCGGACGAACTGCGAATATGCACCGATGACGGCTCTGAAGGAATGAAGGGATTCGTCAGCCAGATGCTTCTGAAGATGATCCTGGAAGAAAAGATCGAAATCAATGAGGTCTTTGCTGTGGGTCCCACCATCATGATGAAAGTGGTCGCGGATACCACCCGCCCCTACGGCATAAAAACCATGGTCAGCCTCAATCCCATCATGCTGGACGGCACCGGTATGTGCGGCGCCTGCCGGGTAGAGGTGGGAGGAGAAACCTTCTTCGCCTGCGTCGATGGGCCCGACTTCGATGCCCATCAGGTCAACTTCGAACAACTGATGAAACGACAGAAAACCTTCCGCATCATGGAGGAAAAATCCAAAAGTATATATCAGGATAAGTGCAGAGCCGAAACAAAGGGAATCCGGATATAGTAGCCGGAGGTCAGAGATGATGAAAGAAGAAAAACAGAATCGCTGATAAGGACTTCTATCTTCTAACTTCTTTTAGGTGGTTTCAATGGATTATAGGGATACTCTCAATTTACCCCGTTTTTCCATCCCCCTGGAGGCGGATTTTTTGGCTATGGAGTCAAAAATTCGGGAGTTCTGGGAAAAAGAGAATATTTATGAAAAGATGGTAAAATCCAATAAAAACCGCCCTTCTTTCTATCTCCATGACGGGCCTCCCTATTCCAACGATGTTATCAACGGGGTTCACGCCTTTAACAAGATATTGAAGGATATGGTTATAAAATTCAAGAACCTACGGAGTTTTCACGCTCCCTTTATTCCCGGCTGGGATACTCATGGACTCCCCAACGAAATCCGGGCTATTAAAAATTCCCAAATTGACAGAAAAGAGATTGATACCGGGGAACTGCGGAGAAAATGCCGGGAATCGGCTCTTTATTACGCAGGGATCCAGAAGGAGGAATTTCAGAAACTGGGAGTTATGGCTGATTGGCAACATGCCTACAGGACTCTGGATCCCCACTATGAGGCACGGGTTATTGAAGTTTTCGCCCATCTGGTACGGGAAGGGATGATCTACAGGGAAAAACTCCCCGTTAACTGGTGTTCCCATTGCGAGACCACCCTGGCGGATATGGAACTGGAACACAGAAAAAGAAATTCCCCGGAAATTTTCGTAAAATTGGAACTGACCGAAAGCCGCAACATCTTCCCCGAAACCGACATGCCCGTTTACCTGCTGGTCTGGACCCGAAACCCCTGGACTCTGACGGGAGGAACGGGAGTCGCCCTGAATCCCGATGAGGAATACTGTCTGCTGAAAACCGGCAGCATAGCTCTTGTCATGTCTCCCCAACTGGTGGAAAAGGTGGCGTCTTTGTGCGTTTTTGAGGATTTTGAAAAGATCTTCTGCTTTCCCGGTAAATCCCTGGAGTTCCAGAAAGTAGCCCATCCCTTCCTTGAAAAAGATCTGATGATCATCATGGGAAGCTTCGTCAATACCCGCCAGGGATCGGGATGTGTGCTGATCTCCCCCGGACTGGGAAGAGAAGATTTTCAGGAAGCCCTCAAATATAATCTCCCCGTGACGGAACCGGTGGATCACAGGGGAATATTAAACGGTCAGGCGGGAATTTTCGAAGGTCTCCATTTTACCGCCGCCGATGACTCCATCGTGGAACATCTGCTGGCAACGGGAGCCGTAGCGGGATATAACCGGACCTCCCTCTCTTCTCCCCATTGCGGATACTGCCATAATCCTATCATATACCGTTCAACTCATCAATGGTTTATTGCGCTGGATATTCAGAATCTCAGAAGCCGTGTGATGGAAAGATCGGAAAATAACGTCCGGTGGATTCCCCCCTGGGGAGAAGACCGAATGATTAATATGGTGAAGGAGCGTCCCGACTGGTGCATATCCCGTCAGAGGTTATGGGGCATTCCCATTCCCGTATTTTTCTGTAAAGACTGCGGTGAAACCCTTCTGGAACCCTCGATAATATCCCACATCGCCCATATATTCCGGCGGGAGGGTTCCGACAGCTGGTTTGTCAGACCCTCTGAAGATTTTCTCCCCCGGAATTACAAATGCCCCCACTGCCGCTCCCCAAGACTGGAAAAAATGAAAGAGATCTTCGATGTCTGGTTCGAATCGGGAGCATCCCATTACGCCTCCCTGGAACCGGCCATGTTTTCCCGTTCCTTTCCGGCGGATCTCTATATGGAAGCCCACAACCAATATCGGGGATGGTTTCAGACCTCCCTGATTCTGTCGGTGGCTCTGGAGGATATTCCCCCCTTCCGCACCCTCCTGACCCATGGCTGGGTATCGTCGGAAGAGGAGGTTTCTTCCCTGATGAATAAATTCGGAGGAGAACTGCTGCGGCTTTTCTTCTCCTCGACTCCTCCCGCCAGAGACATAACCTTATCGGAAGAGAGTCTGAAAAGCACAAAAAAAGTTTATCAAAAAATGAGAAATACACTGCGGTTTATGGCAGGCAACCTCTACGATTTCGATCCCGCCAAAAACAGCATAAAAGAAGATAAACTGAACCTCCTCGACAGACATATCCTGCACCTGAAATCTCTGGTAAAGAAGCAGTGCATGGATGAATATGAAAATTATAACTTCCATCTGGTTTACAAACATTTATACGACTTCATGAATAAAGATCTCTCCTCGTTCTATTTCAACGGAATCAAACACCGACTATTCTCTTCCCATCCCGATGCCGCCGAAAGACGCTCCTGCCAGACGGTGCTTTTTATCGTGCTAAGGGATCTTCTGGTGTTGCTGTCCCCCATTCTAAGTTTTACCTGCGAGGAGATCTGGCAGTCCTATCCCCCCCTGCTCCGAATTTCCCCCTCGGTTTTCCTCTCCTCCCTGAAAGAAGAATCTGAGGTTCACCTCCGGGACGACTTCTTCATGGAAATAATCCGGGATCTGAAAACCGAAGTGAACCGAGAAATCGAAAACTTCAGAAAAACCGGAGCCGTCAGGAATTCCCACGAGACCCTTCTGCAGATCTTCAGCGATGAAAAACTTTATGGGCATTTTGGCCGGCACAGGGATACCCTCAAAGAAGTATTTATGACCGCCGGAATTGAAATAGAATTAAAGAAAGAACTGGAAAAACCCAGGGGTTCCGTTGACTCCCGGATCTACCCCGGTCTGGCCTTCCGGATAGGAAAATTTCAGGGAACCGAATGCCCCCGCTGCCGACAATATTTTCCCCGTCCCCCCTCCGGCGATGAAGAAAGCGGCAGAGAAAAGGAAGAGGCAGGAAAATCCCCTCCTCATGAAAAAGAT
>Ga0067045_1004241_pt1 | contig 13192 bp, 9 predicted proteins | sample TerdegcTABiofilm_FD_59184 | JGI IMG/M metagenome (GOLD analysis project Ga0067045, IMG submission 59184) | Combined Assembly of (Gp0054472, Gp0054536) Wastewater bioreactor microbial communities from Singapore -Terephthalate degrading...
GGCTGCCGCCCGCTACGCGGGCTGTGGGTCCGGAAGGCGTTTGGTTCCGGCAATACCCTGCGCCTCCGGCTAGAGGCTGCCGCCCGCTACGCGGGCTGTGGGTCCGGAAGGCGTTTGGTCCCGGCAATACCCTGCACCTCCGGCTAGAGGCTGCCGCCCGCTACGCGGGCTGTGGGGCGACTGCTTACGGGGAACGGCACGCTGAAGGCATATTGGGCCCCAGTCGGTGCGCATCATCCGACAGAACCGATGTTCCTGCCGCGCTGATGCCTGGGGACCACGAACATTGCGGAAAGCCTCACCGCCGAGGTTCGCCGGAGGACGCGGCGAGTAGCGGGCTGGAAAGCCGGGGGGATGGCCCTGTGCTGGGCCGCGACGGCCCTCTTGCCCACGGAGAACAGCCTTCAGTATCAAGCAGCGCGACGGCTGTCTTCCTGGCGTCTGCATCCAGTCCGGTCGGGATCGTTCTCGGTCTGCCTCCATGATTGTCTGGAGATCGCCCAACACCTGTCTCAGACACTGGAAGCAGACCGTTCGGTTCTACCCGTGCGTCGGGAGCGACCACCCGCGGCCGCCGCGCACGCCCCACGGCCGGATGAGTGTGAATACCACACACTTTCGGGGAACGCACCCGCTGGAATGCGCCCACTGTGCTATGCTCCCCGGCGACCCCAGGCCGCGTCTCATGCCGTCATGCGCTCCGCCAGCTTTCGGCCAAGATCGCGCGCGGCCTGCATTGCCCAGTCGACCTGTGCCACCTCGCCGCGCTTCGTAACACCGGGCACCCCGAGGCATCCCGCGACGGGCATTTGAAGGTAGGCGAGGGAACGCTCCACCATTGCGAACAGCAGGTCGGCGACGCCAGGGTCCTCCTCTTCGAAGGGGGAGACGATGGCCGCCGGTTTGCCGGCAATGAGCTTGCGAGTCTCGGGGCAGTTGAAGTAGACGAGGCGGTCGATGAAGGCCTTGAGGAGCGCCGTCGGCCCGTACCAGTAGACAGGAGACCCGAGCACGAGGGCTTTCGCCTCGGCGATGCGCCGGTACAGGTCGCACATGTCGTCGTCCTGCAGGCAAACGCCGTCCTTCCAGCAGGCGTGGCAGCCGATGCATTCCCGGATATTCAGGTCGGCGAGGTGCACAACCTGGCCGGAGACGCCGGATTCGGCGGCAGACCTAAGCACTTCGGTCACGAGGACGTCCGTGTTGCCGCCGATGCGTGGACTGCCGATGATGCCGAGGATGTCGCCCAAGTGAAACGCCCCTCTTTCAGGATGCGGCTGGGGTCAGTACGCCAAGACGGCGTGACCGCATGGCCCAATCATGGTAGCGTCCGCCTGCGCACAGCGCAAGCCTGATGGGGCAGGAGGGTCTGACCGCGAAAAGTGGGTGGGGCATACCATCCGGGCACGATCCCCGCGTCGACCACGCGCCGCAATGCCGCAGGCCGTGAGGCAAGACTCAGAACCGGAAGGCGCGGAGATGCTCAGGCCGGCGTTCAGATGACGGGAGTTTGCCCACAGGATCGAGCCCGACCCGTGCAGGAAGAGGACTGGTGCGCGCGGAATAGGGCTTCTTCCGAACCATCGCTGAAGGAGACAGGCCGATGGTTACCCGCACGCGCAGATTGGGGGGAGCGGGCCGTGAACGTCTGAGGCGCCGCGGTCGTGTCAGGAGGACGCACTGATGGCTTGCCACTCCACCGTACTGCTGGCGATGGCATTGACGGTCGTTGGATTCGCCGATGTGACGCTGGTGCGTGACCGGCAGCCGCAGGCAACGATCCATATCGCCGCGGATGCGACTGCGCCGGAACGTTTCGCTGCCGAGGAACTCCAGTCGCATATCGAGAAGGCCACCGGTGCGCGGCTGCCGATCGAGGCAGGAGCACCGCCTGTGGAGGCCCCGGCTGTCATCGTGGCGCTTGTCGCGAATGCCCCGTCACTGGGGCTGGCGTTGACTGATGGCGAACGCGGGCTGGGCATTGAGGGACTCGCGCGGCGCACGGACGGCCATCGCCTGCTCATTCTCGGCGGTGGACCGCGGGGGATTGTCTACAGCGCGTATGACTTCCTGGAGAGCCTCGGGTACCGCTGGTACTGGCCCGGCGAACTGGGCGAGGTGACCCCGGAGCTGACCACGATCACGGTGGCGGAGACCGAGCGTAGCTTCGAGCCGTCTTTCGCCCGCCGCCACGCCATGGGTGGAGGCGGCGCGGATGACCCAGCGTGGAACAGGGACGTGAAGGACTGGCTGACGAAGAACCACCAGAACTTCTGGGTGCATCCCCTGGCCGATGACCCGCAGTTCATGCTCAAGCGCGGGGGCACCTGCACGAAGGTGGGCTCCGGCCACAACTGGCAGCATATCATCCCGGCGGATCGGTACTTCAGGGATCATCCTGAGTACTTCGCGCTGGTGCGGGGCAAGCGCATACCCAACGGCCAGCTTTGCCTGACCAACCCCGATGTGCAGCGGCTGCTCAAGGAGTATGCCATGGCAGGCGCAGCGAGAATGGCCGCAGACCCCGATGTTCTCTTCGTGGACATGACCCAGAATGACGGCGATGACTGGTGCGAATGCCCGGAATGCCAGGCGATTGACGGCAGAGACCCTTCGACTCACGCGGATATCCTGCTCTGGGCGCTGAACCCCATCGCGGAAGCGGTTGCTCAGGAGTACCCCGGCGCGATGCTGCACACCTATATCTACGCGGGCGCGGATGGGCCGCCCGATTGGATCAATCCCGCGGCGAACATCCATTGCGAGCAGACCAACTACTGCTACAACTACGGCGTGAGCTTCCTGCGCCCGGGCGGCCCCCAGGAGCGGTTCAAGCAGAAGTTCGACGCGTGGACCGATCTCGCCACGGTGCGCGGGGTGTATGAGTACTTCGGCTTCTACAACTGGCTCGAGGCGCTTCCCGTCAGCCTGTACCGGCTGCAGGACGAGGTTGGCTACTACAAGGTGAACAACGTCCACGGGTTCTACTCCGAGACCCAGCAGCGGTGGGCGACGAACCACCTGCTCTACTATGCTTTCAGCCGGGTGTGGTGGGATCACACCACCGATGTCCCGGCCATGCTTGATGAGTTCTTCCGACTCTTCTACGGACCCGCCGAACAGCCGATGCGCGAGTTCTACCTGGCGCTGGAAACATCCGGCGGACCTGACCGGTATGTGAGCGGAAACGAGTTCGACCTGTACATGCTCTACCCGAAGACGTTGCGCGACAAGTGCCGGGCGTGGCTTGACGAAGCGGCGGAACTTGCCGTAGACGACGCAAAGGTGAGGGCGCGGATTGCCTTCGTCGAACTGGGCTGGGAGTATACCGAGAAGCACCTGGACGCCATGGACGCCCATCAGGCATTCAGGAGGGATCCGTCGCCTGAGAACCGCGCCGCTGCGCGGGATGCATGGGAGGCGTACGTCGCGTGCTTCGCTCAGTACGCGGGAACACACGCCTTCGACGAGGGCGACCTGCGGAGCTTCCGGGCACGAGCCGAGAAGCAACTGGCTGCCTATCGCCTGGACCTCGCGGACCTGCCACCGGGCGAGATCAGCTACAGTGACACCTTCAACACAGGCGGGAATGCTCGGCTGCATGGGACGGTGCAGGGCTTCTACGACGGCACCTGGGGGCTCTGCTTGCACCCGCGCGGGCAGGGATCGCTCACCTACGAACTCGGCGCGCAGAACGGACACAGTCTGGCCGAGTTGCGGGTGTTCCTCTACACTTCGCGGCCTGAAGGAACGACGGCCGTGGTGGAGGTCTCTGTGGACGGCGAGAACTGGTCGCCGTTGGCCGAGAATCGGGCGCTGTCGTGGTATGATGAACTCGATCTGACTGATACAGTCACGGGTAAGGCCCGGTGCTTCCTGCGCGTCCGGTATGCCAGCGAACTAGACCGGGATGTCGCCCTCGTACATGGGATCAGGATTGGCGGGAAAGTCGAGTAACCCCAGTGAGTGGCAAAGCATTCGGGCAGAAATGGCGAGTACAGGCAGTGGATCGCGCACGGCGCGGCCTGCAATCGCCGAGCCGTTGCCTTGCGGCAATGCAGACGAACAATCCAGCGGGTTCCAGGAGGCCACATGACCCCTCGTGAGCGTTTCCTCGCCGTCGCAAAGCGCCAGCCGGTGGATCGCATGCCATACTCATTCGGAGGCCCGAGGGCGTCGACGTTCGCGGCCTGGCGCAGGCAGGGCCTGTCCGAGGAGCAGATGCGCAACTGGGGCGAGTTCGTCGGCGCGGATGGCACCATGGGCATCGGCAAGCTCTACTGCGGGCCGGTTCCCCCCTTTACCGAGATCGTCATCAAAGAAGAAGGCAATTATCGCTGGTGGCGCGATCACTGGGGGGTATATCGGAAGGACGCCATCCACCAACCCACTGAAGGCTTCGTCACCCGCAGCTACATCGAGCACTTCGTGAAGGACTGGGCGACATGGGAAGAGATGAAATCCCATTTCGACCCGCATTCGCCCGAACGCACTGGGCCGGGTGGCGACGGTGCGCCGCTGACGGACCTCAACCCCAACAAGTACCGGCATGTCGGCGACGGGCCGGGCTGGACGGCGTATGTGGACAAGGCCAATGCGAGCGAATACCCCGTGGTGGTGGTGGTCCCGTGCCTTTACTGGACGCTGCGGGACATGTGCGGCTTTGAGGGCCTGTCGATGCTCTTCTACGACCAGCCGGACCTGGTGCACGACATGATGGAGTTCTGGACCTGGTTCCTGATCGAGCTTCTGGACGAGCCGCTGTCGGCGATCAAGGTGGATCACGTGATCCTGAATGAGGACATGGCGTACAAGGGGCAGTCGATGATTTCCCCGGCGCACATGCGCGAGTTCATGCTGCCCCGGTACAAGAAGCTCTACACATTCCTAAAGGACAAGGGCGTCGATGTCGTGGACATGGACTCCGATGGGTACAATGGGCAGATCCTGTCCGTCATGTACCCGGCGGCCATTGACGCGATTTCGCCCATTGAGATCGCGGCGGGGAATGACCCGGAGGTTATCCTGCGGGAGAACCCGGGCATCTTCATCCACGGCGGCATCGACAAGCGTGAGTTGCGGTTCGATAAGGCCCGGGCGCGGGCCGAGGTGGCGAAGCGATATAGGACCGCACGGGAGTTCGGCGGGTACATCCCCTCCGTGGACCATGGTGTGCCGCCGGACATCCCGCTGCGCACCTTCCTGTACATGGTGGAACTGCTCAAGGGATTCGCGGACGGCGAGGACATCGACACCTACGAGCCGCCGTGCGAACTTGAGAAGCAACTGGGGCCGATCGAGGAGATGTTCGACCCGCGCAAGGCCATCGCCCAGGCGTATGCGATGGGCGACGAGATGGGTGAATCATGAAGCCCGAGATTACCCGGCAGAATCGCGACCAGTTGTTCTTCAGCTACTTCATGGACTGCCAGACGCCGAAGAAGCCCGGCGGCGCGCAGGACCAGACGTGGGAGGTCGCGGAGCAGGCGGTGCGAGGCATCGTGGAGCTGTTCGAAGGGGAAGGGCTGGTGCACGGGCTCGGGCTGTGTACGGAGCCGGAAGTCGCCGCGAAGCAGTCGGGGCTGTTCGGAGAGATGGCCCGCCGGGGCGTATGGCAGGCAGTGCACTTTCAGGTGCGCGGGTACAGGCCGCCGGGAGCGAGTGAAGACTACGACTGGGATCGCCCGCTGTCCTTCTATGGCTACGAGGAGCAGCGCGAGGTGCTCGCCATCGCGAAGGATCACTGGGAGCAGGCGCTGGGGATACCCGCCGAAAGTTACGGCGCCTGCTGCCACATGGGCAATGACTGGACATTCCCCATCCTGGATGAGCTTGGTTACCGGCAGTGCTATGTGTCCGCACCGGGACGGTATAACCCCGACCCAAAGGTGGGGCATTTCTGGTGGGGCGCGTACCCCTTCTCGCACCACGCCGCCAGCAAGTGCCGGCTGGTCCCGGGTGACCTAGAACTGTACGAGATCACGGTTACGCGCGAGTTGACGCCGCGGGAGGTCAGGCCGGGCGTGTGGATCGTGCCAGACTATCGCCCGGAGGCCGAGTGCAGCTATGAGCAGACCATGGCGATCGCCCGGGCGTGGGTGGAGGATATGATGCGGCGCGACCACCCGGTGCTCTACCTGTTCGCCGCGACCCACAATACCTGGGATGTGGGAAACAGGGCCCACCCACGGCGGAAGGCGCTGGAGACTGCGCTCCGGGTGAGCCGGGACCTCGCGGCGGAGATGGGCCTGGAGCTTGTCCCCGCGAGCATGGCCGACATACACGAAGAAGCGGACAGGCTCAATGCGTTCTGAGTGCAGGTGAGGGCAGTCTGCTGACGAGCCGCAAGAGAGCTTCGCCAACCCCGGGCGCCTTTGCCTGTGGGCCATGGATGCCCAGCGGGCCATCCGCATCTTTGCGCGCACGAACGGCGCTGACTACACCGTTCTCGCGCCGAAGACCCAAGGGTTCGCCCGAAGCGGATGGTACGCTTTCATTGTCGTGCTCCGTGGCCCGAAGGCGCGGGTCGACGTCGACGGTGAACTCGACTTCGAGGTGACTGACGAGACCCTCGGCGGCGGAACTCTTCGCCCTGTACTCGTGGGGCAGCACCGGGGCCAAGCTCCGCAATGTGAAGTTGCGCCCTGCCGGGCCATCCATCTGCAGGAACCAGGGTGTTTGCGTTGCCCTCGCGCGCGGCCGATGCCGCTCCTGAGAAGAAACGCGTGCATTATCCCGCCAAAATGTATATTATCGTCCGATGGCGCCCCAAAGGAGTGGCGCGCCTCCAACCACTGACAGGGACGCGATGACCATAGCCTCCGAAATCACCACAGCCACCACCAGTACCGCAGTTGAGACATCCAGGACAGGCGCCATCACCCCACGCGCGATCGCGATTGCCTTCATACTCGTGATCGCGTTCACTGTCGCCGGGTGCTTCTCGGTGCTCCTGCGTTACGAGATCATCGGCACCGGATACCTGCCCCGTGGCGCGGTCGCGCTGCTTCTGGCGCTCATCGCGGGCAATGCGGTCCTTAGGGGCCTGAAGAGCATGCGCATTAAGCCCCTTGGCGCGCAGGAACTGATGCTGATCTTCCTGCTGCTCATGGTCGTCGGGGCGATTGCGGGTCAGGAGTTCGCTCAGCACTTCTACCTGAAGCTTGTCGGCCTGGTCTACTACGCGACACCCGATATCGCGCCGCCGGACCTGTACCTGGACAAGCTGAACCCCATGCTGCTTCCGGACACGGACCCGGAAGGGGTTGTTGCGCGGTGGGCGCATGAGGGCCTGCCTCCGGGGCAGGTGATGCCCTGGCGCGCGTGGGTGCGGCCCCTGCTAATCTGGACCCCGTTCTTCCTGGCGATGTACTGGATGGTCCTGTGCTTCGCTGCCACGATGGCTTGGCGGTGGGAGCAGGAGGAGAAGTTGCTTTACCCGCTGGTCCAGGTGCCGGTGGAGATCGTGCAAGGCGAACCTTCAGCCGCCTCGTCCATGCTGCGTGATCGCCTGGTCTGGGTGGCCTTCATACTGCCGTGCATCCACTACACCCTCCAGGGGCTGCATGGCTACTGGCCCGAGATCCCCTTCATCAATCTCGAGCAGGATCTGAAGGTGCGGTTCACCGGGCCGCTGGCCGCTTTCAACGGCATATTGCTTTACATGCGCATGGACATGATCGGCATCGCCTACCTGCTGTCCTCTGAAGTCAGTTTCTCGCTCTGGTTCTTCTACCTGTTCCGCCGCATCCAGTTGTTCACCCGTCTCGCCTTTGGCATCACGTCCAACTCGAACCCGTTCTTCACACTCCAGACGACCGGCGGCTACATCGTTCTGGCCGCGGCATTGCTGTACTCGGCGCGCGAGCACCTGCGTCGGGCGCTGGCGATTGCCTTCGGCTTAGTGCGGCGTGCCCCGGACGAACCGGACGCACAGGAGCCCTACCGTCTTGCGGTGTTCGGCTTCCTAGGCGCCTTCGTGTTCCTTGTCTGGTGGTGCAGCTATTTCGGAATGAACACCGTCTGGGCCGTGGCCCAGTACGTCTTCTTCCCGCTCGTGGGCATGGTGGTGGCGCGGGTTATCTGCGAAGCCGGCATGTTCGTCTACAGCGCGCCGATTGGCGGGTATACCGCGGGGTATAACGAGGCTCTGTTCACGCTCTTCGGTGTCAGGCGCATCGGCACGATGAACGTCACCCTGATGACCATGACAAGCTGGTGCCAGATCCGGTCCACGGCCACGCAGAACTCGGCGTCGGTCTTCCAGGGCTACCGCATCGGTTCCGAGATGGGTGCGCGGCGCGGCGACATCATGCTCCTGTCCATCGCGGCGGTGGCGCTGGCGCTCATCGCCTGTCACATTACGGCGCCGTGGATCATCTACAACTATGGCGCGCCGAAGCTCGCGGACTGGCCGAGCCGGGCAGGTCTGGACAGCACGCGCGGGCTTGTCAATCTCCTGCAAAAGCCCACAACCATGCTGCTGGGCGACTGGATGTCCCTGGGTTTGGGCGCGGTGACCACTTGGGCGCTGTTCGCTCTGCGGCGGCAGTTCATCTGGTGGCCCCTGCACCCACTGGGCTTTGTGACCTGGCTGAGTTGGCCCATCGACCGCTACTGGGTCGCGGTTTTCATCGGCTGGCTGCTGAAGACCGCGGTGTTGCGGTTCGGCGGCTTCCGTACCTTCCGGCGCCTGCGACCGGTGGCCTTCGGGTTGGTGCTGGGCATGAACGTGATCTTCACCATCTGGCTGATCGTGCACATGATCTGGCCGGGCCCACCGGCAATTCTGGTGGACTGAGAGGTCACGGGGAGTGGTGCGTGGGGGCCGGGCCTGGGTTTCCGGCACATCTCCCACGCATCCCGCGAGGAACCGAACATCGGCCTGAACGTCCTCGCGGTGTCGCATGCGCTGTATCGGTGAGGGCCAGGGGCCTATTCCGTCTGGTCGTCGGTGAGGTATCGGTCGTGCCGGTCTGCCAGATCGGACGGCCCGCCGGGAAGCACCCTGGCCATCGCCTTGCCGCGCTTCGTGATCTCGCACCGCGTTGGCCGATCTGTCCTGCGGATGAAGTGATCAACACTCCGGCGCACGAGATCGGCCACAGGCACCTCAAGCTCTGCGGAGGCACGTCTGGCGGCACCTACTGTCTCGCCGGGTTCTTCACTTACCCCTTCAACCCCGTCATCACGATTCCTCGCACGAAGTATCTCTGCCCCAGGATGAACACCAGCAGCACCGGGATGATGACCATCACGGACGCCGACATGAGCAGCGTCCAGTCCGTGCTGTAGCGGCCCATGAAGGTGTGTAGGCCCAGCATCAGGGGCTTGCGGTGGTCGGAGTCGATCATGATCAAGGGCCACATGAAGTTGTTCCAGGTCTGGAGGAACACGAAGGTGGTCAGGGTCGCCAGTGCCGGGCCGGAGAGGGGCATGATCACATTCCGGTAGATCTGCCAGCGGCTGCAGCCGTCGATGGCCGCCGCGTCCTCGAGTTCGGCGGGGATCGAGATGAAGAACTGGCGCAGGAGGAAAGTGCCGTAGGCCGAGAACATGCCGGGCAATGCCAGGGCGGCGAAGGTGTCGTACAGGTGGACCAGGTTGAACATGGCGAAGACCGGGATCATGGTGACCACGAAGGGGACCATGAGGGTGCCAAGATATGCGAGGAAGATGGCGTCGCGGCCCGGGAACTTCAGGCGCGCGAAAGCGTAGGCGGCGAGGCTGGAGGTGAACACCTGGCCCACGGTGACGATGAGCGAGATCAGGATGCTGTTGAGGTAGAACGCGGCGAAGGCGTACTGCATGGGGAAGCCGCGGAAGCCGAAGGGCCGGGTCTGGAAGGTGGAGCCGAAGAGGGTAAAGCGACGCGCGGGCACCTCGAAACTCAGCCAGTTGGTGTCCAGCTTCAGGGCTTTCCAGGCGTCCGGGTAATTCTCCCAGCGGATATGCAGGTGGCGTTCGGGCTTCAGGGAAGGGATCGACCGGTCCCCGCGTTGGGTGTAGAGGGGGACGGTGAACTCCTCGCCGGTGTCGACTGCGCGCACCAGGGCCCGGCCCTTGAGATTGCGCAGGTGGGCGACGCGGCGCTGCCGGCCCTCATGCTGGACGATGAAGACCCCGAGTTCGCGCCCGGTTTCGGGGTCGGTGATGGTGGCCTGTTTGCGCGGGATGAACTCGGGCGGGTAGGCGTAGATGGAGCCGGGGTCCTTGAGGCTGGTGGCCAGCATCCACAGGAGCGGCAGGACCATGGAGACGCCGCCGATGGCGAGCACGGCGAAGATGGCCGACTTGCGCAGGAGTTCGCGCCTGCGCTTGTCGGCGCGGGATGGGCTGGATGAGCTATGGGCGGTGTCGGGCATGCGGTTGCGGGTCCGTTCGGGATGCTACTTCAGAATGCGCTTGAAGAGCTTGAGAATGCCCTGGTCCCAGGCCACGCGGTGAGTGACGCCGGTGGCGGAGTCAGATTCGTTCTTGTGCTCCAGATACCACTGGTATGAGCGGATCAGCGCCTCGGAGTTGCTGTACCGGGCGGACCAGCCGAGGGCGGTCTTGATCTTGTCGGTGGAGACGAAGCTGTCTGTGTCCGCGGTGCCGTAGACCCACTTGTACAGCGGCGACAGGTGGAGGGCTTCGAACAGGGCGAGGGCGGCTTTCACGAGACCCGCCGGGGTGCCCATGACCCGGGCGCCGTTGCCGGCGTACTCGCACAATGCGCCCACGTCCTCGCGCACGGTGGAGAAGCTCTCGGCGCCCACGTTGAAGGTGTCGTTGACGCGATCGGCCGGCCCTGTTGCGCACAGGTAGATTGCCTGGCAGAGGTCCTCGACCTCAAGCAGCTGGTAGCGGTTGTTGCCCGACCCGATGACGGGTATCCGGCAGCCGCTTTCCACCCAGTCGTAGAGGATCTGGAACACACCCAGGCGGCCTGTGCCGATGAAGGTCTTCGGGCGGATAATGGGCACGCACAGGCCGCTCTCGCGGGCAGCTTCGGAGACCTGCTCTGCCTGGACTTTGCTCTCTCCGTAAGGGCCCACGCCCACCATGGGGTGGATCTCCAGGAGCGGGTGGACCTTTGGCACCCCGTAGACAGCGGTGGATGAAATGAGGATTACGCGCTCGATGCCGAGATCTCCCGCGACCGACATGACGGTGCGGGTGCCCTCGACATTGGTGGAGTAGATGTCCTCACGCTTCCACAGGGGCAGGGCGGCGGCTGCGTGGACGATGCAGGATGGCTTCACTCCGCTGAGCGCATCGCGCATCTGGCCAAAATCGCGCACGTCGGCCTGCGCGAAGGTCGTGCCCGGCGGATAGTCCTCCGTACGGAATGGTGCGATGTCCAGCATGTGGCAGGCTTCGCCCTTCTCCGCGAAGTAGTTCGCGACATGGAACCCAAGAAAGCCGGCTCCTCCGGTAACAGCGACCATGCGTTTGTTCCTCCCTGGTATGTGCCGGGCGGGTCACTGGACCTCGACTGATCGGCCGCCCTGTTTCCAGTTGATGACCGTGAAGATCATGATGAGCGCGAACAGGATCATGGACAGTGCGCAGGCGTAGCCCATGTTATGCCAGACGAAGGCGTGCTGGTAGATATAGTAGAGCAGCGTGGTGGTGCTGTCGGCAGGTCCGCCACGGGTGAGAATATGGATGTGGGTGAAATGGCCCTGAAAGCCGGAGATGATGCTCGTAACCAGGATGAAGAAAGTGGTGGGGGCGAGCATGGGCCAGGTGATGTGCCGCAGCTTCGCCCACCAGCCGGCGCCGTCGATTTCGGCGGCCTCGTATAGTTGATCGGGCACGTTCTGCAGGCCCGCCAGGTAAAGGATGCAGTTGTAGCCGCCCACGCCGACCCACAAGCCCAGGATGATGAGGGCAGGCTTGGCCCAGAGCGGATCTCCTAGCCAATTGGGGGGATGGGTTATGCCCGCGAGTTGCAGAAGCTGGTTGAGCAGGCCATCCTCCGCATTGTAAAGCCACTTCCAAAGAACCGCCACGGCGGCCGATGAGCAGACGGTGGGGATGAAGTAGATGGTGCGCATGGCCACGATGCCGCGCAGCTTTTCGTTCATGAGGAGCGCGGTGAAGAAAGACATCGCCATCCCGATAGGCACGCCGAGCATGAGGAAGGCGGTGTTGTACATGAAGTACCAGAAGTACCCGTCATTGGCGACGGTCGCACCGGTGTCCGGGTCGCGGTGGAAGCCCAGGATCTCCACGTAATTGCGCAGGCCCTCGAAGTGGATGCCCTCCCAGGATTCGATGGCCCTCCAGCGGCAGAATGACAGGGCAAGTGCCGCGAGCACCGGGACCGCGGTGAGCAGCAGGAAGCCCAACATGTTCGGCAGGAGGAAGGCATAGGCTTCCACGTAGCCGCGCCAACGCGATGGCGGGCGTGATGGGGATCCGCGGGGATGGTTGGCGCTGCTCGTGTTATGGGGTTGGATCATGGGCCTGATACATGGATGGCGTTTCGCGGCCGCATCATTATAGCACGGGATCGGGACGGCGGAAGGAGTAACACGCGGGGGCCGACACTTGGGCTGCCGGCCCCGATGTTGTCTGCGGTCTGCATAAGCGCCTACTGGGGCTTGGCGATCCCGCGCGTGATGGTCCTGGGTGCGGTTGGTGCCGGCTGGGTCGTCGCTTCCCCCGATGTGGTTGAGCTCAGCGACCGGCCCGACATGCTGTCCTCGTAGGCGATGCCCCCGTCCTCGTATATCCAGGTGATGGTCTGGAAGACGAAGGACACCTCCTCGTATGGTGGCAAGCTGGCTGTCGCCGGGTCCAGCACGTTGGGCAGGTACTGGCGTACCGACGAGACCCGCCCATTCGAGAACCGCAGCGTGTAGTAGTTGCTCATGGTGCCGTCGGGTTTGGTTCTATAGAAGCGGATGGTTCCCTCGACCACCTCGTTGTGGGTCAGGGCTTTGGCGAGCAGCGGCGATGACTTGTCGATGCGCTTGGTGATGACGATCGGATCGTAGGTCCGGCGTCCGGTGGCCATGCCCGTCGCCACGTCTCGGGGACTGGCGACGCCCATGGTGAGAGAGAGCACCTCGATCGTGCCTTCGCGCCCCGGCGACATGACCGGGCTCTCTCCCCGAATGTCCTCGCCATTGGCTTTCAGCCACAGCGCAGCCGATTGCGCGGCGAGTGCCGGGACTGAGAGTAGCAGCACAAGAACAAG
>Ga0067045_1031092_pt1 | contig 13190 bp, 13 predicted proteins | sample TerdegcTABiofilm_FD_59184 | JGI IMG/M metagenome (GOLD analysis project Ga0067045, IMG submission 59184) | Combined Assembly of (Gp0054472, Gp0054536) Wastewater bioreactor microbial communities from Singapore -Terephthalate degrading...
GTCGAGGGGCTCGAGCATCCCCTCTTTTATCATGATGGAGACGAAGTCGGCCCCCGGGAAGACCACGTCGTATCCCGAGCCACCGGCCTTGATCTTCGCGAACATGTCCTCGTTGGAGGAGAACACATCGTACACGACCTCGCAGTTGAACTCCTTCTCGAAGTCCGCCACCACGTCGTCGGGGATGTAGTAGGTCCAGTTGTAGATGTACAGGACCTTCTTCTCCGCCTTGCCCCCGCCGCATCCGGCCAGGGCCAGGATCGCCATGGAAAGAGCCAGGGCGATCGCGCTTTTCTTCATGCCTCGCACCTCCTATGCGCGCCGGGTGGTCCCGCCGCGTCGGTTCGAACCATAGGACATCGCGGATAAATTTGCAATACCACTCCTGCCCGAAACGAGATACCCCGAGAAAACCGATAACGGTCAATATTATGCGTATATTTATGCAAAAGGAGCAGATTCGGTCTTCCCGCACCAAGGCGGAGCCTAGGACAGGTTCATCTTCCGGATCATCCGGATATAGTGATGGCTGGGCTCGTCCCGGGGCAGGATCTCCAGGACGGACCGGAATCCCTCCATGGCGGTCTGGAAATCCTGACGGTAGAAGGCGGCGATGGCCGCCTCGAAGGTGGTCCGGATCGAGTCCTTTCGCAGTATGAGATCCTCGGGGTCCCCGTCGTAGATCTCGAAGACCGAGACGTGCTCCCGCTTTCCCTTCACCCCGATCCTGCCCAGGTATCGGGAACGCCAGGCGGAAGGATCCGAAAGTCCGTCCATGATCCGCTCGCTGACGGCGATGCCGATCTCGTATTCCTTGGTCAGCCCTTCCAAGCGGCTGGCCAGGTTGACCGCGTCGGAGATGACCGTGCCGTCCATGCGCTCCTGCTCCCCTATGGTTCCCAGCATGAGCAGGCCCGAGTGGATGCCGACTCCGGCCGAAACGGGTTCCAGCCACTTCCCGGCCTGCTCCTGGTTAAAGGCGGATATGCGCCTCTGCATGTCCACGGCGCAACGGACCGCGGCGTCCGCGTCCTCGGGGAAGAGGGCCATGACGCCGTCCCCCAGGTACTTGTCCACGAAGCCCCCGTGGCCTCGGATGGAGGGCACCACCCGTTCCAGGTAGGAGTTGATGAAGCGGAAGGTCTCCTCGGGCGGCAGTTTTTCCGAGAGCCGGGAAAAGGAGCGTATGTCCGAGAAGAGGACCGTCATTCGCTGGGCGGAATGGTCCCCCAGGTCTATCTCGTCCAGGGAGCTCTTGTTCAGGTACCGAAGGAACTCCCGGGGTACGAAGCGCTCCAGGGAGGAGTTCGTGCGCCGGAGCTCCTCGGCAAGCCGCTCGGAAGTCTCGAAGGAGACCGCGAACTTCCGGGTCACCACCAGGGACATGGCGAAGAGGAAGAAGAGAAGGCCCACCTGGACCACGAAGGGTCCGGGCAGGATGCCCTGGGAGGCCAGGACGTCGTGGACCACCGAGACGAATAGGCATCCGAACCCGACGGCCAGGAGGGCGGCGCCGGGCTCCCGGCGGACGAGGGCGCGGACCAGGACGCCGGCCAGGGCAGCCCCGGAGGCCAGGGCGAAGATCTGGAAGGCGGTCAGGAGGTTGCCGGACACGAGGGGCGGGAAGACGGCCACGACCAGGGAATAGGCCGCCGCCCCGACATGGATCACCCAGGAAAGGGGCTTCCACCACGAAGCGGGGAAGAGGCTTTGGAAGAAGGCTGCGATCAGGAAGACCGCCAGAGAGAACGTCAGGTACCCCGTCTTGAAGAGCCAGACCCAGGACAGACCCGGAAGGAGTTCCCGGATCAGGTACTCGTCATAGCAAAGGATGCGGATCGCCAGGACGACGCATAGAAGGCCGAACCAGAGGGAGGCTCGGTCCTTTCGGCGGAAAAAGAAGAGGGCCAGGTAGTACAAGCCCATGAGGAGGATGCCGCCGAAAAGGAAGACCTCGGTCATTCGTTCCCGATCCCGGGCGGCCTCCACGGACTCGTAGGGGCCCAGGAAGGCGCGGTTCACCAGGCCTCCGGTTCTGTCGGCGTAGTTGGAACCGTGGATGACGATGTCCAGGATTCCCCGGGAATCCGGGTCCACGGGAACCACGGCCGCGGCCCAGTCCGGCTCTTCCAGGTCCGGGGAAGCGCCCGGCATCCCCTGCAGGAATACGATCCGGCCGTTGACGAAGACCCGGGCCGCGGTGTTGAAGGAAGAAAGCCGGAGAGCGTACCGCAATCCCGGATCCAGGCCCCGGACCCTCAGCCGATAGGTCCCGTGACCTCGCCGTTCCGCCTCCGGTATGCCGTAGCCGGCCCAGGAACCGGGCACGGTTCCGTATCGGGCCGGCGGAATCCCCTCCTCGGCGGACAGGGCGGCGGGATCCAGGAATCGGTCCCACCAGAACGCCCATTCCCCGTCCAGGGCCGTGACCTCCCGGGGTGCCTCGGAGAGGTCCAGTTCCCCCCGGACGACACGGGGGGACTCGGAGGGGGAACTTCCACCCGCCGCCGGGCCGCCGCAGGCCGCCCCGAGCAAGAAGACCCCAAGGGCTGCAAGCGACAGGAGCGAGGCCCGCGGGAAAAACGAACCGCCGCCGGACTCGGCCGGGGGACGACGCTCTGCAGGGCCAAGGTCGGGAATCAGCGGGGAGCGGGAAGGGCGCTCGGGTCCGGCGGGTACGCTCATGATGGGGGATTGTACCAGCCCGAGTCTCCGGGCACAAGTTGATCGCCCCCCCCGAGGATGGGCGCGGACACCGGTGACAAGTCGCTTGACGGAAACCCGGATGGATTGTACGCTGGTTACCCTGAAAACCTACAAGGCGGCAGGATGGAAGGAAAAGAGCGAACCAGAAAGCGGTCTCGTCAGCGGGAGGAGATCCTCGCGGTCCTCCGCTCCACGAAGGAGCATCCCACCGCCGCGATGCTGCACTCCGCGGCCCGGAAGCGGATCCCCCGGCTCTCTCTGGGAACGGTCTACCGCAACCTCGACGTCCTCGAGGAGATGGGCCTGGTCCTGCATATCCGCAACGGGAACGCCCAGGACCGCTTCGACGGGGACGTCTCTCCCCACTATCACTTCGTCTGCGACGTCTGCGGAGCCGTCCTGGACATGGCCCTGCCCTACCGTCCCGAGCTGGATGAAGCCGCCACCCGGGAAGGGTTCCGGGTCCTAGGCCATCGTCTGGACTTTCACGGCACCTGCCCGGCCTGTTCGAAGCCCTGATTAGGAGCGTTCCCCATGCCCCCCATCCCCGTCCTCGCAAAGATTCTTATAGTATTCGGCATCGTGGTGATCGCCGCGGCCCGAAACGTGCACCTGGGGCTGGCCTCTCTGGCGGGGGGCTGGGCCTTCGCCTTCTGGCAGGGTCTTCCTCTGGGCCGGGTCGTCCAGATCTCTCTGCGGGAATTTTTCGCCGCCGAGAATCTCCTTTTGCTCCTCCTGGTGATCCTGATCATGGTCCTGTCCGGGGCCATGCGGAAGGCGGGGGCCATGGAGGATTTCGCCCGGTCCGTCAAGGCGGTGGCGAGGACTCGGAACGCCTCCATCATCCTTACCCCCGTCCTCATCGGCACCCTGCCCATGCCGGGAGGAGCCGCCTTTTCCGCGCCCCTGGTGGAGGCCCTAGACCCCGAACGGAGACTCGGTTCGGATAGGCTCTCGGCCGCCAACTACTGGTTCCGCCACTCCCTGGAAGTCTGGTGGCCCCTCTTTCCCTCGTTCATATTGACCGCCACCCTGACGGGCTTCGAGGTTCACCGCCTGGTCCTGATCAACGTCTACATGTTCCCCACCATGGTGCTCCTGGGCTGGCTCTTCCTGCTCAAGCTTCCGTCCCGGGGCGGCTCCGGCGCGTCCTCCGCGGCCCCCGGGGCCGGCGTCCGGGCTCCCGGGGAACCGGGCGTTTCCGGTCTTCCGACGGACCCGAAACCCGGTGCCCGGGAAGTGATCACGGGCTTCGCGCCCCTGATCATCATCCTGGGTACCTACGCGGTTCTGGACCTGGCTTGGCGCGCCCTGGGCCCTTCCCTGGGCCTGCCCGGCCCCGCGGCGGCCCTGGTCGGACGCTATTTCCCCATCTTGACCGGGATCGGGGCGGGCATGGCCTATGTCGCGGTCCGAAACCGGGGCAGATCGGTCTGGAAGGGAGCGGCGAACCCGGGAACCTGGAAACTGGCCGGGGTCGTGGCGGGGATACGAATTTTTTCCGCCCTGCTGTCCGCGGGAGGCGCCGCCGGTACCGCGGCCTCCGAACTGGCCGCCGCGGGCATCCCGCCCCTGGCCGTGGCGGCCCTCCTGCCCCTGATCTCCGGACTGGTCACCGGTGTGGGCTTCGGCTATGTGGGACTCTCCCTGCCCATCGTGCTCGGCCTCTACCGGGCGGGATCCTTCGGCGCCCTGGCCCTGGACCCCCTCGTCGCCTTGGTCGCGGCCTTCGGCTTCGCGGGGATGATGATATCGCCCCTGCACGTCTGCATGGTCGTGAGCGCGGAGCACTTCAAGGCGACCCTGCCTCAGACCATCCGCCGCTTTGCGGCGCCCCTGGGGCTCTTCCTGGTCGTAGCCGTGTCCTACGTGGCCGTCCTGTCCCGGATCCTCTAAAGGTTCGCGGCCGGGCTTGGATTCATCCCCCGCCCAGAATCCCGTCCGCCGCCCGGATGCCCGAGGCCCAGGCCCCGGTGATGCCCCGACTGGTGCCCGCCCCGTCCCCGATCAGCCGGATCCCCGGAGCGGCCTGGAACGAGGAATCCAGGAAGACCGGCCGGTTGGCGTACAGCTTGATCTCCGGGTAGTAGAGGATGGTGCTGGGGTGGAGAACCCCGGGCACGATGGTGTCCAGCAGCTTCATGGCGTTCCAGATGGATCGCAAGACCTTGGCGGGAACCGAAAGCCCCAGGTCTCCGGGACAGGCGGAGGGCAAGGTCGGTTCGAAGTCGTAGAGGTCCCCGGAAAAGCCCTCCCGGGTTGAGCGCTTGCCCAGCCGGAAGTCCCCCACCCTCTGCATGATGGGGTGTCCGCCCCCGATCAGGGAGGCCTGGATACCCAGCATGGTCGCGTAGTCCTGTCCCGAGGCCAAGGGCTGGGTCAGGGTCACGGTCTTGAGCAGGGCGAAGTTGGCCAGCCCGTTGGCGGGCCGGGAGGAGGAGTACGCGTGCCCGTTGGCGGAGTACCAGACCCGGCCGTCGTCGGTCACGTATTTTTCCTGGACCACCTGGGCGCAGCGGGAGTTTGTGCAGAAGGTCCGGGTCTTCTTTGGAAACAGGAACTTGGGGTCGTAGTAGTCCCGTACGATGGCGTACCGCTCCTCCTTGAGCTCCACCCTCACGCCGATATCCACGGCGTTGTCCTGGAAGGGTATCCCCAGATCGTTCATCATCCGCCGAAGGAAGGAGAAGCCCCCCCGCCCCGGGGCCAGGACGAGGTCCCGGTATCGGACCTCTCGCTTGTCCGTGGAGACTACGCGGCCGGCGGCTTCCACGCCCAGGGCCGTTTCCCCCAGGGAGATGGAGACCCCTCGGCGGCCCAGCTCGGCGATCAGTTCCTTGATCAGGGCCAGTCCGCCGTCGGTTCCCAGGTGGGCCTGGCGCACCTCCAGGAGCCGCACGCCCAGCTTGGAAGCCCTGCGGGCGTAGATGTCCATGTTCCGGCGTTCCAGGAGCTCCGGCTTGAGGAAGGCCTCCACCCGGGCCAGGTAGGCCAGTCCGTCGGCCTCGGTCCAGACGTTCTCCGGGAAGCCGATGGGCCAGGTGAAGTTCATCTTGCAGTCGTTCCGGAGCCCCCCCGTGGAGAAGGGCTCCTTGTCGATCATGAGGATCGAGCGGCCCGGGTCGCGGTCGGTGATCTCGAAGGCGGCCCCCAGACCCGCGGGGCCCGTTCCCACGATGACTACGTCGAAGGTTTCCATACGGGAGCCCAGTATAGCGAGATTCCGGGAGCGGGGGAACCCGCGCTCACTTCCTGGTCCGCCCCCTCAAGTATAAAAGAGCCTCCAGGACTCCGCCGGCCACGGCCCGGGCCTTGTCGGACACGGTTCGGCAGTACTCCGGGCGTCCCCGGGGATCCACGTCCGCGATCTTATCCCCCTCGGACACCGGAATACCCGGCCGGATGAGACCCCTCAACACCCCGTCCAGGGGGGACGGGACGGTGATCCTTCCCGAGGGGGTCTCGATCATGAGAAGGGGTTCCCCGGCGCGGACCTTGTCCCCGATGGATCGCAGGCCGATTAGCTCCCCGGCCGCGGGAGCCCGGACGACCCGCTCGGCGGACTTGCCCCCGACCTCCCCGGGCAGCCCCGTGTTCGGGGCCGCGAAGCCCTCCAGGATGACCCTGCCCAGGTCATGGCCCCGGGCGGTCTCCACCACCGCGTCCGCGTCCCGGCCCGCCTCGAAGCCGGGTCCCAGGGCGATCACCGCGGGGGCCTGGCCGACCCGGGTGCCCAGGTTCCGCTTGGCCAGGATGGCGTCCACCAGGGCCGCGGGACGCAGGACGGGAACCAGGGCGGCCTCGGGATCCACCGCGACCGGCACGAGGCCCTCCGCCAGGGCCGCCCGGATCTCCGCCGGACCCTCCGCCCGGCGGGCCCGAAGGCCCTCGACCTCCGCGGTCCCGTCGTAGACCGCCTCCGAGAAGGCCACGGTGCGGCGGATCGCCGTGGGCCGGGGCGACTCCAGGGCGACCACCCGGAACCCGGAGCGGGCCAGGCGAAGGATGACTCCCGTGGCCAGGTCCCCGGCTCCCCGCACGACGACCAGGTCCCCCTCCCGTCCGGTCAAGAAGCCCCCGCTCCGGCCGGACCGTTCCGCGAGGATCTCCCCCAGGATGGAGACGGCGATCTCCTCGGGGGTTTCGGCCCCGATATCCAGGCCCACGGGAGCCCGGACCCGGGCCAAGGCCTCCTCGGGCACCCCGGACTCGGACAGGCGCTCCAGGATGATCCGGGTTTTTCGGCGGCTCCCGAGCATGCCCAGGTAAGCCGCGGGCTTGTCGATGAAGTACCGCAGGGCCTCCTCGTCGGAGGCGTGGGAAGCCGTGGCGATGAGCACGCAGGTTCCCCCGGCCTCGGCCGGGGTCGGGGATGCGCCGGAAGATCCGGCGCCCTCCGAAGCGCCTCCAGCCGAGGCGTACCCCATCGACGCCTCCAGGGCTTCCCGGAGACTCGGCGCCCCGTACAGCTCCGAGGCCATGGGAAAACGATCCGACGTGACCAGGTCCGGGCGGTCATCCGCCACGGCGATCCGGAACCCCAGGGGAGCCGCGGCTCGGGCCAGGGCGAGGTTTACGTGCCCCGCGCCGACCAGGAGGAGCCTGGGCTTCAGCTCCCCGGGCTCCAGCAGGATCGTCATCGCCCCTCCGCAGAGCATCGGGTCCGGTCCCGTCCCGCTCAAATCGAACCGGATGGTCCTGGGCTTGCCCGAGGACATGCAAGCCCGGGCTTCCTCGATCACCCGAGCCTCCACCCGGCCCCCGCCGATGGTCCCGTGACAGGTTCCGTCGGCTTCGATGATCATCTTGGCGCGGCTCCGGGGAGAGGATCCCGAGGATTCGACGATGGTCGCGAGGACGAAGGGCCGGTTCCGGTCCTCCAGATCCGCGGCGATGCGGTACAGATTCATGGTTGACTCCCGGCCATCAATATACTCCTCCCGGGCCGTCCCCGAAAACCGCCCGGGCCGCCCGTACCCTCCGTTCCGGGTCCGGGTCCGCAAGGGAACAGACCAGGACGAGGTCGATCCTGGCCGGCAGCCCGGGATCGATTCGGGCGGAGGGCGATTCCTGCGGACCCGTCGGGGCGGCCGACCCGAGGCCCGCGAGGCCCGCCGCGGCCTCCGCCGCCAGGGCTTCCGGATCCAGGTCCGGCCGAAGGTCCGCCTTGTTCAGGACCAGGATCCGCCGGGCCTCCATCGGAGCGCCCCGGAAGAGCCCCTCCGGGTTCCGGGCCAGGAGCAGGAGGTGCCCGAGTTCGATCGGGCCCCCGGGTTCCTGGCCGACGCGCGCCCCCAGGAGTTCCGGCCGGTGGGCGACACGGTTGTCCAATGGGCGGCCCAGGCAGTCCAGGCCGATGACCCCCAGGGCGACGGAGACTCCGACGGGCCAGACCGGCTCGTAGGGTGCCGGGGCCTTGACCGGCCGCATCCTGGCCCCGTCCGCCTCCGCCAGGATCGCGTCCCAGCGGCCCGAGGCGGCCAGGGCCGGGAAGATCCCCGCGCCGACTCCGACCAGCTTGCCGTCCTCCACGCCCGCGCAGAGGACCGATACCGAACCCCGGCCCGGCGGGCCTTTACCTCCGGCGGCGTCCCCGGATCCCGCGCCACCCCCCGACGGCAGAAGGCCGGACGGGTCCCCGGGGAGCGCCCCGGCCGGATCCGGAACCTCCAGGAATCCGTCTATCCGCCGCCCCTCCCCTCGGGGATCCCGGATTCGGGTTGTGGTTGTCACGAGGACCCGGGCGCCCCGGGCCGCCAGCTCGCGGGCCAGGGCGAAGAGCGCCGTGGTCTTTCCGCCCCCCCCGGATAGGGCGAGGGTGCTCGGGAACCGGATACGAGAATCGAGGGCTTTTAGAAGGGTCACGGGCTGAACGCCTCGCGGAAAGCCGTCGCGAACCGCATCGGAATTGCTCCCTAGAACCGGTACGTGAAGCGCCCCGTCACGCTCTTGTCGGAGTCGTTGGAGAAGGAGGCCCTCCGGAATCCGAAGAGGACGGCGGCGTCGATCTCCGGGTCTCCGGAGGATTCGACAAGCTCCACGGATTCCAGAACCGGAGGTCGGTTCCCCTGGGCGGGACCGACCCGGAAGCGGAGCTGCACGGGGGCCAGGGCTCGGCCGGTCTTGTATTCCGCCCGGGCCAGGTCGTAATTCCCGGATTCCAAGATCAACCAGATGCCCTGGCGCTGGTCCAGGGGCACGTCCTGCTTCAACCTCCAGATTCCGGATTCGAACTCGTACAGGTTCCGGAACCGGGTTTTCTGCTCAACCGCGGTGCGAAACCCGTCTCCCTGGATGCGACTGTAGACCCGGTCCTCCACGGTACGGGGCAGGGGCATGAAGGTCCAGATCGGAACGTATAGACTCCGCCCCACCCTCCCCTCGGTGGCGTCGAAGGTGGTCTCGTGGGAGTTCCCGTGCTCCTCGCCCTTGACGGGGCCCGAGACGGCGCCCTCGGTGGAGGGCACGATGGGAGTGGGAGAGGGAGGAGGCGAGGCCGGAGCTTTGGCGGTCGGTGCCCGGGCGGTCTGGGTCGGAGGAGGCGCAGGGATCGAGGCCGCCGGCGCCGGAGTAGGCTCGGGAGGTCGAACGGCCTCCGGCACGGGTTCGGGGGCCGGGGGCAGCTCCGGAGCGGGAACCTCCGCGCCCTCGGGGGTGCCAAGGCGGATCAGGACGGGCCCGGCGTACTCGGAGTACTCGATCGGCCGGAGTAGGCCGGCGACCCAGAGGATCACCAGGGCCAAAAGGTAGACGGCTCCGGAAACCCCCAGGGAGAACGCCGAACGCTTCCGGGCCTCCGCCCGAAGGTAGGCCTGGCGGGGATCCGCGTTCAGGGCGGTCATTTCGGCCCCTTGTCCGGCTTGGTTGCCAGGCCGACCCCCTCGATCCCGTTCTTCCGGAGGGCGTCCAGCACGGACACCATGAGCTGGTAGCTGGTCCCCTGGTCCCCCTCCAGGACCGCCCGCATCTGGTCCGGGGCGCGTCCCTCGACGGCCTTGGCCAGGAGTACCGGGAGCCCTTCCAGGGAGGTCTGCTGCTTGTTCAGGTAGATCTCTTGCTCCGAGACCGCCAGGATGTGGATCTCCGTCAGGGGCACGGACTCCGACGTCGCCGACCGAGGCAGCTCCAGGCGTATCCCCGGGGTCACCTTGAAGGTGCTGGAGATCATGAAGAAGATCACCAACTGGAAGACCACGTCGATGAGGGGCGTTAGATCCACCGTGTGCCGGGGTTTCAGGCGCCGCTCGATGATCATGCGTCGCCCTCCCGGTTCTTCCGGGACTTCCAGTCCGACAGGGCCGAGACCCCCAGCGCCGCATCCGCCGGTCGACCGGCCGGCTCGGCCCGGGCGGAGGAGGCCGCGGGCCGGCCCACGGAGTTGATCATTAGGATCAGGGTGTTCACCTGGTTTTCCATCTTGATGAGGATCAGGTTCACCTTGGTCACCAGGTAATTATAGAAGATCACCGCGGGAACCGAAACGACGATGCCCGCCACGGTGGTGATCAGGGCCTCGGACACGCCCTTGGCCAGGACCGAGGGGTCGCTGACCGCCCCGAACTGCCCCAGGACCCCGAAGGCCTTCATGGTCCCCGTCACGGTGCCCAGGAGGCCCAGGAGGGGGGCGATGTGGGCGATGGTGCCCAGGGCGGAGACGTTCTTCTCCAGATGGGGTACTTCCTGGTTGGCCGCGTCCTTGAGAACATCCTTCTGGACCGTCTCGGGATACCCCCGGTGCTCGATCCCCACCCGGATGAGACCGGACAGGGGGGACAGGTTGTTGTCGCAGATGGCCAGGGCCTCGTCGAAGTGCCCCTTCTCCACGGAGGATTTCACGCGCAGAAAAAGTTTTTCCTCGTCCGTGTTGATCCGGCGGAAGTAGAGGAGCCGCTCCAGGATAATGGCCGTGCCCGCGATGGACAACGCGATGATCACCCACAGGACAGGCCCGCCTTTCACCAAAAAGTCCAGCATGGTTCCTCCTTCCCTTCAACAATACCCTCATACTCCGATGGATTCAAGGCGAAGGGCGGCGGAATTTCAGGCTCCGGGCTCCGGCCTCGGGGGACCGGATTTCCTCGCTGTACCCCGCCTCCCCGGGCATGTCCGGCGCCGCGACCCGGAAGGACCGGGACAGAATCCCGGCTTCCCCGAGCCAGGACACGGCGTTGGAGGTCGAGCCGTGGAGGAGGACGACCGGGGGCGCCCCTTCCGGGCCAGACAGCACGACCAAGGTGCGGCCGTGCCGGGCGGGGACGTCCCGGGTCGACACCGGCCGGGGCCACCTCGATAGGACTTCGTCGTACTTGGCGAGCACCGCCCGGCGGCCTTCCGCGGATCGGAATACGATTCCGGCTTCTTCACGCACCGCGCGCCTCCCCGTCCCCCGCGATACCGGCCCGTGCATCCGGCGTTCCCGGCGCCGGCGCGGCGGGGTCGTACCGGAGCTTCCCCAGGCCCTCCCGCACGTCCCGGGCCCAAGCCAGCTCGGATTCCAGGTGCCCGATGTGGTTCTCCTCGATCCGCTTCCAGAGGTAGGCCTCCCGGCGGGACCGGTTCGGCGCCGGGCGGCCGCGGCGCAGGGTTTCCCGGGCCATCAGGAGCCGGGTCTCCAGGGCGCTCTCGTAGCGCCCCAGGAGAGCGTAGAGCTCCGGGTCCCCCAGGAGGTCCGCCCAGGCCAGCTGGATGTGGAAGGAGTTGCGGAACTCCGGGAGTTCCGGCTCCGAATCCAGCCAAGCCCGCAGGGCTTCCAGGCCCTTCGGGGTGACCGTGTAGACTTTGCGGGCGGGGTATTTGTCCTGGTGGACCACCTCGTTGGTGACCAGGCCTTCCTGGTGGAGCTTGATGAGGGTCCCGTAGATTTGGTTGTTGTTCCCGGACCAGTGGAAGGACAGGGAATCCGCGAAGACCTTCTTGAGCTCGTAGCCCGTGTGGGGTTTCCAGCTCAGGAAGCCCAGGATCGCGTGCCGGATGGACATATGTAGCCCCCTGGTATCATAGTTACTTGTATACTATGTTATTTATAACATAATTGTCAAGCCGAATTCGTCCCTTCTTGCTTATCCTGTCCATCCGTCCGTTTTTCGTTGATCCTGTCGGAACTATCGAGCAAGCTTGTACGCCGCCCCGAAGACCCGGAAGAGTTCCCCCGCGGTGGTCCCCGGCCCCGGGGGCGAGCCCCGCATGCGCAACGGCGAGTTGACGGTCACGTAGACTCCCTTCACGAAGAGGGTTTCCGCGCCGGGATGGATCAGGTTCATCCGCTCCACCACGGGACCCCGGCGGTAGTTGTGGTGGAGGTAGGAGACGGTCCCTTCCGCGTCGACCCCCACGACCATGCCCACGTGGGTGAGAGGGTCGTCGGCCCGGCCGTTCCCGTTCGCGTCGTAGGTATCGTCCCAGAACACGAGATCCCCGGGGGCGGGATAGCGGGTCGAGTACAGGAGTCCCGCGTCCCGGAGGGTCCCGTAGAGCCGGGCCACCCCGTTGCCCGGATAAAAGGCGAAGCGGTACGCCAGATCCACGCCCCCGAAGGCGTACGCGGCCCGGACCACCCCCGTACAGTCCATGGGATAGCGGATTCCATTCACCACCAGCTCGGTCTTGCCGACCAGGGAGAGTCCTCCGGCGACCACCGTCGCCTGAAGCTTCGACGGTACCGCGGGGGCATAGGTCTCCGCCTCCGGGAAGGGGTAGGCGGCGTCCCGGGCCGACGGCCCCCCGCCCCGGACCGCGCAGGAGGCTAGAGCCGCGGCCGTTCCCAGGAGCAAGGCCGAGCCGAGCGCTGCGGTTCTGAGAGCCCGCGGGCGGGGGCGGGAACAGCCGGATCCGGACGCTTCCATGGCCTTCAGTATAGCCCGCGGGGTCGACGCGTCCAAGCCGCCCGGGCAGGGTGCATCTCCGCCCTTCCCGGGAAAGACCGCGGGTTTTCTCGGTAGAACGCAAGCGAAATCGGAGTTGAAGGCGGTACTACTCCGCCGGCTAAAAACCGGGCGCGGGGCCCGGGCTTCAACCGGCGGGCCGCTCCGTGGGGCGGTGACACTGTGCGCGGATGCCGCGCGGGAGGGAAGGTATGAACAACCTGAATTCGATCCTGCTGGAGGGGAACCTGGTGAGGGACCCGGACCTCAAGGCCACGCCCTCGGGTACGCCGGTCTGCACCTTTTCGGTGGCCAGCAACCGGTGGTACAAGCAGAACGACCAGCTGGAAAAGGAAGTCTCCTTCTTCGACGTGGAGGCCTGGTCCAAGCTGGCCCAGACCTGCGGAGAAACCTTGAAAAAGGGCCGGGGCGTACGGGTCGTCGGAAGGCTCAAGCAGGACCGCTGGAACGACGGGGAAGGGAAGGCTCACAACAAGGTGAAAATCGTTGCGGAGCATGTGGAGTTCAAGCCGCAGATGAAGGGCGAAGCCCCCGAGGGGCGCTCCGGGGCGAGCCGGACCCGGCTCGAGGAAACGGCGGAGGGTTTCTAGGGCGGGGGAAAAA
>Ga0067045_1031093_pt1 | contig 13190 bp, 7 predicted proteins | sample TerdegcTABiofilm_FD_59184 | JGI IMG/M metagenome (GOLD analysis project Ga0067045, IMG submission 59184) | Combined Assembly of (Gp0054472, Gp0054536) Wastewater bioreactor microbial communities from Singapore -Terephthalate degrading...
GGGGTGGGCTCTTCGGTATCCTGCGGGGTGGGTGTAACCGGCGTCGGGGTGGGTTCCTCGGTGTCCTGCGGGGTGGGGGTAAAGGTAAAGGTTGCCGTGGGGGTTATCGGCGTATTGGTCGGCGTAAAGGTGAAGGTTGCCGTGGGGGTTACCGGCGTATTGGTCGGCGTAAAGGTGAAGGTTGCGGTGGGGGTTACCGGTGTATTGGTGGGGGTAAAAGTAAAAGTCGGCGTCGGGGTGGGCAGACGACACTCATCGGCATCCTTAAAGGGCCGGCACTGACCGGAGAAAATCACCGGCTCATCCCCCACATAATCCGGCCGTTGCTGAGCACGAAAGACGAAATTGCCCAGCGGGTAGCCTTCCGGCGGGTTGCTGACCGAAAGCGGGTTGAAACTCAACACGGCACACTGACCGGCTGGCAGCACCGGCACAATCCCGCTGTGCACCACTACGCCGGTTCTGGCACTGCCGCTGGCCTTCCACAATACCTGAAAAGTGGTTGTACCCTGCATTGCGGCGCCATTGTTGCAGATGGTGGCCTGAATGACCTCGCAATTCCCGCTGCAGCTGTTGGTGAAGGCCAGATCACTGCCGTCCCAATCCGCCTGTACCGGCAACACCACCACATTCAGCAGCAAGCCGGCAATCAAAAAAAAGACGCCCAGCGTGTACAGCGTCATCCACAACCGCCGAATTTTTTGCCTCGTCATACCGTTGTCCATCGGATTTTCCTCCAAAATCTCTTCTTGATAATGCCCAAAAAGGGTGTTGCTCATGACCCTTAGAGAACAAAAACGCCCCGCAGCGGGGCCGATTTCTTTGTGGGCTCCCCGAAAGCCGACCCGCAATTTTTGCAGGCAAAACGGCCAGCTGCGGACTCCCGGATCATCACCAGCAAAACATCATTAATAATTTTTATAAAAGTAATAATTTTTTACTATTTATATCTAAATTATAACGACAGAAAGTTCAAAGTCAATAGAAACTCATTCGAAATTTGCTGTGAGCGGCTGCTTATAAGGAATTTCTAAAACTTTTTTCCCTCTCGCACGCCGGTTTGCACGCCGAAATATGCCCACAGATATGACCGGCGTCACATCCATTTCAAACGCGGCAATGGTATCAAGAAGGTGATCCAATCTTTGACTTGAGAGGGATGTATGACCAGACCGACCATCGCTTTGTTTGGCGCCTCCGGCACAATGGGCTTTCAGGCATTTCAAGAATTGTGGCGCAGGCGTGAACGCTTCAATCTTGCCCTGCTCGCCCTACCCGAAGATCAGAAAACGGGTATTTTTGATCCCTACCTGCGGCAGGCCGGCGCTCCCCGCCTGCACGGCAGGGGCATCGCCGAGGGGAAGGGACTGAAAATCGTGTGGGGGGATGCCACCCGCTACGAAGATGTAGCCGAAGTCATCCGCGGCGCCGACCGGGTATTGAACGCCATGGCCTACATCTCACCGATGGCCGACTACAACCCCGAACAGGCGCGCCGGGTCAATGTCGAGGCGGTCGGTCATATTCTGCGCGCCATACAAAGCGAGCCAGACGGGGCCGAGCGCATTGCCTACGTCCATACCGGTTCGGTGGCACAAACCGGCAACCGCCCGCCGGGTTTCCATGTCGGGCGGGTAGGCGACCCGCTCAAGCCGGCCGTTTTCGACTACTATGCCCTCACCAAAATCGAGGGCGAGCGGCTGGTGCTGGAGTCGGGGCTGCGCTACTGGGCATCCCTGCGCATGTCCTTCATCCTTCCCACCCGCTTTGCCGAACTCATCAGCCTGTTCGACCCGATTCTCTTTCACCTTCCGTTAAACACCTGCATGGAAAATATCACCGATCGGGATGCCGGTTACGGTCTGGCGAACTGCGCCGAAATCCCCCTGCAATCCGATTTCTGGCGGCGGGTCTATAACATGGGCGGCGGCCAGGCCATGCGGCTGAGCGCGTATCAGTTCCTGAAAATGATTTACGGGATGTTCGGCCTGCGCCTGGAAGCTTGCACCGAACGCAACTGGTTTGCCCTGCGCAATTTTCACCTGCAGTTCTACGAGGATGGGGGGATTTTGAATGAATACCTGCACCATCAGCGCGATTCGCTGGCTGATTTTCGTCAGGCAATTCTGGCAAGTATGCCGCTGCCGTTGAAAACGCTGCGCGCGCTGGCGCTGCGTCTGCCTCCTGTGCGCCGCTTTATGGAGCATCTCCTGTACCGCTGGCAGCGGCGGATGGTGGAAACCCATCCCAACAGTCCTTATTTTTGGGTCAAGAGCGGCAACCTGTGGCGCATCCGCGCCTTCTTCAAATCTATGGAAGATTTTCTCGCCATCCCCGACTGGAATACGCCCCTCGATGATGCGCCGCTTTCGGACTACCGGCGGCTCAGTCACGGTTATGATGAGCAAAAGCCGCACCTGACCGCGGCAGATCTGCATGAGGCGGCCGCCTTTCGCGGCGGAGCGCTGCTTTCCACCGACTGGCAGGAAGACTGCTACCAGCCGCTGGGCTGGCGCTGCGCCTTTGGACATGAGTTCAGCGCCCGCCCTTACAGCGTGCTGAAAGCCGGGCACTGGTGCCCAACCTGCACAGCGCGTTGGGACGGCGACCAGCAGGCGCGCCGCAATCCGTTTTTTGCGCAGGTCTGGTACGCCGATCACGACCCGCAGGAAAACAACGCCTATCCGCTGGAAAATATCCGCGATGTTGAAGCAGCCCATCTGCCGGCGCGCAAGAGAAAGCAGAAAGCGGGTCTGCGCCACGCCTCTCCGCAAAGTTGAGGCCGACATTTCATCTGCCGCCAGACAGGGCAATCGCATTTCAAGCAATCCCTGCCTCCAGGGCGTATTCCCCTTGTCAATTCGCCTTCTTTTTATTCGACGAGAGCGTTTTTTGTCATGTTTCAAGTCTTTCGATAAATCCAACACTGACCAGAATACAAAAGGTTCGAAAATTAACCCAAAGACGCAGAGAAGTGAAAGAGAACCCCTTGCGTCTTTCCGTCTTGGCGATAAACTTTTTCACTTTGTCAAGCAGGGTCACTCCCTGAGCACAGCGACACTTACCAGTGCTGATCCATTGCCCCCTCCCGGCCTCCCCCAAAATCGCTGGGCGATTTTGGGGGAGGTGGGTGGGGGTCATGACGCAGATTGCCGCGCTCGCTCGAAAGGATATTCTGCGGCGCTTTGGAATGCACAGACACTTTTTTTACCATTTGCTCCTCCTGCGCCTTTTCACATGCAATAGCCCTATGCAGCCAGATTTCACATTGACCTCGGCGGTTAAAATATGGTATCCTTCTTGCACCGCTGTTTATTATGTATTTCACCTTTGCTGAACAGGTCAACCACAACCCTGACGGATGAAAAAGACGCTTTCCACCCAGTCCATTGCCCGGGGGTTGATTCTTTTCATCTTGATATTTGGTCTGCTGCTGCCGGCGGCCGGGGTATGGGGGCAGGACGAACCCCCCCCGCTTTATCTGCCGCTGGTGCTGCGCGACTACCCGCCGACCCCCACGCCCACCCCTAAACCGCTGCTGCCTCCGCTCAGCACCCCGACCCACACGCCGGAAATTGTCTTTACCCCGCAAAATTTTCTGTTTTTACCGTTCATCACCCGCTACGACCTGCCGCCGGCGCCGCTTTATGCAACCAGCATCTATATTCAAAACCCCACCAGCAGTGAATTCTACAATTTTGGCTGCGCGCAAGGTTTGCGCGACCAGAACCTGCCCGGTCAGCAGGATAATCTGGTGGTGCTGGCTTTCGGCAAGATGTGGAAGGCGGGTAGCCAGTATTACCTTCGTACTTACACCAACCCGAACACCGGCAGTCGCTCTAATCTGACCTTCGCCGAGGTGGAGAATCTGGCGCGCCAGTACCTGCAGGGCTACCTGAGCTGCAGCGACGGCGTTTCGCTGTTGGCGTTGGGCATCGGCAGCAACAATTACGATGATATGAACATAGATAACGATGATAAGAAATTCTCCGGCGACCAGCTGCTGTTGCGCCAGACCGCCTATGCCTTTGGTCAGCGCTTTGCGGATACCACCTACAATCTGAACGAGTGGATTCGCGCCAGCGGCTACGCCGACCGCCTGTGGGTGATGGGCGCGCTGGATATCGAGTGGGCCGGGCGCGAATCGGATGGCAGATACTGGTGGAATACGCCGTATGTCACCGGCGGCTGGGTGGAGGGTTTCAACGCCAGCAGCCGCGGGCGCGAGCTGTACCTCAACTACGGCGCCTGCGTCGGCTGCCCGACCAGTCCCAGACTGGATTGGGTATTTTCAACCACACGGGATGCCAACAATATGGTCATGGACTGGAGTCAGGGGGATGTCTATTATGTATCCTGGGGCGCACCGCCCGCCCTGCCGCTGCCGGAAATCTACCGCAACGACGGCTATCTGGCGCGCCAGTGGCAGGCGGTCAGCCTGTACGGCGCCCTCTACAAGGGCGGCAAGATGACCTTTGCCGGCGCAATGACCCAGTACCAGTCCTGCCAGCAGCGCCCTTCCACAGAATGCGCCACGCTCGACAATACCCCGGATGAGGGCTGGTCGCAGCTGTACTACTGGTTGAATCAAGACCCGCGCACCGCCCAGCAGGTTTTGCGCTGGGTGACCGATATCCGCTGGCAGATTAAGTAACAGGTGCAGCGAGGAGGACAGAATGAAACCCCCCATGAGAAAAACCATGCTTTGGCTGGCGGCGCTGACCGGTGCGCTGCTGCTGGTGGGCGGCGGCATCCTTTCCGTAAGCGGCCAGTCCAACCCGCCGCAAAAGGATGGCGGCTGGCTTTCGGAGCTGCTTGCCCAAATTGAAGAACGCAGTCAAACCGCCGTCAATCCCACCGAGCAGGCCCTGCTGGAGGACAAACGCAGCCGGCTGGAACAGGTTCAGCAGGCGCGCCAGGAATCCATCCTGCTGGCAGCCCCAACCCTGACGCTGGGCGTCTGCCCGCCGCCCGAGCCGACACCCAACCCCGACGACCTGCCACAGGGCATTTTTGAACTGGACGGAGAAGGCGATTATCAGGAAATAGACCTGATGGCGGTCAACGGCTGGCGCGGGCGGGTCAACGGCAATGCGGTCACCGCGCTGGCCGGCTGGCGTTTTTCCAACCCGGCGGAAGGGTTGCTGGTCGTGTTCACCGTCAACGCCCCGTTTCAGGAGGAACCTGCTCCCCGGCAGGGCGGGGCTCTGCGCATCCTCTCCGCGGATGGAAATCGTCTGACCCTCAGCGATGAACAGGGCGGCCTGTACTACTACGATCTGGCGGCACGGCGCTGGCTCAGCCGGGCGGATGAAGTCATCCCCACCCTGCCGCCCCTGCCGACCTATACACCGGCCGCCGTCCCCTGCCCGTAAGGGCAGCCTTTGGTATCCATCCCAGGGCAGTGGCATTACAAGCCGTCAGCGCATCCAGCGCGTACTCCGCCTGCCGCTTCGTCCAAGGGGAGAGCGCGTTTTGTGTCCTGGGTTAAATCTCTCGACAAATCCAGCACCGCTTGTTTGCAGCGGATTCAAAAATCAACCCAAAGACGCAAAGACGCAGGGAAGAAAAAAAGAGGTTTCTTTGCGTCTTTGCGTCTTGGCGATCAATCTTTTTTCACCTTGTTAAGCCATGTCACTCCCCGCGCAGCGGCACGCATCCGTGCTGACGGGAATCGCCCACTCCTGCACCTCCCCCAAAATCGGCACAGCGATTTTGGGTAGGCGAAGGGGTGCAGCCGGAGATTGCCGCACCCGCTCAAAAGGTCATCCCTTCTCCTTTGCCTTTTGAAATACGATTATCCCGGGTTATCTTGTAAAGCCCTCTTCCGGTCTGTATAATACAATTGATGACCCCCACAGTATTGAAAATTGGTTCATTTCGTTTTTTCTTCTATTCAGGCGATTTTCAGGAACCCCCTCACATCCATGTTGAACGGGACCAGTGTACTGCCAAAATCTGGCTTCATCCGGTCAGATTGGATCACAATCGGGGTTTTCGCGCCCACGAAATTCGCGAAATTTTGAGGCTGGTAGAAACCCATCAAGAACAATTTTTGGAGGCCTGGAATGACTATTTCTCGGACTGACCTGAAGTCAGCGGCTATACAGGCAGTGCGTTTTGAACCTGATTTTTTGATTGTGGATTTACAGGACGGCCGAACGATCTACATCCCGCTGGCATGGTATCCCCGCCTGTTTCATGCAACCCAACCGGAGCGGGAACATTTCCGCCTGATAGGCTCCGGAGAAGGCATCCATTGGCCGGATTTGGACGAGGACATCAGCCTCGAACATCTCATTTTGGGCATTCCCTCAGGCGAGAGCCAAACTTCCCTGCAAAAGTGGCTTGAAAAAAGGCAAAAGACCGGCTGACCAGAACAATCCCGGCTTTATTCCGTCGTCCCTTACCCTTACTGTCGGCGGGTGTTGTAAAAACGGCCGGGGGTAAACATTGAACCACGCGGGGAGGCGCTGCCGCCGCTGTATCCGCCGATCAAATCGAGGAACGCCTCAACCACTTCCGCCTGAAAGTGACGGTTGGACTGGTAGCGCAGATAATCCACCACCTGATGGGGCTGCCACGCCGAGCGGTAAGGGCGGTTGGAATTGAGCGCATCCCAAACATCCACCACCGCAAAGATGCGCGCGCCGAGCGGGATTTCCTCACCCCGCAGCCGGCGCGGATAGCCGCTGCCGTCCCACTTTTCATGATGGCAGTAGGGGATATCCAGCAGGTCGTAAAAGTGAGGGATGGGGCTGAGCAGTTCGTAGGCATAGACCGGATGGCGGCGCATCACCTGCCATTCGCCCTCATCCAGCGGGCCGGGTTTGAGCAGAATCGCATCCGGGATGCCGATTTTGCCCACATCGTGCAGCTGGGCACCGCGCCGCAGCCGCACCAGTTCCGGATGAGAAAGCCCCAGCCGTTTGCCCATCTCCACCGTCAGGTCAATGACCCGGCTGGAATGCCTCTCGGTGGTAAAATCGCGCAATTCCAGCGCGCGCGTCCAGCCGTCAATGGTGGCTTCATAAGTTTGATTCAAATCCAGGTGCGACTGTTCCAGCGAGCGGGTCAACTGTGCGTTCTGAATGGCCACCGCCGCCGTGTTCGCCACCAGACTGAGCAGGGCTGTATCGGTTGTCATACGGAAGCGCGCCGGGCGGTAACTGTGCGCCTGCACCAGTCCGATCACCTTTCCGCGGCTGACCATCGGCACATACACGCCGGAGCGCACCGCCCGACCGGGGCGGATGAACGAAAGCCGCGCCGTACCGGGCGGCGCATCGGCCAGCAAATCGTCAATGACCAGCGGTTTCGCGCTCTCAATCACCTTGAATTGATGCGATTCGGAGTGATTCAAACGGCTGAGACGCGGAATACTGTTCAAGTCCAGCTGTTCGCCTTCGTGCTCGCCGTAAGTACACACCAGTTCCCCGCCATCGCTCTCGTACAGCGAAATGTACACGGTACACACATCCGGCAGCAGTTGAACCACAGCCGCGCTCAGGCGGCGGTAGATTTCGGTCAGGTCATCCAGCTGCGCCAGCGCCCGCCCGACTTCACCCACCACAGCCAGTTTACTTTCGCTGAATGCCGATGCAGGACGGGTATCTTCCCGCTGTTCGCGGGTCAGGGTGACCAGTAAGGCAGGCCTCCCGTTGAAATGGATGGCTTCCACCCCGGCAAAACTGCGTACCAGCTGCCCCTGCTGGTTGAACAGGAACAATTCCAGGTTACGCAGCGAGTTCTCATTCCCAAGCCGCGTCAGAATTTTCTTCAGATTGTTTTCACCCAGGCCGGCCGGCAGGCTGCTCTCCGGCTGGTGAAGCAGCAGGCTGCGTGGAATTCCGATCAGATCACAATACCACGGGTTGGCTTCCAGATAGGTAAAATCGCGCCGGTCAAGGATGCACACGGCTGCCGGCACAGTTTCGATCAAGCGCAGCAAAGCCTGACGGGTTTGGTGCAAAGCCTGCTCGAAATAGGATGGAGGATGAAGCCCCGTCTTACGTCGAAGGTAAAGGTTTCGTTTCATAGAGCAGGTTCCGTTTCCCTTTCTGAGGAGATGGATCTGTTACCCACATATGGTGTAAAAACCGCATAAAATTCGGCAAAATTGCTTGAAAATCCGTTTGTTTTGAGTAAAATAATGGGAAACTTCCTTTCCCCGATGGATTTGACGCCAGCCATCATGACTTACCTTGAGGGGGTGCAAGGTCAATGCCAGCATCGCGTTTAGAAAATTGGATCAATCAGGGTCAGGTGCGCAGCCGGGGTGGTATCTCATGAGCGAAGCGCACCACCCCGAATTTCTCGATCAGACCCCGTACCCGGCCTTTGTCATTCGGCGCAACGGCAGCATTCTGGCGGCCAACGCGCCAGCCTGCGCTTTACTGCTTTATTCCAGCGAGCAGATGCCTTCGCTAACCATTTGGGATTTGATTGCGCCGGAACAACATGCTTTGTTTCAGCAGACCGACCGGCTGCCGCATCAACCGCCGGTGCTGGCGCACGAATGGCTCATGCTCGACAGCCAGCAAAAAATTATCCCGGTCAATGCCACCATTACCCGCCTGCAGGAGGATTTACTGGGCATTGAACTGCGCGATTTGCGCCCGATTAAAGAATCTCGCAAATCCTACCAGCGCCAGTCGGCCATACTGCGGGCGGTTGCCGATGCCAGCTACCAGCTGTTCCGCTCGGCCCAGCCGGATGAAGTCATCCCGCAGGTCCTGGCGCAGTTGGGAGAAGCAGCGGATGTCAGCCGGGTCTATCTCTTTGAAAATCACTGGGAAAATGGGGCGCACCTGCTGACCAGCCAGCGCTACGAATGGTGCGCCGAAGGCATCGAACCACAAATCAACAACCCCAACCTGCAAAACTTTGATTACCTCGAACGCGGCTTTACCCATTTTTACGAAACCCTGCAGCGCGGCGAAGTGCTGGCGGCTAAAGTGCGTGATTTACCGCCCGCCGAACAGGCAGAGCTGACCCCGCAGGGAATTCTTTCCATCCTCGCCCTGCCCATCTTCGTACAACGGCAGTTTTGGGGTTTCATCGGCTTTGACGAATGCCGCAGCGAACGTACCTGGAAGCCATATGAAGTGGACACGCTGCGCACGGCCGCCAATTTATTGGGGGCTTTTTTTGAGCGGCGCAAAACCGAAACCGCCTTGCGCGCCAGCGAAGAACTGTACCGCATGCTGATCGAAAATCAGGGGCTGGGCGTGGCGCTGGTGGATGAGCAGGAAAACATCATCTTTGCCAACCCGGAAACCGAAAAACTGTTCGGCGTCAGTGAAGGGGGATTGGTCGGCCGCAATTTGGGCGAATTTCTCGCGCCGGATCAGATGCAGATTGTGCTGGAACAAACCGCCCTGCGCCGGAAGGGTTTTCGCAGCCAGTACGAAGTTGAGATTGTCCTGCCCAACCAGCAGCGGCGCATCCTTTCCATCCATGCCACCCCCCACTTTGACGAACAGGGTCAATTCATCGGCGCTTTTGGCGTGTTCAACGATATTACCGAACAAAAACGCATGGAACAGCGCATCCGTAACTTATTGATGATTGAACAGTCCCACCGGCGTGAGTCGGAAGCGCTGCGCGAAGCGATCAGCATCCTGATTCACGACCTGAGTTCTCAGCAGGTTGCCCAGCAGGTGCTGCGCGGACTGGTAAAGATCATTCCCTACGACCGCTGTGCGCTGTATCTGGAGGAGAATGGAAAGTTTCGGCTGGCAGCCAAAACAGGTTACCTTACTTCCAATCCACCTGCCGTATTGCCCGCCGATCATCCACTATTATCGGATCACTTAAAACCCAATTCCGGCGTATGGTTCTTCAATCAACTGCAGGAGCAGAATCTGCTCGATCTGCTGCGCGAAAACACGCCGGGCATCGCCTGGATGGTCATTCCATTGAAATGGAACAACCGCCTGATTGGTTTGTTGTGGCTGGTGCGGGATGGGCCGCACGCCTTCAGGCCCGCCGAAACCACCCTTGCCGAAACCTTTGCCGGCCCGGCGGCGCTTTCCATTCAAAACAGCCGGCTTTTCACACAGGCCAGGCGGCTGGCCAAGGTGGATGCCCTGACCGGTTTACTCAACCGCCGCTCGATCTTCGAAGCCGGTGAACGGGAGCTGCTGCGCGCTCAACGCTACGCCGAGCCGTTCAGCCTGCTGGTGATTGATCTGGACAACTTCAAGGCGGTCAACGACCGACATGGTCACCTGATCGGAGATGTCCTGTTGAAAAAAGTGGCGCGGCGCATGAAATCCGCTCTGCGGCGCAGCGATTTGATTGGCCGGCCCGGCGGCGATGAGTTCATTGTCCTGCTGGTCAGAACAACTGCGCAGGAGGCGGTGCTGACCGCCGAACGCCTGCTCGGCACACTGCGCGAGCGTCCGTACCGAATGAATGGCGCTTTGCACCGCATCACCGCCAGCATTGGGGTGGCCAGTGTGACCGAAGATGCCCCCACAACTCTGCAAGACCTGATCCACCGCGCCGATGAAGCCATGTACGCCGCCAAACAAAAAGGCGGTAATCAGGTTCAGCAGGGATAATCTCAGCCCCGCTTCAACGCGAAACCAGCGGCAGGAACAGGCGGCTGCCCTCTACCATCAAAACACGCTCCAGCCGGCTGGTCACCGCCGGGCAGCCCACCGAACGCGCCGTAACCTGCAAGGCTGCCTGCTCAGCCGGTAAAGCGGCAGCCGGCGCCTGCACGGTCACCGCAATCAGGTGACTTTCCCCTTGCCGGACGGCGGCCTGGTTGGGTATGCTGACCGTCCAGCCCGGCGGCATTTGGGCTTCCAGATGGACGGTATCGTCATCGTTGCCCAAATTGCTCAGCGTGAGGTGGAATACCCCCTGCTCGCCGGCTTTGAGCGCCGGCAGGGAAGCGGGCGCGCTCAAATTCAGCACACACTGCCTCACCCTCAGGTTCAGCGTGGCGGAAGCCCAAACCGAAGGGGCTGCGCGGCTGACGGCCAGCAGAGAAACCGCGTAGCGGGAATCCGGCGCGGCATCCGGCGGCAGGCTGACCCGCACCTGCAGCCCTTCTTCACCTCCGGCGGGCAGGTTCAGCTCACTTTTGGACAGGTTGACCGCCAAACCCCCGCCATCCGCCGTGATTTCTACCGGCTCAGCCTGACCCCCGCGGTTGGCAAGGGTCAGATCAAAGACAGCCGATTCTCCGGCAGAGCGGACTTTCGAAATATCGCCGGGGATCCATTCCAGCTGCCGATGAGAATCACTTAAACGGCAGGCAACCAGCCGCAAATTATCCAGCGCCATACCGGCTGCCGATTGCCCGTCCGCGCTGGTGGCTGCCAGGAAGCGCAAAAACACCTCCTGCCCGCGGTACGCGCTCAGGTCGGCAGCCAGCGGTGACCAGCCCCGCCGATGGCACCAGGCACGCCTACCATCCAGCGGGTTGCCGAATGTGACGGCGAGCATGCCGTCATACGCCGGGTTCAATGCCGGTTCGGGCAACTCCTGCCACTGACTGCCGTCCGTGAAAATTTGCAACAGGCCGCCGTCCAGACAGGCTGAAGAGTCGCCAAAGTCATAGGCCAGCTCAGCCTGCATCAACACGGCAGAGGTATTTTCCGCCGGCAGCGTGAAGGAAGGTGAAGTCAGGCTTTGCAACGAGATTTCAGCCGGCGCCGCCGCCCGCGCCACACCGCCACGCCCAAAGGCATTGCCAATCTGCCAGCCGCCTGCCAGTGTCCAATCGGACGGGATGCTGTCAAAGGACTGCTGGTAAATCGTCTCTGGCGTGCTGTCCAGCGGGCATTCGCCGGGCGGCGGCTGGGTGGTGAATTGAGCAACCGGCGAGTAATCACCCTCCCCGCAGCCGTTGACCGCCCGCACCCGCCAGTAGTAGGTGCGGTTGGGCTGCAATCCTTCGCTGAGTTCAAAGGACGGCTGGGGAATATCGTCAACGGTCAGCACAGAAACCGCAAAGTCCCTGTCCGTCGAAATTTGCAGCTGGTAGGCGGCGGCCGATTCCACCCCCGACCATTCAAAGCGCGGCTGCAGGCTGACCCCATTTTCGCCGTTGGCGGGCAGCTGCGGCAGCGGGGTTGAAGCAGGGGCAGCCGGGTTGACCGTCAGCCGCAAGAGCCGCGCCTGCTGAACAAAGCCGTTTTCCCCACTCACCGTCAACGGATACTCTCCCGGCTGGACAGCGTCGGCAATGGACAGCGTCAGTACGCTGTTGCCCGGCGAAGCAGCCGGATTCGGCGCAAATACCGCGCTCACCCCCGGCGGCTGACCGCTGAGGCTGAGAGTGATGGTGAACGGGTTGGCGCTGTTCAACTGCGCGTCAATTGGCAGGTTGTGACTCTGCCCGGCGCACACGGCGGCTGACTGCGGCTGCAGATCGAGGCTGAAGCGGCGCGGGGCATCCAGCCACAGGCGCAGGGTCGGGTCGCCCCATACGGCATACATCTCGTAATACTGCTTGACCAGCAATTCACCCTGGAAATAGTACGCGCCAAAATTCAGCAAGGCGGTGCGCAGGGCTTCTCCCACCGGCGGCGGAGCGGCCGGGTCCGAAAACAATGCACGGAACAGTTCCTTCTCCAGCCGTTCGTCCGCGGTGCGGGTGGTATCCGCCCCGGCAGCAATCACCGCCGCTGCGCCGGAGGTTGGATGCAGCAGCCAGGTTTCGCCAAAGGAAATCTGATTGGGGCTGAGATGAGCGGTGTGGCTGGCAAAACTGACCAGCAGCGGCACGGGCGGTCCGTTCAACTGCTGCACCTGCTCGCCGGTGAAATAGGGTGAATTCCAGCCCAGCTCGCCGCCCTGACCAAAATACACCGCCAGCCCGCGCCCGGCGTTGAACGCGGCGGTAATATCATCGGGAGTTGCGGAATAGGTATGGGCAAACAACCGGTCACCGCCCGGCTGGGTTGCATTGGGGAACTGTCCGCTGAATCCGGCGGGCAGGGTATGCGTTTGGATCATCTCGGTGTGAATTTGCTCGGCGGTCGGGTAATCCGCCGTCTCACCGCTGGCGATGAAAGCCGCCCGGCTCAACCAGGGCTGACTGCCATCCAGCGCCTCGTAAGCCGACCATTTCGTCAGCACGGTTTGCAGCTCGGCAGCCGAATGCACCGGCAGGCGGGCATAAGCCAGATTGGGCGTGTAATCCCATGGCTCGTCCAGGGTGGTGTAGT
>Ga0067045_1031094_pt1 | contig 13189 bp, 9 predicted proteins | sample TerdegcTABiofilm_FD_59184 | JGI IMG/M metagenome (GOLD analysis project Ga0067045, IMG submission 59184) | Combined Assembly of (Gp0054472, Gp0054536) Wastewater bioreactor microbial communities from Singapore -Terephthalate degrading...
GGGCGACCGGGCCGCCGCGCCCCAGCCCGACGATTACTTCTTCTTCAACGGCTGGCGCAACTGGCCCAACGACACGGACCCCTTCTGGCAGCGGCGCGGACGGGGGACCGGTAGCGGCTGGAACGAGAGCTGGACGGCCCCGTTCACCGCCACCGTCGCCGGCAGCTGGTTTAACACCGGCCCCAATGTCAATGGCGCCTGCCCCACCACCCACTATGATTGTGACGCCGGCTGGGCCACGATCTTCCGCCTCCCCTTTGCGTCTTTGGGCCTGAGCAGCCAGCCGGCCCCCGGCACCGTTTGGGGCTTTGGCCTCTATCTCTATGACCGGGACGCCGCCCCACCGGCCCCCCTGGAACCGGCGCAGACCTGGCCGGAAGGGCTGGTGCCGCTCCAGCCGGCCACCTGGGGCCAGCTCGCCTTCGCGCCCGCGCCCTACCAGCCCCAGCGCGCCGTGCCGGTCGGGACCACGGTGATCCGCCGGGGATTGGGAAGCAGTACGGTGGCCGATGCTTACGTCGGTGGGGGCGGCAACTGCTCAGGCGGGCTTTTCGGCGGGGCCGATACCAACTATGGCAGCGAGGGGCTGTTTGTCGCCAGCCAGTCGCTCATCGGCGATTTCCCCTGCTGGAGCAAATCGTACCTGCGCTTCGGGCTGGAAGGTATCCCCCCCGGGCGGATCATCCTCTCCGCCACGCTGACGCTGCACCTGTGGGGCAACGCCGGGCAGGTCCCCTCCCAATCCGACCCGTCGTACATTCAACTTTCAGCGGTCGGCGAACCCTGGAACGAACTGAACCCCAACGGCATCACCTGGAACAACGCGCCGCTGGCGACGCAGAACCTCACGGCGCGCTGGGTCTACCCGCGCACCGACGCCGGCCCTGACTTCCCCGGCATCCCCTACACCTGGGACGCTACGCAGGCCGTCGCCGAAGCCTACGCCGCCGGTCAACCGCTCAACGTCGCGTTCTACACCCCCGACACCGTCTTTGACAGCAGCAAGTATTTCGTCTCTTCCGACGCCAGCAGCGATTGGATACCCGAGGGGAAACCAACACTAACCGTGACCTGGGGGATGCCAGCGCCGGAGCTCACCAAAAGGGCCAGCCGGAGCAGCGCCGGCCTGAACGAGGTCTTGACCTACACCCTTGGCCTGCTGGGCGCCGGCACCACGGTCTACCTCAACGATCCGCTCCCGCCCACGCTGGCCTATGTGGACGGGAGCGTCACCGGCGGCGCCCACTACCAGGTGACGGGGGCACGCATCACCTGGACCGGCGCGCTGACCGCCGGGCAGCGGCACACGGTGACTTTCGCCGCGCGGGTCACGACGGCGCTTACCGCTCTCATCACCAACACCGCCACCCTCACCGATGGGGTCAGCCCCCCGGCGACCGCCACCGCCCTGGTCATCGCCAACGGGCGCGCCCTCTACCTGCCGGTGGTCCTCCGCCAGCCAACGGCGCGGTAACGGAGATTAAACATTGATAATCTGGATAATCTTCGCTACAACTTAGCGTAGTTCCCCCAAATGGGTAGCAGTCACCTGTTGCCTGCGTTTCCAGGATGGGCAACCACAGCTCAGGGTTGCGCTACCCTGTTCCAAAACAGAGCATCCAACGCCACCGCCGCATACAGGCAGAGGCACGGGGCCATGCCGATCCCGTAGCGCGTCGCCCCATAGGTCAACGCCACCAGCGCGTTGATCCCCAAGATCAGCGCGTAGAGCGGGGCCTGCTCGCGCCAGCCGCGCCGGGCCAGCACCATCCCCGCCGCCACCAACCCCAGGAACAGCAGGTAGGGTGGCAAGACCACCGCCGTCAACAGCGGGCTGGCCCGCCGCGAAAATTGTACTCCAAACGCGGTCGGCGACCAGAGCCGCAACAGTTTGCGCGGCACTAACGCCACAAACTTCAGCGGGTTCTCTTTGATCCAGGTCAACCCGCGCTCCATAAACCGCTGGCCGCTTTCGTACTCGGTCAACCCCTCCCAGCCGTCCCAACCGTGCTCCGGCGCGCCCGGCCCCCACGTCTCCGGCGAGGGGAGCATCCCGCCGCCGTCGGAGAGCGGGTTGTTCCCGGCCCAGAACCCCACCCCGCCCAGCGAGGCGATGGGGATGAATTCGTGGAAGACCAGGTAGTTGCGCAGCGTCCAGGGGCCAAAGAGCAGCGCCAGCCCGATCCCGACCAGCACCGTATCGCGCACCCGCTCCCGCCATGAGAGCGGCATCAGCAGGAAAGTCCACAGCAGCATCAACGGGATCCAAAGCGTCGCCGTGGGCCGGGTCAAGACGGTCGCCGCCATCAACAGCCCGGCGCCGAGCGGCAGCGCCCAATGTCGCCGCTTGACGAGCAGGACCGCCAGATAAAGCGCCGCCGCCTGCGTGAAAAACGAGACCGTTTCGGCATAGAACTCTCCCACCATGTAGACCTGGAGCGGGTAAACGCTCAGACCGAGCGCGCCCAGCAGCGCTACCCGGCGGTTGAAGAGCCGCGCGCCAATGCCGTAGACCAGCGCACAGGTCAGCGCATCCAGCACCGCCTGAAGCAGCCGGACGACGGCATACTGGTGGCCGAAGAGCGCATAGACGCCGGCCAGGAAAAAGGGATAGCCCGGTGGACGGAAGGCACTGACCCCGGCGTAACCACCGTAGAAGTGCTGCTCCAACAAGGTCATCGCCACAATGTCGTAGCCGATCCCGTCGTAAGCGGGCGGCTTGTTCAAACCGGCGACGACGATGACGTAGGCCAGACGCACCGCTAAGGCCAGCGCCACGATGACGCTCAGCGCCCGCCAGGGATGGTCGGCCACCACCGGCACCCAGCGGCGGTACAGGGCCTGGAGCTTTCTTATGCCTTCCCTCATTCTTCCCCTCCCATGCAAATTGGCCCGCAAGGTGAAACTGTGAGCGGTGAGCAGTGAGCAGGAAACAGGAACTGCTACCTGCTGCTCTCTGCTCACTCCTTAACTGGTTTCTAATTTTCCGCCTTCAGCCTTCCGTAGACCTCATCCAGCGGCCGGCAGGCCACCCGCCAATCAAAGGCGGCCTCCACATAGCGGCGACCGTTGGCCGCCAGCCGGGCACCCAGCGCCGGCTCACGCAGCAAACGCACCACAGCAGCGGCGAACTCCTCTGCCGTGTCGGCAATGAGAATATCCTCGCCGGGATGGACCGGAATCCCGGCGCAGCCCACCGTCGTGGAGACAATCGGAATCCCCCAGGCCCACGCCGTCAGGATCTTGACCCGCATCCCGCTGCCGACATGGAGCGGCACCACAAAGGCCGCGCTCTCCCGGAGGTAGGGCGTCACATCGTCTACATACCCGGTCACCGTGAAGCCGGTGCGCTCATCCGCTAACGCGACGATCTCCGAGGCCGGCCTGGCCCCCACCGCGTAGAAACGGGTATCGGGCACCTGCTCCCGGATCAGCGGGTAGACCGCGCGCGCGAACCAGCCGATCCCCGCCACGTTGGGCGGCCAGTACATCGTGCCGACGTGCAGGATGGCGCGCGCCTCCGGCGCGCGTTCCACCGGCGCGAGCTCCTGCGTATCAATGGCGATGGGGATCACCGTGAAGCGGTCAGCCGGGCAACCGGCGGCGATCAGGTCGCGGCGGTCATCCTCGCTCACCGCCAAAATCGCATCGCAGCGACGGCCGGCTTCCCCTTCATACCGCTGCAATTTGCGCCATTCCAGCGCCAGCGCCGCTTTACGTGGGCCGGGCGGAGCCTCACGCCACAGTTGTTGAAAAATCGTCCAGACGGCGTTGTGCGCGTCAAAAACCTTGCGAAGACCCTTCAGGGGTAGCGCATACTGGACCATGTTGAGCTGGTCGGCATGGACTACGTCAAAGGGGACACGGGCCGTCAGCGTGGCAATCGCCTGGTGCATAGCGCGGCGCTCGTCGCGCAGCATCACAAACGGCTGCCGGCTCAACAGGCTGCGGGCCAGGAACCACCCATCGCGCGCCCGCGACCGTTGCATGGGCACGGTGATCACCTCACGACAATACTCCCGCAGCGCGGTGGCCTGCTCCACCTCGGCGGCCGAGCGCACGAACGAGACCAGGTAAACCTGGTGGCGCGCCGCCAGATACTTGAGCACGTTGAAAGTCTTGATCTTCGGGCCGCTATCCGGCGGATAGGGCAGCACCTGGGTTAATAACAAGCTGTTCACCCAACGTCTCCTCCCTGAGAAATCAGTCCGTAGTGAGCAGAGAGCCGTCGTTACCGGCCCGTGTTTACTGCTTACTGCGCACTGCTCACATTTTCATTCCTGGCTGGTATGCACCAGCAGCGCTGTCTCTGAAAACACCGGGGTTGTTCCGTGGTCATCAAAGCGACGACTTTTTCCAGCGCAGCATCACCGTTCCGACCACGACAACCAGGACAAAGACCGGAGCCAGGGCGAGCGCCACGATCCCAATTTCGTCGGCGTCGGTGTAGAGAGCGCTGGGATCCACGGGGCGCTCCTGGTTGCCCATAGAAACTGTGGGGAAAGGCGTCGCGGTGGGGAACGCCGTCGGGAGCGGCGTTGGCGTGGGGGTTGGCGTCGTCGTCGGCAGGGGAACCGGCGTCTGGGCCGGCGCTGCGGTCTGGCAAGCGCTGTAAAAGGCGTGGACGCTCTGGCCTTCCTCGTAGCCCGGCCACTCTTTGGTATACCAGGTGACATGCAACGTGTGGCCGTTCTCAATGGCGAGGGCCGGGAATTCGGGATAGCCATCGTAGGGCGAGACCTGATCGGGCGCCGACCAGGTGCGGCCGTCCCATTCCAGATGGAAAATCGCCTGGTCGCCGGTGGGTGTGCGCCGTCCTGCCGCCACCAGATGGATGTGGCCCAGGCTGTCGGTGGCGGCGTCGTAGACATCAAAGACCGCCTGCATGGAGACCGGGTAGAAATTGGGGATCGGCTGCGGCTCCGACCACGTCAGGCCGTCCCACGAGGTTTGATATAAAACCCGGTCCCCCGGAAACGGCCGCCAGACCGCCAGTATCTGTTGCTGGCCGTCCACCGCCACGGTGATCTGGCGGGGAGAGCCCTCCGGCGCGGTGAAGAGCGTCGGCGTGATCCAGGTCAGGCCACCGTCGGGCGAGAGGGTGTACATGGCCCCCACCGGCTTGTCAGAAACCCAGCGGTCGCCCCCCTCTTCCCAGAACACATGAATCCGCCCGGCCGGATCGGCCAGCACATGGACTTTCATCGTGCCGACCGGCGACTGGGAGAGGTTGACCGGCACCGACCAGTGCAATCCGCCATCGGTAGAGCGGCGGTAGAAAATATCGGAACAATCCCCGTACTTGCAGGCCTCGCTCGGCTTGTTGCCCGCCGATTCGGTCCAGACCGCGTGCAAGACACCGTAACGGTCAATCGCTATATCAGGGAAATAGGCGTGCCCAAAGCCGCTGAGCCGGTGCGGCTCCGACCAGGCCCGCACCCCGGTGGCCTGCTCTATCCAGGCCTGGCGGTAGACGATGTACTGAAAATCTTGCAGGTAGACCAGATGCAGCCGGCCATCGGTGCTGGCCACCACGGCCGAGCGGACGGCCGATTGCCCGGCGCCCTGGTCCAGGAAAAGATCGTAGGTCTGCCAGTCGTGCCCCGGCGTCCGGCTGGAATGCATCAGGCAGGGCTTTTCAAACCGGGGCGAACATTGCGCCGCCTGCCAGATAACATGAACCCCTCCCTGGTTATCCACCGTCACATCCGGGAACCAGTTCCAGTCGGAAAGCGGCACCGTCTGCGTCGGCGATAAGGTTTTAGTCAACGGGAGCGTGAATTCCACCGGCTGGCTCCAGCAACGGCCCTGCGCCTGGAGGGGTACCGGCCGCAGCAAGAGCATACCCACCAGGGCCGGCAACAACACCAGCGCCAGGAAAAACCCTCCCTGCAACCACCGAGATTTCATGAATCCATTACCTCGTAAAGTACGTAAATACCGATCGTGACTACGGGACGGCCACGCGCCGCCAGAATCGCCATCGGATACAAATTAGTCCATTGGGCGAAGCGGCCGACCACCACATAATCAGGTTGGGCGGCCAAGAAATCGTAATCTACCACGTCACCGGTCACTCCCAAATTGGCCTGGGCAATCAAGGTATTGAGCAACGGCGTGGGCGGGAAGTGATAGCGATGGGTGGTATCCAGGAAAGCGACCTCCCATTCCCACGTTTCAATGACTGCCCCGGCCGGCACGTGGGCCTGGAGGTAGGCGTTGAATTGCTCCAGGCTCCGATCCGGTGCGACTAAATCGCGGGCCAGCAAGCGGAAGTTGCCCCAGGGCAGGACCACCACCATGACCAGCACTGCCAGTGCCCGCGCCCATCCCGCCGAGACCGGCGTGCCGGCTTCCCGCCGGGCAAACCGGAAACCGTCGCCCAGGTCTACCAGCAGCCGGGCGATGAACAAATTGCCCACGGCCAGGAAAGGGTAAGCGTAGCGAGCCCAGCCAACCGAGGCAAAGAGATACCAGCCCAACGCCACCCCCACGAAGCAAAACAGGAACAACGCCGGGACGTTAGGCCGTTTCCGCCGGATTCCTACCCCCAGGGCATAGAGCAGCCCCGGCCCCCCCACGATCAGGAAGGTGCTGCGCAGGAGGAATTTGGCCCCATGCACCACGGCAACCCATGACGACACCCGCACCTGGGGCGAGGAAGCGGACGCCAGATCGCGCAGCAGGACAGTAAAGTTCTCCGCCCCCATGATGAACCGCAGCACCCCGTACCAGAGCGCTAAACTGCCGAGGCAGACCCCGGCCGCTATGACCGCCGGCCCGAACGTCCGCTCCCGCCAGTAGAGCTGCGCAATCAGCCCGGTCGCTAACAACGTGGGCAGGATCAACAGGATGAACTGGAGCTTGGTGATCGCCGCCAGCCCCAACAACAGGCCGGCGCCAACCAGCCACCCACCCCGGCGTACCGGTGTCTCCAGCGCCCGGAACCAGAGCAGTCCGCCCGCCAGCAGGAAACCAAGCGCCGGCACCTCCCCCATCACCTGCCGCCCCAGATAAAACGTGGAGGTGAAAGGATCGTTTTCCAGCCGGAAGATAAAGAGATAGAGCGCCACCACGGCCACGGTCGGCCCGTAAGCCCGGCGCGCCGCCAGATAGAAGGCTACCGACGCCCCCAACAAGTAGCCGAGCATGACCACCCGCGCCTGAAAGAAACCGATCCCGGCCAGCTTGAAAGCCGCCGCCACCGGCAGATAGAGCGTCGGCGCGACGCTGAGCACCGTATCGGCCGCCCGGAAACCCTCCGCGCTCAACGGCGCATACTGCCCGTAGAGCACCAGATTGCGCGGGATCTGCAAATACCAACCCTCATCAAACCAGGGGGCCGGGTAAGCCTCCAGGTGATAAAACCCCAGCCCTACCGTCCCCAGGCCGAGCAGGAGCAGGCATCCCACCTCTAACTTAGACCAGCGTTGGCCGTTCATGATGCTTCTGTTTCCGTCGCGGGCGGCAGCCGCTTGAGCACCCGCGCCGGGACACCGCCGACCACATGCCACGGCAGCACATCCTGGGTGACGACCGCACCGGCGGCCACCGCTCCCCCCTGCCCGATGGTGATCCCCGGCATCAAGGTGGCGTTGATGCCGACAAAGCAGCCCGCTTCCAGCCGCACCGGCGCTTGCATAGAGGGGATATAGGGCTGGAGCGGGTGATCATGATAGCCGACGTTGGTGTGCGTCAGGATCGTGACCCGCTCGGCCAGCGTTACGTGTTCGCCCATGACGATCCGGTCGGCCAGGTCCAGCAGGCATTCATCGCCAATGAAACTGTGATCCCCAATCTCCAATCCCCGAAACCCGGTCCGGTAGCAATTGAAGAAATGCGTGTCGTGAATGATCACCGCCTTGCCGATGCGCGCGCCCAGCAACCGCAGGTACGGAGCCCGCAGTTGCGGGAAGAGCAACCAGCGGTACGGGACCAGCGCCAGCGTGTAGAAACCGAACTTAAAGGCTTTCCCGAATCCAACCTCGCGGAATGCTCCCAACTTTGGCCTCCTGGCGCAATCGCTTGACCACCCGGCGGAACCTCCAGAGCTTCTGGAAGTAATCAATCGTGTCGGCCAGCGGCTTGACGGTGGATTTCTTGTCCAACTTGCGGACGAAAAGCACCGGGATTTCCTGGACATTCAGGCCGCGTAACCAGGCACGGACCATCACCTCCGTATCCCAGAACCAGCGCATGTCCTCAATTTCGTCAAAGACGGGCAGGATGCTCTCTTTGCGGAAGAACTTGAAGCCGGTCTCGGTATCCTTCAACGGGATGTCAAGCAGCCATTGTTCCAGCATCACATAGCCCCGGCTCATGATATAGCGATCCAGAGAGTGCCAGTAGAAACGGTAGGTGCGCAGCCCCGTCGCCACGTCGGCCCCCTTCATGACTGCCCGGACACAGGAAGGAATGTAGCGAGCGTGAACTTCCAGGTCAATATCAATGTAGCCGACCACTTTACCCCTGCCCAGCCGCATCCCTTCGGTCACAGTGCCGCCGCGGCCCAGGTTCTTCTCGTGGAAGATCCGGCGCAGCGGATGGTTGGGGTGCTCGGCAATGATCTGGTCAATCAGCTCACGGGTCCGGTCGTGGCTGCAATCGTCAATGAAAATGATCTCATAGTTCCAGTGCACATCGTCCATGACCTCCAGGATCTGCTCTACACACTCCTGGATGTGCGGTTCCTCGTTGTAACAGGCCAACACCAGGGTTAGATCTAATTCGTCACTCATACGTTATATCCTCCGGAAAATGTCATGGACATTTTCAATGACGTAAACCTGCTCCGCCTCGGTCATGCCCGCATAGATGGGCAACCGGACGAGCGAACGGCTCACCAGGTCGGTCACCGGCAGTTCCTCGCCGGAACCAAGATGCTCGCGGGCAAAGGGCGCTGAATGAAGAGGGATGTAGTGGAACGTGGCCTCAATCCCGCGCTCACGCAATGCGCGCAGCACGTCACCGCGCCGGTCAGGATCCACCGTCCGGAAAGCGAAAATGTGACCGTTGATCTCAGCCTGGGGCCGCACCCGCATCAGCCGGATCACGCCGGCCGTTTCCAGGTCTTGCAGTTCGCGTTGGAACCGCTGCCAGATGGCTACCCGCTGGGCAGTGATCTCCTCCATCCGCTGCAATTGCACTAATGCAATCGCCACCAGCAGGTCGGAAAGGATAAAGCTGCTGCCCACGTCCACCCAGGTATACTTGTCCACCTGCCCCAGCAAGAAAGCGCTGCGGTTGGTCCCCTTTTCGGCCACGATTTCGGCCCGCTGGACGAGTGCTTCGTCCCCCGTCAGGAAGGCCCCACCCTCGCCGCAGGTGATGTTCTTGGTGATGTGGAAGCTGTAGCAGCCGATGGTCCCCAGCGTCCCCAGGTACTGACCGTTGTACCGGCTACCCACCCCCTGCGCGGCATCCTCCACCACCCAGAGGCCATGCGCGGCCGCGATCCGGTTGATTTCCTCCATCCAGCAACCCTGGCCGGCGTAATGGACCGGGACGATGCCCTTAGTGCGCGGCGTGATGTGTGACTCCAGCTGAGTCGGGTCCAGGTTCCAGGTATCGGGCTCAATATCCACGAAGACCGGCCGGCCGCCCTGTCGCACGACGGCGTTAGCGGTGGAGACAAAAGTGAAGCTGGGCATGATCACCTCATCGCCCGGCTGCACATTGAGCACCATCATCGCCATCTCCAGCGCATCAGAACAGGAGGTCGTCAATACCACGTAAGGGATATTGAAATGTTCCTGCATATACTTGCGCAACTCACGGGTCAAGCGCCCGTTGCCGCCAATCGCCCCGCCCTCCATGGCCTTCAAGGCGGCCTCTTTTTCAGCCGGCCCCAACGGCGGTTTGATGAAAGGAATAGACATACCCATGGCTGACCTCCTTGGCTCACAGAACTTGTAAAATGCTACTTCGCAGCGTCGGCTTGCAGCACGACGCTCCCCCCCTCAATTTCCAACCGCGCCGCCCCTGGATTCCGCGTGAGATAGCTCAACGCTTCGCCATTGGCCAGCATGACGGTGGTCGCCCCGGCCGGAGCGTGCAGGTCCTCCCCGAAAAAGACAATGGTGGTGACCGCGTCAGGCAAGGACACCTGCTCCGCATAGACCGACGAATCATGGCGCTGGATGATATAATCGGTCAAATAATAATCGGGATGCCGGAAATCCACGCCATTGGAAAGGATCATCGTCGTGGCCGGCGCAAAATGCTCCCGGATGTAGACTAAGCGCGTCTCCAACGAGCGGTCGCGGTCCGCAATCGTCGCCCGAGTTGGCGTGGTGAAGATCACCCGCTGAACTCCGAACAGGAACGGCGGAGCGACCAGGAAAAAGAGCCCATTGGCGACAAGCAACAGGCCGATCACACCCTGCCAGACTGATCGCCCGGTCGCCGACCGGGCACACTGAACCAGCCTGGCCGCCCCGGCCCCGGCCAACAACAGGAGCGCCGGCAGAAAAGAGAAAGTATGGCCCGGCGCGCGCACCAGCGGCGCGTAGAAGAGCAGATTGGGCGCCAGCCAGAGCGCCATCACCTGCCACCGGGGATCGCGCCAGGCCGTGCGCAGCTTAGAAAGCCGGCCCAGTGCCCGGAGCAACCAGTACCCCAACGGCAACAGCGCCCCCCCCAGCCCATAAACCAGGTAAACACCCAACCGTGCCACCGGCGCAATGATGGATTCCGACCCGGAGAGCGCAAAAGCGTTGACCACACCACCGCCGATAGCCTGCGAAGCGGCCAGATAACCGGCCAGCCCGCCGGAGAGCAGGATAGTGGGCACCAGCCAGGCGAGCACCAACAGCCCCAGCAGTACGCCGGCCCCCACCCGCACCCGCCACGTCCCCTTCCACAGCGTCAATAGCCAGAGCGGGACGAAGAGTACTAACGTCGTCTGGCGGATGCCGCCGGCAATCGCCAGCAGCACGGTCGTGATCCAGATCCAGCGCGTCTCACCGCGCAACGCCCGATAGGCGGCCCAGGCAATCGCTGTCACAAAACCGGCCTCCAGGATATAGGTCAGCGCCACCTCGCCGTAGAACCAGACCGCCGGACTGGTCAACGCAAAAAGCGCTGCTGCCAGCCCCGCCCCGTCGCCAAACATCTCCCGCCCCAGCAAGTAGAGCACGACCACCGCCAATCCGCTGAAAAGGACGCTGACCGCCCCATACGCTGCGTTGGGATCGGCAATCAACCGGTTCACCAGCCATCCCAGGGCGACGTAGAGCAGGTAGCCCGGCGGATGGGGCTGGTGCAGCCGCACATCAAAGTGCTGGAGCGCCAGCGTGAAGTTGACCGAATCCCAATGGTAAAGCAAGTGGCCGCGAAAGGGCAGGCGCGTGAGCACTCCGGCCAGGAAGAACAGCCCGGCTACCAGCGCAGGGCGCGGGCGAGCAAGAAACCCCTTCATGGACTGTAACCTCATTTCAGCGTTCAGCAGTTAGCCATCAGCATTTAGCCGTCAGCACTCAGCCGTCAGCCTTGAGTTTCCCGGCGGCTTGCCAGCAGCCAGCCCAGGCCGGCGGCGACCACCGCCAGCGGGAGCAGGCTGGCGAAGCTGCTCAGGTGCAGCACCATCCCCCAGTTGCGCGCGATGTCACCGGCCAGCAAGCGCGGCAGCGCGATGGAGACCAGCGGCGTCGGCGTCAGGTCGGGAAAACTCTGCCCGGCAATCGTTTGGGCCCAGGTCATCAACCACGACCAGAGCGCCAGCAGGCCCAACAGGACCGTGCTCCAACGGCGCTTGAGCATTACCGGAGCAAAGCAAGCAATGGGCAGCATCAAATAGGGGACCATTGGCACCAGGTAGGCCGGGCCGACCGAAAAGCCGCCCCACCACATCGCCGAGGAAGCATTGAACCAGAAGAAACTGAACGCTGCCCACAGGCAGACCAGGCCTTCCGGCCGGGACTCCCGCGCTTTCATCATCTGCCAGAAGCCCGGCACGGCCAGCAGCAGGAAAGGGGAAAGGTAGAACAACCCCCGGAACGGGCTGAAGGTCAACCCGTAGAGCGCATCCAGTTTGGGATAGGTCAGGCTCAGGAACCCCTGGTAGTGCAGGTCGGCGTAGAGCTCCGAGTAGAAGTAGCCGACCGGCAGCGGTGTATCAAAACAGCGGAAATTGTACCAGGCCGCCAGCAGGCCCGGCGGGAGCGCCGCCGCGATCAGCCGCCACAGGTCTATCTTCCTGGGCGCGCTGAAAAAAGCGTAGAGAAAAATCCCGCCCAGGATCAGCACGCTCGGATAGTCGGTGATGGCGGCCCAGCCCATCAGCAGCCCCACCACCCAGAGGATAGGCGGGCCGAGCTCACGCCGCTGGTAACGATAGAGCAGGTAGAAAGCGCTCAGGCTGAGCACCGCCACGATCTGGCGGCCATTCAAGATGGATGAGAACGGATAGGCCACCGTCGCCAGCCCGTAGACCACCACCAGAAAAGCGCTTAGCCCATCGTGGTGAGTGAAACGGCGCAGAAAACGATAGAGCACCAGTCCCAACAGCGCCGAGGGCACCGAGACCACGCCCAACGTGACCACACTGAGCGCCATGGCAAAGGTGACCTTCTCGCGCAACAGCCCGGTGCCACCCTCCTGCAAGGTGCTGGCAAAGGCCGGGTTAGCGGCAATCCGCTCCAGCAGCCGGTCAAAGAGCGGCGTGCGCAGCACTGCTTTGAAAGCGGCGTAAAACGGCACGCCTAAAAAGGCCGTACCGGGAGCCTTGTCGCTGTAGTAGTGATCCCCGTAGTGGGCATAATCACCGGTGTTGTGATAGTAATCGTCAATCCTGAACGTCCCCTGGTCTACGATTGCCAGCGTCAGATCCAGTTTGGAGTTCTGCCCCCAATCGGCCCACCGGGGGAAGAAATAGGCAAAGCAGACCACGAGCAACAGGAAAAGCCAGGGCTCCCGGCTGCGCAGCCAGCGCCCCACCCGGCCAGCCAGCCATCGCCCCCTTGCCATGCGGTCTGCGGTCGGTCGTCCGTGGTCGGCTATGGCTTCCACTTTCATCCCCCTTGAAAATAACGCTCCAAGTTTGTAGTCAGGCGCTTTAGCGCCGTCTGAGCCGCGCTGATGAAGTTTGAAAATTAAATTCGGTCACAGGCGAACCGGCTGAGAAGGCGTGGGTAGTGACGCCTTTAGGCGTTCTCCCCTTCGGCAACAGCGAAGAAACGCCTGAAGGCGT
>Ga0067045_1031095_pt1 | contig 13187 bp, 15 predicted proteins | sample TerdegcTABiofilm_FD_59184 | JGI IMG/M metagenome (GOLD analysis project Ga0067045, IMG submission 59184) | Combined Assembly of (Gp0054472, Gp0054536) Wastewater bioreactor microbial communities from Singapore -Terephthalate degrading...
GGTGGCGCGCCACGGCTCGCGCGGACTCACCGGCATGAAGAACGACGCGGCCCTGTATGCGATGTGGCAGCAGGCCGCCGCGCAGGAGGCGCTCACGCCCCTGGGCCGCGAACTGGGGCCCGACATCCTGGCGCTGATGAAGGCAAATGCCCTGCTTGGCTATGGCGTGGCGGGCATTGAGACGCCCGGCTACGGCAATCTGTCGCAGACGGGCATCGAGGAACACCGGCAACTGGCCATGCGCCTGCTGGCGCGCCTGCCCGCCCTGTTCGCGCAGGTGGGCCGGGAGGCGGCGACGGCGCCGCGCCAGCTCGTCACCATCAACTCGGGCGTGGACCGCGCGCGGGACAGCGCGCGCTTCTTCACGCAATCGCTGCTGGAGCACGCGCCCGCGCTGGCACCCTTGCTCTATCTGCCACCGGCGCCGGCGCCTTATCCGCAAGGACGCAAGCCCGGGGTACAGCCAATATTGCAGCCCGATGGCGTCAACCGCTTCCTGCTGTACGCGCACAAGCTGGCGCCGCAGACGGACCTGGTCAGTGATCCGGCCAACCCGTACTACGCCACCTACGGCGCCAGCCAGGCTTACCAGCGTTACGAAAAAACCAAGCAGCTGCACGCCCTGATGGATGCCCCGGCCCGGCAGCCGGAAGCGGCCGCGCATGCGCGCCACGTGCTCGAACGGCTGTTCACACCCGCCTTCCTCGACCAGCTCGGGCGCGGAGCCAGCAGCTATGCGGACACGGGCAGCTACACCTTCACCAGCGCGGACGGCAAGCTGACACGCACCATGACGGGCAGCGGCAAGACCGCCATCCGCAGCCTGCATGCAGCGGCCACCAAACTGTATGAGCTGTATGCCATCGCCGCCGGCCTGCGCCATGAAGTGCCGGCCGATTTCGGCCGCTACATGCCCGCCGAGGACGCGCGCTACTACGCATCCGTCGCCGACCACGAGGATTTCTACCAGAAGGGACCGGCCACCACGGACAGCAAGGGCGTCACCTGGCGCTTCGCGCTGGCCTTGCGCGAGGACTTTTTCAATGAAGTCGACGCGCTGGCCAGGGGAGATTTGCGCCACGCGGCCAAGCTGCGCTTCACGCACGCCGAAATGCTCATCCCCCTCGCCTCGGCCATGGGCTTGCCGCAGGCGCTGGTCCCCTTGCCCGCGGCGACGCCCTACAGCTACGCCGACAATCCCTGGCGCGGCCAGAACGTCTCGCCGCTGGCGGCCAACATGCAGTGGGATGTGTACCGCAACGGCGAAGGCCGGCTCATCGTGCGCCTGCTGTACAACGAAAAGGAAACGCCGTTCCAGGCGGCCTGCGATGGCGCCCGCATCGCGCCCGGCAGCGTGTTCTACGACTACGCGGCACTGAAAGCCTGCTACGGCCACGTGGCGCTACTGTAGTCAAAAAAAAACCGCCAGCAGGGGCTGGCGGCTTTCGGGAGCCACAGGCTCGCAGAGGTATTACTGCCAGGCTTCCTTGCCCGTGCGCGGCTTGCCCACCATCAGCAAGGCGGCCAGGGTCAGCACGGCGGCCAGCGACAGGTAATAGCCCACGTACTGCAAGCCATAATTCGTCGCCAGCCAGGTGGCGATGTACGGCGCCAGCGAGGCGCCCAGGATACCGGCCAGGTTGAACGTCAGCGACGCGCCCGTGTAGCGCACCTCGGGCGGGAACAGCTCGGACAACATGGTGCCCAGCGGTCCGTAGGTCATGCCCATCAGGCCCAGGCCGACGGCCATGAAGATCGTCACTTCCCACGTCACGCCGGAGCCGAACATGGGCGCCAGCACGAGGCCGAAGATGGCGATGGCGACGGACACCCAGATCATGGTCGAACGGCGACCGCGGCGGTCGGCCAGCACGGCCGAAAACGGGATCGTCAGGGCGAAGAACAGCACGGCGAACAGCTGCACGATGAGGAATTCCTTGCGCGTGAAGCCCAGCTTGGTCGTGCCCCAGCTCAGCGCGAACACCGTCATCAGGTAGAACAGCACGAAGGTAGCCAGGGCGATGATGGTGCCCAGGAACAGCATGCGACCATGCTGGCGGAACACGGTGGCCACGGGCAGTTTCACGACTTCGTTCTTGTCGATGACTTTCTGGAAGTCCGGCGTTTCCGTGATCTTCAGGCGCACGTACAGGCCGACGATGACCAGCAGCGCGCTGGCGAGGAAGGGGATGCGCCAGCCATAGCTGAAGAACTGCGCATCGGTCAGGGTTTCGCTGAGCAGCAGGAAGATGCCGCCCGACAGGAAGAAGCCGATCGGCGCGCCCAGCTGCGGGAACATGCCGTACCAGGCGCGCTTGCCCGGTGGCGCGTTCTCGGTGGCCAGCAGCACCGCGCCGCCCCACTCGCCGCCCAGGCCCAGGCCCTGGCCGAAACGGCACAGCGCCAGCAGCAGCGGCGCCAGGGTACCGATGGCGGCATAGGTCGGCAGCAAGCCGATGATGACGGTGGAAATGCCCATGGTCAGCAAGGCCGCCACCAGGGTCGCCTTGCGGCCGATGCGGTCGCCGAAGTGGCCGAACACGGCCGAGCCGATGGGACGGGCAAAGAAGGCGATGGCGAACGTGGCCAGCGATTGCAGCACGGCGGCCGACGGGTCGCCGGCGGGGAAGAACAGTTTCGGGAACACCAGCACGGCGGCGGTGGCGTAGATATAAAAGTCAAAGAACTCGATGGTGGTGCCGATCAGGCTGGCGAACAGCACCGTGCCGGGGGAATTTTTCTTGGGGGGGGTGCTCATTTACTGCGCTCCTTGGGGAGGGTGTCTAAAGGCCATTCTCTGGATGTTTTTTCAGGCAGCAGCACAGCACGTTGTCTCCGTGTCGTTCGCATATCATAGCCTTGCGCACGGGCATTTGCCGCGCATTTGCTATTAATTTTGCAAACAAAAAACAACGGTTTTTGTTGCCGTAACGAACTGCCGGCAACGCGCGCTATCGCGCCGTGATCAGTGCTGATTTAGAGAAACAACGGTCGTGCGCCATCCGGTTACCCGGGGCACGGCAGGAAGGTCGTCAGGGGATGGGCGACGTGTATCAGGCCCGGCGTATCGCCAGGCATTCCGTACCAGACCCGCGCGTCGGCATCGCGGCATCGGTCATTTGTGGTGAATCCTTGCCTGCGGCCCCTCCGGGTGGAGCGGGCCGGCGATGATCGCGCCGGCATCACGAAGGATGCGGTTGATCTTGCTGTAAGCGGCTCATGATACGCGCAGTGCTGCGGTGCGGCAAGAAATGATGCAAACCGCTTACGCCTCGATCAGGGCGAACGCCCTGGCAATCTCCGCGCTGTCGAGCGGGCGCACGAGGCGCGCCACTTCCTGGCCATCCTTGAGAAAGATCAAGGTTGGCCACAGTTTCACCCGGAATGAGCGTCCCAGCGCGCGACCGGGGCCGTCTTCCACGCGCAGATGCGGCACCCCGGGATACTGCGCCAACGCAGCAGCGAGCGGCGCGTCGGTGGCGCGGCAGTGGCCGCACCAGCCCGTGCCGAATTCCAGCAGGGCCGGCCCTTTCAAGCCGTCGATCTCGGCGCGCGTGGGCTGCGCTACAGAATAACTGTCGCTCATCATGACGCTCTCCTTGTCCACTCAGACCACTTTGACCCGCAGTTCGCCCAGGCCATCGATGGCGCCCAGCAGTTCGTCGCCGCGCTGCACGGCCGCCACGCCGGCCGGCGTGCCCGTGTAGATCAGGTCGCCCGGCTGCAAGGTGAAATAGGTCGACAGGTCGGCGATGGTTTCGGCCACGTTCCAGATCAACAGTTCGATAGTGCTGCTTTGACGTAGATCACCATTGACGCGCAGGGTGATGGCAGCATGGCTGATATCGCCCGCCTGCGCGGCCGGCGTGATGGGGCCGATGGGCGCCGAGTGCTCGAAGGCCTTGCCCGTATCCCAGGGGCGGCCCAGCTTTTTCGCTTCGCCCTGCAGGTCGCGGCGCGTCATGTCCAGGCCCACGGCGTAGCCCCACACGTGGCCCAATGCCTCGTCGACGCCGATGTCGCTGCCGCCCTTGCCGATGGCCACCACCAGCTCCATCTCGTGCTGGAAATCCTGCGTCTGGGCCGGATACGGCAGTTCGCCCGTCGTGCCGGCTGGCACGGGCAGCACGGCGTCGGCGGGCTTCATGAAGAAAAACGGCGCCTCGCGGCCCGTGTGGCCCATTTCCTTGGCGTGGTCGACATAGTTGCGGCCTACGCAATAGATGCGGTGGACAGGGAAAGTATCGACGCTGCCGGTGACGGAAACGCTGGGCTGGATGGCTGCGGGAATGACATACGACATGAAAACTCCTGATCGGCACGATAAAAAGGCGGCGATGAAAAAGGGACACCGCAGTGTCCCCCTATTTTACCAACGTTACTTCAGCAAGCCCGAGCGGCTCGGGTCCGGCATGCGGATGGCAACGATGAAGGAAATCAGGCACATGATGGTGACATACCAATAGAAATAGTCTTCCACGTGCCAGGCCTTGAACTGCAGCGCCACGTATTCGGCTGAACCGCCGAAGACGGCGTTGGCCACCGCATACGACAGGCCCACGCCCAGCGCGCGCACTTCGACAGGGAACATTTCCGCCTTGATCAGGCCGCTGATCGAGGTGTAGAAGCTGATCACGGCCAGGGCGATGATGATCAGGCCGAACGCCGCGTACGGACTGGAAATATCCTTCAAGGCATGCATGATGGGCAACACGCACAGGGTGGCCAGGCCGCCGAAGAACAGCATCGAGGTGCGGCGGCCGATGCGGTCGGACAGGGCGCCGAACACGGGCTGCAGCACCATGTAGACCAGCAGGGCGCAGGTCATGACGGCGCTGGCCGTCTTGGTGTCCATGCCGGCCGTGTTGACCAGATATTTCTGCATGTAGGTGGTAAAGGTGTAGAACACGAGCGAGCCGCCGGCCGTAAAGCCCAGCACGGTGATGAAGGCGCGCTTGTGCTTGAGCAAGCCACGCAGGCTGCCCGCATCCTTGTCCTTGCGCTCGCTGGCCGTGGTCGTTTCCGTCAGCGATTTACGCAGGTTCAGCGACACCAGGGCCGCCAGCGCGCCGCAGACGAAGGGAATGCGCCAGCCCCAGGCACGCAATTCTTCCACCGTCAGCAGCTGCTGCAGGACCACCAGCACCAGCAGCGCCAGCAGCTGGCCGCCGATCAGGGTCACGTACTGGAAGGAGGCAAAGAAACCGCGCTTGCCCGATTCCGACACTTCGCTCATGTAGGTGGCGCTGGTACCGTATTCGCCGCCCACGGACAGGCCCTGGAACAGGCGCGCCACCAGCAGCAGGAACGGGGCGAAGGCGCCGATGGTGTCATACGTCGGCATGACGGCGATCATCAGCGAGCCGCCGCACATCATCAGCACGGAAATCATCATCGACTGGCGGCGGCCATATTTGTCGGCGATACGGCCGAACAGCCAGCCCCCCACGGGACGCATGAGGAAGCCGGCGGCAAAGATGCCCGCCGTCTGCAGCAGCTGGGTAGTCGGATTACCGGAAGGGAAGAAGGCGTGCGAGAAATACAGCGCGCAGAAGGAGTAAATGTAGAAGTCGAACCATTCGACCAGGTTACCGGAGGAAGCGCCAATGATGGCCTTGATGCGCTGCTGGGAAGTCAGCTGCGCAACGTCATGCGGAGTATCGTGGGATGTCATATCAGTCTTCTTGTTCGGGTGAAAAAGCCAACGCCAGCCAGGTTGCCCGGGCCAGGTTTGCATCATACGCCCTTGATCAAGGTCAAAAAGCCGGCCGGCATACGGGTTAATACGTATGGCCGGCAACTTTTTTCACCTGCAGGCAGCTGGCCTCAGACGCGCTCGAGCACCAGTGCAATGCCCTGCCCCACGCCGATGCACATGGTACACAAGGCATAGCGCCCGCCCGTGCGGTGCAGCTGGTTGACGGCCGTCATGGCCAGGCGCGCGCCGGAAGCGCCCAGCGGATGGCCCAGGGCGATGGCGCCGCCGTTCGGGTTGACACGCGCATCGTCGTCGCGCAGGCCCAGCTGGCGCAGCACGGCCAGTCCCTGCGCGGCAAATGCTTCGTTCAGCTCGATGACGTCGAAGTCGGCCATCGTCAAGCCCGTCATGGCCAGCACTTTCAGGGTGGCCGGTGCGGGGCCGATGCCCATGATACGCGGCGCCACGCCCGCCGTCGCCATGGCCACGACGCGGGCGCGCGGCGTCAGGCCAAAACGGGCCGCGTTGGCCTCGTCGGCCAGCAGCAGGGCTGCCGCGCCATCGTTGACGCCCGACGCATTGCCGGCCGTGATCGTGCCGTCCGCGCGCACGACGGGTTTTAATTTTGCCAAAGTCTCCACGGTGGTGGCGCGCGGATGCTCGTCACGGACAACGACGAGGGGCTCGCCCTTCTTTTGCGCGATGGTGACGGGACAGATTTCGCTGTCGAACACGCCCGCCTGCTGCGCCGCCAGGGCCTTGACCTGGCTGGCCAGGGCGAAGGCGTCCTGGTCAGCGCGGCTGATGCCGAAGTCGGACGCCACGTTTTCCGCCGTTTCCGGCATCGAATCGACGCCGTACTGCGCCTTCATCAGCGGATTGATGAAGCGCCAGCCGATGGTCGTGTCTTCCATTTTCATGCCGCGCGAAAAGGCGCTGTCCGCCTTGCCCATGACGAACGGGGCGCGGCTCATGCTTTCCACGCCGCCGGCGACCATCAAGCCCGCTTCGCCGCTCTTGATGAAGCGCGCGGCGCTGCCGATGGCGTCCAGGCCCGAGCCGCACAGGCGGTTCAGGGTGGCGCCCGGCACGCTGTCGGGCAATCCCGCCAGCAGGGCGGCCATGCGCGCCACGTTGCGGTTGTCCTCGCCCGCCTGGTTGGCGCAGCCGTACAGCACGTCGGTAACATAGTTCCAGTCCACGTCCGGGTTGCGCGCCATCAAGGCACGGATGGGCACGGCCCCCAGGTCGTCGGCGCGCACGCCGGACAGGCCGCCGCCGTAGCGGCCGAAGGGCGTACGCTGGGCGTCGCAGATATAAGCGTGGGTCATGTTCTTTCCTCCAAGAAAGTGTATTGTTGGTGAGCTAGCGCGCGTCCGTCAGCGGCACGGCCGTCAAGGCTTGCAGCTGCTCGAAACTCAGGCCATCGACCAGCTCGACAACCGTGGCGCCGGCGGGCGACAGGTCGATGACGGCCAGGTCGCTGTAGATGCGGCTGACGCACCCGATGCCCGTGAGCGGATACGAACAAGCCTGCACCAGCTTGCTTTCACCCGTCTTGGTCAGCAATTCCATCATGACCCAGGTTTTTTTCGCGCCGATGGCCAGGTCCATGGCGCCGCCCACGGCGGGGATGGCGTCCGGTGCGCCCGTATGCCAGTTGGCCAGGTCGCCGGTGGCGGACACCTGGAAGGCGCCCAGCACGCAGATGTCCAGGTGGCCGCCGCGCATCATGGCGAAGCTGTCCGCATGGTGGAAATAGCTGCCGCCCGCCAGCAGGGTGACGGGCTGCTTGCCCGCGTTGATCAGGTCGTAGTCTTCCTCGCCGGGCGCGGGCGCGGGGCCCATGCCGATCACGCCGTTTTCGCTGTGCAGGATGATCTCCGCGCCGGCCGGCAAGTGGTTCGCCACCAGGGTCGGCAAGCCGATGCCCAGGTTGACGACACTGCCTTCGTGGATGTCGGCCGCCACGCGGGCCGCCATCTGGTCTCGATTCCATTTATTCATTTGCTACTCCTCAAGCGGCTTTGAAGCCGGCGGGGCCGGTGGCCGTGCGCGGCACTTGTACGATGCGCTGCACGAACAGGCCCGGCGTGATGACGTGTTCCGGATCGATGCTGCCCAACTCGGCAACTTCATGCACGGAAGCAATGCTGACCTTGGCGGCCATGGCCATGATGGGGCCGAAGTTGCGCGCCGTCTTGCGGTAAGTCAGGTTGCCCCAGCGGTCGCCCTGCTCCGCCTTGATCAGGGCGAAATCGGCGTGGATGGGCGACTCGAACACATACATGCGGCCGTCGATCTCGCGCGTTTCCTTGCCCTTGGCCAAGTCCGTGCCATAGCCCGTGGGCGTGAAAAAGCCGCCGATGCCGGCGCCGGCGGCGCGGATGCGCTCGGCCAGGTTGCCTTGCGGCACCAGCTCCAGCTCCAGCTTGCCCGCGCGGTACAGGGCGTCGAAGACGTGGGAGTCGGCCTGGCGGGGGAAGGAGCAGATGATCTTGCGCACCTGCCCGTTTTTCAGCAGGGCGGCCAGGCCTGTGTCGCCATTGCCCGCATTGTTGTTGACGATGACGAGGTCGCGCGCGCCCTGGGCGATCAGGCCGTCGATCAGCTCGGCCGGCTGGCCCGCGCCGCCGAAGCCGCCAATCATGACGGTGGCGCCATCGTGGATATCGGCCAGCGCCTCTAGGACGCTGGTACGCAGTTTGTCGATCATTGCTGTCTCCTTCCAATCACACCATTGGCTATTTGTTCGCATATCGAACAAATATTCGTATTTAGAACTTATTCGTGAGAATATGCCTGTTCGGGGCGCTTGTCAATTTGCCGTTTTCGCCACCGCCATGGCTATAATTGCCACCTTGCCCCATTGGAATTGCCATGACCGCACGCAGCAGCACCTCCGTTCCCGCCGAAGAAACCGTCGATACCGACGGCGCGCCCCGTCCCGGCGACAGCTATGTGCAATCGTTCGCGCGGGGCCTGGCCGTGCTGCGCAGCTTTGGCGCGGACGCGCCGCAGCAGACCCTGAGCGAAGTGGCGGAACGGGCGCAGCTGACGCGCGCGGGCGCGCGGCGCATCCTGCACACCTTGCTGCATCTCGGTTATGTGGAAGCGGATGGGCGGCTGTTCCGGCTGACGCCCAAGGTGCTCGACCTCGGTTACGCCTACCTGTCATCCTTGCCCGTGTGGACGCAGGCGCAGCCGTTGCTGGAAGAATTGATGCAGACCTTGCGCCAGTCGTGCTCGGCCACCGTGCTCGACGGCGACGACATCGTGTATGTCGTGCGCCTGTCCGCGCACCGCACCATGTCGATCAACCTGGGCATCGGCAGCCGCCTGCCCGCCTACTGCACCTCGATGGGCAGGGTGTTGCTGTCGGGCCTGGCGCCCGACGTGCTGCGCGAGCGGCTGTCGAAGATGGCGCTGCTGAAGATCACGCCGGCGACCAAAGTCGATATCGACGTCTTGATGGAAGAGATTGCGCAAGTGCGGCGCCAGGGCTGGTGCCTGGTGCAGGAAGAGCTGGAACAGGGCTTGATCGCCCTGGCCGCGCCCGTGTTCGACCGGGCGGGCAAGGTGGTGGCGGCAATCAACGTCAGCGGCCAGACGGCGGGGCCGTCCGTGGCGCACCTGCTGGAACACAGCCTGCCGAAACTGCTCGAGACGGCCAGCCGGGTCAGCGCCCTGGTGCGGGTGCAGCAGTAATTACTTGTTAAACTTCGCGCACAGGTCCGGGCGCGGCTGCGCCGGCATCGTTTGCGTCAGGTCGAACGTGCCCTGGTAGCCGGCAACGCCCTGTTCCAGGTAGCCGATGCTGCGCAGGTTCACTTGCGGGTCGGCCAGCTTCAGCCAGCGGGGCACGCCGATATCCTTGCGCACATGCGCATTGCCGGCGATCAGCACCACGTCGCGCGGCGCCTGGTCGCGGATCAGCTTGGCCATCCAGATATCGCGCGCCACCTGGGCGTTGACGACACCTGGCATCATCATGTCGGGCAGCATATTGCAGCGGGCCGCCTGGACTTCCTTCTTTTGCCCTTCCAGGATATCGGCCGGCACGGGCACGGCCAGGTACGTGGCGACCATGGCGGGCGGCATGGACCAGCGGATGCCGTCGCGCACGATGCGCGACGCGTCGGCCGGCGACAGGCCGGCGGCCACCAGGGGCAGCTGGTAGCTGATGGCCAGGTCCAGCACGGGCCGGTACATGCTCCAGTCCCAGCGCGGCTGTTCCATCACGCGGATGATGCAATCGGGGTCGGCGCAATCGCGCGCGGCGCGCGTCAGCAAGGCCTGGTGCTCGCGGTCGAACTGTTCCATGACGATCACGGGACGCCAGCCAGCCGCCAGCCGGCGCTGCAATTCCGCGACGCGCAGGCGCTGGCCTTGCGCATTGTCATGCACTTCTCCGAGCAGCAGCACTTGCGGATTGGGCAAGGTGTCGGCCACGGGCGCGGGTGGGGGCGGCGCTTCCTTCTTCAGCAGGCTGCCGCAGGCGGCCAGCGCCAGCATGCTGCACAGCAGGGTGGCGCGCGCGCCGGCACGGAAAATCTCGGTCTTCATGTCAACGGGTATCCAAAGTGGCGATGCGCCAGATTGTACCGTCTCAGGCCGGCACGGGCTGCTTGCGGCGCTCCAGCACTTCAAACACGGCCATGCCGGCCAGCATGGCTCCGACGAATATCCACGCCTTCGGCTGACCCGCCAGCAACGACACGAGGGCGGGGCCGGGACAGAAACCGGCGATGCCCCAGCCCGCGCCAAAGCCCAGGCTGCCCAGCAGCAAGCGCCGGTCGATGCGCCGCGCCGCCGGCAACTGCATCGGCTCGCCCAGCAGCGCGGTCGTGCGCCGGCGCGCCAGCCAGAAGGCGGGCATGGCCACGCCGATGGCGCCGCCCATCACCAGCGCCAGCGACGGGTCCCAGGCGCCAGCCAGGTCAAGGAAGCCGAGCACCTTGGCCGGATTGCTCATGCCGGAAACGATCAGGCCCACACCAAAGACGAAGCCGCTCAACAGGGAAAGGATCAGTTTGCTCATAGGTGGCGCAGCAGGTAGACGGTAAGGAAGCCGGCCGCCATGAAGGCGCACGTGGCCGCCAGCGAACGGGGAGACAGGCGCGACAGGCCACACACGCCGTGGCCGCTCGTGCAGCCGGCGCCATAGCGCACGCCCACGCCCACCAGCAAGCCCGCGACGATCAGGGCCGGTGTGTCCGCGTCAATCCGCACCGCCGGCAAGGCTTGCCACAGCTGGTACAGCAGGGGCGTGGCGACGAGGCCGGCAAGAAAGGCGATGCGCCAGCCCAGGTCGCCACGGCGCGGACGCAGCAGGCCGCCGAGAATGCCGCTGATGCCGGCGATGCGGCCATTGAACAGGATCAACAGCGCCGCGGCCAGGCCGATCAGCATGCCGCCCGCCAGCGATGTCCACGGCGTGAAATGTTGCCAGTCGATGTGCATGGTTGTCTCAGTCCGCTTCGTCGTTGAACGGGGGCCGCGGCGCGCAAAATTGCGCGTACAGCACTTGCAGCACGGCCAGCACGGGCGCGCTGGCGACGCGGTAATAAATCTGCTTGCCGTCGCGCCGCGTGGCCACCAGCATTTCTTCGCGCAGCACGCCCAGTTGCTGCGACAGGGTCGGCTGGCCGATGCCCACTTTTTGCTCCAGGTCGCTGACGCAATGCTCGCCCTGCGATAGCTGGCACAGCAGCATCAAACGGTCGGCATTGCCCATGGCCTTGAGCAGCGAACTGGCTTTATAGGCCGCGCCGCGCATGGCGTCGAGGTTGTAATCGGTCTGTTGCGTTTCCATCATGCCCTCCCACAGGCGGTAGCGTTAAACATCGCATCGGCGACAAACAATATACTAATCAATATATTGTTTTCCTGCTGGCGATTCGAACAAAAAAACAACAGTGTTTTTTGTCCGATAGCGTGCTCATGCAAAGTGCGCGGCAGCGATTATGCTTACACTATCAAAATGACAAATATTCGTAATAAAGTGAAAATATACGTATCAAAATTGTCACGAACTGTGCTGTAATAAGGCGTTGTCCGAAAAACCGTGATACGCCCCCGTACAGGCGCATTGTCCGTCCACGCGCAAGCCGGTTTCGGCTGCGCTGCACGGTGAACACAGGGAGATCAAGATGAGAATACTGCAGCCGCTCTGCGTCGCCGTGCTGGCGCTGTCGGCCAGTGCTTGGAGCGCAGCGGCAGTCAGCGATGCCACGGCCGGCAAGCTGCAAGATGCCGGCGAACGCATCACGATCGATGAAAGCATCAGCTTGAACAATAATCCCGGCTGGGAAACGCCGGACTTGCCGTATGCGCGCCTGCTGGCCAGCAGCGCCACCCCGTCTGCGGCGCCGCACTGGAGCAGCGGGGCGCGCCATGGCGCGCTGGCTCCGGCCAAGCCGCTCGCGGCAGCGCCCGCGCAACAAGCCAGCGCGCCGGCGCCCGTGCCCGAAGCGAGCATGGTATCGATGCTGTTAGTGGGCATGGGTTTGCTGGCCTTGAGCGTGCATGGTGAAAAACAGGAAAAATTCGATAACTGAACCGATTCCAGCGTCGGCAAGCCGCTGCTGAAAAAACATTCCGCCTCGCGCGGAATGTTTTTTCTCAGGCCCCGCGCCTACTTGTCCAGCAGGCGGCAGACCCGTTCAATATTGCCCACTGGCATACCCGATTTCAGCGCCCGCGCGATGCAGCCCGCCTTGTCGGGCCCGGAGGCCGAGATGAGGAAGAACGCGGTCAGCACCGCGCTGATGGCGACGAGCAGGATCAGGACGCCTTTGACGATATCCCAGTTCATTGCACCTCTGCAATATCGTACGTGAAATCATAGTAATGCTTGCCCGCGTCGATGCGGATGGCCAGGCTGCCAGACAGCCCCTGCAACTGGCCCGTGCCCGTGTCGGGCACCACCGTGACCGACAGCGTGGGCGCGCCGCGCGCCATGCTGCCGCTGTGCTGCAGGTAAAAGCTGCCCTGCAGTCCGTCCAGGCTGCCTTCGACCCGTTCCAGCGCCACATAACCGGCCGAGCCGGCCACGCCGGCGCGCACGCTGAGCATCTCGCCCTGCCCGCTGGCCTTGAGCGGGCCGTGATAGCGCTTGTCGAGCGACAAACGCCCCAGTCCCGACTGCGCCGCCGTGGCCGATAAGGCTTCCGCGGCCAGCGTGACGTCGAATTCTCCCGTAATGTGCGGCATCATGTCTCCTGGATGGATGCGGGGGCGGCAACGTCCGCCCCATCGAGCAATAGTTTTAATTTATGCATGGTGGCCCAGTTGCGCGACGTCACGCCATCGCCCAGCATGGCGCCCAGCGCCGCCAGCACCTTGCTCGCCAGCACCCCATCGGGACACCAGGCATACGCGGCCCACTGGCCCAGCGCCAGCGCTTCCGGCTGCCACGGCTGCTGCAGCAAGGGTGCCAGGCGCTGGACGTCGGCAGGGTTGTTCAGCACCAGCGCCAGCAGGCGGG
>Ga0067045_1031096_pt1 | contig 13185 bp, 10 predicted proteins | sample TerdegcTABiofilm_FD_59184 | JGI IMG/M metagenome (GOLD analysis project Ga0067045, IMG submission 59184) | Combined Assembly of (Gp0054472, Gp0054536) Wastewater bioreactor microbial communities from Singapore -Terephthalate degrading...
GCGCGGGCCTGGCGGCGCTGGGCACGCTGGTCCAGCACCTTGAGCAGGATGATGACCCAGGTGGTCAGCGACATGATCAGCAGCACGGCGGCCACGCAGCGCGTGACGGCATCTCCCTGGGTCCACACGTGGGCCAGGCCGGAGGAGGCGAAATTGGAGTCCATGGCAAACAATCTAGAGAGGAAAGAAAAAGCGGGAAGCCGGGCGGTCAGTCGTCAAGCTTGAAGGTCAGGGGCACCACCACCGAGAGCGGTTGTGGCACGCCGTCCACCGAACCTGGCCGGAACTTCCAGCGACGGACGGTTTCCAGGGCCGCCTGGTCAAGCCGGGGGTAACCGCTGGAGGTGCTGACTTGAACTTGGCTGGGGCTGCCGTCGACCTCCACGAAAACGCGGAGCCTGACCACACCTTCCTCCCGCATGCGCCGCGACAGGGCCGGGTAGGTCGGTAACGGGTTTCTGAGATAGTCCGGCGTCTCGGAAGGCAGCACGATCTTGGGGGGCGCGGGCGGAGCCGGGGGCGCTGGCGGAGCGGGCGGCGCAGCCACCACCGGGGCCGGCATCGGCGGTGGCGCCACCGGGGCGGTGTCGGGGGCCGGATCGGGGCTGGCCACCGGCTGCGGCTGCGGCTGAGGACGCGGTGGCGTGGGTTCGCGACGCTGCGGCTGGGGTTTCGGCGGCGGTTCGGCGGGGGGCGGGGGAGCCACTTCGGGCCGTGGCGCCTCGATGACCTGGCCCAGCACTTCAACCGGGATGACCAGTTCCACCGCGCGGCGCAGCAGCCCCGATTGCAGCGCCCACAGCCCGCCCACATGCAGCACGACGACTACGCCCACGATGAACAGGCGGCGGTGCTGCGGGGAGAGTGATGGCTGGGGCTGCTCAAGCACCAGAGGCAATGAGGGGGCGCTGGCGTGGGTCATGAAGGCGGAAGGCGGTCAGGGGCTGTCGTTGGTGAAGATCAGGTGCGCAGCACCCACCACAGCGCACCCACTATCAGCGCGAGGCTGCCACCGAGAAAGGTCAGGCTGGTCAACATGCGTGTCCTCCTTCGTCGAGAGTGGTACCGTGATGATGCGATTATAAATGCGAATTCATCGCATTCGCGGTCATGTTGAAAATTGATGCAAGTGCCGGCGCACCAGGAACGCTCCTCAGACCAGCAGTTCGGGGGTGGCCTGGCCGAGATCCCGGCAGCCGCACAGGGCCATGGCCATCTCCAGCTCGTCGCGCAACAGGCGGATGACGTGCGACACGCCCTGGGCGCCGCCGTGGGCGAGCCCGTGGATCACCGGTCGCCCGAGCAGAACGGCGGAGGCCCCGAGGGCCATGGCCTTGAGCACGTCGGTGCCGCGCCGGATGCCGCCATCCACGAGCACGGGCACCGCTCCCCGGACCGCGTCCACCACGGCGGGCAGGCGTTCGGCGGTCGGTGTCACCGTGTCCAGCGTGCGGCCGCCATGGTTGGAGACCACGATGCCGGCAACCCCGTGTTCGAGGGCTTCTCGGGCATCGGCGGGGTGCGTGATGCCTTTGAGCAGCACAGGCAGGCGCGTGTGGGCGCACAGCCAGTCCACGTCGGCCCAGGTCAGTGCGTGCGCGGATGCGTGGTCGAGCACGGAGCCGGGGTGGGTGGCGGCCGGCGCCATGCCCGCCAGATTGACGGCTGCCACCCCCGGAGGCAGGCGGAAACCGGCGCGGCGTTCGCGATCGCGTGCACCGCTGACAGGGGCGTCGACGGTCAGCACCAGCGCCTCGTAGCCTGCGGCCTCCACCCGGCGCACCAAGGCCTGGGTGAAGGCCCGGTCCGGCTGGATGTAGAGCTGGAACCAGAGCGGGCCCCGGTCCGCGTCGCCGAGCACCAACTGGGCGACCTGCTCCAGGGGCACATTGGCCTGGGTGCTGAGCACCATGCCGGCGCCCAGCGCGGCGGCGGCCAGTGCCGTGGCCAGTTCGCCATGGGGATGGGCCAGGCGCTGATGTGCCATCGGGGCGACCAGGATCGGGTGGGCCAGGGTGCGCCCCAGCAGCGACAGGCGGGTGTGCCCGCCGCTCAGGGGCTGCAGGACACGCGGTGCCAGCCGGAGACGCTGCCACGCGGCTGCGTTGTCGCGCAGCGTGATTTCGTCGGCCGCACCGCCGTTGAAGTAGGCCTGCGCCTGGGCGTCCAGCACCTGGCTGGCGCGGGCCTCGTGGTCGGCCAGCGACACCAGACCGTCGAACACATTGCCGGCCGTTGGCGGCGCCGCTGCGTGGGGGCGCTCGCTCATGTGTCTGCCCACATGCGCAGGAGGTTGTGGTAAGTGCCGGTCAGCGCGGTGGTTTCGGGGCTGTCCCCTTCGCGCTGGCGCAGCTTCAGCAGGTTCATGTCCAGGTCGTAGAGCAGGCGCCGCTGCTCGTCGCTGCGCACGCGGCTCTCGATCCAGAAAAACGAGGCGAGTCGCTCGCCCCGCGTGACCGGTGTGACCTGGTGGACGCTGGTGCCCGGGTAGAGCACCAGATCGCCGGCCGGCAGCTTGACGCCCCGGGTGCCGTAGGTGTCGCTGACGGTCAGTTCACCGCCGTCGTACTCGTCCGGGTCGGACAGGAAGAGGGTGCACGAAATGTCGGTCCGCACCCATTGCTGGTCGGCGCGCGAGTGCAGGATGGCGCCGTCCACATGCGGGCCGTAGGTATTGGCATTGCCCCCGTAGCGGTTGAACAGGGGGTTGAAGATCTTGCGCGGCAGCGTGGCCGAGAAAAACAGCGGATCGCGCTGAACCGCTGCCAGGACCAGCGCCCGCAGCGTCTGGGCGGCGGGGCTGTCCTGGGCCAACTGGTGGTTGTGCTTTTGGGCGAGAGCCTGTCCCCCCGCGCTGCTGCGCCCGTCGATCCAGGGTGCCTGCGGTGCTTGCAACAGCGCACGGGCCTGTTGCAGTTCCGCTGGGGTCAGGATGCCTTTGAGGTGCAGCAGCATGGGGAGGTCAGAACAGCGTCTTGAGCGTGACCTGGACCTTGCGGGCCTGGCCGGGCACGTAGAAACCGCGGTACAGGGAGTCCGCGTAGAGCTTGTCGGTCAGGTTCGTGATGTTCAGGCGGACCGAGGTGTTCTCACTGAAGCTGTATTCGGCCATGGCGTCCACGGTGGTGAAGGCCTTGGCGGTGACGTGGCGGGCCCCTTCGGGGTTTTGCTCGCCGCGGTAGTTCAGGCCCATGCCCAGGCGCAGTTGCGGCAGCACCAGGTAGGTGGTCCAGAGGCTCGCGCTGTGTTTCGGGGTCAGGCCCGGGCGATCGCCCTTGACCTGGGCGCCGGTGCCGGTGGCGCTGAGGGCCACGTTGCTCTGGTCGATGCGCGCACTCGGGATCCAGGTGTGGTTGTAGAACAGCTCCCAGCGGGGCGTGATGCGACCCGCGAAGTTGAACTCCATGCCGGTGGCGTGCCGCTTGCCGGAGAGCAGCATCTGGCTCGCGGCCGTGTCGGTGTCGGTGTTGCGTTCGTTGTACTTCTCGCTGCGGAACAGGGCGACGCCCAGCGTGCCGCGGTTGTCGAAGACCTCGAACTTGCCACCGATTTCGACGTTGCGGCTCTTTTCCGGCGGCGTGTTGGTCAGCTTCGAGTTGGCGCTGCCGGGATCGGCGCAGGCGTTGATGCTGTAGCCGTAGGTGTCGCCGGAGGTGTTGTACGACGTGCCGACGGACGCGTAGTAGGACGCCTGCTCGCTGGGCTGGAACAGCACGCCCAGGCGCGGGCTCCACAGGCCTTCGTCGATCTTGAGCTTGCGCACGGGGTCGCAGGCATTGGTGAGGTAGGTGGAGGTGAAGTTGTCGTAACGCAGCCCACCGACCAGCTTGACGGTGTCGGTCACGGCGAGCGTGTCCTGCGCGTAGAGGCCGACGTTGGTGGTCTTGAACTGGTTGAGCACCGGTGCGGGGCGCATCACGCCACTGACGGCGCCGTCGTCGGGAGTGCCGACCGTGGTGCTCAGGCCGGAGGCTTCGCCGGCATAGCTGTTGTTGCGCTTGGCGTCCTCGATGCTGAGATCGATACCGGCCACGAGGTCGTGCTTCTTGCCCAGCAGTTCGAACTTGTTGGTGAAGTCGCTTTGCACCTGGGTCAGATCGCTCGTGCCGATGCGGCCCTTGGGTGTGCGGCTGATGACCGTGCCCGGATTGAGGTTGTCGATCGTGGTGCCCTGCGCGAACCGGACCACGCTGGCCCAGAGGTCACGCTCGTAGCGGCCATGGCGCACGGTGGTCTTGAGTTCGCTGTCGCGGTCGAAGCGGTGCTTGTGGCTGAAGTTCAGGTAGGTGGTCTCGGTGCGCAGATAGTCGCTGGCCAGGCCGTAGTAGCGGTCGGCCGGCAGCGACGGCACGATGGCGCCGTCGGCCAGGAACCACGGGTGGTTGTACAGCGGCGTGCTGTCGGTCTCCAGGTGGTACAGGCCGACCGAGAACTCGTCCTTGAGCCCGATGCCCCAGCGGTAGGTGGGTGCGATGCCTTTCTTGTCGACCGACATGCCCTTGTTGTCGGCGTCGTGGACCAGGGCATTGATGCGCAGGGCGGCGTCATCCCCGGTCTTGATGTTGAAGTCGCCGGTCAGCCGCACCTCTTTGCCGGTGCCAATGGTGGTGTTCACCTCATGGCGGTCCATCAGGAACGGCTGTTTGCTGACCTGGTTGACCACCCCGCCGGTCGAACCCTTGCCGAAGAGCATGGAGGCCGAGCCCTTGAGCACTTCGACCCGGTCGAGGTTGTAGGTGTCGCGCTCGATCAGGGGGGCGTCGCGCATGCCGTCGACGTAGATGTCGCCGGCCTGTCCGAGCGAGAAACCCCGCAGGCGAACGTCTTCCTCGCCCGTTTCGCCGGCCTGGAAGGTGACGCCCGCGGTGGCCTTGAGCACGTCGCGGAAGTCGTCGAGGTTGCGGTCGTCCATCAGCATTTCCGTCATCACGGTGACGGTCTGCGGGATGTCGCGCAAGGCCTGCTGCCCCTTGCCGATGGTGGTCTGGGTGGCGCGCAGGGTGCTTTTGCCCTGGATTTCCTCGGGGTCAGCCTGGCCCCGTACCGTCACGGTCCGCAGAACGGTGTCGGTGCTGGGTGTGGTTTGCGCCAGGGCGTTCAGCGAGCCGGCCAGCAGCATGGCGCCCAGGGGCAGCACCACGGCACTGCTGGGCAAGGACGGCGTTTCCACGCGGGGGGTGAGGGCGGCGCCGGTGGCGCGGCGTTTTTGGGGGTGTCTGGACATGGTTGCAGTGTGGAAGGAGCGGGGACATGGCTGGCTGCAACGCAAGGCGTGGTGGCTGGCTGGGGCGCTCAAAATGTAAAGCTAATACAAACTATTCGCAATGAAATGTGATGCAATGAGCTTGCGCTGTTGCATGGCAGCAAAAATCTATGGGCCTCATAGTGACTATCAATTCTTGCAATTGATAGATATCGGCTATGATTGACCCCGTTGCAGCGTTTCAGCGCTTCCCAACACCCGTTTCATCCACCAAGCAAGGAAACACCATGTCCCTGATCAATACCCAAGTCCAGCCCTTCAAGACCCAGGCTTTCCACAACGGCAAGTTCATCGAAGTCTCTGACGAAAGCCTCAAGGGCAAGTGGTCCGTGCTGATCTTCATGCCGGCCGCCTTCACCTTCAACTGCCCGACCGAAGTGGAAGACGCTGCCGACAACTACGCCGAATTCCAGAAGGCCGGTGCCGAGGTCTACATCGTCACCACCGACACCCACTTCTCGCACAAGGTCTGGCACGAAACCTCCCCCGCCGTGGGCAAGGCCAAGTTCCCCCTGGTCGGCGACCCCACCCACGTGCTGACCAACGCTTTCGGCGTGCACATCCCTGAAGAAGGTCTGGCGTTGCGCGGCACCTTCATCATCAACCCCGAAGGCGTGATCAAGACGATGGAAGTGCATTCCAACGAAATCGCCCGCGACGTCGGTGAAACCCTGCGCAAGCTGAAGGCCGCCCAGTACACCGCCGCCAACCCCGGCCAGGTGTGCCCGGCCAAGTGGAAGGAAGGCGCCAAGACCATCGCTCCGTCGCTGGAACTGGTCGGCAAGATCTGATTCTGATCTCCCCCCTGCGCCGCTGACGCGGCTTCCCCCCTCCCTGGCGCGGCTTGCGCCGCTGGGAGGCGGGACGGCACCTGTGGCCCGGCCAAGCCGGTTCCACGGTGCCCCTCGGTGAAGGATTTCTTTCCGCTTGCCTGGCAGTTCCGCTGCCTCATGGGTTTGTTCGCAGGCCCATGCACCAGCGGCCTTCCGCAGCACCTTATTTCCTTTCAAGGAGTTCACCATGCTCGACGACACGATGAAGACCCAGCTCCAGACCTATCTGGGCATGCTGCGCCAGCCGATCCACCTGATCGCTTCGCTGGACGACAGCGAAACCGCGCGCGACACGCGCGGCCTGCTGCAGGACATCGCCAGCCTGTCGGACAAGGTCACCTTCGACGAATCGGGCACCGATGCCCGCAAGCCGTCCTTCGTGGTGGCCCGCCAGGGTGAGACCACCGGCGTGCGCTTTGCCGGCCTGCCGCTGGGCCACGAATTCACCTCGCTGGTGCTGGCCCTGCTGTGGACCGGCGGCCATCCGCCCAAGGTCGAACAGGAGGTGATCGACTCGATCAAGTCGCTCGATGGCGACTTCCGCTTCGAGGTCTACATGTCCTTGACCTGCCACAACTGCCCGGACGTGGTGCAGGCGTTGTCGCTGATGACCATCGTCAACCCGAAGATCCAGACCGTGGTGATCGAAGGCGGTGCCTTCCAGGCCGAGGTCGAATCGCGCCAGATCATGGCCGTACCCATGGTGTTCCTCAATGGCGAGGTGTTTGCTTCCGGCCGCATGACCGTGGAAGAAATCGTTGCCAAGCTGGACACCAAGTCGGGCGAGCGCGAAGCCGCCAAGCTCAACGCCAAGGACGCCTACGACGTGCTGGTGGTCGGCGGTGGCCCGGCCGGCGCGGCGGCCGCAGTGTACGCGGCCCGCAAGGGCATCCGCGTGGGCGTGGCTGCCGAGCGCATGGGCGGCCAGGTCAACGACACCATGTCGATCGAGAACTACATCTCGGTGCTGGAAACCGACGGCCCGAAGTTCGCCGCCGCGCTCGAAGCCCAGGTGCGCCACTACGAAGTCGACGTGATGAACCTGCAACGCGCCGAGAAGCTGATTCCGGCCGAAGAGCCCGGTGGCCTGGTGCAGGTGCAACTGGCCCATGGCGGCGTGCTCAAGGCGCGCAGCGTGATCCTGTCCACCGGTGCGCGCTGGCGCAATGTCAACGTGCCGGGCGAGCAGGAATACAAGAACAAGGGCGTGGCCTACTGCCCGCACTGCGACGGCCCGCTGTTCAAGGGCAAGCGCGTGTCGGTCATCGGTGGCGGCAATTCCGGCGTGGAAGCGGCCATTGATTTGGCCGGCGTGGTCGAGCACGTGACGCTGATTGAATTCGCCGACCAGCTCAAGGCCGATGCCGTGCTGGTGAGCAAGCTCAAGAGCCTGCCGAACGTGGAGATCCACGTGAATGCGCAGACCACCGAGATCACCGGTGATGGCAGCAAGGTCACTGGCCTGAAGTACAAGGACCGCGCCACGGGCGAGGAGCACACCGTGCCGCTGGCTGGCGTGTTTGTGCAGATCGGCCTCGTGCCCAACACCGAGTTCCTCAAGGGCACGGTGGAGCTCAGCCGCTTCGGTGAGATCGTGGTCGACGCCAAGGGCCACACCAATGTGGCCGGTGTGTTCGCTGCCGGCGACTGCACCACGGTGCCGTACAAGCAGATCGTGATCGCCGCGGGAGAAGGCGCCAAGGCGGCGCTCAGCGCCTTCGATCACCTGATCCGGCAGCCCGTGGCGATGGCCGAAGCGGTGGCCTGAACGCCGCAGAATCGATTCTCCCGACCGCCCGAAGGCCCTGGATTCCAGGGCCTTTTTTTGTGCCTGTGCCGACACGGTGCGGACCGCAGTGAAAGTTTCGCGTCAGGTGTGCGGGCGTTTGCTAGGGGCTTTCCCTTAAAGCGGCCTAAGGGGCGCGGTGGTGCAATTTTTCTGTAAGCCTGGCTTCTCAGAGTCGCGCCCGTAACGCTGTGAGGACCGCAGACAACGACCCAGAAGACGGTCCCCGGCGTGCAAACGGTGGCGGGTATTCCCGCTGTTCAATCAGCCACACTGAGAGGAGACACATCATGTCAGGCGACAACAACGCGAAGGCCTACTGGTCCGCGACGCTGGGCTTGCTGACCAAGGTTCTGGTCATCTGGTTCGTCGTGTCCTATGGCGCAGGCATTCTGTTTGCCGATGCGCTCAACGGCATCAAGCTGGGCGGCTATCCCGTCGGCTTCTGGTTTGCCCAACAGGGATCGATCTATGTGTTCATTGCGCTGATCTTCTGGTACGCCAAGAAGATGGGCGACATCGACCGCAAGTTCGGCATGCAAGAAGACTGATCAAGAGGGCTATCGCACCATGGAACTTCAAACCCTGACCTACCTTGTGGTGGGTATCACCTTTGCGATCTACATAGGTATCGCCTTCTGGGCGCGTGCCGGAAGTACTTCCGAGTTCTACGTCGCTGGCGGTGGCGTGCACCCCGTGACCAACGGCATGGCCACGGCGGCCGACTGGATGTCGGCCGCATCCTTCATCTCGATGGCTGGCCTGATCTCCAACATGGGCTACGGCGGTGCCGTGTTCCTGATGGGCTGGACCGGCGGCTATGTGCTGCTGGCCTGCCTGCTGGCGCCGTACCTGCGCAAGTTCGGCAAGTTCACCGTGCCCCAGTTCATCGGTGACCGCTACTACTCGCAAATGGCCCGCACCACCGCCGTGGTCTGCCTGCTGGTGGCTTCCACCACCTACATCATCGGTCAGATGACCGGCGTGGGCGTGACCTTCTCGCGCTTCCTGGGGGTGTCGAGCGAAACCGGCATCTACATCGGCCAGGCCATCGTGTTCTTCTACGCGGTGTTCGGCGGCATGAAGGGCATCACCTACACCCAGGTGGCCCAGTACATCGTGCTGATTCTGGCCTACATCATTCCGGCGATCTTCATTTCGCTGAACCTGACCGGCAACTTCCTGCCCCAGTTGGGCCTGGGTTCCGACCTGGCCGGCACCGACGTGGCGTTGCTGGCCAAGCTCGACCAGGTGGTCAAGGACCTCGGCTTCAGCCAGTACACCACCAGCTCGGCCGGTTCGATGCTGAACATGTTCTGCTTCACGCTGTCGCTGATGATCGGTACCGCCGGTCTGCCGCACGTGATCGTGCGCTTCTTCACCGTGCCCAAGGTGGCCGATGCACGCATGTCGGCCGGCTGGGCGCTGGTGTTCATTGCCCTGCTGTACACCACGGCCCCGTCCGTGGGCGCCATGGCCCGCCTGAACCTTTTCGGTACGGTCAATACCGCCGTGGGCCTGGGCAGTGGTCCTGACGGTCAGATGGTCGTGAAGTCCGACGTGGTCAAGGGCAATGCCGACCTGTTTGCGGCCGACGCCAGTCTGAAGTACGAGGAGCGGCCCGACTGGATGAAGCGCTGGGAACAGACCGGCCTGCTGAAGTTTGCAGACAAGAACGGTGATGGCCGCATCCAGTTCTACAACGACGCCACCAAGAACGAAGCCGTGAAGGCCAAGGCCGAAGCCGCGGGCTGGAAGGGCAACGAACTGACGGTGAATGCCGACATCATCGTGCTGGCCAACCCCGAAATTGCCCAACTGCCCAACTGGGTGATCGCACTGGTCGCTGCCGGTGGTCTGGCGGCGGCGCTGTCGACCGCGGCCGGTCTGCTGATGGCCATCTCCTCGGCGGTTTCGCACGACCTGATCAAGGGCGTTTTCAAACCCGATATTTCCGAAAAGGGTGAGCTCTTTGCCGGCAAGGTGGCCATGGCCGTGGCGATCGTGATCTCGGGTTGGCTGGGGTTGAATCCACCAAGCTTCGCGGCGGGTACCGTGGCGCTGGCCTTCGGTATCGCGGCTTCGACCATCTTCCCCGCGATCATGATGGGCATCTTCAGCAAGAGCATCAACGACAAGGGCGCCACCGCCGGCATGCTGGCGGGCCTGTTTGTGGTGCTGTTCTACGTGTTTGCCCACAAGGGGATCTTCTTCATCAAGGGCACCGAGTACCTGGGCCTGGTCGGCGGCAACAATGGCTTCTTCGGCATCTCGCCGGAAGGCTTTGGTACCGTGGGGGCGCTGGTGAACTTCCTCGTTGCCTACCTCGTGAGCAAGGCTTCCAAGCCGGTGCCGGCGCACATCCAGGATCTGGTGGAGTCGGTACGCGTGCCCAAGGGCGCTGGTGGCGCGGTCGCCCACTGAGCGGCGCCTGAACCCTGCCGGACGGCTTCGGCCGTCCGGATCTGACCGCCCCGTTGCCGACGCAACGGGGTTTTTTATGGTGACAATCCTGTATCGACAGTGGGCTGTTGCCAGCCACAGAAACGAGACCGCATGAGCATCTTCATTCTCAACTGGGTATTTCTGCTGGCCTTGGTGCCGGTGGCCTTTTTCTGGCTGCGCCGTGCCTGGCGCATCGTGGTGCGGCGCGATTTTTCCGAGGTGGCGCTGAAGAAGGGCGTACCGCCTGCAGATGCCGAGCGGTATGCGCCGTACGAAATGATCATCAACCTGATCGGCGGTGTCGTGCTGGTTGGCGTGCTGGTGGCCGTGCTCGGCTTCCAGGCTCTGGAGCGCGAGGACTGGATTGCGGTGGCCGGCTCCACGCTGTGGATGAAGCTGTTTCTGTCGTTCGCCCTGAGCCGCCAGGCGCATGGCGGCATTTCGGCGCTCGGGCGCAAGGGCGGGGAGCCCAAGCGCTGAGAGCGCGGCACGCGTTCTTGGTGCCTCAGTAAGCCAGCCGCTCAGGCCGGATTTCCTGCAGGATGGTGGTGGCGATTTCTTCGATCGACTTCGTCGTCGTCGACAGCCAGCGAATGCCTTCGCGGCGCATCATCGATTCGGCTTCGGCCACTTCCATGCGGCAGTTCTGCAGGCTGGCATAGCGGGAATTCGGGCGGCGCTCGTTGCGGATTTCCGAGAGCCGTTCGGGCGCAATGGTGAGTCCGAAGATCTTCTTGCGGTGCGGCACCAGGGCCGGCGGCAGGCGGCGGCGGTCGAAGTCTTCCGGAATCAGCGGGTAGTTGGACGCCTTGAGACCGTGCTGCATGGCCAGGTACAGCGAGGTCGGGGTTTTGCCGCTGCGGCTCACGCCCACCAGGATCACGTCGGAGCTTTCCAGGTCGGTGTTGAGTTGTCCATCGTCGTGGGCCAGCGAGAAGTTGATGGCCTCGATGCGGTCGTGGTATTCCTTGCTTTTGGACACATCGGAGAAGCGCCCGACGCGGTGGTTCGACTTGATGCCCAGTTCCTGCTCGATCGGCTGCACGAAGGTGGCGAACATGTCCAGCATCTTGCCCTGGCACTGCTCGCGGAACACGGCCAGCACGTCCTGGTTGACCACCGTGGTGAACACCAGCGGGCGTTTGCCCTCGATGGTGGCCGTGTGGTTGATCTGCCGCACCGCCTGGTGGGCCTTGTCGACACTGTCCAGAAAGGGCAGCCGGACGCGCCGGATCGCGGTTTCGAACTGCGCCAGGATGGCGTTGCCAAAGGTTTCGGCCGTGATGCCGGTGCCGTCGGAGACGAAGAAGGCAGTGCGGTTGGACATGGTGCGTGCAAGGGATTTCATGAAGGGCGCAGGCATTTTCATGCCCGGCCAGTATCCGCAGAAAGGCCGGATCGGGCGGGGCACCCTACAATTTGGGGATGGGCCGCAAAACCATTATCGCCAAGGCGCTGGCGCTTTTGCGGTCCCTCGAATACAGCCCCCGGCCCCGTTGCCAGACCCACAACAGAACCACAGGTCGGCCACGAGGTGCATGGAGCCCACCGGTTTTTCAACCTTAGGAGTCTTCCCATGTCCAACCTGTTCGAGGCGACCGCTCTGGTCGTGCCCTTCGAAAAACTGCGCATGACCGATGTCGAATCGGTCGGCGGCAAGAACGCCAGCCTGGGCGAAATGATCTCGCAGTTGCCCCAGGGGGTGAAGGTGCCCACGGGCTTTGCCACCACGGCACATGCCTTTCGCGAGTTCCTCAAGTTCAACGGTCTGACCGAACGCATCAGCCAGCGGCTGGCGGCACTTGACACGGAAGACGTGCGCGCCCTGGCCGAAGCCGGTGCCGAGATCCGTGGCTGGGTCGAAGCGCAGCCCTTTCCGGCCGATCTGGAAGAGGCCATCCGCGAAGCCTTTGCCACGCTTGCCGGCGACAACCTGCAGGCCTCGTTTGCGGTGCGTTCGTCGGCCACGGCCGAAGACCTGCCCGATGCATCGTTCGCTGGCCAGCAGGAAACCTTCCTGAACGTGGTCGGCATCGAGGACGTGCTGCACAAGATGAAGGAGGTGTTCGCCTCGCTCTACAACGACCGCGCCATCAGCTACCGCGTGCACAAGGGCTTTGCCCACGACGTGGTGGCGCTGTCGGCCGGTGTGCAGCGCATGGTGCGCTCCGACCTGGGCACCGCCGGCGTGATGTTCACCATCGACACCGAAAGCGGTTTTGAGGACGTGGTCTTCATCACCGCCAGCTACGGCCTGGGCGAAACGGTGGTGCAGGGGGCGGTGAATCCCGACGAGTACTACGTGCACAAGCCCATGCTCAAAGCGGGCAAAAAGGCCGTGATCCGCCGCAACCTGGGCAGCAAGCTGATCCAGATGGTGTTCTCCACACCCGAAGAAAAGGCCGCTTCCGGCAAGCTGGTCAAGACCATCGACGTGCCGGTCGAGCAGCGCAACCGCTACAGCCTGAGCGAGGCCGATGTCGAACAACTGGCGCAGTACGCGCTGGTGATCGAGCAGCACTATGGCCGTCCGATGGACATCGAGTGGGGCAAGGACGGCACCGACGGCCAGCTCTACATCCTGCAGGCCCGCCCCGAAACGGTGAAGAGCCAGTCGGCCGGCAAGACCGAGCTGCGCTACAAGCTCAAGGGCAAGGGGGCCGTGCTGGCGTCCGGTCGTGCCATCGGCCAGAAGGTGGGCACGGGCCCGGTGCGGCTGGTGCACAACATCAGCGAGATGGACAAGGTGCAGCCGGGCGACGTGCTGGTCACCGACATGACCGACCCGAACTGGGAGCCGGTGATGAAGCGCGCCAGCGCCATCGTCACCAACCGCGGCGGGCGCACCTGCCACGCCG
>Ga0067045_1031098_pt1 | contig 13181 bp, 10 predicted proteins | sample TerdegcTABiofilm_FD_59184 | JGI IMG/M metagenome (GOLD analysis project Ga0067045, IMG submission 59184) | Combined Assembly of (Gp0054472, Gp0054536) Wastewater bioreactor microbial communities from Singapore -Terephthalate degrading...
GTTCGGGTCGATCCCCGCGTGAGCGGGGCAGCCTCATGAAGCACAGCCACACCCTCATGCGAGGCGGGTCGATCCCCGCGTGAGCGGGGCAGCCCACGGGCGCGCCGGGCTGCTCGGAGTTGAAGTGGGTCGATCCCCGCGTGAGCGGGGCAGCCCCTGTGGGCCGACTGCATCGAGGGGCAGACATGGGTCGATCCCCGCGTGAGCGGGGCAGCCCCTCTGCGCCCAACACGGCGCGCAGGCAAACAGGGTCGATCCCCGCGTGAGCGGGGCAGCCGACCATGCGCAGGGTGAACTGCGGTTCTTTGGAGGTCGATCCCCGCGTGAGCGGGGCAGCCAGACGGCGCGCGCCATCACCCAGGAATACGCGAGGTCGATCCCCGCGTGAGCGGGGCAGCCGCCAAGGCTTGCATGGAAGGTGCGAAGGCTTGGGGTCGATCCCCGCGTGAGCGGGGCAGCCCCCTGGCGCATGAAGATGCGGGTGTTGGTCTGGGGTCGATCCCCGCGTGAGCGGGGCAGCCGCGTCGGCAGCCAATCCTCGAGGAATTCGATCAGGTCGATCCCCGCGTGAGCGGGGCAGCCGAAGGCTATTGTGACGCGGCATAAGCTGCGCCGGGTCGATCCCCGCGTGAGCGGGGCAGCCTCGCTTGCCGTCGTTGCCAGCTAACGCCGTTTGGGTCGATCCCCGCGTGAGCGGGGCAGCCTCTTGCAGGCCGGAGATTTCGCCGGTTTCTGCGGGTCGATCCCCGCGTGAGCGGGGCAGCCACGAAATCCGAGACCGCGCCGGTGTGTGCGAGGGGTCGATCCCCGCGTGAGCGGGGCAGCCTGACATCGATGTGACGATGGCGAATCAGGAGGCGGTCGATCCCCGCGTGAGCGGGGCAGCCCAACAGGTTGGTAGCCAAGAAGAGCCGGGGACAGGTCGATCCCCGCGTGAGCGGGGCAGCCCGGGGGGAGGGGGAAGCGGCTGGCGCCGGCGAAGGTCGATCCCCGCGTGAGCGGGGCAGCCCTCGGCGCCGACGCCATGCCCAGCGGCACGCCGGGTCGATCCCCGCGTGAGCGGGGCAGCCTGAGCAACCCGACAGAAATCAATCTGATCAAGGGGTCGATCCCCGCGTGAGCGGGGCAGCCAATCAGACATGGGTCTATGACCTAACTACTCAGGGTCGATCCCCGCGTGAGCGGGGCAGCCGGCTATTTACAAGATGAGGGTATGGGCATAAGAGGTCGATCCCCGCGTGAGCGGGGCAGCCTGGGGATTTCGGTCTGCGCCGACGGCACCAGCGGGTCGATCCCCGCGTGAGCGGGGCAGCCTGTTGCGCCCGAAGGCGAATGCGAAGATTGGCAGGTCGATCCCCGCGTGAGCGGGGCAGCCTCCGGCTGGGTCTATGCCGGCAACGCCAGCAAGGGTCGATCCCCGCGTGAGCGGGGCAGCCTTGTTGCGCTTGGCCACATTGGTGACACTGACAGGTCGATCCCCGCGTGAGCGGGGCAGCCGCATCCTGAATCACTGAAGCTGACAAACGGGTAGGTCGATCCCCGCGTGAGCGGGGCAGCCTCCGCATGCAGCCTGAGGACAATGCTGAGAACAGGTCGATCCCCGCGTGAGCGGGGCAGCCTACTCCTTGGGGGCCGGCGGGTTCTTGCCCTGCGGTCGATCCCCGCGTGAGCGGGGCAGCCCTCCGCCGAGTCCGTCAAGCGCCGTCTTGAAGGGGTCGATCCCCGCGTGAGCGGGGCAGCCAAAGTTCTTGGCGGGTTGTCAATTACCGTAGAAGGTCGATCCCCGCGTGAGCGGGGCAGCCTGTTGTCCCATTTTACCAACATGCAAAACGGAAGGTCGATCCCCGCGTGAGCGGGGCAGCCTCATCAAGGCCACCAAACCAGATCTCACTGCCAGGTCGATCCCCGCGTGAGCGGGGCAGCCTCCTTGCGCTTATCTTCGTATAACCTTCGTTCGGGTCGATCCCCGCGTGAGCGGGGCAGCCGCGGTAAGGGGGCGCGGGCATGGCCGAGTTCCGGGTCGATCCCCGCGTGAGCGGGGCAGCCCTGAGAGAGAGCAAAACAATGACCCAAGCTACGGGTCGATCCCCGCGTGAGCGGGGCAGCCACGGTGAACGGCTCGGACTTGCCCGCCGGTGTGGGTCGATCCCCGCGTGAGCGGGGCAGCCCGAAGGCGAAAAGCTGGCAGCGTATCAAGACAAGGTCGATCCCCGCGTGAGCGGGGCAGCCTCACGACGCCGCCCCATGTTGAAAGAAAGAACGGGTCGATCCCCGCGTGAGCGGGGCAGCCTCTGCACTTTTCCACCAGCGCCGCCCCGGCCAAGGTCGATCCCCGCGTGAGCGGGGCAGCCGTAGGCATGGACTGATGGGCGGTAGATGCCAAAGGTCGATCCCCGCGTGAGCGGGGCAGCCGATTATGAAGGCTTCCACGGCCACGAATACCCGGGTCGATCCCCGCGTGAGCGGGGCAGCCTCTGACCTGCATGTCGGCGCTGAGGCGTGGGAGGGTCGATCCCCGCGTGAGCGGGGCAGCCAGTTCGGGAGTCTGACCCGGCTGGCAATTAACAGGTCGATCCCCGCGTGAGCGGGGCAGCCCCGATTTCCATGAGGATGGCGCGCTTGCTGTCGGGTCGATCCCCGCGTGAGCGGGGCAGCCCCATTGCGGATCATGCCAGGCCACCACGAGCCGGGTCGATCCCCGCGTGAGCGGGGCAGCCGTGTGACGGTTGCGCATCAAGTACCGGATGAGCGGTCGATCCCCGCGTGAGCGGGGCAGCCAAGGTGGGATATGCGGCGCGTTTGGCGAAGAAGGGTCGATCCCCGCGTGAGCGGGGCAGCCTTCGAGTGGCCCGTCCTCCTCGCCTTTGGCTCGGGTCGATCCCCGCGTGAGCGGGGCAGCCCGGATTGGCCCATTGGTTGTGCAAGCCATCTCAGGTCGATCCCCGCGTGAGCGGGGCAGCCTCTTAATTTTAACGAATTGATTTCGAACGAATTTTTATAGAGCAAGCCTTCGGTTGCGGCCTCTTGGCAATGGAGGCCGTTTATCGCTTTTAGGCTAGGCAGACCGGGTGCTTCGTCTGGCCAGAAACAGGCCGTCTGCCTCGCAAAACCCGATCGGCGGAGTTCCCAAGGCGCTGATTCCTAGACCCCCAGGGAGGGACGCCTCCGCCCAGACCATGACGATCGCAGCGTCGGTTTCTGTGGCAAACCACTCTTGCAACACGGCCCACACCCTTTCGCGTACCGCTGGTGACAGGCGAGGGGCAGCGTAGATTCCGGCTGCCACTTCGAGCATGACCGAGGCGAGGAAGCCGCGCACGCGCGGCGAGACGTTACGCGTGGTCACGAGGGTCATCGACATCGAGGAGTTCCTTGATGCGGTCGATCATGCGCGGGATGAGTTTCTCGCGTCGAAACAATGCGGCAGCGCGTTTGCGCAATTCGCGTTCGAGCTGGTCTGGCGTGTGCTGCATGGCCTTGACGGTGCCAAACGCCAGAGGCAGCGTGAAATCGACCCGCCACAGATCGGCGATGTCGAGTGTGAACGCATTGCTGGAGTCCTCGTGAATGAATCCGAGCGGGGGCAAGGCACCGACTGCGCTCACCGCGATGTCCGCTGCGGCTTCCACCAGCGTTGCGGCATGGTTGATGGCTTGGTTGGGGAGATCGGCCGCGGTTGGGTTTTGCCGGTCATAGTGGCGCCCTTGCCAGTTGATGCCAAATCGCAGCGCGGCGAGCTTGTAGCTCTCCTTCATGCGTGCGCCTTCGATGCCGCGCAGGGTTTCGATGTCGCGGTGCGGCAGCACGCGGCCGAAGCGCCAGGCGTACAGGCGGCGGGCGGTGTCCAGGCGCTGCTTGGGGTCGGCCCAGCGCTCGGCGTGGCGGCGGGCGACGTCGGAGCGGCCCTGCCCCATCGGCGGCGCGGTATAGCTCTTGACCCCGCCTTCGCCGACAGCGGCGATCAGCGTGCCGTGGCGGGCGCACAGGCGCAGCACGTCCTGGGTCAGGCTGGTGCCGGGGCCGAGCAGGATCATCGACACCGCCTGGTAAGGGATGGCATAGTCGCCGGCATCGAGCGTTTCGCTCTTGGCGGCGACGAAGCGCAGCGTGCCGTCCTCCACCGACAGCTTGCCGTACTCCAGCCACAGCAGGCCGTGGCGGTCGGCATGCGGGATGCGCGAGGCGGCCAAGCCGAGCCGCCCATGCAGCAGGCCGGGCGTGGGGCTCATCGCGGCGGGCTGAGCAACACCATGCCAAAGCCAAAAGCGCGGTGGCGGCCGATGCCGCGCGCCAGCAGCGCGGCGAAGCGTTCACCGTCGCGGATGACGGCATTGCCCCCGAACAGCACCAGCGGGCGTTCGACTGCGCGCAGGCGGTTACCGGTGTGGCGGTCGCGCCGCAGCAAGCGGGCGCGGGATTGCATGCCGAGCAGTTCCAGCGAGTCGAACTGCAGGCAGTCGCCCCATTGCGCGATGAACCATTGGCGGTAGACCTCGGCACGCGGCGGCGCGCCATCGCCCAGGCGGTCGAGGGCGCGCAGGTAGACATCCTTTTCGTCGTCCTCCTTGCGCGAGGTCGGGCAGGTCAGGACCTCCACGTGCAGGCGCTGGCCCTCACCCCAAGTGGTCGGCATGGGCTTGCTGGCGACACCCGCCTCGTCTAATGCCTGCCATGCCAGCGGCTCAGCGAAGGTATGGGCGTGCTCCAGCAGCGCGCCGGACGCGGTGCGGGCGTAGCCGAGCATTTCGTTGCGCCGCTCGAAATAGCGAAACGGCTTGGGTGCCTGTTCGCCGAACAATGCGGACAGCCAAGCGTGCAAGGTATAGCCGAACGTCTCGTCCTCCTGGGTGATGCCATGTGCCTGCGCGAAGCGCAGCAGGCGCGGCGCATCGAGGGGGATGCGCAGCAGATGCAGGTCGCTCATCCCGCCACCTCCAGCAGGCCCACGGCGTAGCGGCGCGCGCCGCGGTGGATGTTGTTGTGCCAATCGCGCAGGTCGTAGCGTTCCTCACTGGCTGCACCCTCACCCTCGTCGAGCGGCCAGAGCGCCTCGATCCGGGCGGGTCGGTGGCGTGGGCCAATGTTGGCGAGCGGCTCGGCGGCGAGCGCCGCCCGCACCCCCGCGGCTTCGCGGCGCCCCAGCAGCAAGGGGCCAGCGGGCAGGCAGGGCTTGCGGCCGAGGAACAGCGGTCGGGCCGGGAGGCGCAGCGCGCGTTCTAGGTCGTCCAACGTGGGAGCGCCTTCGCCGTCCAGTGCTAGCGCGACGGTAGCCACGCCGTTGGCCCAATGGTCGCGCCAGCGCTGGTGGGTGCCGGTGGCAGCGCTGCCGCCCTTGCGGTCCTCACGACGGCCGCGCGTGGTCCAGCCGGTATCGACCAAGAACTCCTGCCCCAGGTCGACCGTCTGGTAGTCGGTGACCAACTGCGGCTGCGCGTCCCAGCGCGCAGCGAAGCGCAGCCGATCCTGCAGGGCCTGCAGCCGGTCGGTGTCGCGGTGGTCCCAGCCCAACGCATTGCCCAGCAGGCCGGTCAGCAGCGCCGCGCCGGGAAAGCGCCAAGTCGGATTATTCTGGTCGACGACGACGGCGCCGAAGCTCATCATGGGCGCATCGAGGCGCAGCAGCAGCACGTCCATGCTGGTCGCCTCAGGATTTCGCACCGAAAATCGCATCCATCACCATGGACACGGCCTCTGGCACAGGCCGCTTCGCTGGCAGATGAGCGGGTTGCTCCAACACGGTGCAGAGAGCACGCGCTTCGCCGTCGCCTGGCTCTCCGTACATGTCATCAAGCTGATTCACATAGGACGCTAGGCGGCCGAGCGCCGCGCCGCGCAGGTCGGATTTTCCATCCGGGCGCAGGGCATCGAGGAAGGCATTGGAGAGCGCCCGCGGCTGGCCGCGCCCGACTTCGAGGTAGAGTGCATCGGCCCAGGCATAGGGTGCGGTGCTGCCTTTCTTCGCGCCGGGGCTCTGGCGCAGGATGCTGTCGATCAGCGCTTCGAGCACACGCCGGGGGAGAGAGGTGTCCTGCTGTTGCCAGTGCTTGGGGTCGGCGCCGGTCAGGTTGGCGACCAGCAGCGGCACGTCCACGGCCACGTAGCCGTAGTAGAGGCCGGCGCCGAGCTCGGTCTGGTTGGCATGGGCAGCGCCGGTTTCGTCGTCGTGATTCAGGTCGTCCACCACCGTGAAATAGTCCATCTCGGTGTTGGCGGCATGCACGGTGAAGGCATGCGCCACATGCACCGGGGCATCCACGCGCGCCAGCAGGTCGGATGTGACCATGCGGCCGAACAGTGCGGCGGTGAGGCCAGCGGCCGACTTGCTCATGGCCTTGAGGTTTTCCTTTTCTTCCTTGGACTTCAGGCGCTCCTCCAGCGCTTTTTTCGGCTCACCGGCCTGGCTGGCCTCCTGCAGCAGCCGCACCAGGTAGTCGGCCTCGCGCAAGCCGAAGAGCACGGGTTGGTTGAGGTCGCCGCCGTCCTTGACGCCGCCGTCGATCACCGCCTTGGCCAGCGGCTCGATGAGTTGTTCGGCCACGTTCTGCGGCACGCCGGCCGCGATCGCGCGCGGCAGCACGGTGCGGGTGAAGAAGGAGCGGGTGCGTTGGCCATCCGGCAGGTCGTCGGAAAACCGAGGGGCAAGGTCCTCGCGCCAGTGGCGCTTCAGGCACTGCGATGACACGCGCAGCCGCACGGCGTTGCCGAAGGGGATGCGCTTGGCCAGTCCCGCGTCGTCGCGGTTCAACAGGCTGGCGGGGTAGGCGGTGAGGGTATGGATCTGGAGAAACATCGGCGGCTCCTCGGCGGTAGGTTCAGTCGTTGTTGGGCAGATGGCGGTAGAAAGCTTGGGCGATGCGGCGATGCAGGGCTTCGCGTTTGTCGGCGTCGGCAGTGAGCAGGAAGCGGGCGGCTTCGGTCAGATCGAACCGCTCGCCTTTGGCGGCCAGGAAGCGCACGGCCGCCATGAACAGGTCCGTGCGCACGTCGTCGGGGGCGGAGAGCAGTCGCTCCAGCCGCCCCTCGGCAAAACCGCTTTCGGCGAGTGCCTGCCCCCAGGGACGCCCGGGGGCGTGGGCATCCGCCCCCAGGGTGGCGAGGCTCCAGGCCAGCAGCATCCAGGCGTCGGTGGTGGCCTCGGCAGGGAGATCCCCGTCGACTTGGCGTAGCCACAGACGGTAGAAGGCTAGCGGCAGCGGCTGGCCGGGCGCCCAGCGTCGCAACGCGGCGCGGTCGCCATTGGGGTAGTGCTCGGCACCGATCGCGTGCGCCAGGCGGCCCACGGTACTGGCGAGCGTGGATTCCTGGGCGGGCGTGGATGGGGGTTCGCTCATGCCGTTTGCTCCTCGGGTTGGGTGGATTCGGTGGTAGCGCGGCCCGGCAACGGCAGGCCCGCCTTGTGCAGCATGCCGCGCCACGCGCTTTCGGCCTGCGTCAGGGATCGCCAGTGCCGGTTGGACGGCAGCGGCAGGCGAGTGCCGGCCTCATCCAGTAGGGCCTGGCCAGCATTGACGAGGCGCTGTTGCCAATCGCGGCGCACGGCCTTATGGGCCTCGTCGGCGCCGCGCCAGAGGGTGGGGAAATAGTGCTGCTCCCAGGTTTTTGCGAAGTCGGCGCGTGCCGCGTCGATCCATGTCTTGACGCGCTCGAAATCCGCCTTGTTCGGCCCGCCTTCGCTCAAGACCGTCAGCGCCGTGGCCAGGGCTTGTTGCACGTCTTTGGCGTCGCCGAGCAGCTGTTGCCCGAGTTTTCCCAGCGTCTCCCGCTTTTCTTTCTGCAGCAAGAGGCGACGTGCCTTCGCGGGGACCGGGATTTCAACGCGATGAAAGCCTTCGGTGTTCCCTTTCCTTTTCTCGCGTGCAACAGCGCTCCCGGCAAACCATGCGCGCGCTTCCGTTTGCCTGGGTTTTTGAAGCTGCCCAAGTTTGAAGCCATCCTCGAACAGAATGTTTGTCAGCAGTTTCGCATCAAATCCCACGGCTTTCGTGACGTCAAGCGCGGAGTGTTGTTCGTCACCGACTTTGATCACGATCCACGGATCGCCGATATCGCCACTGTCCAGGTGTTTTGGCCCGATCTGTCTGGCTTTGCTCGTTGCACCAAGCGCGAGCAGTTGCCCGTTGCCTAACTGCTTGATCCGCAGCGGCCGAACAGCTTCGATGAACCAGGGTTCAACCTGATTCAACAGAAATTGATGATCGCTCCTGTTCCAAATGGACAGCCATGTGAGTGCTACACCTTTCTTCGCATAACCAAAAAGTTCACAAGTTGACTGCCGCAGTGATTGCAATAGCTCTGTCTCGTCAACAAATCTCTCCGATGGATTACCCGTGTATGTCCAGCGAAGGACCGTACGGCAACCGAATCCTCCATTCATTCTCATGGAGCCGTAATTACCTGCGCCGTTGTAGCCGCTGAAGGTCTGATAAGTGATCAGCGCATAAACCCATGCCTCGACAGTCTGCGGGTCGAGTCGCGCCATCTTGACGTCATGGTTCTTGGATGTGACCAGCACGTCCAGCTCGTCCGGCGAACTTGCCTTGGGGGCGTACACGATCTGCCCGCGGCTGGTTTTGACGCCGTAGTCCGCCGCCTCGGCCTCCCAGCTCTTCCACGGGTGTTGCAGGAAGGCGGGCTTGGTCACGTCTTCCACCACCAGCTGCCATGCTTCGGGGATGCCATCGGCCAGATCGAGCAGGCCGTCGCGCCAGTAGGCCGCGTCGTTGGGCAATGCGTCGGTGGGAAAGCGCGCCTGGATGCTGGCGGCCAGCTGCACCAGGAACACGTGCCAGGGGTCGGCTTGATGCGCGCGCAGCCCCGTGTAGCCCTCGACGTGGCCCGCGCTCAAGGCGGCGAGCAGCTCGGGCAGATTCAGGCGTTGCGATCCCTGTGCGGTGTGTACTCCGATCAAGGCGTCATTGAGCAGATCGTGCATCGTTTTTCTCCAGGCCGAAGCGGGTATAGCGAAACGCCGTCTCACCGATTGAGAATGCGAAGCCCTCGGCGGTTTGATGGGCCTGCAGTGCGTCGGGCACGCGGTCTTCGCGCAGCCAATGCGCGGGGAGTGAGACGCGCGCGATCGTCGCGCCGAAGGGCGAGCGCATCGGCACGGCCAGCGGGATGTCGTAGGTCGGCTGCCCCAGCCGGGTGAGCACGCGCTCGCTCTTGTCGGCGTAGTGCAGTTCGCCAAAGGGTTTGTCATCGAGCACGGAACGCAAGGCCTGACGGATTTCGCCGAGTTCCTTGCCGTCGATGGCAGCGCCGTGCGCCGTCCAGGGATCGGGTAACTGGGTAAAGCTTTGCGGATGGGTGGTGGCTTCGATCCGCGCACGCGCCTGTGCCGGCAGCCGCAGTTCGGGGTCGGCAGCAAGCGATTGCCAGGTCAGCGCGAGCACGCGTCCGTCCGGGTAGACGCTGCCCAGCCCCGCAGGGCAGCGCAGCAGGCCGTCGCGCGTCAGGAAGGTGTCGAGGCTGCGGTCCGGCACGCGCACCAGCGCGCGAGGGCTCGCATAGTCCGGTGGACGAGCGCGGCGGTCGTGCCGGTGCAGACGGCCGATGCGTTGGATCAGCACGTCCATCGGTGCCAGGTCGGTGACGAGCCAGTCGGCATCGATGTCCAGGCTTTGCTCCAGCGTTTGCGTGCCGATCAGCAACCGCGCGCCACCGGGCGAGCCCTTGCCGAGCTGCGCCGTCACTGCCGCGTCGAGCCGCTCGCGGTCTTCGCGCGCGAAGCGGCCGTGGTGCGGGCAGCGCAGACCATCGAGGCTGTACAGCGCGGGCAGCAGTTCGGGGTGATGTTGTTCCAGATACGTCTCGACGCCGCGGAACAACGCATTCGCCCGCGCCACCGTGTTGCACACCACCAGCACGCGAGCGCCCGCTTGCAGCGCTTGGGCGAGTCGCGGCAGAAGCGCTGCATCGTCGGTCAGCGTCGATGACAGCGCGACGTCGATGCGCCGTTCACGCGGGGCGGGCATCGGCCAGGCCTGCCGCGGTGCGGACAGCAGGGGATAGGGCCGCTGCACGGCTTCATCCAGCGCTGACACGGGGCGATCGAAATAAGCCGCAGCGGCGGATTCGCCGAGGGTGGCCGACAGCAGCAGCGCCCAGCCGCCGCGGGCGAGATGTCCGCGCAGCAGTGCGCGCAGCACTTCGCGCATATACGGGTCTGATGCATGCACTTCGTCGACCACTAGCAGATGCCGATCCAGGCAGACCGAACGCAGCAGGCTGTGCTTGACTTGGAGCGCCGACAGCAGTGCCTGATCCAACGTGCCCACGGCAACCGGTGCGGCGAGAAAGCGCTTGGGGCGCTCGGCCGACCACAGCCGCTCGCGCTGGCGGTCACGCGCGCTGTCGTCCCACAGCGTGCCCTGCGGATCGGTCAACACCGCGCCGACGCTCTGCCCATCCACCTGCACATAACCCGGAGCGGCCAGCAGCACCGGGCCGGGACGGTGATCGGCGTCGAACGCCGACTCGATGGCTTTGAACACGCGCCCGTACAGCTCGCGAGCGGCGACGCGCGTGGGCAAGGCGAAATACAGCCCATCCACCTTGCCAGCGCCATAGAGACGGAAATACCACGCCAGCGCTGCCTCGGTCTTGCCCGAGCCGGTGTCGGACTCGGCCAGCAGCAGACGGGTGTCCTCCGTGGGGGCGATTTGCTCGGCCAATGCCGCTTGCAGCGCGGTCGGCTGGAACGCAAAGACTTCGGCAAATGGCTTGGGTTGGCGAAGCGATGTGGGTGCCAGTCCGATGCGTTGCAAGGCGCGTTGCGCCGCCTGCTGCGCCAGCGTGGCGCGGTCTTCGTGCGGGTTTTGCCGATAGGGAAAAAACTGCGTATCCGAGCCGATCCAGTCGGCCAGCATCACCAGCCCGGCAAAGCGCTGCTGCAGCGCTGGCGTGGCGTCGATCGGCGGGGTGCCGGAGACAAAGGCAGCGGGATAGGCGTTGCGTGCGGCCGCTGCGAGGTCATCGAGTGCCGCCAGCGGGTCGTAGCCCGAAGCCGCGGTCCACCAGCGTTTTGCCACGCGGTCGACACCGGCGTTGCGATAGTCGTTTTCCGATACCGGGCGGCCGTGATGCGAGACGCTGGCCAGCAGCATTTGCAGTGCTTGCCCCTCGTCGTCGAACCAGCCGGCGATGTCGTTGAGCAGCGTGGCCCACTCCGGTGGCCAGAGGTCTTGCAGGTCGTATAGCAGGGCGACGGCTTCCAAGACGTGTCCCGCCGTGTCGCGCGCCGCCGGGTCGATCTTGGCCTGGAAGCCGCGGTTGCACTTGCCGAAGTCGTGCAGGAACGCGATGACTGCCAGTCGGTCGCGTTGGCTGGCGGTCAAAGCACCAAGCCGGGCAAGCAGCGGCAGGTCGCACAACTGGCGGAAGGTGGCGGCGACATCCAGGCAGTGATCATCCAACGGATGCCAGCCAAGATCTGCGTGAAATTTCCCCCAGGCAACGGAAGTTGGATTTGGCATTCGAAGAGTTGATTTTTTTCGACGAATGTTTCGTTCCATCTTATCCGCCTTCCTGCGCGGTGTCACTCTCTGCAATGCTGCAACAAGCCCGTCACGCTGCGCGGCAAAAAGACGTCAGCGCTGGGTCACGCGCACACCATGCGCTGGCACGTGAGCTGTCAATCGGCGGCGGAATGATGTCCGCCGCCAAAGCTCAGCTGATACTGCACCAGGAGCTGACGGAAGTTCTTGCGCACTGCCAGCCACGCACCGTCGCCAGCCCGCCCAGGAGGGTCTGGCCTGCTACAGGCGACCATTCGGCCTTGGCAAAAGCCGTCCAGACCTGCGGCCAGGCAGCGCTGCCGCGCATGGGAATGCTGACGATCTCGGCGGTGGTGGTGACGAAGCCCGACACTGGGCCAGTTTGTGCGGCTACTGCGGCGTTGTCCGACTGCAGCGCTTCCGCCCCCAGTTGCAGCCGCCACGATCCGGCCTGCGGGGTGAGCACGGTCAGCTGCGCGCCGTCGCCGCGCAGACCCCCGGCCAGCAAGAGTTGGTACGGCAGCGCCTGATCGACGAAGGCCCAGGCATGCGGGTGTAGTGCGTTTTGCAGACCGATGGCGCTGAAAAACCGCCCAGCCTTCACTTGCAACCCGTTGGCAATCGGCCGGCTGCGCAGCCAGGCGTCTTCGAGCTCGACGGTGTGGCCGTCGCTCGACAACCGCAGCCCGGCTTCGCCGCAGCCAGCGGCATGCGCGTGCAGACCGGCTTCCAGCGTCTGCAGATTCAGGCCGCGGTGAAAGTCGCCGCCGTGGCTGTGTTCCCCGGCAGTGTCGCTGTGCACATTGAACAAGCCGTTGGCATTTTGAATGAAACCGGCTCCTCGGCCCTGCACCGAATCGTCGTAGGCGACCGCGCCGATGACGGCAAATGGGGTGATCTGCAGGGCATCTTGCCGGGGTTCTGCGCCCAATCCCTGTTGAGCAAGCGGATAGAGCGCGGCGGCCATGAGGGCCGGCAGGGAAAACAGGCGTCGGATCATCAAGGGCAAATATCCAATGTAATAACGTATCAGATGATACAAAAAGCAATCATACCCGCCTCATGCAAACCCTTTGTTGCTGGTGGCGTAACACCGCTCCTGGAAGGTCGAAGTCGCTCTGGCTGGCGACGTGACCGCGGTATGCACGACGTTTGCGCCGCCACAAGCCGCCCGTCTGCCCTGCTGACGACGCGGGTTTGCCCTGCCTCTGCGCAGCGGTGCCAGCCGGTCACGTCACAATGCAAGAATGTGGTGACATGGGGTCTGCCGGTTTTGCCGCGGGGCGTCGACCCGCGCAGGGAAATCGGGGAATCGTCGGGAGGGGATGGATGTTGCAGCGCGCCGCCAGCTTGCGTACCGTTTTGCTCGATGCGGCCGATCCCGCAGCGCTGCGGGGCGCGGTCCGTCGCGCCTTCGTCGACACCTTCACCCGCTACGAGTCGCTGTTTCAATTGCTGCGCGGCGAGGAAGCCTACCGGGTCAAGCCGATCCTGTTGCGCCATCCGCTGATTTTTTACTTCGGCCACACCGCAACGTTTTTCATCAACAAACTGGTGCTCGCCGGCTTGCTGACGCAGCGCATCGACCCGCGGCTGGAGTCGATGTTCGCCGTCGGCGTCGACGAAATGAGCTGGGACGACCTCGACGACACGCATTACGACTGGCCCAGCGTCGCCGCGGTCAAG
>Ga0067045_1031097_pt1 | contig 13179 bp, 15 predicted proteins | sample TerdegcTABiofilm_FD_59184 | JGI IMG/M metagenome (GOLD analysis project Ga0067045, IMG submission 59184) | Combined Assembly of (Gp0054472, Gp0054536) Wastewater bioreactor microbial communities from Singapore -Terephthalate degrading...
CTCGGCGCTTTGCGCCTCAAACAGTTCCCTCACTTATCCTCGGGCTCAATCGCTCTTTTTGAAAAAGGCCTCAAAATCGCCGCTTATTTATGCCCAAAGGTCACTTATCCACAATTCTTGAAAAGCATAATTTCCTAAGCAATAACAAAGGCCCTTCCCCTTGGAGAAAGGCCTTTAATATTCACCCCTATCTACTTCTTCTTTCTAACTACTGTAATTGCGCAGTCCGGACACGACAACTCACAGACACCACAGGTAATACATTTATCATTCGCTACAACAGCGGGTGTCCCATAAACTCCGAGAACATCGGACCAGGACAAGGCTTCGCTGGGACACTTGGCGATACAGAGACCACAACCCTTGCAAAGGCCGGGGAAGAGAGTAAAGGTGCCTTTTTCGAACTCCTGTGTAATACCTTTAAATTCCACCGACATATTATTAACTACCTCCTCATCCTGCCTTAGTTACTAGATCGATACCGCGATCAATCGCACTAAAGTTCTGTTCGCGCAGCTTCGGCTGTTTCTCAAACTTTGAGGCCAATTTATGTTCAATAGCCCGCTTGGCGTCATCTTTGGAGATTACAGCCGTCGCGCCGACAATGGCACCCATAATAATGATGTTAAAAACCCGCGGGTGCAGTTCATTCTTGGAAATCTCCACCGCCGGTATGGCCAGAATTCTCGCCGCGTTCTTGGGTAGGTCCTCCTCCGGCACGTCAATACTGGTATCATACACGAAAGTCGTCTGGGGCCCCACATACTGTTTTGTTCTTTCTACCGCCCGGTCACTTAAAGCAACGACTATATCGCCGGTGTTAAACTTGGGCGAGCCGATGGCTTCGTCACTGATTTGCACAAAGGCTACCGATACGCCGCCGCGCTGTTCGACACCGAAGTTGGGAATATATAGACACTCTTTCCCTTCTTCGTTCGCGGCTTCCGCGATAATTTCAGCCACCGACTGAACGCCCTGGCCACCTTCGCCCGCCATGACAATTTTTACAGCATTAGCCATTTTCCTGTCCCTCCATTGCCGGTATCTTGGTCCAAGTCTCTACCCCCAGCGGTTCCTTTGGAGTCGGCACTTTTATCTCACCCACATGAAAATACTTGGTCATTTCGTTTTCCACGAAGTCTATTGTTTCCACATTATTGGTTCGCCAGTTAGTTGGACACGCAGACAGACACTCCACAAAGGAGAAACCGTTGCCGTCCATCTGGTTTTGAATGGCCTTTTTAATATATTTTTTTAACGGGACCGGTTTGACTACGGTAGCGCGGGCAACATAAGCACCTTCCCTGGTGATGGCCGCTACCATTTCCGGACCCTGGCACGGATAGCCGGTTAAGTCCACATCACGGCCGTACGGGGTAGTCTCAGTTTTCATTCCGGGCAATGTGGTCGGGGCCATTTGGCCGCCGGTCATACCATACTGGGCGTTATTAACCAGAATTACAGTAATCTTTTCATTCCTGGCAGCGGCGTTTACCAGGTGCTGGGAACCTATGGCGTAACCGCCTCCGTCACCCATATAGCCGATACAGATAAGATCCGGGTTAGCCCGCTTAATACCGGTCATTACCGGATTAGTCCGGCCGTGGTGGGTCTGGACGGTGTCAACATTAAAGAAATCCCAGGCAAGCAACGAACACCCGATATCGCAGCCAAAAACCACCCGGTCCTGGATACCCAGTTCGTCGATGGCCTGTCCGAGGGCTTTTAATACCAGGCCGTGGCCACAGCCGGGACAAAACTTATGCGGCTTTGTATCAGCCCGCCACGATTTCGGCATAGAAGGTTGTATCAACATGTTTATCCTCCTTTACATACCTTGAATAATTGGCCTTTCACTTTAGTTTTCAAGCATTGTTTTAATCCCCATACCTGACTTGAACAGCGGAACCATCCCGGTAGTTAGACCGTAAGCCGCGTATTTAAACAACTGGTCAAGCTGTCCGTTAGCTGATTCAGCAACCAGCACTATCTTTGCCCTGCTGAAAACATCGCGTATTTTTTCACAGCCGGCGGCCTTAGGAAATTCATTCAACTTAAACCTCCTTGTGCATTAGTAATATAGCATACTAATAAAGCATACATATTATCTTACCACATGTCGAAGTTTTGGGCAAAAGGTAATTATTTTCCGGCATATGAACATTCTCGCCTGCAAGGCGGCTTTACCTCTTTATCATTGCAGATGTAATCTTCACACCGGATAGGCTCCCCCACTTTGTTTGGCAAGTTCGAGGTCTACTTTCGTCTTGCCAGCCATCCTCTCTTCAAGAAACTTGGGAGCAACCTGCGGGTAAATAGCGCAGGATATAATATCTTCTTCCTTCTCCATGAACGCCGCGCATAGTTTTTTGGCCGCGGGGAGTTCGGGCTCCAGCATGTCGGCCGGCCGGCAGGTAATCGGCTGCTCGTCACCGATGATCGCCTTGCGGACTTCTTCGTTGATCGGCGCCGGGGGCCGGCCGTAGTACCCGCGCATATACTGGATTGTTTCGCTCGTATTCACTTTGTAGCGGCCCAGCAGCACGTTCATTACAGCCTGGGTGCCGACAATCTGGCTGGTCGGTGTAACCAGCGGCGGGTAACCGAAATCTTCGCGGACGCGCGGCAGTTCCTCCAGCACTTCTGGCAGGCGGTGCAGGGCATTCTGCTGGCTGAGCTGGGAAATGAAGTTGGACATCATGCCGCCGGGAATCTGGTAAACCATCACGTTGGTATCCACGCTCTTAGAAGCTACGTCGAACTCGGCGTATTGCTTGCGAATTTCCTTCCAGTACTCGGCAATTTCGCTTAATATACTGAAGTCTAAACCGGGATCGTACTCTGTGCCTTTCAAGGACGCGCACATCGTCTCGATGGCAGGCTGGGAAGTCTGGAGCGCCATGGATGAAATAGCACAGTCTATAATATCCACCCCAGCTTCGATGGCTTTCAAATAGGCCATCGCGCCCATACCGCTGGTATAATGGCAGTGCAGTTGAATGGGAACTTTGATCCCGGCGTCTTTCATGGCTTTGACGATTTCGTAGGCCGGGTGGGGAGCCAGGATGCCGGCCATATCCTTGATGCAGATGGAATGGGCGCCCATATTTTCCAGGGTCTTGGCGACTTGAACATAATATTCGGTGTTATGCACCGGGCTGATGGTATAAACAACGGTGGCCTGGGCGTGCGCGCCTTCGGCGATCACCACCTCCACGGCTTTTTCCAGGTTCCTGACATCGTTTAAGGCGTCGAAAATACGGAAGATATCCAGGCCGTTGAATACCGCTTTTTTGATGAACTCAGTAAGCACATCGTCGGCGTAATTCCGGTAGCCGACGATGTTCTGGCCTCTCAGGAGCATCTGCAGCGGGGTTTTGACCCGCCGTCTGATTTCTTTGAGCCGCTCCCAGGGATCGTCGCCGCAAAAACGCATACAGGTGTCAAAAGTGGCTCCTCCCCACATCTCGAGGGAATGGAAGCCGACAGCGTCGTGTTTCTCCAAGATGGGCAACATATGTTCCGTTTTCATCCGGGTGGCCAGCAAGGACTGATGCCCGTCCCGTAAGGTTGTGTCTGTAATCCTAATCTTTGTCATTCCTTATCCCCCTCTGATTTTCGCGCCATTACCGCCTTGATCTTAAGCTATAATTACTAAGCAAAATCAACTGATCACTACCAGCGGATCTCCGCTGTTAACAGCCTGGCCCTTAGCCACTCTAATATCCTTGACAGTACCCGCGATGTCGGCTTTGATTAAATTCTCCATTTTCATCGCTTCCAGGACAATCAGGACATCGCCCGGTTCGACCTGATCACCTATCTTCACTTTAATATCGTTAATCATACCAGGCATTGGAGAAGTCACGGTACCGGCATCACCCAGCGACAAAGAAAAAACGTTCCGGGCGCCGGATACCGGCTGAGGCGCCGGTGCCGAAACAAGCGGCGCCGCGTCCGGATTTCGCGGCGGTAAAGGAGCCGCAGCCTGAGCCGGCGTATATGCAGGCCCGCCGATTTCCTCAACTTCCACCTCGTATATTTCACCATTTACTTTAACTCGAAATTTTTTCACTGATTTCCTCCTAAAACAGTTCCTCTTAATGTCGCGTCCATTTCCCGGCCCAACATAATTTCAATGATCCCGGCCTTTCTCCAGGGGTCGATCATCTGTCGCACGTTGGTAATCCGGTAGCCTTTATCCGCCGAATAACCGTAAACAGCCAGCGCCGCTGTAATAGCCGCCAGCACTTCCGGTTTAACACCGCTTTTGCGCATCTCCGGCATCAAGCCGTTCCCTCCCCTCAAGCGCAGTTAACAAGGGATATTGCCGTGCTTCTTTCTTGGCCTGGTCTCCCGCTTGGTTGAAAAGTTATTCAACGCGTCGATTATAGTGGCGCGGGTGTCGCGCGGGTCGATGACATCCATGACAAACCCCCTGGCGCAGGCAATATACGGGTTGGCGAATCGATCACGGTAGTCGGCAACCAGTTTCTCCCGCATTTCCACCGGATTTTCTGCTTCAGCAATTTCTTTATGATTAACTATGTTAACAGCGCCTTCCGGACCCATAACGGCGATTTCCGCGCTCGGCCAGGCGTATACCGCGTCTGCGCGCAAAGAACTGCTGCACATGGCAATATAAGCGCCGCCGTAGGCCTTCCGGACAATAACCGTGATTTTAGGCACGGTGGCCTCGGCATAGGCATAGATTATTTTCGCCCCGTGCCGGATAACCCCGCCGTATTCCTGATCAACCCCCGGCAAAAAACCGGGCACGTCCATGAACGTAACCAAAGGAATGTTGAATGCGTCACAAAAACGGACAAAACGGGCAATCTTGTCGGAAACGTTAATATCCAGGCTACCGGCCATCACTGCAGGCTGATTGGCCACAATACCTGCCGGCCTGCCGCCGAAGCGGGCAAAACCAACCACACCGTTCTGAGCGAAATACGGATGCACCTCCAAAAACTGGCTGCCGTCAACGACACCACAGATAATATCACGAATATCATAACTTTTATTCGGGTCGTCAGGAATTATTTCTAGTATCACCTCTTTATCCGTTGCCGGTTCCACAGGAGCAAACACAGGAGCTTCCTCCAAGTTGTTGGAGGGAAGATAACTAAGCAAGGCGCGGACGGTCAGCATGCAATCATCTTCGTTGCTGGTGATGAAATGAGCTACACCGCTGACTTTGTTGTGTGTGGCGGCGCCGCCGAGTGTTTCCATGCTTACTTTTTCACCAGTCACCGCTTTAATAACCTGCGGACCGGTGATAAACATCTGACTGATCCCGGAAACCATCAAGACAAAATCGGTTAGAGCGGGGGAATAAACCGCGCCCCCGGCACAAGGGCCTAATATTACCGATATTTGAGGAATTACACCGGATGCCATGGTATTGCGAAAAAAAATCTCGCCATAGCCGTTCAAAGCGTCAACGCCTTCCTGAATCCGGGCACCGCCCGAGTCGTTCAGACCAATTACCGGGGCGCCCACCTTCATGGCCAGATCAAGTACTTTACATATTTTGGCCGCGTGCATCCGCCCAAGCGATCCCCCGGCTACAGTAAAATCCTGCGCGTAAATATATACCCTCCGGCCGTCAATAGAGCCATAACCGGCTACCACACCTTCACCCGGGTTCTCAATGTTGGTTAAATCATCTCCAGTCGCCGCGAACATGTCAATTTCTCTGAAGCTGCCGGGGTCGAGCAAAGCCGCGATCCGTTCACGCGCCGTCTTTTTTCCGGCCTCATGCTGTTTATCGATACGTTTCCTTCCGCCCCCCGCTTTAACTGTCTGTCTGAGTTTATTAAGCCGCTCCAGTTTATCATACATAAAAAAAATACCTCCAGTTCATAGACACCAAACGCCGTCCGCCGGCTAATCCAATTTATACCTGCATATCATTAATTCGCTAAATAGTTTAACCCAAAACTGTTATTTATTACACCACTCATTTTTGATCGTTTGCATAGTTTGTATATAAGTACAATTCTTCAACATGAACTCTATTTCCTCCAGGATTTGATATTATACTGTATACTTCCCCGTACTTCCCCGGCAGGGCCCTCTCATCTCAAGAGTGTGAGTAAAGCTTGATACTTTCGTCGTACAGGTCTCCACCCAGTATATCATTTACGACAATCGCCGGAAAATCTTCGACAACCAACTCGTATACCGCTTCCGGCCCAAGGTCGGGATAGGCGACGACTCTGGCTTCTTTGATCGACCTGGCTATCAGCGCGGCGGCTCCTCCTACCGCCGCCAGGTATATCCCTTTGTGCTTTCGCATTGCCCTGATTACATCAGGCGATCTGCGGCCTTTACCTATCGTTGCCTTAAGGCCTAACGCGTATAATCTTGGAGCATATAAATCCATCCGGCCGCTCGTGGTCGGCCCGGCCGACCCGATAACCCTGCCGGGCCTGGCCGGTGACGGCCCTACATAATAAATAACCTGCCCTTTCAGATCAAAGGGCAACTCTTTTCCTTGATCGATATATTCAATTAATCTCTTGTGGGCCGCGTCACGTCCGGTATAAATAATCCCGTTCAACAAAACCCGCTGGCCGATCCGGAGACTATCCACCACTTCACCGGATAACGGAGTAGTAAGGCTGATCCGGTCCATTTAGATCACCATCACCTCTCCAACGCAATTTATTTCAGGTATTCAGAATTCAGGAGTCAGAATTCAGAATATCAAGACGATAAACCATTCTCTTATTCTGACTCCTGACTACTGACTACTGACAAGTGAGTTACAACACCGCTTCTTTGTGCCGTGCCGCGTGACAGTTAATGTTGACAGCCACCGGGAGGCTGGCAATATGAGTGGGATAAATCTCAATATGGACTGCCAACGCGGTTATTTTCCCGCCTAAACCCTGCGGCCCGATGCCGAGACGGTTTATTTCTTCTAAAAGTTCTTCTTCTAATTCTGCGATATCGGAATACCCGCTTTTTTTCCCCAAATCTCTGAGCAGCGCCTCTTTAGACAATTGAGCCGCCTTCTCAAAGGTGCCGCCCACACCCACACCAACGACGACCGGCGGGCAGGGGTTTGGACCGGCGGCTTTAACAACCTCTATAACAAACTTCTTCAAACCTTCCACGCCTTCAGACGGTTTCAGCATTTTAACGGCACTCATATTTTCGCTTCCGCCGCCTTTCGGAGCAACTATCAATCGCAGGTTTTCACCGGGAACGATCTTGGTATGAATCACAGCCGGCGTGTTATCGCCAGTATTCTTTCGCTCCAGCGGGTGGCTTACAATAGATTTTCTTAAATATCCCTCTGTATAGCCTTTTCTCACACCGTCATTGATCGCCTTGTAAAAATCTCCTCCCACAATGCGCACATCCTGTCCGAGTTCAACAAAAACAACGGCGAAACCCGTGTCCTGACATATCGGAATCCTATCTTCGCGGGCAATTTCAGCATTCATGAGCAGTTGTTGGATAATCTCTTTTCCGTCTACCGAGATTTCCTGTTCATACGCCTTCTGCAATCCTGCCAGCATATCCCGCCCCAGGTTATAGTTGGCTTCCTGGCAAAGCCCGGCAACCGTATCAACAATTTCAGCAACATGAATAATCCTAATTTTTACTACCCCCTATTTTACCCACGTTGGACATTTCAGGACGAAAAACTAATTCGCCGTGTCATGGATTAATCCTGCCTGAGAAAGCGCGGCAAAGTGAATGAGAAAATTCGTCTAAATATTTAATTTATTATTACCGAACCTATGTTTTTTATTTCATTTATATGGTATAATACTAATAGTATTCTACTAAAGGCTGGTGAAGACATGGGTATTAATCTTAACACAAAAGAAGAACTCATCCTGGCGGTAATTAAAAAAAGTATTCGCGAAAAAGGATACCCTCCCTCGGTCAGGGAAATCGGACAGGCTGTAGGTTTAAGTTCAAGCTCTACAGTACATGGTTACTTAAAGAGGTTGGAGGAAAAAGGTTGCCTCAGGCGTGACGCCACCAAACCCAGGGCGATGTTGGTAATCAATAATAACGAAGAAACCAATGTAGAATTAATCAATGTTCCTTTGCTGGGCCGGGTTGCCGCCGGTATACCGCTGCTGGCAACTGAGAACAGGGAGGATACCTTCCCGCTCCCGGTCCAATTTACCGGGACCGGTGAATTTTTCATGCTCACGGTTAAAGGTGACAGCATGGTCGAAGCCGGTATCTTGGATGGGGATATGGTTGTGGTGAGGCACCAGCATGAAGCTAATAACGGTGAAATTGTGGTAGCGCTTTTAGAGGAGGAAGCCACTGTAAAACGTTTTTTCAAAGAGAATGATCAGATCAGGCTCCAGCCAGAAAACAGCCGGCTAAAGCCGATTTACGCAAAAGATGTTCAGGTGCTCGGCAAAGTCGTAGGCCTGCTGCGAAAAATACACTGATTCATCGGTAAAAAACACCGTTTAAGCTACGGTGTTTCATTATCAAAAAACCTGGTAACTATACAGGTGGTCAGAATTCAGAGTATTCGAGACGATAAACTACTCCTCATTCTGACTCCTGACTCCTGTATAGTTACAAATATTATATGCTTCACGGTCATTGATAAAATCGATAAAAGCGTCAATTGCATACCCCGCCATGCTTTGGCTGTGCCGGACTTGATAGAAATTGCGACTCAAGTCTAAGCCGTCCACTCGCACCACCTTCACCCGTCCCAGTTCCAGCGACTCTCTGACAGCGTACCTCGATACGATACTGACTCCGAGACCGGCTTCAACTGCCGTAATTACAGCCCTGGAGCTACCTAATTCAATCCCTTGGGGTATCTGTTCCATAGATATATTATGCTCAGCCAGCTTTTGTTCAATAGTCCGGCGTGTTCCCGACCCCTGTTCACGGAAAATCATTGTTTCGTTCTTCAAGTCCGTAACTTTTATAGTACCCAGGTCCGCCCAGGGATGTAAAGGCGGAACAATTAACACGAGTTGGTCCTGCAACCATGGGCGGCACTCAATTTCTTGGCCTTCCACCAATACGCCGGTGATACCCAGATCTATCTCCCGCTCCCGGACCCAGCGTTCTACCTGCCCGCTTCCAGAAACCTTAAGGGTGATTTGAATGCCGGGGTATTTTTTCTTAAAATCCCCGATCAAGAGCGGAAGAATGTACTCCCCCGGAATCGTACCGGCGCCCACAATCAGGTGTCCTGTTTTCAGCCCTTTCAGGTCGTCCAACCCGGCTTTTATTTTTTGGTAATGCCGGAACATCTGCTTTGTCTCCCGGTATAAGAGTTGTCCGGCGTCTGTTAAAATCATTTTCTTATCACCGCGCTTGAACAACATTACCTCAAGGTCATCCTCAAGCGCTTTAATCTGAAAGCTGACCGCCGGCTGGCTCAAATACAGTTGGCGGGCAGCCCTGGTAAAGCTCTGCAGTTCGGCTACCCACAAAAATGACTCCAACTGCTTAAAATTCATCCTCTACCACCGCCAATTGACAACTTTAACTCAAAAACAACATGCCCGTTGTTGCATCCTTGTAAGGATTCGCCAATGATTTTAAAAAACCTTCTTATTATTTAAACTTTCTTAAAATTCCTAAAATATTATAATCCACAATAACAACATCATACCCGTAATTCAGCCCAATTTCAGTACTTCTCTGGCGGCACTAAGCACGGCCAGCCTGACATATTCTTTGGAAAGTCCCCCCTGGAGGTAAACTGCGTAAGGCGGCCGGACCGGTCCATCCGCGCTAAGTTCCAACGAGGCGCCTTGAATAAAAGTACCCGCCGCCATGATTACCGGGTCCCCGTAACCGGGCATCGCGTTGGGTTCCGGGCGGACATGGGAATCCACAGGAGAGGCCCCCTGGATGCCCCGGCAAAAAGCCGCCATCCGTTCCGGTGTTCCAAGACCGATAGCTTGTACGATGTCACTGCGCTCTTCGTTGTATCCCGGCATGACCGGAAATCCCAGCCTCTCAAAAAACCTTGCCGCGAACACCACGCCTTTGAGCGCCTCCGCAACAATGTGCGGCGCCAGGAACAACCCCTGAAACAGCAATCGCTGGCATTCCGGGGCCGGCCCCACTTCAGCCCCTATACCCGGCGCGCTCCAACGGCTGGCGGCCGCTTCAACATAACTTTGTCTTCCCACCACATATCCGCCGGTAGGAGCGATACCGCCGCCGGGATTTTTAATCAGCGATCCCGCCGCCAGGTCGGCGCCCGCTTCAACCGGTTCTTCATTTTCAACAAATTCACCGTAGCAGTTGTCGACAAAAACAACTACGCCCGGCTTTCTCCGTTTAATAAAGCCAATTAACTTTTTCATTTCACCGGTTCCCAAAGAAGGTCCCCAATTGTAACCACGGGAACGCTGGAGCATGACCATTTTTGTCCTGTCACTTAACGCCTTTTCGATAGCAGGGTAATTTATTCCTCCTCCGGGCAGCGGCTCAACCTGGCTATACAGCACACCGAACTCCCGCAGTGAACCGCTCGCCTCACCCCTGATGCCGATTATTTCACCAAGCGTGTCATAAGGTTCGCCTTGCACTGACAGAAGCTCGTCTCCCGGCCGCAAAACTCCATAAAGACATGAAGCGATGGCATGAGTGCCTGAAACAAACTGACTCCTGACCAACGCCGCCTCCGCCCGGAAAACAGACGCATATACCTCCTCAAGCACCCATCTACCCTGATCGCCGTAACCGTAGCCGGTTGATCCTTTCAAATGGAATTCACTTACTCTCACTCGCCGGAATGATTCCAGCACTTTGGCATGATTTTTTAAAGCTATGTCTTCAATTAAACGGTAAACCGGCTGCACTTCAAGATCGACTTCTCCAGATAATTTTTCCAGATCGTAGTTGTCACATGCCATTTCAATTCCCTCCCAGGTCCTCTCTGACAATAGACATCAGATCGCTGCGGCTCAATTCACAATTCTTTTTCATAAGCCTGACAGCCTGACGGCGGATCGCCCTTTCAATCAGGTTTCTTACCATGCGGGCGTTACCGCTATGCTCGTGCAGCTTACGCTCTTTTTCAATAATAAAACGTAATTCCTCTCTGGCACCGTTTGACAGAACATACTGCCTTTGCTTCAGCATCAACTCGGCAATGGCGAGAAGCTCCATATTGCTGTAATCAGGAAAAGAAATATGAATGGGAAAGCGTGAGCGCAAGCCGGGGTTCACTTCAATAAACCAGTTCATTTCATCCTGATAGCCCGCCAGGATTAGAATCAGGTTGTCACGATGGTCTTCCATACCTTTGACCATGATATGTGATACTATGTTGATTATTTCTTATCCTTTCCGTTTCAATTTCCGGCTTCCAAGACTCGCCGGGCTTCCACTTCGCCACAATTTCGATCTGACTCTCTTTCAAAGTCACTTTGCTTATAAACATACGGACAAAAGTCCTTTTTGCTTCGAACTCCATTTTTTCTAATTTTAAGATATCCCTGTACTCATTTATAGAATCTTTTATCGCTTGCAGTTCATCGTATTTAGCCCTAGCGGTCCGGAGTGCCTGATCAACATAGAACACTTCTTCCTGCAAGTGTTGAATTTGTTCCTGAATTGGTTTGACCATACTTTCAAGCTGCTCTTCAGATTTAATTAGACCTTTTATGTAGAGGTTAAGACACCTTCCTTCTTCTTCCCTCTTTTCCGTGATCGTCTTCTCTAAACCTATCTTTTTTTTATTCAATTCGTCAACATTTTTAAAATCCTGCTGCTGCTGAATAATATCAGCAATAATTATATCGGGGTCGTTTAAGTGACTTTCAAGAAACCTCCAGACATATCCGTCTACAACATCTTGCCTCCAGGACCGGCCGTAACAAACATTCAGTTTCTCACCCGTTCCCACCTCAAAAGATTTTCTGGTCTTCCGGCAACACGTATAATACCGGAGCTTTCTACCGCTTTTCAAGGTCGTTGGAGGACCGGCGATAACAGCAGAGCCGCAACGGCCACAGCGAGCGATCCCCTTTATTAAGTAATTATCCGATTGCCGGCCGCGAGCTTTCTTCTCCCGGCTTGTCATTTTCTTTTGCAGAGCCTGGTAAGTATCCTCATCTATGATTTTAGGAATATTGATAAAAATCCATTCCTCTTTCGGTTTTGGAACTTGAGTCTTTTTACCATTTTTCTGTTTTACTTCGCTCCTGCCATAATAGAACTTACCCGTATAACATTCACGGCGGAGTATTTTACTAACTACAGCTTGATGCCATTTGTCACCACCCCCGGGAGCAGGTACACCTCTTCTGGCTAATTCCCTGGCGATACCGGAACAGGTCATTTCCTTCCCATTGTCGCCGTTTAAATACCAATCAACCATCATCAGGTATATTTCGCTCTCAGCAGGGTTTATTACAAGTGTGTCCAGCTCTTTGTCGAAAGTATAACCGTATAACCTCCGGAGTCCCGGGATTTTTCCGTTTTTTGCCTTTGTCATGCGACCACGCCTTGAATTGGCAAGAATTTTTGCCTTATTATATTGGGCGATAGAACCCTGTAAATTAAAGAAAAGCATTGATTCCGGGTTATTCGGATCTACCTCGGGGGTCTCCACAAACTCAATATCACAACCGGAACCCCATATTCTGTCGGCAATCACATTCTGCAATTTAAGAAAACGGCTCAGCCGGTCCGGGTGAAGCATAATAATTTTTTTGCCCACCCCATTTTCAAGCAGAAAAAGAGCATGATTTATTCCGGGCCGATCAGGGTTGTCACCCGACTCCCCGGGTTCCGTTATAGCCACAATTTGGCCTTCGTTATACCCGAATTTTTTCTTTGCCAACTCTACACAACGTTCCACTTGAGATTCCAGGGAGTAACCGTGTTTTGCCTGGTCAGCGGTGGAAACCCTGGCATATACAATAGCCTCGATCTCAGCGATCAAGGCTAACAACTCTTTACGTGTATAGTTTTTACCACCGACAACAGTCATCATAGCTGCTATCTACCTCTATAGTAATTATTTACATCAATTATATCATAGAGGTTGTCTTTGGGGAAATTCTGTTCCGTTTGTTGATGCTGTCAAGTTAAAGTTGGTCGTTCCCAATAATTTCCAATGCAACTCAACCAAGTTAAATTTAAAACATAGGTGGCGGCGGTCTTGACTGCCACCCCACGCATGGTCTTATAAACACGCCGACG
>Ga0067045_1031099_pt1 | contig 13176 bp, 9 predicted proteins | sample TerdegcTABiofilm_FD_59184 | JGI IMG/M metagenome (GOLD analysis project Ga0067045, IMG submission 59184) | Combined Assembly of (Gp0054472, Gp0054536) Wastewater bioreactor microbial communities from Singapore -Terephthalate degrading...
CCAGGGCGAGGATCATTGATAATGCTGCCGCCCTACCAAATCTGAGTTGTCCCCAGCCAATCGTGTAAAGAGCAAAACTCAGAAGGGAAGTGGATGTCCCAGGACCTCCGCCTGTGAGACTGAAAATAATTCCAACGCTATTCATACCGGTCAAGATCAAGTTGAATATTGCCACTACCATGGAAGGCAGCATTAATGGAATTAATACAAAGCGGATTGCTTGCCAACCGTTTGCGCCATCTATACTGGCGCTTTCCATAATATCGCGGGGTATCATTTGCATTGCCGCAAGCATAAGTAGCATGACAAATGGCAGAGCGCGCCATGTAGATGCCAGGATCAGTAGGTACATTGCGGGTGAGGGGGGAAAAGGAAAGTTCCCGAACCATGATTGGGGCGCCGTAGCAGTGAGCACAGAGATTCCATTTGGTGGGAATATGGATGGATTTTGCATGATTCCAGAAAGAAGACCATAATCTGGCAAAAATAGCAGCCGGAACACCATCCCCGCAATAATTTGGGCAATCACCCAGGGGATAAAAAGCAGGGTGATGTACACTCCTTTGTAATGTATCTCTGTGTTTAGCAGTAAAGCAGTAATGAATCCAAATACGGTGGTTAAGAATACATACCCAATTAGAAAAATTATGGTGTGGCCAATTCCCTTTTGAAACAGACTCGAACCGGCGAGCTGCTTGAAATTCGCCAGGCCGACAAATTCCCAACCAGTGGGAAATCTATCTTGAAAACTAAGCACGATGGTATACAGGGTTGGATAAACCTGGATTAAAAAGAGAATAAGAAGGGAGGGTAAAATTAACCAAAAAGGAGTGAACATTTTCGTCCGAAAGCCTTGCTTGATATCTGCTTGTTCTTGTGACATGCGTCCGGTTATCCTCCTCTGCCTGATTTGTAAGGTGACAAGGTGGATTCCACCTTGTCACCTTCTTTTAGAACTTTCAATATTGGGTAGCTCACCGGGAATCTTTAATTCCCTGCGTTGTATTCCTCCTGGGCCTTGGTGAGCTCAGCGGCAATGTCGGCATTGGGCGACTCTTTGATCAGCTTGTGGACAACTGCCATGATGATCGCTTTAGCCTCGGTTGGTCTCTCCATCGTGCCGTACCACGGTCGGCAGGCGCTGTTTCCTATAGCCTTGGCAGCTTCCTGCCAGAAAGCCGTTTGGAACTGTTCGCCTTTGAGCGTTGATTTGAGTGCTGGGAAACCCGCACCAGGACCTAAGACAAAATCTGCATTCTGCTCTGGTGTCATGATCCAGTTAATGTAATCGTGTGCCGCTTCGGGGTGTTTCGCGCCGACCGGGATGGCAACGCCAACAGCCTTTGTGTCACATCCAGGTTTGTTCCCTTCGGTTGACAGGAAAGAAGAAATGTAGATGTCGCCAGCGGCGACAGCGTCCAGGAAATCCTGCGAGCTATTCTTCTCATATTTTGTCCCATTTGGCGCGGTGAATGGAAACATGTAGAGGTAACCATTCAGGCCGGTGGGGAAGGAACCGGCAGATGCGTCTTTGAACGCCTCCTCTTCCTGGAAGCCGCCGGCGAATGCGATCTCCGGAACATATCCCTTGGCGACTATTTCACGGAGGAATTCGACCGCTTTCACATTTTCCGGTGTGTTGAGTAGCATATTCCCCTTGCCATCATCATAACCGCCGCCAAATGAAGCGAATGTGGTGAACACGCCGCGTGTTGCACCATTCCCCCCTTTGTCTGTCGAAGCGAAGAAGGTCATCGCGTATAATCCTTCTGCTTTCAACTCTTCGGCTTTTTTCATGAACTCTTCAGGCGTCTTGGGGAAACCATCTGGGAAGCGGTCCTTCCACACAAAGACCGTATTGGGTCTTTGGGCAAGTGGGATACAATACAGACCACCATCCGGCCCCTTGCAAGCGGCCAAAGCGCTGGAATCCAGGTCGGCGTACCAGGACTGTTTTTCAGCCCATTCGCGCAGGTTCTGTACTGTTCCATTCCTGTAGAAAGTATTGACGCTGTCACTGAGCATTTGGTACAGATCGGGTACGTCGCCGCCAGCCTGTACAGCAGCCACTAGTTCTGCTTCCATCTTGTCCCAGGCTTTAGGTTGATTTACCCAATTCCATTTCCCTTCGAATGCTTCATTGAATTGTGGAATCGTATCCCGCAGATATTTATTCCCTACTCTTCCATCTGCCGCGGGATCCTCGTTATTTTGGTCATACTCGAACCAGGTGGTAAAATCCTGCTCTTCTGCTGCTACAGGCGCTTCACTTTCGGTCGCAGCGGGGGGGACTTTGGTAGGTGAAACCTCTGCAGCGGGTGGTTTCTCCTCCATAGGTTGTTCGGTGGCTGCAGGCGTGCAGGATGCGACCAGCATGAGCACTGCGATTATCCCAATTACTTTATCAAATATTTTTTTTGTGGTCATTATTTTTTCCCTTTCTCCTATCTGCAAGTCGAATACAAAACACACGCGTTTTCTTGTTGATCATTAAACGGTTCATATTCAGTCAGGGCAACCTCCTCTTGCTCAAATTTGTGGAATTGCAGATGATTGCCTAAGGGGAGTAGCGAATTGATGATATCAATGTGATATTCTCTTCGCCAAAATGTGGTAGCGATTACTTTTGTTAAGCTTCGTAAATTAAGAGAACTGTTGTCGCTATAAATAGTTATTGTTTAATCGCTCTTCAAATAGGTTTGCTAAATTAGCGGATTTCCTTCGCGTGTGCCGGTGGCCTTAAATGGCGCCTGAATGATCTCGACGCCCTCTCTGGTAAATTCCATGATAATGTTTGGGGGAACCAGATCACTGGTTATCACTACGTCAATCTTGGAGATCGGTAAAAGTTGAAACATAAAGGTAGTGTTGAACTTCGTATGGTCAGCCAGGACGAAAATCTGTGCCGAAGCGTCTGAAAAAGTCTGGATGGTGTTGATTTCAAAGGCGGCATGTTTGTCGCTTGACCTGCCAAACTTAGCATCAATGCCCCGGCATCCACAAAAAAACTTATCGATGCGTAAGCTTTTCAGATTATCTACTGAAAGGCTGCCGGCTGTGCACATCTCATTTGCGTCGACAATTCCACCAATAAAGATCATGAACACGCCTTCAACTTTGAACAATTTCTCGAAAATCGGGAAACTGTTTGTGATTACCTGAAGGTTTTTCCAGGTCCTAGATCCGGCAATTTTCTCTGCCAGTTTCAGTGTGGTCGAGCCGGATTCCAGGCCGATGACCTCTCCATCGTTGATATATTCAAGGGCCTTTTTGGCGATAGCGCTCTTTTCTTCCACCTGTTCTAACTGGCGCTGAAGTACAGGCGGCTCGGAACCCTTCAGATTGGGTAGACTGGCGCCTCCCCATATCCGCTGCAATTTTCCTTTCTTGTTCAGTTCGTCCAAGTCTCTGCGTATTGTGATATCGCTAACCCCCAGATCGAAGGCGAGGCGATCTATGGTTACATAATTCTTAACCCACAATTCTGAAAGAATTTTTTCTTGCCGTTGTTTTTTGGAGACTGAATTCATAAACCTGCTTAATGTGATTAATTTCGATTAATAATTCAATTATTCTTTGTAAAATGATCATGATTGATCACATATTAGCATTAATTATGATCAAAGTCAATACACGTGCCCTAAAAGATCGTGTCAGTAGTACAAACTCTCCATCCGGTTCATAACGCAGTTCATGGAATATCACTCTGGATAGGATGTGAATACATTGGATTCTTCGCTTGCCTGGTTAGAGATGCCTGAATCTTATGGGTCATACAGCCATTGTTTATTGAAAGGATGATGAATCACACAGTCATTAAAACAGCACCGGTCGCTCGATGATGAGCGACCGGTTTTTTATCTTCTTAACAACAAGGTGACCCATACAGGACTCGAACCTGTAACACGCTGATTAAGAGTCAGCTGCTCTGCCAGTTGAGCTAATGGGCCACGTTCGCCAATATTATACCGCGCCTTCAGGAAGCGTGTCAATGCGCGATGGTTTGCGTCGCTTTTTGGTTCTATGTTAAAGGCTTGTAGCAGAGGGGATGCTAAAATTCCTGGCTTGTTGGTAGAAAAACACACCTCAAAGGGTGGTTTTAGGGCTGCAAAGGATCGGCGGAGGTAAGATTATTGACAGAAAAATGTTAATTATCATTTACATTTACGTCAAAATGTTTATAAATAGTTGACAGTGGGGTTTTTTTGTGCTTTAATGCATACAGTATCAATTTACTATGAACATTTACCATGAAATTTTGGTAAGATAGTTTTTGATACTGAAGCTGGCCATCAACGTTAGTAGCAAGCCATAGAGCAAACCTGTCAGGACATAAAATGTCATGAATGGAGGGGCTGGAAAGTGGTCAAGCCTTATGTTAGTTTTACCCCCAATATTCTTTCATCAAAGATCATCGAAACGATAGCAGACGTTAGAGTGATGGAATAATCCCCCGATTCTCTGAAGCGGCGGGCTTGTGAACTTTAAGCCTTCTTGGATTTGAATTTTTTATCCAAAGATACTTCGAGCAAGTTAAGATAAAACTTATTTGATGGATGGAGTGATGCTGTTATGCCAGAAGAGGTTTACTTGTCCTTTCGTGATATTCGCAAAACCTTCCCCGGTGTGGTTGCGTTGGACGGCGTTAGTTTAGATATCTATAAAGGTGAAATACATGCGCTGTTGGGGGAAAATGGGGCCGGGAAGTCAACCTTAATGAATATTTTATATGGTTTATATCACCAGGACAGCGGTGAAATCTTTTTGAAGGGTGAAAAATACGAACACAATACCCCCAAAAATGCGATATTGCATGGCATTGGCATGATCCATCAGCATTTTATGTTGATCCCTAATTTTACGGTGCTAGAGAACATCATTCTGGGGCAGACCTCGCCCCATCCGCCTAAATTGGAGAAGGAATATTTTAGAAACGAAGTCTTAAAGGTGGCCAATCGGTTTGGAATTACCGTTAATCTCGATCTACTGGTTGAGGAGATCAGCGTTGGGATGCAGCAAAAGATTGAGATCTTGAAGGCCTTGTATAAGGGTGCCGAACTTCTCATTCTGGATGAACCGACCTCGGTATTGACGCCGCAGGAGAGCCAGGAACTCTTTAAGATGCTGGGGGATCTCAATAAAAAAGGGACGACTATCATCTTTATCTCGCACAAGTTAAACGAAGTGATGCAAATCAGCGACAGAATTTCAGTTTTGCGCGATGGGAAATTAGTCGCCACGGTGAACAAAAGCGAAACCGATCACCATGAGCTTTCAAAGCTGATGGTTGGACGAGAAGTTGAAGAGGAATACGAGAAAAAGGAATCAAAGTGTGGGGAAGTCGTGCTCCTCCTTGAAAACGTCTCCCTGATTGACCATCATAATCGAGACCGACGTATCCTTAAGGATGTCTCCTTTAAAGTTTGCGAAGGCGAAATCGTCGGCATCGCGGGTGTGGATGAAAACGGACAAAAAGAACTGGCGGAAATCATCTCCGGTTTACGCAAGCCTAGCTCTGGAAAGATTACCATGTTCGGCAAGGATGTGACGCACGCCACCACTCGCCAACTGATTGAAATGGGGCTGTCTTATATTCCTGCTGACCGCCGCAACCAGGGACTGGTGCTAGAATTTTCGGTGGCAGATAACACGATCCTGGAAACCCATTACCAGAAGCCCTTTACCAAGGGATTCTCGCTGCAAAAGAGTGTCATCACGAAATTTGCCAATGATCTGGTGCGAGAATATGATGTCCGTACGCCCAACGTTCGTGTGCCGGTTAAGAATCTTTCGGGCGGCAACCAGCAAAAAGTGATTGTTGGGCGTGAGTTTTCTAAAAAGACGCGTTTTTTACTGGTCGTACAGCCAACCTGGGGGCTGGATGTGGGCGCGATTGAATACGTTCATCATAAACTTCTAGAAGCCCGGGATAAAGGCCTTTCGGTGCTTTTAATTTCCACTGACCTGGAAGAGGTCAGAAAACTATCAGATCGCATCCTGGTGATTTATGAAGGAGAAATTGTTGGCCAGGCTGATGCGCAAACCAGCGTTTCTGAAATTGGTCTGATGATGGCTGGTTCGAAGAAGCAGGCAGTCAGCCTTTGAAAGGAGGTGATTTCTACCTGATTAAAAAAGTGAAGCACGATGTTGGAACATTCTTACCGAGAAAGTTTAAACCTTTACAAAAAAAGAGGAGTAACCATGAAGAAACTGAGTTTTGTACTACTTGTTGCCCTGCTCGTTGGCATATTGGCCGCCTGTGCGCCTGCTACACCGGCACCTACCGAAGCGCCAAAAGTTGAAGAGCCAACCCAAGCGCCGGCCGCAGCCGAACCCACCAAGGCGCCTGAGCCGACTGCTGTGCCCACCGAAGCAAAGCAATATCGGGTTGCGCTTATCCTGAACACGACCATCAAGGACGGTGGCTATGCTCAGGCTGCTTATGAAAAACTGATGGAGCTTAAGGAAAAATACAACCTGGAAGTCAGCTATCAGGAAAGCGTTGGCGATGCCAATGTGAAAGATGTGTTGCGCAACTATGCGGCTGAAGGCTATGATCTGGTCTACGCCCATGAGCTTTATTTCCAGGATGCTGTTAATGAGGTTGCTGCAGAATTTCCGGATGTGAAGTTTGGCATTTCCGGTAACAAAGCCGAGCAGCCGAACGTGGTTGCTATTGACACAACCAACTGGCAGGGTCAATATCTGGCCGGTATTGTGGCTGGTATGATGACTAAGACCAACAAAGTTGCCATGATTACTGTTTCGCAGTCGCCGGTTGCGTTGCGCATGGTCAATGGTATGTACTCTGCTGCTAAATCCGTGAATCCGGATGTTGAATTTGTACACCTCTTCACCGGCAGTTTCGATGATGTTGTCAAAGCCAAGGAAATGGCTACCACCGCTATCAAGGGCGGCGCGGACATTGTCTATGGCAACTGCGGTATGGGCACCACTGGGGTAATCGAAGCCGCCAAGGAAAATAACACCATGGCAATCGGCTCGGTTGTTGACCGCAATCCGCTGGCCCCTGATCTGGTTCTGACCAGCAATATGAATGACAACGGCAAATACCTCGAGATTGCGGTTGAAGGCCTGATCAATGGTGACCTGGAATGGGGGAAGGCCTATGTGTTCGGTGTTAAAGAAGGTCTTGAAAAACTGGCCCCCTATAACAAACTGGTTACCCAGGAAGTAAAAGACGCAGTTGAAAAAGCGATTCAGGATTTCAAAGACGGGAAGATAACCTCCCGCCAATGACGCCTATCTCTGGGAAAAGAAATAGTTCTTGATATTTTCTCCCCGGCAGTTGACGCTGCCGGGGAGAAAAACCTAAAAATTTCTGATCAAAGAAAGAAATTATGAGTGAAATAACTGCCACACCCAAGCCCTCGGCTCCGTTCAAAGAACAGCTGATCCAATTTGCCAGAAAGAATATGGGGTTGATCTCTGTGTTGATCTCCATTCTGGCAATTCTTTTTGCGCTCTTGATTGGCGCTATTTTAATGGCGCTGGCTGATATCAACCCCTGGGAAGCTTACTCTTACCTGATCAAAGGTTCCTTCAGAAACCGGTATGGATTTGGAGAGACTTTAACCCGCTTCGTACCGCTCTTATTTTCGAGCCTCAGCTTTGCGGTTGCACACAAATCGGGCTTTTTTAACGTTGGGGCTGAAGGACAGCTCCTGATGGGGGCAGTGGGGGCAGTGTTGGTTGGAGCTTATATCCAGGGCTTACCGCCTGTTGTTCACGTCACCCTCGCGATTCTGGCCGGAATTTTATTTGGCGCGGTATGGGCTGGAATTGCCGGTTTGCTGAAGTTGATATTCGGTTCAAACGAATTGATCAATACCATGATGATGAATTACATCGCGATATTATTTGTGGAATTTCTTATTCATGGGCCGTTGAAACCCGCCGATAGTTACCTGTATGTTTCTGCTGCGGTTCTACCTAGCGCGAGACTTCCCATCATTCTCTCAAAAACCCCTCTTCACCTTGGATTTATCATTTCTCTGTTGGTTGTTGCCGGCGTATTTTACCTGATGTACCGCACGCCAATCGGTTATCAAATGCGCACAGTTGGCGCCAATATCCGGGCGGCAAGTTATGCGGGGATTAACATCGTTGGAGTTACGATTGCTGCTCTGGTCACAACCGGCGGCCTGGCCGGCATGGGCGGCGCGATAGAATTAATGGGCACTCAATTTAAGATCGTCAATGGGTTTTCTTCAGGATTTGGGTATGATGGTATTGGCGTCGCTGTGATGGGACGCTATCATCCAGTTGGAATTGTTCTTTCCACCCTTTTATTCGCTATCATTCGTGTAGGAACGGGGGCGATGCAGCGCGGCGCGGGGGTTCCTTTCCCGCTGCTTAACGTTTTACAAGGGTTGATCATAATTTTCGTCATCGCCAGCGGCTATTTGACGAACAAATTAACTGAGACGGTTATCGGAGGAAGGGCATAATGCAAGTACCGCTTATCGCAACAATTGCAACCTGGCTGGCGATGTCCATCCGTATGTCTATTCCGCTCCTCTATCCGAGCCTGGGCGGCCTGCTTTCGCAAAAGGCGGGCGTTTACAACTTTGGTCTCGAGGGTATGATGTTGTGCGGCGCTTTCTTTGGCTACTGGGGTTCCTATAAAACCGGCAATCCATGGATGGGGCTGTTGATGGCTGTTGCATGTGGCGCCTTGCTAGGATTGCTGCTGGCGTTTACATCTATCTACCTTCGGGTCAGCCAGCTAGTGATTGGCCTTGGTATTGGCATTTTCAGCCTGGGCCTTACTGGTTACCTATTCCGGCTTTTTTCGACTACGTCCACCGGCGATGTTGCCCCAGCAGCGCCGTTGTTTCCAAAAGTTAATTTTGGTTTTCTAAAAGAGATTCCATATATTGGGGAAATTCTCTTTACCCATGATTGGATGGTTTATTTTGCGTTGGCTCTGGTCTTGGTTATCGCCTGGTTTTTCTACCGGACTACGCCGGGCTTGAACTTTCGCGCGGTTGGAGAGAACCCCCAGGTTGCCGACACGGCAGGCGTCAACGTGATCCTATATCGCTACCTGGCGGTCGTGATCAGCGGCGCGCTGGCCGGGATGGGTGGCGCCTATCTTACAGTGACACAGACCGCCTATTTTACGGAAAATCTCAGCGCCGGTCGCGGCTGGATTGCAATTTCCGCCATCATCCTGGGCAAATTCAATCCTTGGGGTGTGCTGTTGGCTTGTCTGTTATTTGGCGCGGCGGATTCAGGGCAGATGCAGATCCAATTTATGAATCTGGGTATCCCTTATCAGTTCCTGTTGATGATCCCTTATATTATGGCGATCATTGCGATGACCGGCGTTGTTGGCAAGGTGCGTTCGCCCGCGGCAATGGGCAAACCTTATATAAAGAACTAAGCCAGCGGTCGCTAGAATCCCTGACCTGGCTTGCAGGTCTTCTCGTCCATATTTTTAGTGATATGGCGTATAAGCATGGATGTGGAAAGGAACCAGGAAGCAACCTTTCATCGAGAGTAGCGGGTACGCAGGGATAGAAGGCAAATCATCGAAAAAATCGGTTGTTGACCCGTTGTAGATAGTTTTGAATAAAAATTTGAAATGTGGAGGGATCATGTTCAGTATCAACCAGCAAGCAGTGAAGATTGTTAAGGAAAAAATTCTTCCGTTTGCAGAACAATTAAACTGCAAAGTTTATCATCTAAAAAATGGCGCTACCGTAGTGGACATGGGCGTAGAGGCCCCTGGCGGCTGGATGGCAGGCAAATTACTCGTTGAGGCGACGATCGGCGGAATGGGGCATGTGGATTTTGGACAATTCAATCTAGGCGACTTGCATTACCCTTCGATTGATGTCTATATTGACCATCCGGTGGAAGCCACACTCTCTTCCCAATTCTCAGGGTGGAAATTGCCAGGTAAAGATATCCCCGGTTACATCAATCCGATCGGCTCGGGTCCGGCGCGCGCCATTGCGCGCAATGACATCTTCTCACAGTCTTGGCACTATCAGGATATCAATCACGAAACTGTGTTTGCAGCCCAGACTCAGGAAATCCCCGATGAGAGCATCGCCGAGATGGTGGCGAAAGAATGCAAACTGCCGGTAGAAAATGTGTACATCCTGGCCACCAAAACAGCCAGCCTGGCTGGCGTCATCCAGGTTTGTTCTCGGACAGTTGAACCTTCTGTGTGGCGGTTATGCCGCAAAGGTTTCGACATCGGAAAAATTATCAGTGGCATGGGTACCTGCCCGATCCCCGCGCCGGTGAAGGATGAGTTGAAAGGGATGGACCGAGTCAATACTGCCTTGCTTTATGGCGTCACGGTTCGGTATGTTGTGGACTGCACAGACGCCGAAATCGAAGCTGTCATCCATGAGGCACCTTTTAGCGCATCGAAGCGTTACGGAGAGCGGTTTATTGATATTTTTGAAGAAGGCAATCGCGATTTCTATGTCGTAGATAAGGATATTCATACGGTCGCTCGCTATGAAATTACAAATTACGCCACTGGCAACACCTTTGTGGGTGGCGAATTGCGCGAGGATATGTTGAAAGACTGTTTCTACCGGAAATAACAGGAGTCTCATTACAGCAAATGATGGAAAGCAACGCAGATTTACTGATCAGGAATGCGAAAATCTGGATCGCCGAAGGGCAAAGCGGTTTTTTGTCTGAGGTTTCGGTAGCTGTAGGCAATGGGCGCATTCTGGAGGTGGGGAAACCCCAAAACCTGGAAGCCTCTTACCCTGCTACGAAGACCTGGGACGCGAAGGGAAAGTTGTTGCTGCCTGGTTTGCTCAACACACACTGTCATCTCTTTCAAACCTTCATGCGAGGTTTGGGAAAAGATTTGCCTTTCATGGATTGGATGAACAGTTCTGTGCGGTTGTTGATGCCGATGATGGACGACGAAGCGGTTTACCTGGCTGCCATGGTGGGATGCATGGAAGCCATTCGAACCGGCACGACAACGCTGGTTGATTTCATGTACGCCAATGTGAAGCCCAGACTCTCCGATGCGGTTTTACGCGCCTTTGACGAATGCGGTATCCGCGGTATGCTGGCGCGTGGTTTCACGGATATTGATCACTTCCCCGGAAGCCCCACCCCACCTGCTTCCTGGCAGCGGGTTGAAGATACATTGGCCGATATCGAGCGGCTGCAAGCGCTTTATAAGGGACACCCGCGCATCGGGTTTATCCTTGCCCCCAGCGTGATCTGGGCGATGACCCGTGAAGGGCTGGCGGAGACGGCGCGGTACGCTAAAGCCAACGACCTGGTTTTGACCATGCACCTGCTGGAGACGGCCGATGACGATCAATTCAGCCAGGAACGTTATGGCAAGCGCACCACTCGTGTCCTAGAAGAAATCGGCGTGCTGGAGACACATTTTCTGGCAGTGCATACCGTTCGATTGCAAGAAGAAGACATCCGCTTGTTCGAGCAATATCATACGAAAATATCTCACAATCCGGTTGCGAACATGATCCTCGGGTCTGGGGCTGCGCCAATTTGTGAACTGGCGCGACGGGGGATACAGATTAGTCTGGGAACCGACGGAGCCGCTAGCAATGACAGCCAGAATATGATTGAAGTAATGAAATCGGCCGCTCTATTGCAGAAGGTTCATTATCGCGATACGGCCGCGCTTTCTGCCCGCCAGGTCTTCTCGATGGCGACGGATCAAGGCGCGGCGACCATAAAAATGGAAGATCAAATTGGCGCTTTGTTGCCGGGAATGCGAGCGGACATCCTGGTTGTAGACCTGGAAAAACCCAACACAACCCCTTGTTACGACCCGATTGCGAGCCTGGTCTATTCCGGCAGCGAGGCGAATATCAGCTCGGTATTTGTGGAAGGATCGCTGGTGCTGGAAAATGGCGTGCTTACGCGGGTAGATGAAGAAGATATCCTCCGAAGGGCGCAGAAGAAAGCTCAGGACCTGCACCAGGCGGCGAAGATAAAATAAAGCTTGAACTTGGCCGGGAAAGCGGCTATTTTGTTAAGAAATCAAAGAGGAGCAGGGATCTACCCTGGATCCTCTTTGATTTTAAGGATATACCTCAATCCTGGAGCGGATGGAAAGAAGTTCGCAGTTTTCTCTCTAACCCCGGCTGACTCTCCGGGTAATCTCATCCTGACGATGTCAGCCAGCCGAACCGTTTCAGATTGATACTGCCCTGTTCATCGAAGACCACACCCTCTCCTTCAAGTAAAGCCCTCTGCAAGGCGCTGCCATACCCGAAGCCGTGTGGGCTAATTTTTCCCTTGGAATTGATCACTCGCTGCCAGGGGACGCCGGAGCCCTCGGGCGTGGCAGCCATAGCGTATCCGACCATGCGGGCTGTGCAGCCGCCCACCAGGGCGGCAATCTGGCCGTAGGTGGCTACTTTCCCAGGCGGGATCTGACGAACCAGCGCGTAGATTTCTTCATATTTTCTCATCATCGCTTATTGATTATGCCATCTTGGGCTGGAAAGGTAAAATGATTTTTAACAAAGCCGTCTCATGGCTGTGCAAGCTCTTGATGCCGGAAGCACGAGACGACGTGGTCGTTTACCAGCCCAACGGCCTGCATGTAGGCGTAGCAAATCGTTGGGCCGACGAATTTCATGCCGCGGCTGCGCAGAGCGCGGCTTAACTCTTCGGCAAGAGGGGTTTTTGCAGGGATTTCGCTCAACGACTGCCAATGATTTTGGAGAGGTTTTCCGCCGGTGAACTGCCACAAAAAAGCGTCAAAGCTTTTGTATTCTTTTTGGATTTGGAGGAAGGCGCGAGCGTTTTGAACAGAGGCCTCGATCTTGCGTCGGTTGCGGATGATCCGGCTTTCGAGGAGCAGCGCTTCAATTTTTTCGGCGGTGTAAGAGGCTACGACGGCGGGGTCGAAACCATCAAAGACCTGTCGGTAGCCCTCGCGACGTTGTAAGATGGTTGACCAGCTTAAACCGGCCTGGGCGCCTTCCAATGTTAAAAACTCAAAGAGGAGACGGTCGTCATGCAACGGCACGCCCCATTCCAAATCATGGTAGGCGATCATCAAATCCGATTTTGCCCATTCGCAGCGTTTCAAGTTGATTCTCTCCTTATTGCTTGATCCATGCTTATATTGTACAACCAGCTTGCATCCGGATCCAATGAAAATCTCTGGGATTATCTTGGTTG
>Ga0067045_1031101_pt1 | contig 13175 bp, 12 predicted proteins | sample TerdegcTABiofilm_FD_59184 | JGI IMG/M metagenome (GOLD analysis project Ga0067045, IMG submission 59184) | Combined Assembly of (Gp0054472, Gp0054536) Wastewater bioreactor microbial communities from Singapore -Terephthalate degrading...
CAACTTCTTCTGACATTCCTAGAACCCCTCCGCCACAGCAATCTTTCAAGGAAGGGTAATTGATGACTTCAGCTCCAGTAGCCTCAATCAGAGACGACAGTGTATGCGGAACATCAGGGTCGTCGAATCCAACAGTTAGTTCAGAAGGTTTCAGGTAATGACAGCCATAGTGAGGAGCCAATCTTACTCCTGTGAGGGGTCTTCTTACAGCCTTTTTAATCTGCTCAACACCGATTTCTTCCCACAAAAGTCTCATGAAATTACGAACCCTTATGGGTCCGTTATATTCTAGATCGACATCCTTCAACTTATCGTTGACTTGGTTCTTTAAATCCTGATCATTTTCCAGTGTATGCGCTACCTCATTGAGTGTCGCAGCGCATGCATTGCACAAAGCGCAAATCTCCAGCCCGTCTTTTTCGGCAATTGCCAAATTTCTCGCCGCAGATAATATTGTGGACATTACATCCATGGATTTCAAAGGAAAACCACAGCACCCTAACATCTCATTATCTCTAAAATTAATTCCAAACGCTTTGGCAATGAGCCTGGAGGATAATTCATAATTCAAATTGCGAATTGGAACGGTACAACCAAGGTAAAGTAAAGCTTCCATGGATATTTTCCGATGTTATAACAATATGACTGTTGATCGAATAAATGGCTTAAAAGATGACTACAACAAACTCTTATAATCTTCCGGATGTTCAACTATCGGAGGCAGTCCTAGTTTTGAGCGCTTTTCATTCTCAAATTCGCTGACTTCATAAAGACGGCCGTGTTCTTTGAGAAGCCCTCTTTGAGCCATTAGTCCAGCTGGAGCGCATGCCTCAACAGACGCAAGGTTCTTGATCGCAAATATGAGTTCAGTGAAACGCACATCCTGAGGGCACACTTCTGAGCAACTATAGCAAGATGAACACAGCCATATGAAGTCGCTCTCCAAGAGTTCCTTTTTCATTCCAAGCAAAGCCATGCGAATGATTTTTCTTGGGTCGTAGCGTTTTACTGTTTTCTCAATAGGACATGCCGCAGTACAAGCCTTGCAGGCGTAACAGGCCTGAAGACCTTCTCCACCGCGAGTAGAGGCGACTGTAAACTTAAATGATGGATCTAGGTCATTGAGGTTTATTCTTGCCATTTAGCCTCTCTGTGCAGCTCGAAATTCTCGGACCCCAGATTTGCCCCTTTTACCTTTAAAGGTCCGATAGCTCTTGACTGATGCTCGAAATAGCTCTCATTAATACTTCTGGAGTATTTCCAGCAGTTTGAACGAAACGCAATACTTTGGCTTTAGCCTCTTGACGTTGGAGCGTCGCCGCCCCAGCAGGAATTAACGATTTACCCGATTCGCCCACTGGATTTGATTCCAAGCCAGTAATGGCTTGATTTATAGATTGAATCCTGTTGTCACAAAGGATATTTCCATAGACTGACGCGCAATTACCTTTGAAGCATCCGCCTACTAGCACAGCAGACGCTTGTGAATTCAATGCGTCTAAAATTGTTTTCGTTTGGAGGGATCCTGCGCAATTTACTTCGAAAACAACAACATCGTCCTTGTAAATAAATTCTATGGATTTGAATGCTTGAGCTGCAGATCTAGAACATAGAAACAGGACGATTTTACCTGCGCAATCCTCAAAGTTAAATTCTTTGACTATGTTGGACGTGTTTGCCCCAACTAATTGATTTATTTGGCTGTATGCAATGGCACCCATGGGACATTCGGCGATACAAATTCCGCAGTTTTGACAGCTTGGAACGCTAATAATTGCGCTATCAGAAAAAGAGATTGCTCCATGGGGACACAATCTCACGCAGGTCAGACACACGGCGCATTTTGATTTGTCCACTACTGGCGCCAGACTTCTGGAGTCTTTAGAGTGATCAAGAATTTTCTTTACTTGGAATTCAACCGTCTCAATATCCTGAATTATTGATTGTCTATCGTAGATGCCGCGAGTTGGCCCAACTGCAAAAACGCCTGCTTTTGAGGTTAACACGCTGTTAAACCTTGGCGATTCGGTCTGCAGATAAGGCTCAGAGATTTCGAAGGGAACTAATTGACCAAAAGTTTCTTTCAGGTCTTCAGGGGGGCGCAACTCTTCATCAATTACAAGCAGATCAGGAGTAAGTTCAAAATCCTGTTTGAGAAGTGGTTCCTCGAACAGAATTCTGTATGAATCAGACTGAGTCTCGAAGGTCGGGAGATTATTATCAAACTTAAAAAAAATCACGCCATTTTCCCGCAACTTCCTGTAGCGATCTTCCAAATGCGGTCCTGCGACTTTGAGGTGACGGGTGAAAACATAGGCTTGCAACTTGTCTATTGATTTTAGCCTCTCTATGCAATCAACAAATTGGCTTAGGACTGTAGGTTCTGAATCACCTATTAGGTCATCAATGAAGGCGATATGGTACCATTCTCCCACTCGTTCAGGCAGAGGTTGTCCTTCATTGATTAACGCCAATAATTTCGAGACAGTTATTACTCTTTGGCTCTGTTTGAGTCCATATAAGTTGAATCGCTCTTTAGCTTTGGCCGGTTGGGCCGCTATCACAAATCCAAAGGGTTTTGAGGTATGATTGTCTGATTCAATGAAGGTCGCCTGGAATTGCCCGATTTGTCCATCGATAGGACCAGTCAATAAGGGCGCCGATTGATTCAGATCCGCGTCGGAGGTTGCGATAGCAGCTGATAATGTTACATCCAAACCTATTTTTTGGAGACGAGAAGCTATTTCTTCGCCTATCCAATCTCCTCCTACAACCAAGACTCTTTGTTCCTGGCTGTCCTCGGTTAACTTAGGTTTGGTAATGGTAATCGATTTTTTGATGTAGCTATTCAACTTCAACCCCACTTTGCTGTTTGTTAAGATAGAATTCTATCTGACTAGCTACATGAACCGAATCATCAATAGATTCCTGTATGGTTTTTGGTCCCAGGGCACACCCCGTTAAAAATGCGCCCTTGAAAGCTGGGTTATTAGGATTAAAGGAGTTTGAACCGTAAAAATCAGCCCTTGGCTCTATGGTCCCTAATATGCCAGCCAGGCTTGTAGTTGCAGGCCCCATCCCTACGCTCAAACTTACCAGATCAAATTCTTCCTGAATAACTTGGTCATTTACTCCGTAATATGTGATTTCGGGTTTTCCTGAAGGACCCGATCTGATCTCCGACGGGATGGCCCTAATTAAGTTAACTTCTTGAGACGCCTTGTCGATCCTGTTTTCAAAGTCTCTGTCAAAAGTCTGGATATCCATATAGAACATGGACACTTTTATTTCAGGAAATTTAAATTTGAGAAGTCTTGCCGATCGCATGGCGTAGCCGCAACAAACCCTTGAACAATAGTTTCTACCTATCTTGGAATCTCTGCTTCCGACGCACTGGATGAAAGCGATCGAAGATGGTCGATCATTTTCTTGTAAGTTTTCGAATCTGCCGTTGCGAAACATCTCTTCGAGGTCTAGTGCAGATAGCACTCCAGGGACCCGACCATAACCGAAACGAGGCTTTTGTGCGGGATCAAATGCTTCAAACCCTGTAGCAAGAGCCACAGCGTCTACCTCAAGATTTTCGTCGATAGGCTGGAGCTCAAGATTTATTGCCTGTTCCGGGCACACTTGTTCGCATGCCGAACATTGCATGTTCTGTGAGAGCAAGCATTCCGAATAGTTGATGAAAAAGGATCCTGTAAAAGGGTCTACAAGAATTGCTTTTGGCGCCGGGCAGACCTTTTTGCAGATGCCGCATTTAGAGCAAGATAGATGGTCAATAAAGGCAGGATTTTTATGGAGAAGCAATTCATATCCTTTTGCCGTTTGTCGGCTGTCCAGGATTTCGCAATTTAGTAGTAGTTCAACTCTATCGTTGCGACATATTTTGCTCACATAATCTTGAACCAGGCAGGCTCCACAACGCTGGCAAGAATCAGTAGCTTTACAGGAGAACCTTGCGGTATTTCCACCTGGTAGTGGTAGTGTCTCGATCAAAATAGAATTTACGCCCGCTTCACCCAACTCATGCGCAAGGCTTAAACCCGATATTCCCGATCCTATTACAGCAACTTTTTTCATGGGATTCTCATTGAGATGAATCTGAAAGTAAGGCCCTTTTTCGGACTACCCAAAGAGCCAAAACAATGACTGTTTCGGGGAGTCCATTTTAGGCCTCACACTAAAAAGCTAAATCGATGTTTCGGCAATTGTCCTAATCCCTGTAGAAACGATTACGATAATCAGTCCTTTCAATTCTGGCAGGGTGTTCATTGAGCCTGTGATCTCTCGGCGGAGTGAAGTTCTCCAGAATATCGAGTCTTGATTGGGCCTTGAGTCTCTCAATTATTTTTACCCAAGCGCAATCTCTGTCAGGACTAGTTTCACACTTACCATTTGTCGGACCACCACATGGTCCATTCAAAAGACTTTTTGCGCACATTGTTACCGGACATATACCGCCTGTTATTCCAAGGTAACACTGATTGCAGGATTTACACCGTTCGGACCAAACACCGGCGCCCTCGTTGACGCCTATGAAGCTAGTGTCAACTCCGGGAAAGACTGGTTTATCCGGATACATGTCGCTAAGAAACTGTATACCGGCTCCGCATGCTAAAGATACGACGGCCTGAGCTTGCGATACTGAGTCCTTGAACAATCTCAAGAATTCCCGGTCACACTGACGTTCTACTGTAGCGGCAAAAGTCTCAGATTCCGGGTTTTTCGTCTTGAGGGCCATTTCCAACTGAGTTGCCAGAATCCCAGCTTCTTTCTCGCCACCAGCCAAACAAACCGCTACACAAGTTCCACAGCCCGCCACCAGGACCTTCGAATAATTTTGGACCATACTGTATATCTCAGTAAAAGGCTTGGGTTTTGCTACTATCACCAGAACCTCCACTTTTTAGCGTCAAAGCTCTGTCAGCTGGTCATGACCAATTCTGAATTATAAAACAGGCGGTGAAAGTTTGCCTGACGCTTATTTCTTGAGCGCTTATTACAATATCCAAGCTATTCCACCCTGTCAACATATTGAATCTAGATATTGGTTTAGCAGAAGCTAAAAGGACTATTTGATAACATCGGTCGATATTGTGGTGTTGTCAGTAAAGCTTATCTTAATCGACAATCGGGTCTTGGGATCTGAAAGTAGGCCATTATCTGCAGCATAAAGATAAATGGTCTTTCTGCCCACAATTGGGACATTAAGAGGACCAGCCTTGGTGTCCACTAACTGATAAATTTTGGGATAGAGAGCTATCCCCAAAAACATCACTGGAGGCGTCGGGTCGGTAGACCATCTTACAGATCCATCTGGTCCCAACAGTTCTATTTTGCGTATTTTTTTGTCATCTACTTGCAACTTGGTTATGAATGTGCCGTCTAGGTATCCATCTTTACCAGGCTTTGTGGATGTGTTAACCAGATCCGCGATAAATCCTCGGAATTCGCAAGTGATTATTCCTTTTGCCCTATTTGAAGAATCGGTTTCCGGGATGACTGTAGAGGTAGTGGAGGGAGATTTATGTACGAACTGTTGATAAGAGGCTCCATCTGCCAAATGGACTATTATTCGGAGATGTTGGTTAGATTCAACGAGATCTCCCGGATCGGCGGCGTAAAGGTAAAATTGTACTCTACCTTCAATAGGAATTCGAACAGATCCGTCAGCTTTGTTTAACAGGGCCGTGGGCGCCGTTTGATAGGCAATGCCTAGTCCCCATGCCCCTGGTGTGGTCCCACCGGTTCCCCATTTTTTTGGTGGACCCGATATATTATTTATTTCTATGCCAGTAATGACATTCTTGGGATGAACATCTATATCGAGCCCGAAAACGGCATCAGCTTTTGAATCGGGTTTCATTTCCGAATACTGGCCTACGGCGTCCGTGGATACAAATCCTAACCATGTGCCTAAAAAACTAACCTTAGAAGAGGGGGCTGGAGCTTTGGAGACAGGCTCGTCCAGGTCAGGCTTTTTCGAAACTTGAGATCCAGCAGATTCCACTTGACACCAGGAAATCTCCCCGTCTTCAAAAGTTACCGCAACCCTATAATTGGTTTTTTGCTCAGCTATGGACCCGTTATCCGCAACATAGAGATTGAGTTCTACTTTGTCTTTCACCGGTATTCTTACAGATCCATCCCTATTATTTATCAATCGGGCAGGTTCTGCAGAATAGGCAACCCCAATAGGGTTATTTTCACTGCCGGCTATGGTATCCCAAGCTGCGGTTTTCCCGTCCATGTTTCTAATCTGGATTCCTGTAATTTCTCTGTTTTTGGTCTCAAGAACGACATTAAAGAGGCCATCAGCCTTGTCGTCCCCACTAATATTCTTGGATTCTCCGACTGCGTCATAATTGGAAATACCTTTAAGCTGTGCGGAAATCCTGACGGGAAACACTCCGCCTGCGGGTTGTGGAGAATCAGCAAGGGCCGCCGGGTCAACTTTCACGGCTCCAGACCAAGATGCGCCATCGGAAAATAATACCTTGACAGTGTATTTTCGTTCCTTGGAGCTGAATGAGCCGTCATCTGATGCAAAAAGGAGGTAACTTCTATCTTGGGTTGAGGCCAGATTAAGAGAGGTTAGTTTCTGGTTTAGAATTTCACCTGGATTCTTGGCAAGGGCCAACCCTAGAAAATTGGCATTAGCCTGTTTCCCCTTTGTGCTCCAAAAGCCATTTGGATTAGTGGATTTTATCTGAATCTCGTCAATAAATCCGGATTGTCGCGGAGCTAAATCGAGGGTGAAAACAGTATCGGGCGCGCCGTCGGCTTCAAAACTATGTTTCCCGACACGATCCGTTTTTTTTATTCCAATCAAAGCGCACGAATTTTTCCCTGGGGTTTCGGTCAAACCAATCTGGCTTTGGGTGATGATTAGTCCAACCCAAATTACAATGAAGACAAACCTGATTAGAACTTGAAGAGTCAGGATGATCGACCCTCCCAGAAAATTGGAAAAAAGCAAATTTCAAGCGCTTCAACAATTCTTAGAGCACAAGATGTTGTAATGTCAACCTTTAACTACGCAAAACGGAAGTATTTATTTACTTTTTTTGTTTTGAGCGATTCGGCGCAGAAGCTATTAGACTTTTATATAAAAGCGATATGGCAAAGATTGGGACTTCAGAAAGGATCTTGACTATGTCATTGGAGGACCCAATAAACTAGGCAGTCATAGTTAGGTCACAACTGGTTTTGTTAAGCATTTAATCAAAAATGGATATGACAAGCTAAATCAGTTTCTTCAAATTCAAAACGGAATGATCCTTTAAAACTAGGTTGGTTTGAGCAGCTCCAAATATAGGATTTTCAAATGATTCAACAAAGTATATACTGACGCCGGAACCTGCATGAAAAAATTGAATCTGATAAATATGACTTTTAGGAGATCGGTGTGGCTAGAATCGCTTTAATAGGGGGGTCGGGATTCGACGATCCAGGTATTCTTGAAGATATCAAGGAGATTAAAATAGGAACCCCATATGGTCCGTTGTCTTCTGATATATCACTTGGGAAAATCAATTCGGTTGAAATCGCTGTAATAAACAGACACGGGAAAAGACATCGAATTGCTCCTGCGCTTGTTAACTACAGGGCAAATATATGGGCATTGAAGGAGTTGGGTATCACGCACATTATTGCTACAACAGCCTGCGGTTCATTACGGGAGGAAATACAACCGGGTCACATTGTTTTCCCAGATCAATTTATCGATTGGACCAAATCCAGGAAAAGCTCTTTTTTTGAAGGGGATCAAGTAGCTCACATATCTATGGCTGAACCGTTTTGTAACAATTTGCGGCGCACTCTCATGCAAGTGGCATCGGAGCTTGGGATAGTCCATCATGGGAATGCCACTGTGATTACCATAGAAGGGCCAAGGTTTTCGACCAGGGCAGAGAGCAGGATGTTTAGGACTCTGGGCGCTGATATAGTTAACATGTCTACTGTTCCTGAAGTCGTATTAGCTCGTGAGGCAGGAATTTGTTATGCCAGCATAGCAATGAGCACGGATTATGACTCATGGCACGTGAGCGAGGCGCCTGTGACTTGGGACATGATCGTCAAGACGATGAATCAGAATGTTGAGAGTGTAAAAAAAATATTTTTTAGCTCTATTTCTAAAATCGGTGAAGAAAAGTGTGACTGTAGGACGGCCATCGAATCAGCATTGGTTTAAAGAAACTTTAACAGAGGAAGTAAGAAATGGAGTTGAGCCAAAGAATTTCTACTGCAATGGGAAACGAGCCTGTGGATTTGCTGCTCAAGAACGGTCAGATTGTCAATGTCTTTTCTGGAATTATTCATGAGGGGGATATCGCAATTAAGGACGGAATAATTTTGGGATTCGGGGAGTATGAAGCCAAGACTGTTGTAGATGTGAAAGGCAAGTTTATTTGTCCAGGATTCATAGACGGGCATATTCACCTAGAGTCAAGCATGCTGAGTGTTTCTGAGTTGAGTAGGAATCTTGTGCCTCTGGGAACAACGGCGGTTGTTACGGATCCGCATGAATTGGCAAACGTTTATGGAATCGAAGGAGTAAAATACATACTAGATTCGAGTGAATCTCTTCCTCTTAGTGTTTTTGTAATGTTTCCGTCATGTGTTCCGGCTACCCCGTTTGAAACGTCGGGTTCCAAAATTTCGGCTGAGGATATGAGGCCGTTTGTGGACCATCCCCGAGTGTTGGGGTTGGCTGAAATGATGAATTATCCAGGGGTAATTTTTTCCGATCCGGAAGTCTTAGCCAAAATTAAGATATTTGGGGATAAAGTTAAAGACGGTCATGCTCCAGGTCTTTCTGGAAAGGAACTAATTGCTTATGTAAACGCTGGGATTGGGTCAGATCACGAGTGCTCCAGTAGCGCTGAGGCAAACGAAAAATTAAGTCTTGGAATGCGCATAATGATAAGGGAAGGCTCAGCAGCCAAGAACATGGATGAACTTTTACCAATACTTAATGGACACAATTCTCGCAATCTTATGCTTGTCTCAGACGATTTGGACCCATTTGATATCGTTGAGAAAGGTCACCTCAACAAGCTTGTCCGGATGGCTATTTCAAAAGGTGTGAACCCTATTACGGCCCTTCAAATGGTTACAATAAATCCGGCGACATATTTTCGTATCAAAGACAGGGGAGCCATACTTCCGGGTTATCAGGCGGACATAGTTGTGCTTGAAGATCTTGAGACAATACAGGTTCATTCGGTTTACAAATCCGGTGTCTTGGCCGCAATTGAGGGAAAATTCATCTACGAAATGGATGAACGAAATAAAATTAGCACGCCACTAAGCTTCAATGTTGATTGGTCAAAAATTACTAACTTCGATATTCCAGCCAACAGTGAGCAGGTTAATGTTATCGAAATAGTGCCTAATCAGATTTTTACCAGAAGAGCTATTATGAAACCTGCGCAAAAGAATGGCAAACTTCAAAGCGATACAAGCCAAGATATTTTGAAAATGGCAGTCATCGAAAGACATCACGGCTCAGGATCTCATGCAACTGCATTCATAAAAGGTTTCGGACTTGGCTCAGGGGCTATAGCTTCTTCAGTCGCCCACGATTCCCACAACATTATTGTGGTGGGAGAAAATGATAAGGACATGATGGGGGCCGCCAAAAAAATCGCCGAAATGGGTGGCGGAATGGTGGTTGTAAGAGACGACACTGTAATGGCCAGTCTAGCTTTGCCTATTGGGGGGCTTATGTCTGACCGACCAATCACGGAAGTTCAGAGTGATTTGAAAAATCTGGGGGAATGCGCAAAACTTCTTGGGTGCAAACTAGAAGCCCCATTTGCGACTCTATCATTTATGGCGCTAACACCAATTCCTGAAATAAAGCTGACTGACAAAGGGCTGTTTGATTCACTGAATTTTCGATTTTTATCTTTGTTTGAGACTACCTCTTAAGGTCTGTCTGAGGGCGTAGCCTGATTCATAGACGGTCGAATCATCTGCTTTGTGATGATTGAATGAAAGTGGGAAGTGTTGACAGGCCTCGTATTGAGGATTATTAATTGATAATAGTTACTATTAACAAAGAGGCTTCCCTTGAATCGAAAATTAAGAGCGACAGAGCAAAGAAAAATAATTGTCGACGAACTCAAGAAATTGAGGACACATCCTACAGCAAGTGAACTGTATGAGATAGTCCGCGCAAGATTGCCGCGAATCAGTTTAGGCACTGTCTACAGGAACCTCGAAATACTATCAAAGACTGGAAAAATCAAAAAATTGGAAATGGCCGGTAGTCAGCGTCGTTTCGATGGTTTTACGGACAATCATTTCCACGTCAAGTGCATCAAGTGCGAGCGCGTATCAGATGTAGATGCGCCGGATATAGAATTTCTTTTAGGCGCATTAAAAACCTTGAACGGGTACAAGGTTGTTTCAAGCCATGTGGAATTTTCAGGACTCTGTCCAGAGTGTCAGAAGAACGATGAGAATGCTCAGGAAGAGATCATGCTCAATGATGTTATTAACCAATAAGGGTCTGAAGTGGTCGATCGTTACGAAGCCGAGTCAGGATTTTTGACAAATGGTCAAACAGCAGGTTAGGGGTTTTGGGGAAGATCACATAAGACTTTTTCAAGGGCTAATAGAATATTTCAAATGAAAGACGCAATTCCAGTTTTGCAATGAGTTGGAGTGCGTGGAATCTAAAAAATTTTAATTCGTAAAAGGAGATGAAAATGGCTTCTATCAAGGGCTCAGAAACCGAGAAAAATCTGTTGATATCTTTTGCGGGGGAGTCTCAGGCGAGAAATCGCTACACCTACTTTTCTTCTGTAGCTAAGAAGGAGGGTTTAGTTCAGATCGCCATGATTTTTGAAGAGACCGCCAATCAGGAAAAGGAGCACGCTAAGAGGTTTTTTAAGCAGCTTGAGGGTGGGGATGTTTTGGTTCAGGCAGCGTTTCCTGCGGGAATAATATCGGGAACGGCGGAAAACCTTAAAGCAGCAGCCGCTGGAGAACATCACGAATGGAGTGAGATGTATCCGGGATTTGCAAAAGTTGCTCGATCAGAAGGATTCGAAGCAGCGGCGCGAATTTGGGAGGCTGTAAGTGTTGCAGAAAAACAGCACGAAAAAAGATATCTGGATTTACTTCGAAATATAGAGCAGGGCAAGGTTTTCAAGAGGGAACAGCCTGTTGTTTGGAGATGTCTGAACTGCGGTTATCTCCATGAGGGTGTTGAAGCTCCCGATCTGTGTCCCGCGTGCGCTCATCCAAGAGCCTATTTTGAGCTTTTAGGCGAGAATTGGTAGGTTGGAACTTCTGATTTTAGTGTGTTATTCAAAATAGCTGTAGGTGGGCTTATTAGCTCAGGGTATTTTTTAAAAAATTCCTTAAAAACAAGGACAAACTAATTTGATTACGGAGGGAAATAAACAATGAGACTGTCCATGAAGGTGTTTAAGTGCAATGTATGTGGCAATATCGTAGAAATGTTGCACGACAAGGCGGGTCAGTTAGTATGCTGCGGACAACCAATGAAGAATATGGTTGAGAACACTGTAGACGCAGCGAAGGAAAAACATGTTCCTGTAAAAGAAGCTACAGACGGCGGCCTCAAGGTCAAGGTTGGCAGTGTGCCTCATCCAATGGATGAGTCTCATTTTATAGAATGGATCGAAATCATTTCCGATGGGAAGATTTATCGTCAATATTTAAATCCTGGAGACAGTCCGGAGGCCTTCTTCCCGGTATCTGGCGAATGGACAGCTCGGGAATACTGTAATCTTCACGGTCTTTGGAAGTCCTAAAGAATCATTTACTGGCTTATAAAGAAATTTTAGGTGGCGCCATTGGGCGCCCCTGAAATTTTTGAATACTCACATTAGCAATTGTCAGGTCAGCTTTTTATGCTCATTTTTTTTGATCAGATGGAAAGTGTTTTGATTCATCGTTTTTGTTCCTTTCTCGGGATTAAGATAATTTTTTGGATGTAAGAATTACTTAGCAAAAGTTTCCAGGTGAAGGTATTATCGAGAAAAAACAAATAATGATTTGTTTGAAAGAACCTTATGTCTATCATGACTGATTGAACTGGGTTTATATTTTTGGAGATGAAAAATGTCAAAAATAGAAGATATGTTTCGATGTCAAACTGTTAATTGTGGCTATGTGTATGATCCCGATAGGGGTGATCGGAAGGGTAAGATACCCAAAGGAACTGCGTTCAGTGAACTTCCGGAAGATTGGAAATGCCCTGTTTGTGGAGCGGGCAAAAAAATGTTCGTTTGTTGCTCAAATTGAGAGGATTGTTGAGTCCGAAGAAGGATTACAAAGAAATGAATAGAAAGCTGATGGTCCTCGTTTTCATATTTGTTCAGAGCCTGAGTATTTTTGGGTTATGCATGGCTCAAGAATACAAGATTGACGCAAAGGCTCTTCTTGAAACGAAGTTTTCGGTCCCAGAGGAAATTGCGGACCAAAAGTATTTGGGGATCGCTGAGAAAGCTGAATTCAGTTTGGGTCAGATCAAAGCTGATCTGATTTTTCTTGAGATTTTCAGCATGTATTGTCCGGTGTGTCAGAAAGACGCTCCTATAGTCAATCAGCTATTTCATATGTTTGAATCTGATCCTAATCTTAAAGGGAAAGTCAAGTTCATAGGAATAGGAACAGGAAACACCCCATATGAGGTAGGGGTTTTCAAGAAAAAGTTTAACATTAAATTTCCTCTTTTGCCTGATGACGATTTTAAGGTTCAGAAATTAATCTCTCAGGAGGTTAGAACTCCAACATTCGTACTAGCCCGAGTAAAATCTCCGACTCAGGTCGAGGTCTTGAAAATCAAAGTCGGTGAAATCAAGGATGCCCAGGAATTTTTCGACTCGGTCAAATCAGTGTTGAATAAAGGCGCTTAAATAAAATGAAAACCCGAATTTCTTGTTCGAAAATTATCAATTTTTTATTTGTTCTTCTACTAAGTTTTCAAGTGAGTTCTGCTCAATCAGAGGACTTGAAGGATAGCCTCTATCATCCGGGCATTTTGAAATCGACTGACAGTTCGCTTCTTATTAAGGTCGGAGACGCTGCGCCTGATTTCAGCCTTCCTGATCTAAAGGGAGGAAAGGTTTCTCTTGGTGATTTCAAGGGCAAACAAAACGTCGTGCTTTCATTTGTGCCTGCTGCGTGGA
>Ga0067045_1004903_pt1 | contig 13173 bp, 8 predicted proteins | sample TerdegcTABiofilm_FD_59184 | JGI IMG/M metagenome (GOLD analysis project Ga0067045, IMG submission 59184) | Combined Assembly of (Gp0054472, Gp0054536) Wastewater bioreactor microbial communities from Singapore -Terephthalate degrading...
CAGGAGGCTCTGAAGGGTCGCGCCGGCACTTCCGTCACGTTCTGCAAGGATTTCGAACTGTTTTGACGCTTTCGCGCCCGCCCGCGTGGCGATGGCCGGTTCGCAATGGGAACCATCATGCATGAGGAGCCACGGATGACGAGGAGAATGGCTGGACTGGATCTGGGCGGCACCAACGTGCGCTGCGGCGCGGTGCCGATGGGCGGTGCCGGAAAGATGCCCACCTGCGCCGATGCCCGCCTGCGTCCCCTGGGAACCCGGGATTTTCGAGAGGTGGCGGCCATCCTGGCGGAGGAGATCCGGCGTGTCGGCCCCGTGGATGGCGTGGGGGTGGCGGTGGCCGGAATGGTGGACGCCGCCCACCGCCGGGTGGAGCGCGCTCCCAACCTGGACTGGACCGATGCGCCCCTCGCGCAGGTGCTCGAGGATGCCTGCGGCGTGCCGGTGGTGGTGCTCAACGACGTCAACGCCATCACCTGGGGCGAGTTCCTGGCGCTTGAGGATTCTTCCGCGCGCCATATGCTGGCCGTGTTCTTCGGCACGGGCGTGGGTGGCGGGCTCGTCTCCGAAGGCCGTCTGGTGGAGGGCGCCCGCGGCCAGGCGATGGAGATCGGACACGTCCTGGCGGATGCCTCCCCGGATGCCCCCGCGTGCGGCTGCGGCCGGCGTGGCTGCCTGGAGGCGTTCGTGGGAGGGCTGAACTTTTCGCGCTGGATCCAGGGGCGCGTGCCGTTCGCCGTGGAGCACATGGGGCATCTGGATGCCGCCGCGGCCGCAGCGGATGCGCGCGCTTCCGAAATTCTGGACCATCTGGCGGCCATGACCGCCCGTGCGCTCTGTGATGCCGTGATGCTCGCCGATCCCGGCGTGATCATGGTCGGCGGCACGGTGTGGGAAGGCTGTCCCACGTTCGCATCCCGGGTGCGCGCGCTCGTGGAGCGGCGCGTGCCTGGCGCCGTGCGCTGGGCGGCTCCGAAACTGGGCTACCAGGCCGGCATCATCGGGGCGGCCGCCTTCGCCGGCGCTCTTTTGGCAGAGCGGGAGGACGCATGAGCCGCCCCGATCCCGGATGCCTCTTCTGGGCCGGCTTCCCGGGCCCGGACATTCCCGAAAACCTGCGGCGACGGCTGGAAAAGGGCGCCATCGGCGGAATCATCCTGTTCGCGCGCAACTTCGCCACGCACGAGGAACTCCTGGAACTGACGCGGGAACTGCATGCCCGCTGGAAGGGCCCCGGGCACCTGCTGCTGGGCGTGGATCAGGAAGGCGGCCGCGTGGCGCGCATCCGCAGTCTGCCCTGGCCAGCGGCCTTCGATCTGGCTGCCGCGGGGGACCCCGCGCTCACGCGGACCGTGGCGCGCCTGATGGCACGGGAACTGGCGCATTTCGGCTTCAACACGGATTTCGCGCCCGTGCTGGACGTATGGACCCGCCCCGAGAACCGGGTCATCGGGAACCGCGCCTTCGGAACGCATCCCGACGCCGTGATCCGGCACGCGGGTGCCTTTGTGCAGGGGCTGCAGGACGAAGGCATTTTCACCTGCGGCAAGCATTTCCCGGGACACGGGGACACGCTCGCCGATTCCCACGAGCGGCTTCCCACGTGCGATCTTCCGATGGACGCCATGGAAAGCATCCACATGAAGCCCTTCCGGGAACTGGCCCGGTCGCTGGATTTCCTGATGACGGCGCATGTGAGGGTTCCGGCACTGGACGCTTCTCTTCCCGCCACGCTGTCGGCGGCCTGGATCCGGCGTGCGCGCGAAATCCCCTTTTCCGGCATCCTGGTCTCCGATGATCTGGAAATGGGCGCCATGCGGGATTTTCATCGGGATCTGGCCGTGCGCGCGCTGGATGCCGGCCTGGACATGCTCATGGTGTGCGCTTCCCAGGAATTCCTGGAGGAATGCATCGCCGGCGTGAAAAGGTCCATGGTGGAGGCCGCCCGGAAAACGGCCGTGGAAGAACGCATCGCCCGCGTGGAGCGGATGCAGTTGCGGGCGTCCTGCGCAAGGCCGTTCGAGGATCGTGAAGCCTGGCTGGAAGCGGCGCAGCGCACGCTGGAGCGCTGGGACGCCCGGGATTGAATCATGGAAAAAAAGCATTTGAATACCGAATATCAGATCCTTCGCAAAATCGCCGCCGGCGGCATGGGCGAACTCTTCGTGGCCGTGCAGCAGGGCCGGTACCAGTTCCAGCGCCAGGTGGTGATCAAGCGCCTGCATCCGGAACTGGCCGGGGATTCCCTCATGCGCGGCCTGTTCATCCAGGAAGCCGTCCTGTCGGGACGCTTCCATCATCCCAACCTGGTGCAGGTGTACGACATCGGCGAAGACGAATCCGGCCTGTACATGGTCATGGAGTACATCGACGGCATGGATCTGATGGGCATCGTGCGTGCCTCGATCGCCCGGAAGAAATTCCTGCCGCTGGAGCATGCCCTGTGCATCGTGGCCCAGGTGGCGGAGGGTCTGCAGGTGGTCCACTCGCTTGCGGATTCGCGCGGAAAGCCGTTGCATCTGGTGCATCGCGACGTGACGCCGTCGAACATCCTCGTCACCCGCAACGGTATTGCCAAACTCGTGGATTTCGGCGTGGCGAAGGCGGAATCCGGAGAGATTTCCGCGGACAGGAGCGCCGACATCGTGGCAGGAAAGGTCAATTACATGGCGCCGGAAGCCATTGCCGGCCATGCGGTCGACCACCGCGTGGACCTGTTCGGTCTGGGCGTCATCCTGTACGAGCTCGTGCTGGCCCGCCGCCTGTTCCGCGGCACGCCCCAGGAGGCGCAGGAAGCCATCCTGCACAAGCCCGTTCCCCTGCCTTCCGTCGTGCGGCCGGGCATCGATCCGGATCTGGAGAAGATCCTGCTAAAAGCAGTGGACAAGAATCCGGCTTACCGCTACCAGAGCGCGGCGGAACTGGTCGCCGACATCGAAGCCTATGCCCTGCGCCGGAAGATCAGCCTGTCCCGCATGGCGCTGGGCGCCTACGTATGCTCGTTCTCCAGTGCCGAACTGGAGGTGCAGGACGAAGCGCAGCCGGCGCCGACCGACGACGTCGAACTGGATTTCGACCAGGGGTTCGGCGAGGGCTGGGGCCGTTCGGAAGCGCAGGGGCTGGAGGCATCGAGCCTGGTTCCGGACGACCTGGACGACGAGGCCTGGCTCGAACTGATGGCCAATCCGGAAAAACTGGCCCAGCGCGCCCGGGAACGGACCGGGCGTTTCGCGGCGGTTCCGGCGCCGCGTCCGGCCATGGAGCGGGAAGGGGAGGCAGAAAGAATTCCCGCGGCCGCACCGGCGGCTTCCCATCCCACCGCTGGCGATTCCCCGCAGCCTTCGCCGTCTTCGGACGTTGGGCGCGGCGCGCGTCCGGATGCCGTGTTCTGGGTGGGGCTGGCCCTTCTGGCCGGCATGGCCGGATTCGCTCTCGCCCGCTTCCTTTTCTAGTTTCCGGCTGACGGCCCGGAAAAAGCCGATTCCGAACCCTGATTGAAAAGCAAGAGGGTCGAGATTTAAAAAATGCGGGTAACCAAAAGGCTGGCGATCTGCCAAAAGGCAGTGGGCCTTCCAAAGGCCGGCCAAAGGCGGCGGGCCGCAGGGCGAAAAACGAGGCCCAGCATCCATCGGATGCCTCGCCTTTCCTTCTTTTCTCCGGATTTTGCTTGGAGCCAGCGATCGGACTCGAACCGATGGCCTGCTGATTACGAATCAGCTGCTCTACCGACTGAGCTACGCTGGCACGCCCTTACAGGCTCTTGTTGTAGAACTTCGTCAGGCGGGAGACCAGCCGGGAAGCCTTGTTCCGGTGGATGATCCCCTTGCCCGCCACGTGCTGGATGAACGCGGAAGCCTTGCGCAGCATCGCCTGCGCGTTCTCTTCCTTGGCCTCGATGCTCTTGCGGGCCTTCTTGATGAAGGTTTTCAGCGTGGAAATGAAATAACGGTTGCGGGCATTGCGCACAATGCTCTGACGATGACGTTTTTCAGCGGAACGATGATGGGCCATGACGAACCTGCGACTCCTCGAATGCGATCTCTTCCCCGGAAAGCGGTTCTGGCCGCCATTTCCGGGCTTTCCGCGCAATCACCCGCGCGGCAGGTGCATACCATTAGCAGAGGGCGTTCGCGTTGTCAAGACTTTTGGTTCGAAATTTTGCACCTTTAGGGATGCCCGCCGGCAGCTTGTGGCCAAACTGGAAAATGTGATACGAATGCCCCCGCGGAAAGGATTCCTGCATGAAGACCGAAACCCTGCTGATGCTGGCCGTGATTCTCGCTGCGGCATTTTCCTGCGCGCGCACCCGGGCCCCGCGTTCTTCCGTTCGCCAGGACCGGCAGGACATCTGCGAAGGCCGCACTCCCGAAGCTTGCTGGGAATGGGCGCAGGCGCTCGAGGAAACCGGGGATCTGCGCATGTTGCAAGTTCTGGAAACCGCCTGCAGCCGGGGTGTTTCAGCCGCCTGCGAACGGCTGCTCGACGAGGCGGACATCACGCTCTTTCCCATGCCGGGAACCGCGGCCGAATCCTGGAAACCCTCCCTGGATGCCTTGTGCGTCAAGGGAAATACGCGCGCCTGCCGGCAACTGGACATGGTGTCGGTCCTCGATTCAAGGGTGGAGCCCGACCGGATGAAACAGGCGTTCTTCAACCGCCTGGAGGCCTGCCGCAAGGAGCCTTCCCAGTGCGTTTTCCTGGTGCAGGCGCTTTCCGTCGTGGAGCGCAGGAATGCCGCCATGTTCAAGGCCAACGCGCTTTCGGCCCTGCAGGCGGCCTGCGACGGCGGTGTCGCGGAGGCCTGCTACCAGGACCCCCTGCTGCAGGTCGAAAAGCGCGATCTGGCCTGGATGCTGCCCTTCCTGCTGCGCGGCTGCAAACTGGGCGATACGTTCGGATGCGCCAAACTGGTGGAGATCGCGCGCCGGGCGCTCTTCGAGAACATGCCACGCTATCCGCAGGCCGAACCATTCCTGAAGCAGGCCTGCTTCGACATGGACTATCGTGCGGCCTGCCTGGCATGGGCCGCCGGCCACGTCCGCCGGATCTGGACCCAGCCGGATCCCCGGGCCGGCCGCGACGAACTGCTGCGCCACTGCCGCCTGGGCGACAACGAATCCTGCACGGAGTTCGCGCGCTTTTTGCTGCGCCATGAGCCGGATCAGCGCGGCTGGGCGTTGCAGATCCTGCGCCAGACCTGCTCGGATTCCTACCANGACGCCTGCGTGGAGTGGATCCTCGCCATGGAAAAGGGTTCCCCCGAGGAGCGCCGCGCCGCCGTAGTCCAGGCGCGCGCCTCATGCCTGGGCGCCGCGGGCGTGCAGATGCCCAACTACGAATACGAATACGCCGCCCATGGCCGCACGTATGGCTCCCTGGGCCAGAACCCATCGTGCGTGCTGTATGGCCGCTTCATCGTGGAAAGCAATGGCCGGGAAGCGCCGCCTGCCGCCGGTGAACGGCTGATGGGGCAGGTGTGCGGCCATCTCGCGCATCCCGTGTGCCTGGATTACGCGCCCAGGATGATGGCCCAGGATTCCACCACGGCCGCGATGCTCACGGCCCTGCACGAGCGCATCTGCAAGGCCGGACACGCCGCGGGCTGCCTGGCCATGGCCGCCCTGCAGCGCCGCGGCTACAAGGAACTCAAGCCCAACGAGGCTTCCGCGAAGGAGTACACCGCGCTCGCCTGCCGCCTGGATCCCCGCCTCGCCGAATGTCCCCCCTCCCGGTAGGAAAACATCTTTGAAATTGCAGTTTTCGGGCTATAAAAGCAATTAAAAAAATATAATATTAATAAAATTAAAAATTAAATAATCAATTCGATAAAAAAATTCAATAAAATTTAGTTGGTCGGGGGGATTTCCCAGTTCTGCAGGCTCATGGGAAGGGTGATGAACTTTTTTGGATCCACGCCCTCGGGAACGGCGCCCACGCGCCCGTCGCTGGTGGTTTCGCAGAAGTACAGGCGCCGGCCATTGTAGGTGTAGAAGCGCTCCGGCAGGTGCACGTGTGGCCCGCCCACGGCCACCGCGGCATGTCCCTCCTCGAAACTCACGAGCAGGTACACTTCCAGGGCGTGCTCCTTCTGCTCCTCGGGATACGCCTGAAAGAGCAGCATGCACAACGCGCACATGAACAGCGCCTTGTCCTCGCAGTCCCCGCAGCCGTCAAAAAGCGTCTGCACGGGGAATTTCCAGTATTCCTCCTGTCCCGTGCTCTCGAGATCGGTCTTGTAGGGAATGGCCTGCACGCAGGCGAGCACGTTGGAGAGCTCCTCGTAGAGCGAGTATTCCCCGGCTTTGGCCTCTTCGTGCAGCCGCCGCGCCAGCCCCACCAGGAACGTGTTGCATGCCGGATTCGTGAACAGGTGCGCCATCTTCGAGAGGGCGTCCATGTTGGAATACAGTTTGGTGATTCCCTGGCCCGGATTGACCGCCTTGGCCGCGGTCACCTCGGATTCCGGCACGAACAGTTTGACGTCGTGGGCGATTTCCTCGATGCCGCCGCGCCTGTACGTCCAGCGCAGGGAGACGTTGCTGCCGGGCGTGGCGGCCGGATCCGGCTCGGTGAACGCTGGAGGCGGAAACACCGTGGGAAATACGCGCGTGTAGGAAGCCGCCGGCCAGGGCTCGTGATTGCCGGAAACCGCCAGCAGCCAGAACGAGACGGATGCGGCCATGGCCGCCGGCATCCAGAAGAAGGCCCAGGCGGTCTGGGAACTCGCGTATCCCAGCCCGGCCGCCGAAAGCGTCGCGAAAATGGCGAATCCAAAGTCCGTGCCGGCTTGTCCAGGGCCACGTTCAAATTTTTCTAGCCGCCGGACCCAGGGTGCCTCGCCCTTCAGTTGCGGCTCGAATCCAGCCGCCATTCCCAATCCTCCCAGCACGGCCAGATAGAGCATCATCGATACGGCCAGATACCCCGCGCCATGGAATGATGATTGCAATAATGGAAACAATATCCAGGCAGGAAGAATGTAATATATGCCAATGAAGAGCACAGCAGCGCTCAACGGAAACAGACGCCGCGGCGCCTGGCTCCTGGCGGGAACGCTCGGGGGAGAAGGAGAGGCATTCGTATTTGTCATGATTCTCCTACACATAGGAAATCGGGGTGGAACCGCCATCCGGCAAGTTCGGGTCCGGCATGCCGCCGGCATGGGCGATGGGCAGCGGATGCATGGTGTGTTCCGTCTCGATGACTTCCACCTTCATGCAGACGACTCCGGGCAAACCGTCCCATGCGGGCAGTCTTTCCCTCGTGTAGCCGTCGACCAGTTTCTGCACCACCGGGTTCGCCGCCATGCCACTTCCCTGCGGATGCACGGCGTGGGCGAAGATATAAAATGGCGAGCCGGAGGTGGACAGACGCCAGTAAGGATGCGCCGCCAACTGGATCTCCCGGGCCGCTTTCGCGGTGATGGCGGGGTCTTCCGCGTGGATGAAATCCAGGAACGCTTCGATGGGCAGTTTTTCGAAATACCAGAATCCCTGTTCCCGCAGATGTTTTGCCCACTGGCTCTGATAGGGGGACTCTTCCAGCGTTTCCCAGAAGCGCGCCCAGGGACCCGGTTCCTTCTTCTCCGGCTTTTCGGGCTTCAGGCACGCCGCGATCTGTTCCTTTTCCGGTGGGCTCTGGGTTTTGTCGATGCGGTTCAGTTGCCCATTCGCCGGCGGTGCCAAAAAAGGAAAGAGACGGAGGGTCTCCTCGTTGAAGAAGGAGATCAGCCAGCGGCTGGAAGCCAGCGCCGGGACCCATGGCGTTTCCTTCAGTTTTTCGGATATCGCCTTCATGCGCGCGCGCACGACGAAGAGCCGCTGGTGGAAGTCCATTTCGATTACGGACTGCATCTCCGGATTTCTGGCATGCCGCCCGAAGGCCTTTTCCGGGTCCAGAATCTTCCGGGAAGCCGTTTCCTCGGGTTCACCCATGAGCGCATGCAGGTGATCATGATGCAGTGCGCCCTGATCCTTGAGCAACTGTTTCAGGCGCATGCGGGCGAACGCGCGTAGCGCCTCGCGGAAGACGGCCACGCCCTGGGCGCGCAGGGACTTCTCCCGGTACAGGATATAGGCACCGAGCAAACATCCAAGACCCGCCGCGCCGGCCGCCACCGCCGCATGCAGGACCAGCGGCCACCATCCCAGCGAGCCGCCCCAGAGGCCCAGCAGCAAGGCGAATGGTAAAAATCCCAGCGTCCAGCGCGCCAGGTGCGAAGGCGCCCACTTGCGCTCCTGCACCCGATGGCGCAGTTCCCGGTAGGCGCGGGCCGGATCCGGCGGCGGTTCCCCGGCATCCGGGCGTGGGGATTCGTTGGGCGGTAGGATTTCGGAAAGTGCCTGTTTCCAGTTGGTCCCAGTTGTCCCGCTCGCAGCGGGTTTCCCGGAAAATGCGGCCTCCACGGCCTGCGGATACGCGCCCTTGGCGCGCTGGTTGGCGTCCTGGATGCGCTCCAGTTGATGGCGCGCCTGGACCCAGTACAAATTCGTTCCATCCTGCAGGTTTTCGCGGATGCGCTCGAACAGGCGCCGGGCCGTGCGCGCCGTGAACCAGTGCCGGTTTTCCTGCATCCTGTCGTAGGCGGTCCCCAGGGATTCCGACAGTTCCATCATTCCCCGCGTCATCCACGCCGCCGGCATGTCCGGCCCGTCGGGCCCTTCCAGTTCCCGGGCATCCATGGCGGGCAGCCCCAGGTTGCGAAGCGCATTCAGGCAGGTGGGCCGGTGCGGATCCGCGCCCTCGAGCAGGTTCTGCAGGACCCGCTCGGGGTCCAGATCCAGTTCCTCCAGTACGCCGGCGGCAGGATCCGGGCGCGCGATGGCGCCGTCCTCGCGCAACTGCTCGTCGAGGAGGCGGGCGGCCTGATGCCGGGCGCGGTACTCGCCCGCGTTCTTCAGGTCCATGACCACCCGGGCGCATCCCACCGAGCAGAAGGGCAGGCGTCCGGGCTGGACGGCGGCGCCCAGGAGGGTTTCCGCTCCGCTTTCCAGAAGGGCCACGAGGGTTTCCTCCAGATGCGTACGCACTTCGGAATCCCGCACTGTGACGCCTTCCGGGTGGTCTTCCGGATGCACGTTCGAGTTGCCCACCACGATCACCCGGCTCAGGGGCATGCGCGCGTTCTGGATCTTCCCGATGCGCTCCAGCCACGCGGAGCCGGGCGTTTCCTGCCCCTGCAGCGGCAACCGCAGGATCAACTGGCACAGGCGGTTGTGCAGTTGGGGATACAGGTTGGAGTTGAGCCGCAGAAAGGAATCCAGCCGCTCATGCACCTGCAGCAGGACGTCGATGCATTGATCGAAGAAGCCTTCGGGCGCATAGGCCAGATTCCATACGTGGCAAAGCGTCAGCCCCGGCTTCTGCTCGCCGGTTTCGGACAGCGCCCCGCGGATGCGCCGGTGCCATTCGTCGTCCGAGAGCTTCAGAAAGGCTCCGGCCGGCTCCACGAACACGTGGGCGGCGCCGGCGAAAGGCTCCTTTTGCCAGCGCCGCCGGAACGCTTCCAGGACTTCGGCGGGATTTCCCGGTTCCATCCACAGGCAGAACGTGGGGCGAAACTGCATGGTTCACCTTTACACGTAGGAAACCGTCTGGTTGATGCCGTAATGGGCTTCGTAGAACTCGATGAGCCTTTTCAGCGTGCGGATCATCCGCAGCAGGAATTTGGCGTTTTCCACCAGGACTTTTTCATTGGGCGACACTGAGCGGTTTTCCAGTTCTTTTTGTTGGGCGACCATGTATTCCTGGCTTGCAACCAGGGACGTGTAGGATTTCTCGAGAACCGTGAGATATTCCTTCAACGCGTCATAGAGCAGGTTCAGTAAGCCCGCATTGTCGTTTTCGAACAGGTAGAGAATGTTTTCGTGGCACTGGAGGATACCGTATTCCTTGGCATAGTGGTGATAAACATCTTGGCGATCCGTATAAATAGTAAACAATTTAGAATAAATATGGATAGAGGGAATCTTTTCATCCTGGGTCAGCGTATATCCATCGACGTTCCAGTAGATGGCATTCAATCCATAGTGGGGGTGATTCCGGTTCTGTTCGAAAAAGAAGAAGGTGGGATGACGGCCTTGGCACTGGTGGCACATCTTCATCGAGAGGCGCTCTTGGATGGTATTGCGGACCTGGGCATTGCTGTCCATGGCATACGTCAGCGCCCACATCTTGATGTAGGTTTCCAGCGGCGGGCGTTTTCCGATGGTCAGCGGGTCCTCGTCATCCAGGGAGCCATTGTTGAGCGAATTCGAAAAATGGGGTCGCACGTCTTCTGTACGGTATACATAGGCGGCTTCCATACCCCGCAGGGAATCGGAAATCAGATACGGGAAGATACTGAAAGTGTGAATATGGACAATTCCCTCATCCAGCAGGAATTCGCAGTTTTCATCCACCCTGACATTTTGTTTTTTTGCTTCACTGATCAGATCCTGGCTTTCAGCCCCCAGAAAATGGAGTTCCTGAATCCGTTTCTTGTCTTGGGGATGTATCACTTTTTCTTTGGTGCAACGCAATACGGGCGTTGAGTAATTGTTCAACTTGCCCATGTACTCGGCAACACGGTTCCCCATGGCCGAGAGCAGATCTTTTTTGTTTTGTGTATTGATTTCCGCAATCAGTCTCTTACCTATCCGGCTGAACCGTTCCAGAAGTTGCGAAGAATTCCACAGCGACCAGCGATCGAAATTACCGCATTCCGGTTCCAGTTCCCGGATGCGCCGGAACAGGTCCTCGAAGAGCTTCTGCCGGTCGCCCACGCCGGAAAACACCGGATACGCCTGATGATAAGGCCACAGGACCGATGAATCTTCCAGTGACTGGGTCCCGAAGATGTCCGGCAGGTAGATGCTTGCGGGACTGTGCCCCAATTGATTCAGCCGGCGCTGGAACTCGAGGTGGATATCCTGCATGTGCAGTTTCTGCATTTCGAGAATCCGGCTGTTGAGGGTATCCACCAGCGTATCCAGAATGGAATGGGTCGGATTTTTGGCACTTGCAACCTTGCCTGTATCGGGATCCACGATCTGCAGGATCGGGTCCTTGCCTTCCGGATCCCCGGCGCACACGCGGGTCAGTTCGGCCAGCCAGGCATGCGTTTCCGCCTGCAGCGCCGCGCGCACGTACTGCTGCAGGGCATTCGTGAAATCCTGGATCTTTCCGGCGTTGTCGCCGCTGCCCACCAGCGGCTTGCGGATGGAATCGGCCAGTTTTTCCAGGTCCTCGCGCAGTTTCTCGGCTTCCCGCTTTTTCTGCTGCACCGACTGCAGGTGTACCGGGATGCTGCCCTCCAGGTGCAGGTTGTACTGGTCCAGCACCCGCTTGCAGAAGAAAAGCCCGCGGAAGTTGCCCCACGTGTTCAGGAAGGCCAGCAGTCCATTCCGGAACGTGCCGGATGCGGTATCGACGAAGGTCCCGTAGGCGCGGGCCAGATCCACCCGGGCGTTTTCCACAAGGCGCGCTGCTGCGGTGATGGCGCTCTGGAAATTGGCTGCGGTGGCTTCCTCCCAGTTGACCTTGGAGTCCGAAACCAGATACAGGTCCGCCGTGGGAAGTTTTTTCACCACGGAATCCACGACGGCGTTCATGCGCTGCTGCAATTCATTGAAGACCGGGATGCCGTCGATGAGCCCCTGCATCGAGGCCAGAACGGCGTCATGGGAAATTTCCCGCTCATCACCCAGGCACAGTTGCAGCAGGTCCCTGCGCGCCTTGAGCGCGTACCACTCCCGCAGCAGTTCCCGCGGCCGGCGGATTTCCGACACGCCCACCGCGCTGTAGCGCAGTGTGCGTCCCCATTTGGAATCCTTGGCGTTGATTCCCTCGGCATTGCACACTCTTTTGTCGAATCCCGAAACTACGGGTTCACAGAACATGGTGTAGTAAATACAGGTGCGGGTGTAGTCGAACAGGTCGTTGAGGCTGGCGAACTGTCCCACGGAGCCTTCGGGGATCACGCTGTCGATCAGGTACACCATGGTGAATGGCGGTTCCTGGCCGCGTTCCAGGCCGCGCCCCGGCTGCATGCGCCCTGCCGAGACGGCATCCATGGCCCATTCATTGAACTTGTCTGGGTTTTTTTGAAGATAGTCCATTTCCCGGAAGAAGGCGAAGGCATTGGCCTTGAGAAACTCCTCCAGTGCCGGCTGACCCCGGCAGGCCGTTTCGATGAACAGTTCGGGTAGCAGAACGAAGTCGTAGAAAGTTCCTTCCACCTTCTTTGCCTGCAGGATCAGTTTCAGCATGTAGACCACGTCGAGCATGGCCGAGGAGCCCGAGCCGCCCAGGCAGGAGTGCACCAGGATCACCCGCAGTTTGCGGGCTTCGGGCACGCCCGTGAGCGCCTGGCTCACCACCTCCAGGATCCGCTTGCGGGCCTTTTCACGGTTGTGATACAGGAAAAAGCGTCCCAGCGGCCGGCACCGGGCGGCTCCCGTATCCTCCACCTTGTTGGGCAGCATGTCGATGTCTTCCGGGGGGAACCACACGCGCAGATCCGCCATCGTCTCCGGGCTGCTCTCATAGGCCTTGTAGGCTTCCCTCGGATTGAAGCGCGACAGGCACAGGAATTCGCTCGTTTCATTGATTGTCTGGCGGACGATGGGTTCCAGGTTGGGAAAATCTTCATTGTCCATGACCAGGTAATGCACGTTCCTGGCCTTGACGCTATCTGCTCCGAACGTGCTCTGGATGGTGTTCTTGATGCGGGCGACCACCTGTCCCCCGGCGCCCCCGAGTCCGATCACCAGCGTGGCCTGCCGCTCCAGCAACGATTCCCTGTTTTCCATGTTTTCGGCCATGTCACTCTCCTTTCTGCATGTAGTTTTATTTGCTATTTCCAATTGCAATCATTTTCGCAATACGATCTTGAATTCGATCTTGCGCCCCTGCGCATCCTCGTATTCGTAGATGGCGCTGGAGGCCACGGGATAGGCGCGCCCACTCGACAGCGTGGAGCCATTGCGCGAAATCCCCGAGCAGCCCACCTCCATCACGATCCGCCGCCCGAAGATGCCCGCCGGCCGGTCGTGAATGGCCAGGAACAGCGCCGGAAACGCCTCCAGGCGCGCCTGGCAGGTGCTCGCGGAGCCCACGCGGGCGCTTCCCCTGCCTTCGAACGGCGTTTTCTCCCCATGCGGCCACTGCACGGGCTTCGTGAGCCACTCCAGG
>Ga0067045_1005103_pt1 | contig 13172 bp, 10 predicted proteins | sample TerdegcTABiofilm_FD_59184 | JGI IMG/M metagenome (GOLD analysis project Ga0067045, IMG submission 59184) | Combined Assembly of (Gp0054472, Gp0054536) Wastewater bioreactor microbial communities from Singapore -Terephthalate degrading...
TGCCGAAGGCACAAGAGGCTTGCTTTAACGACACCTGCCGTGCCCGGGGATCACAGTGAACCCTCTTGTCGCTGCGCGACACCGAAAGCGGAGCTTTCGGTGCCACCCGCGATTCGGAAGGGAAGACGTTGTCGACGCCGTTGAACGTGATCTCGGCGCCGCCCGTCGAGGCGTCGAAGACGCGGACAGCGCCTCCGCTCGATGTCTTGGTCAGGACGAGGTTGCCCGACCACGTCAACGGCGGCGCCTCGATGATAATCGCCTTACGCGGCGCCTGGTTGTTGTCGGCATTCTTTACAACAAGTCCGCCGGGGTTGTCCTCCTCCTGTTCGCCGAGGCCGTCGTTCGTCCCTAAAGGGGTCGGGAGTCTTTTGGCAAGATGGGAAGGAGTAAAGACTCCCGACCCCTTTACTCGCGACCCGACCCCTTTACTCGCCACCTTTTACTCTTTCAATCCGAGTGCCTTCTTAATCTCTTTCCTCCTTTGAGTGTCTGACAAGACTTTGTCAAGACGGTCTGCGACCTCAGCAGCGTCCTGTCCCGTGAGGGTGTACTGACTTCTTACGAAGATCAGCATTTGCCTCGACCACTCTTTGTCGAGTCTCCGCAACAGGTGCTGGAGCCGGTAACGGTCCGCCTTGTCAGCGTTCGCTTTCACCGCCTCCTCGTATTCCTTTCGCAATTTCGGGTCTTTGATTGCGCTCGGACTTGCGCCCGCGCTCACATCCGCGCCAACTGGAGGAGCAACATTGCGGTGTGGTGCGTCACTTACATCGAAGTTCTGATCGATCGTGCGGTTGATCTTGTCAATGGCCCTCAGCCATAGGTCAAGTCTAAGGCGTCTTTGCCTCCTCCAGTATTCGCCCCCACGTTTCGGCATGGAAGGCAGATTCCTAATACACCTGTCAATCTCGTAGAAATCGTCAGCCCTCTGAGCCCGCTGAATGGCCTCAATACAGGAGATAACCGCCGGGTGAGTGCATTTCATAGTGTCCTCCCCAACACGAGAAGGGGCTGCCTCCTCCGCCGACCAGCAAGCACGAATAGCATCCAGCAGGAAAACGCACGCTGCAAGAGACCCGACTCTGACGATTGGTGTCATGGAGAAGTTCTCCTCAATAGCCTGACGTTGGATCGCTGAACGCTTTCGATTCGGAGTGTCCTCCCTTGCTGATCGTCATATTCCCTGATGCGTCGATCGTTTCTTGATGAGTAACCGTGTCAAACTGTTTCTCCTCGCCACTCCCGACTCGGAAGAGCCAGGGGATAGGCCACGTGAAGGTTCCATTTGAATATGGTGTGCTTGTGTAGGTACCGCTCGATATTGTGTCAACGAAAGTGTCCTTCGATCCCATGCCTGGAGGGGGAGGACCAATCGCGCCCCACGATCCATCAGGGTGGACCTCACCGTCCTTAAAAGATAGGTATCCAATTCCAACCCCCACGACCATACCTTCACGAACCTCAATGTTCTGAAAGGAAACGTCATCCGGGTGTATATATGCCCTCCCCTTGAAGCCTACTGATCCCGTATCGTGAACGTGCCATACTCCCGTCCCGGTTTCCTGTTCAATGGTGACCCCACTCGGTTCAACCACGTTGAAGTCCACCGTATACGACTGGCCGGCAATCGTCGCTGTAACGCTCGGAGTCGAAGCTCTGTCGCCGGCCGTAAACGTGGTCTGGAGGCCCGACCCTGGGTCCACGGTCCCCGCGCCCGTAAGAGACCAAGTGGCTGGGGGCACCGACGACGGCACGACCGTACACGTCACTTCCTCCCCGACGCCGAGCTTTGTGCGCGTTCGATCCGCTGGAGAGGTCGCAACCGTGAGGGTATCGACTCGGAAAACCGTAATCGTGACGGTAGCGTTGGCCGAGCTAGCGTTTGCCGTATCGGACGCAAAATAGGTAAACGAATCGCTCCCCGCGTATCCTGCGTCGGGGAAGTACGTGAATGCACCACTATTGAAGAGTTGGAGATTTCCGTGGGACGGATAGGTGACTATGTTCGCCTTGAGTGGTGAATCGCCGTCTGGGTCGGAGTCATTCACCAGTACCCCGTTACCCGCCGGCACGTCGAGCGTTCCTCCGGCCGCCGCAATGTAGCCGCTGTCATCAACGGCGACCGGCGGGTGGTTCCAAACGTCAATTGACACCGTCGTGATGGCACTGTCGGCAATTCCGTCCGTGGCGTAATAAGTGAAGCTGTCCGCGCCTACATAAGCGTCGGATGGCGCATAGCTGAAACTGCCATCGTTGTGAAGAGTGAAGGACTTGTAGTGGGCCGGCCAACCCACCAGGACGGCGGTTATCGGGTCCTGGTCGTAATCCGAGTCGTTGCCAAGGACGCCGGGGGCATTGACCGTCAACAACGTATCGTGCTTCACGGAGTATTGGTCAACGAGCGTCGTTGGCGCGTTGTTGTAGACGTTGATGCTCACCGTTGCCGTCGTGCTGGGCGCGATTCCGTCGCTCGCGAGGTAGGTGAAGCTGTCCTCGCCCACGTAATGATAGGCCGGGGTGTAATCGAACGAGCCGTCGGCGTTGAAGGTGAACGACGCGGCGTGCGAGGGGTTGCCCACGAGAACCGCCGTCATCGGATCGCCATCGTAGTCGCAGTCGTTGCCCAGCACGCCCGGGGCCCACTCGGTCCTTTTTGCGGCCCTGCCTTTCACCTGCCCATCCTCCTCCACTCCACGTGGCCTGCCCCCACGGGGCCGCCGGAATACCAGAACTCGCCGGGTTCACTGACCACCTGATAGAGGCCTGTGAACCACGTATGCCAGATTGCCTGGAGGGTCTTGCGCTCCCACTTCGCAGGGTGATTCAGGAGATGGGCGACCGGCCCTTCAGGAAACACCTTGTCGCCCGGGAGCTTCCGAACCTCGTCCTGGAGGGCTGCCAAGTGACGCTGCTCCATGGCCTCAAAGGTCCTTGCGAGACGAGCGTCCGAAGCATAGTCGAACCCTCTGAGTTCAGCACCGTTGGCCGATAGAGCCAAGGCCACACCGAACAAGGACCAGCGGAGGGCCTGAAATGCCCGCTCCGACTTGACACATAGTCCGGCGATCGTAAGGCCGACAAGCGGGAACATCCATTCAGCAATCGGAACCCCTGCCGCACTAAGCAACAGGAGGCAGATGACTCCCACGACAAGGATCGGTGCCAATGCAATTAGCACTCGTCCGAGCGGGCGCGGCCGCAAGCCAGGGCTGAAAGCCACCACGATGATCGGCACAAGCAAGCTTGCGAGGATCAGAGTAGCGTGTAGGTTGACGAACATGGTACGTCTCGTCAGTCGTAGATTCCCATAGCATAGGGCGTCCCGGGAATGTTGATGATGAACCCCAGGGCACCGTAAACCGCCGTCCCGTTGTTCAGGCTGTCCTCCACATTATCCGCAAGCGGACGGGTGTGGCATCCTCGCAACTTGATCTGCGAACCCGGCCCGGTGACGGCCTGCATCGTGGCAGTCACGTCAACGTCGTTGATCTTAATCTGACCACCGAAACAGGTGAGTTCGTCCACCGGTCCATCGCCCGTCTTAATCATGGTGTTCCACCCATGTCCCTTGATGATGAGCGTGGTGATCTGATCGCCCGCTCCCTGCATCTGACTCAGGATCGTGCGCAATTGGTCGCCGCTCGTAGGATACTCGTGCCGGCCGCTTGCCGTCGTCAGGTCGATGTACCGACTCGGGATGTAATCCGTCACCGTTGCGACAACGCCCTTCGGGTCCGACATACAAAGTCCATCCGTGGCACGGACGTTGATCGTGATGCTGCCGCCGGCCAGCATCGAGGCGTCGAGGCTCGCAGGATTCGCAACGGTGATCACGCCCGTCGTCGCGTTGATGGAAAAGTAGCTGTTGGAATCCAACTGATAGGTGATTGGATCGCCATCATAGTCCACGCCATGCACCTGGCCGATTTCCTCACCCAACCAGGTGATCTGAGAGTGAGCGCGAATGTCCTGGTCGATCGTGAGGCCAGGTCCTTCCACGTTCTGATCGAGCACCGGCGCCATGTTGGTGACGCTGATCACGACGGTCGCCACGTTGCTGCTCAGGGCGCCGTCGGACGCGACGTAGGAGAAGCTGTCCAGGCCGACGTAGTGGTTGGCCGGCGTGTAGTCGAACGAGCCGTCGGCGTGGAAATGGAATCCGTCGGGCGCCGCGTGCGAAGGGCCACTCACCAGGACCGCGGTGATCGGGTCCCAGTCGTTGTCGTAGTCGTTGCCCAGGACTCCGGGAGTCGAGACGACGAGTTGCTGATCGTGCGTGGTCCAGTAGCTGTCTTCGATGGCGACCGGCGGGTAATCCCACAGGTTGATCGACACGGTGGCGGTATTGCTGTTGGCCAGGCCGTCGGTCACCCGGTAGGTGAAGCTGTCCGGCCCGACGTAGTGCTCGACCGGCATGTAGTCGAACGAGCCGTCGGCGTTCAGGGTGAACGACGCCGCGTGCGACGGGCCGCTGACCAGCGCGGCCGTGAGCGGGGCGTTCTCCGGGTCGTAGTCGTTCCACAACACGTTGTCGGGCCAGGTGGCGTCGTGCACGACGCAGTAGGTGTCGTCGTTGGCCACGGGCGGGAAATTGAACAACAGGCTCTCCATGGCTCCGCCGCCCTTCGCGCCGCCTTCGAGCGCGGCCATGACGCCGGAGGAGAGGTCGGAGGTTGGAGATTGGAGATTGGAGGTCGGAGATTGGGGACTGGGGGAGGCGGGACCACCGCCGCCGGACGAGGACGCGCCGGCCGCCGGGTCGGGCAAATCGTCCGTGGCGGCCGGGAGGGGCGTCGCGCCCCACGGCCCGCCGCCGGCCAGCAGGGCCATGGCTGCTCCCGAGGCCTCCCACACCTGCGATGCGGAGGCCAGCCGGGACGCCAGGGCCTCATATTTGCCGATCGAGATGGATGAGAGCCAGGAATCGAGGAAGGCATCGAGCGATCCGTCCCCGCCCGACAGGGGCGAGAGTTCCCTCGCGACCCGGTCGGCCAGACGCTCGGCCAGGGCGTGGATTTCGTCGCGGGTCCGCTCGGAGGCGTATCGCACCGCGTCACTCTCCGCAGCCGAAACGGCCCGCGCTTGGGCTGCGTCGGCGAACCAGTCTTGGAACTCGTCGAGGCAAATCCGACGCACGGCCGAGGAGCGGTCGTCGGAGAAAGAATCGAACGGCCGCCGTGTGCCGGATGCCCCATTCCCTGCCCGGGAAGCCCAACCCTCGTTCCCAAAGGGCCCGAAGAACGGATCGAACCACCAGAGCAACCCGCTGCCGACGATCAATCCCCCGACGCTCGCCCCAGGCGCGGCCCGGACTTCAAGGACCTCGGGCCCGGCGAGATGTCTCCACCGGGGGGGTGTTGGTGGGCTTTCCGGGTGGTCTTGGTCCTCTTCCTTCGCTGAGACTTCGTGCTTCGCATCGCCGCTCCCTCCGAAGAAACCGGGGAAAACGCGGCCCAGCCGCTGCGACCACGCCGCGGAGATCTCGACGCCGAAACCACGAACCCGCACCGACAAGGCCTTCCAGCCCGCGGGCCACCGGTCAGTCCGGAAAGGCCGACCTCCAGCAATCTATCAGGAACATGCGGAATGTCAATATTCCCGGCGGGAGAAAAGTCGAGAACGCGAGCCGGCGTAAGGACGTGAGAGGACCGCGCGGGCGTGTGGCGTGTGGCGTTGGCTCCGCCTGGGTCTTATCGCGTGGAGGCATGTCTCCGTCACACGAACGATTCTCCCACAAACCCCTTAATCGCGACATCCTATTCTACCCAAAGTACGCGATGGCCCTGGGAATCCCCCCACACGCCGGCTCGGCAGGAGCCTCGCCCTCCCAAGATCACGGAGGGTCCTTGACGGCTACGCCTACAAGGACGCGGACCTGCGGCGCAACTGGCCGCAGGCGGCGTCGATGCGGTCGCCTTTGCGGTAGCGGACGGCGACGGTGAGGCCGCCGTGCTGGAGGATCTCGGCGAAGCGGGCGGTAGACGTCGATTTGGGCGTGTGGTACGGGAGGCCGGCCACGGGATTGTACGGGATCAGGTTCACCAGGGCCGGCCGGCCTTGGAGCAGGGCCACCAGTTCCCGGGCGTGCTCGGGGGCGTCGTTGACACCGGCCAACAGGACGTACTCGAACGTCACCCGGCGGCCCGTCTTATCAAAGTAGTAGTCGGCGGCCTCCAGGACCGCGGCCACGCCGATCTTGCGATTGGCCGGGATGAGCCGGTTGCGAATCTCGTCGCTCGGGGCGTGGAGCGAGACGGCCAGGTGATACTGGCAGTCGAGGTCCGCCAGCCGGCGGATCCCCTTGGGCAGGCCGACCGTGGAGATCGTGATCCGCCGGGCCCCGATGCCCAGGCCATCGGGCCGGCCGGCGATTTCGAGGGCGGGCAGGAGGCGGTCGAGATTAGCCAGCGGCTCGCCCATCCCCATCACCACGACGTGGCTCAATCGCTCGCCCGGGGGCAAGAGCCGCTTCAACCGCAGCATCTCCTCGACGATCTCGCCGGTCGTGAGGTTCCTCGCCACGCCGTCCAGCCCGCTGGCGCAGAAGACGCAACCCATCGCGCAGCCGACCTGCGTGCTGAGGCATACGGTGCGGTGCTCCTTGTCGTCGCGCAGGAGCACGCACTCGACCCGCTGCCCGTCGGCCAGTTGGAGGAGGAGCTTTTCGGTCCCGTCGGCCGATTTCTTGTGGGCCGCCACCTGCGTGGTCCAGATCGAAAAGGCCTCAGCCAACAGGCTGCGAAGCGATTTTGAAAGGTCGGTCATCCCGTCGAAGCCGTCAACCGTCTCGGCGAGGACCCACCGGCGGACCTGCTTCGCCCGATACTTCGGGACCTGATGCTCCGCGAGCCAGGCATCGAGCTGCTCGGCGGTCTGGTCGAGGAAGTGCAGCATGCGGCACCAAAGAATCCGATCGTCTCGATTGTCCTGACGCAACGCCGGTCTCTTGCGGACTTCCCGCAAAGGCCATGTCGCCAGGGGTTGCCCCCGTACGTCGCTTCCGGTCACGCTTGATCCCTACTATACTAATTATGTGCGCGGATGTGGGGCACGAGAAGAAGGGGGAGCCGTTGAGCGATCATCCCAACAAGCACATCCGGGAAGCCGTCGAGTACGCTTTGGAGCATGGCTGGACGCTGCGAAAGGCCGGCCTCCGAGGGCACGCCTGGGGGCGACTCTACTGTCCTCGGCGGGGTCGGGACGGATGCCAGCACGCTGTGTACAGCACGCCTCGTGTTCCCGAAGCCCACGCCCGCGATATTCGGCGAGCGGTGGACAATTGCCCGCACCAGCCCACAGGAGAGTGAACATGAAGCGTTATGACTTCACCCTTGTCCTTTCCCAGCCCGGGGAGTTGACGGACCAACTGGTCGAAGACCTGTATGAGGCAGGGTGCGACGACGGCTCTCCCAGTTCGCGGGCCGGGGTCGTCATGGTCACGTTGCACCGCGAGGCGGATTCGCTGGAACAAGCGATTCGCTCGGGCATCGCCGATGCGCAGAAGGCGGGTTGCCGGGTCGCCCGCGTGGAAATTGAGTTGGATGACCTGGTAACCGCCACCCCTGCCGGAGAAACTACCACTTCGGCCGGTTGATTGAGCGCCATGGTGCGGCCCGGAGAACGGCAGCCTCAGCGATCTCCGGTGCTTTTTCGGCAATATCGCCTCCGGCATGTGTGAGCCTCATCGTTTTTCCTCCCTCATCGGACGTGCCACCCGAACGCCCCCTTCCCGTGGTCAGCCAGCGGCCTCGTCAGCCTGTCCGTTGCCGCAGAGGTAGTCGTGGATGTCCTTGGCGGCGGCCTTGCCGGCGCCCATGGCGAGGATCACGGTGGCGCTGCCGGTCACGATGTCGCCGCCGGCCCAGACGCCGGGCCGGGTCGTGCGGCCGGCGTCGTTGGCGAGGATGTAGCCCCGCCGGTTCAGGCCGAGGTCTCTGGTCTGCTTCGTGAGGACCGGGTTCGCGCCGGAGCCGATGGCCACGATCACCAGGTCGGTCTCGAGCACGAACTCCGCGCCGGGCTTGGGCACGGGCCGGCGCCGCCCGGAATCGTCGGGCTCACCCAACTCCATCTCCTGGCAGCGGACCTGGCGGACCATGCCCCGCTCGTCGCCAAGATACTCCAGCGGCGCGCAGAGCAGCTTGAAGACGATCCCCTCTTGCTCGGCGTGATGGATCTCCTCGGCCCGGGCCGGCATCTCTTCGCGCGAGCGGCGATACAGGATATAGACGTTCTCGGCCCCCAAGCGCCGGGCGGTCCGGGCGGAGTCCATGGCCACGTTGCCCCCGCCCACCACGCACACGTTCCGCCCCCGCACGACCGGCGTGCCGTAGTCCGGGAAGGCGTAGGCCTTCATCAGGTTGGAGCGGGTGAGGTACTCGTTGGCCGAGTAGACCCCGCCGAGGTTCTCGCCCGGGACGTTCATGAACGTCGGCAGACCTGCCCCCACGCCGATGAACACGGCGTCAAAACCCTCCTCGTCGAGTAGCTCGTCGACGGTGATCGACTTGCCGATCACCTCGTTCAAGTCGAGCGTCACGCCGAGCTGCCGGAGGTAATCGACCTCCTTTTCGACGATCTCCTTGGGGAGCCGGAACTCGGGGATGCCGTACATGAGCACCCCGCCCGGCTTGTGGAACGCCTCGAAAATCGTCACCTCATGGCCCAGCAGGATCAAGTCGCCGGCCACGGTGAGCCCGGCGGGTCCCGCCCCGACCACCGCCACCTTCTTGCCGGTTGGCACGGCCTTCTCCGGCACGCGGACGAGATTGTTCTCGCGCTCATAGTCGGCGGCGAAGCGCTCGAGGCGGCCGATGGCCACCGGCTCGCCCTTCTTGCCCAGGATGCACCGCTCCTCGCACTGGGTTTCCTGAGGGCAGACGCGGCCGCACACCGCCGGGAGGCAATTGGTCAACTTGATCGTCCGGGCCGCCTCGGCGAATTTGCCGTCGGCGATCAACTGCAAGAACGCGCGGATATCGACGTTGACCGGGCAGCCCTCCACGCACAGGGGCTTCTTGCACTGCAAGCAGCGCATCGCCTCCTCGCGGGCCTGCTCGGGCGTGTATCCCAGGGGGACTTCTTTGAAGTTCGTGACGCGGACGCCCGGCTCCTGCTCCGGCATCGGGACGCGGGTCTTGCGACGTTCGGGCTTCTTCTCACTCATGACGCTCTTTCCATTGCTCCACGTACCGGTCCAGCGAGCATTTTTCTTGGTGCACGTAGATCTTTTGCCTCGAGAGGAGCTGGTCCCAATCGACCAGGTGGCCGTCGAACTCCGGGCCGTCGGCGCAGGTGAAGCGGGTCTCGCCGCGAAGCTCCACGCGGCAGCCGCCGCACATCCCCGTCCCGTCGACCATCACCGTGTTCAGACTCACCACGGTCTTCACGCCGAACGGCTCGGTGCACTTGGCGCAGGCCTTCATCATCACGGCCGGCCCAATGGCATACACACAGGAAATCCTAGGGTCGGCGTCTGCCTGGAGCAATTCCCGAAGAGGCTCGGTCACCAGCCCCTTGCGCCCGGCCGAGCCGTCGTCCGTGGTCAGAATGTGCTGGTGGCTGACCGAAGCGAGCCGCTCGGTCCAGAAGAACAGGTCCTTGGTCCGCGCCCCTTGGATCGAGAGGACCCGGCTGCCAAGTTCAAAGAAGGCCCGGGCGATCGGATAGATCGGGGCAGTACCAACCCCCCCGGCCACCATGGCCACGGTATCGACCATCTCGATCTCCGAGGGCTTTCCGAGAGGTCCGATCAGGGCATAGAGCGAATCCCCCGCTTTGAGGGCAGAAAGCTGCATCGTGCTGGTGCCAACCACCATCAGGACGAGAGTGATCGTACCCTGCTGGCGGTCGAAGTCGGCGATGGTCAGCGGCACCCGCTCGCTTCGCTCGTTGGCCATCACCACCACAAAATGCCCTGGTTGGGCCTTCTTGGCGATTCGTGGGGCCTCCACGACGTACTCGAGGATCTTTGGGGCCAGTTCGGTCTTCTGGAGGATCTTGCTCATGTCATGGCCTGCCACAAGTGCTGTTTCTCGAATAGTTTAACGCCGCTGGCACCGGCGTCAATGACGGGCGTGCAAGAAGGGGGGGAAGTGGGAGAAGGGAATAGGGGGAAAGGCGGGCGTCGCTTCGCTCCGTCCGCCCCTACCTTCTGGCGGGTGGTTGAAGAAAAGGCCGCGGAATACACCAAGATCGGCTTCAAGGCGGCGAATAGCCTCCCAGACGGCCGAACTGCCGTCGATCGCCTTTGCCGTCAAACCACCGTCCGAGCTACCAGTCGAAGAGGGAGAATGAGAAATGATCAAGAGAGCCATTTTGGGGACCGGGATCGCCCTGGTGCTGACGCTCGTGTTCGTCGGCCGGGACGCATGGAGCTACGTCCGCACGTCGCTCGGTTACGTGAAGGACTCGGTGCACGACAGCGTGCCGGTCGCGTTCCAGATCGAGAGGGCCCGGCAGATGATCAAGGACCTCGAACCCGAGGTCCGAAAGAACATGCACCTGATCGCCAAGGAAGAGGTGGAGGTCGAGAGACTTCAGAAGCAGGTGGCCGACCTGGAGGCCCGCCTCGCCAAGGAGGAGGAAGGTCTGAAGAAGCTCCACGCCGATGCGAAGTCGGGGAAGACGACCTTCGAGTACGGGGGCCGGAAGTACAGCCTGGAGGAGGTGCGGGCCGACATGAGCTGCCGTTTCGAGCGGCTCAAGACCGGCCAGGCGACGCTGAAGAGCCTTCGGGAGATTGCCACCGCCAGGAGCAAGAGCCTCGCCGCGGCCCGGCAGAAGTTGGAAGGCATGCTGGCCGCCCGTCGCCAGTTGAAGGTCGACGTGGAGAACCTTGAGGCCCGCGTGGAGATGATCGCCGCGGCCCAAACGACCAGCGACTACAGCTTCGACGACAGCCGACTGGGGCGCGTCAAGGAGTTGGTCAATGACCTGCGGACCCGGCTCGATGTGACCGAGCGGCTCGTGGGCAGCGAGGCCACGTTCCACGACGAGATCCCGGTCACGCAGCCGGCCCCGGCGAACATCGTGGACCAGATCGGCGAGTATTTCGCGAAGCCGCAAGGCACCGAATTGCCGGCCGCGGGTCCCGATGCGGCCAGCCTGGCCAAGTCGAAGTAGCCCAGGCTTCCAGCCTGGCCAAGTCAGTAGCCCAGGCTTCCAGCCTGGCCAAGTCAGTAGCCCAGGCTTCCAGCCTGGGTTGGGCATTGCCGGCGTGGTGTCCTTTGCGACAGGTTTCGGGCGTGCGACAATGATCCGGTTCACTTGCGATCCTCGGAATGTCCCTCCCATGGACCGAACCTTCGGAACAACCGGCAGCCGTTTCCTGCTCTGGGTGGACGCGGTGGGAGGATACTGGGTCTGCCTGGGCGACGAGGTGGTCTTGGGACAGCCCGCTCCATCCGCAAGGGTAGACGTGCCGATCCTCGGCGATCTTTCCGGCTGCCACGCCCGGATCCGCCGCGACCGCGAAGGGTACCTTCTGGAAGCGATCCGGGACGCGAGGATCGACGGCCGCCGGGTGCAGCAGGCGGCCCTGTTGAACGATGGGGCGAAGGTCCGACTGGGGGAGGCGGTGTGGTTGCTCTTCCGCCGTCCGATGGCGCTCAGCGCCACCGCGCGGCTCGACTTCCTCAGCCGCCACCGCACGCACCCTTCGAGCGATGCCGTGCTGCTGATGGCCGAGGCCTGTGTGCTGGGGCCCAAGCCGCACAGCCACGTGGTCTGCCGCGATTGGCCGTGCGAGGTGATCCTCTACCGGCATGAGGGGGAGTTGTTCTGCCGCACGGAAGGAACGTTTGAGGTCGACGGTTCGGAACACCGTCAGCACGGACGGATCCATCGGAATGCCCGCGTGGTGGGGAAAGGTTTTTCGTTCAGCCTGGAGGCGATTTGAGGCGACCTTGGATACAATGAAAGGACCGGCGGGAGCGGGGCGTGAACACCCCGGCACCCCCCGACGGATCTCACCATGACACGATCGGCGGCTCCCATGGACGCATACGATCCCGACGCCGGCTCCGTCCAGCCCACCGTGGTGGGCATGGCACGTGAGGGGGCCTCGTCGGCGAAATTCGTGTATGCCAGCGGGGCGCAACCCCTTTCGGGATACACGATCAAACGGGGCGTGGGCCACGGCGGCTTTGGCGAGGTGTATTACGCCGTCAGCGACGCCGGCAAAGATGTGGCCCTGAAGTTGATCCGCCGCAATCTTGACGTCGAACTCCGCGGCATGCGTCACTGCCTGAACCTCAAGCATCCCAATCTCCTCTCGATCCACGACATCCGGCGCGACGACCACGGCGACAACTGGGTCATCATGGAGTACATCAACGGGGGGCGGCTCGACGACGTCATTGCCGCTCACCCCCAGGGCTTGGCGCAGGACCAGGCGATGGCGTGGTTCTTCGGCATCGCGGCCGGTGTGGCCCATCTCCACGACCACGGGATCGTTCATCGCGACCTGAAACCGGGCAACATCTTCTGCGACGAGGGCATCGTCAAGCTCGGCGACTACGGCCTCTCAAAATTCATCTCGTGCAGCCGGCGGAGCGGCCAAACCGAGAGCGTCGGCACCGTCCACTACATGGCCCCGGAAATCGCCAACGGACGGTACGGCAAGGAGATCGATATCTACGCGCTCGGCGTGATCCTCTACGAAATCCTCACCGGCCGGGTCCCGTTCGAGGGCGAGAGCGTCGGCGAGGTGCTGATGAAGCATTTGACCACGGAGCCCGACCTTGCGATGCTCGCGGAGCCGTTTCGCCGGGTGATCGGCACGGCCTTGCAGAAGGACCCGGCCAACCGGTTCAAGTCGGTTCCCGAGATGCTCCGCGAATTGCCCCGGCCGTTGCGTCCGGAGGTCTACGCCGGTCCGGTTTCTTCGGCCGGGATGGGCCGGGGGCCGGCGGCGGTTCCGCCGCTCTTTTCTCCGATCGGGGGTGAGGTCCCGTTGGCGGAAGTCGTCGACGAGGAACCGGTCTTCGGTACCGTGCGGCGATTCTGCCGGCGCGCCTACGATTCCTGGACGCACTCCTCGTTCAATACGCCGACGAAAATTGCCCTGGTGGTCGTCGGGGCGGGCGTGCTCCTGATGACGTCGAGCGGCTGGGTGCCGGTGCTGGTCTTCCTGTTCCTTCTGTATGCCTGCTACTGGGTCGTGCGTG
>Ga0067045_1031102_pt1 | contig 13172 bp, 8 predicted proteins | sample TerdegcTABiofilm_FD_59184 | JGI IMG/M metagenome (GOLD analysis project Ga0067045, IMG submission 59184) | Combined Assembly of (Gp0054472, Gp0054536) Wastewater bioreactor microbial communities from Singapore -Terephthalate degrading...
ATCGCCGGGGCGATTTTGGGGGAGGCGCAGAAGGGGGCAAAATTCTGAAATCGGGTGCAGAAGGATCTATCCCGAACTGACTTTAAGATATATCCAGGCCCGGTAAGCGAAATGCTGCCGGGCTTAATCATCTCCCTATAGGGAAATCCCCTTTTTAGACATAAGGTATAATGATTAAGACAGGGAAACAGCAGCCATGTCTTCTCAGGATCTGAACAGGGCAATCCAACTGGCGAGGGCGGGAGACAAGAAAACTGCCCGGCAGATTTTGCTGCAACTGGTGCAGAAAGAGCCGACCAATGAAATGGCGTGGATCTGGCTGGTGGATACCATGCCGGACGATGCTCGCCGAATCGCCACCCTCAAACAATGCTTGAAGTTAATTCCGGATAGCCAGGTTGCCCGCAAAGCCCTGCAGGTGCTGGAATCGGCTCGTAAACCGCCCCCGACGGTTGAAAAACCACCGCAAGCAGAAGTATTCCAAGCGGACCAGCCCTCCCCCCTGCCGGTTTCACCACCGCCCGCCGAAGAACCGGCCGGGTTTGAAAGCCTGCTCTCGCTGCGAGATGAAGTGGTCTTGCCTGAAGAAGAAAGCCAACCACCACCCTTCGTCCAGGATGAAGAAACTGAGCAGGAAGCTTTTCCGCTGCGGGGAATATCGGATGGTGAGCAGCCGAGTGTAACCCCCTTTGTTGAAACGGCCGCCATTGAGCAATTGCGCCAACAGGCTCAAAAAGTTCCGCCTGCGCCGGCAAGTGTGGTGCGACAAAAGGTATCCCCGGTTCGTTGGGGGGCGATTCTGGGTATCCTCCTGTTTGCAGTAGTGCTGGGGGTGGTGGTATTTACCCTCTGGTTCAGCCCCAACAGCCCGCTGCGGTTGAGTGGTTTGCAGCCGCTTCCCACCCAGTTGAATTATCAGCCGCCGCAGGAAACCCCGGTGATCGAAACACAGGTGATCATCACTCCGCAGGCTACCGAAGAAGTAGAAGCAACCGAAGAAGTCGAAGAGATCATCGGTACGCCGCCACCGCCGGGAATTTACCTGAGCGGGACGCAGGTCAATTCTTTTGATTGGTCACCCGACGATACATTTGTGGTGGTCTCGGCGGGCGGCGGGCTTTCGGCATACGACCCGCAGAATTACGGAACACTGCGTTATGTGGACCTGGCAGGCAGTAAAGCCCTCTGTCGAATATCGCCGGCGGTGGATCGCACGGTTTGCGCCGGTCAATTGCTGTGGGCATGGTCGCTGCCGGAATGGAATTTGGAGATTGAATCGCCGCCGCCCAGCGGTTTGCCCGGCAGCTGGATTGGCATGTTCGATTTTGTCACCTCTGACTTGCTGACGCTGGTCTATGAGAGTGATCTGCAAAGCGTGGAAATCTGGTCATTGGGTATTCAGCAGCGAGATGGCGACCTGTTGCGCGCCCCCTCTCCCATTCAACGTTTGACTGCTTCACCGGAGAGCGGTTCAATTGCGGCCGGGCTGTTCGATGGGCAGGTGATCATTTGGGGATTACAAACCCGCCAGCCTATCTTTCAACGAAGCGTACTGGATCAGCCGGTCCTGTGGCTGGCGCTCAGTGCGGATGGCAAACGGATGATGACCGCAGCGGCACTGCCTCCGGTGCGGGTTTGGGAAATTCCCTCCGGCCGGCTGGTCGCCGAAATTCAGACCGAGAGTACTTTCACCGCCCTGGCATTTTCTGCCGATGGCGAAAACATCCTGTGGGCAGATAAAAGTGGTGTGGTTACCCTTCAGCAGGTTGAGGATGGAAGTGTTTTGAATCGGATAGAAGTTGGCGTGCCAGTGCGGGAAATTCGGTTTTCACCCGATCAAACTCGAATAGCGGTTGTGACCACCCTGGGGGACATTTATTTCTATTCTCTGATACCGTAATGATTTGTTCACTAGATGAATACCCAAATTGCCCTCTATCTGGTTGTGCTTAATTTTGCGGCTGTTCTCTCTTTTACGCTGGCAGCCTACTCGAACCTGAGAAAGACTGTACCGGCTGCCCGTCCGTTTGGCGTGTTGAGTATGGGCATTGGCCTGTACACGTTATTTTACATGTTTGAAATGGTCAGCATCCCGCTGAATGTCAAAGAGGGATTTTACATTTTAAAGTACTTTGGTATCCTGATGATGCCGGTTGGCTTTTTATGGTTCACACTGGAATACACGGGCAGAAAGTCCCGTTTCTCGCGCGCATGGTTAACCCTAACCATTCTGGCATGTAGCCTACTCTGGCTGCTGGTGGCGACCAATTCACTGCACAACTGGTTTTACAGCAATCCACGACTTGAAATTTATCAGAGTTTTGTGGTGATGGGCTACCAACCCGGCCCAGCCTTCCATTTTTTTATGATCTACACTTCACTCACGGCGCTGGCTTGTTTGGGGTTGCTGATTGATTACTTTTTCCACACCAATTTTTACCGCCGCCAGCAGGTGTTGATTTTGCTGCTGGGCGCTATGCTGCCGCTGTTGACCGGTATTTATCTTTTTCTAACACCGACACCCTGGCGCAACATTCACATCACCTCACTGGCTTTTGCGGTCAGTGTGCCGATCCTCTCGCTGGGCGTGTTTCGCTACCGCATGCTGGATGTGGTACCGGAGGTGCGCACGTTGATTTTGGAGGCGATGGATGATAGTGTGATTGTCATCAATCGTGCCGGACGAATTGTTGATCTCAACCCGGCCGCCGAGCGGTTTTTGGGGGTCGCCATGCGCGAAGCGATCGGTGTGCCGTTGAAGGAGTGTTTTCCGGAATGGGCGGGCATTTTTGGGCAGGCTGGTGAGCGGGAACGATTCGAAACGGAGCTGGAAATCAACCGGCAGGGTATGGTGAAAACCTTGCGGCTGGCAACCTGGCAGATGTCCACCTGGTGGGGAGGACCGGCTGGCAGATTGATTCTCCTGCAGGACATCAGCACTTTTCGTCAGATGGAAAAAAGCCTCCGGCAGGCAAAAGAGGCTGCCGAAGATGCCACCCGAACCAAATCACTTTTTCTGGCCAATATGAGCCATGAAATTCGCACGCCCATCAACGCCGTACTGGGAATGACCAGCCTGTTGTTGAATACCCGCCTTTCGGCAGACCAAACCGATTATGTGCAGGCAATTCGCACGGCAGGCAGTACACTGCTCACCGTAGTTAATGAAGTACTGGATTACTCCAAAATTGAAGCCGGGCGCGTACAGTTACAGGATGAAGAATTTGATCTGGAAACCTGCCTGGAAGATGCTTTGGAGATGGTTGCCCCGCAAGCCAGTTCGCGTGGGTTGAATTTGACTTTCTGGATTGGAGCTGAAGTTGCCTGCCGATTGCGGGGTGATGAAGGTCGTTTGCGACAAATTCTGGTCAACTTGCTTGCCAATGCGGTCAAGTTCACCGAAAGCGGGGGGGTCAATCTCTCGGTTGAACGAGAAGGAGAAGCCCTGCCGGATGGGCGAGTGCAGTTGCATTTTCGGGTTACCGATACCGGCATTGGTATTCCCCCGGAACGCCTCCCTTTGCTGTTTGAGGAGTTTTCTCAGGCGGGCAGCGAGGTTTCCCACCGTTATGGGGGAACAGGATTGGGGCTGGCCATTTGCCGCCGGCTGGTGGAAGCCATGGGCGGCAAAATTTGGGTGGAAAGCCAGCCGGGTGAGGGTTCTACTTTTCAGTTTGTAGCACCGTTCCCCTGTGAGATGCCCGGGCCGGAATATCCCCGCCTCAAGGGTAAGAAACTGCTCATCCTGACTCACGATGCCAATACCCGGCGGATGCTGGAATGTTTTGCTGCCCGGCGCGGCATGGAAGCCTTTAGCCCGGTCGGTCACACTCAGGCGCTGGATTTTTTGAAAAGCGGTCAGCCCTACGATGCTGGCGTGGTGGATCAGCACTGGCAGGGTGAGCAGGCTAAAATGGAATTTGCCGAGGGCTGGAAGCATCTTGTTTCTGATCAATCGGTATGGCTGCAGATGAAACCGTATGGCAGTCCAAAGGTTGTTGAAAAAGAGGAATTTAAAGTTGCCGCTGTAATTTACACGCCCGTCAAATTTTCTCAATTGACCGCAGCTTTGGAGCAAATCTTCATCCGTGACCCGGTTCAGCAGGCAGCCGGTTTGAAAATGGACAATGAAAAACCGGTTGTGATGAGCGACTTTGCGCGGCGTTATCCTTTGCAAGTGCTGGTGGTGGATGACAATGGGCTGAATCGCAAGGTGGTCCTGCTTTTTCTGCAACAGTTGGGTTACCTGGCCGGCGGGGCCGCCAGCGGAGCGGAAGCGCTGGCTTTGCTCCAGGCTCAGCCGTTTGACCTGGTGCTGCTGGATGTGCAGATGCCGGAAATGGATGGTTTGGAAACGGCGCGCCGCATCCGCAGCCTTTTGCCGGCGGGGCAGCAACCCTATCTGGTTGCGCTGACGGCTTTTACCTTCGATGAAATGCGTCAGCAGGCCCTGGAAGCGGGCATGGATGAATGTTTGCACAAACCGCTCACCCTGGATCAGTTGAAGAAGACGCTTCGCAGGGTTTCAAAACAGCGGCAGGGCGGGTCAGTCACCTCAACGGTGGCGGGGGGTGCAAGCAGCAGCATCCTGCAGGAGCTGGGCGAAGAGGGAGAGGAAATCAGCGATCTTTTCCGCCAGGAAATTGCCCGCAGCCTGCCGCGCCTGAACATAGCCCTGCACGCCGGTGCGGTGGAAGAGGCCGGAGAAATTGCTCACTCGCTTAAATCGGCCTGTGGTTTTTTGGGGGATCGGCAGAGCGCTGAACTGTGCAGTTTTTTGGAAAGGCAAACACACAGCGGTCAATTGCCTTCCAATGAATGGATGGCTGAATTTTTCCAGCGGCTGCAGGAACGATACCTCAAGCGGGTGTAAAATAACGTGAGTTCGGGATAAGATCAAAACATGGCAGGCAGTGAGCATTACCCCCACCTGCACCTCCCCCAAAATCGCCCCTGCGATTTTGGGGGAGGCGGGAGGGGGACGAAAATTCAAAAGTTGATGCAAAAATGATTTATCCCGAATTGACGTTAAAATAAACCCCCGCAGGGTGAGTTCCTGCCAGGCATAATCCATTCTGGTTACATGAGGCGGTGCATGGAAAAAGATCAAATTCTGGCAATTGACAACGGTACACAGAGCATTCGGGCGATGATCTTCGACCCGCAGGGCAACATGATCGCCAAAAACCGTGTTCCGATTCAGCCGTATGTTTCACCAGCGCCGGGGCTTGCCGAACAGGACCCCAATGTGTTCTGGCAGGGGGTCTGCCGTGCCTGTCAGGGCTTGTGGAAACTGCCCGGTGTTCAGCGGGAGAGAATTGCCGGGGTAGCCCTGACCACGCAGCGTTCCACGGTGATCAATTTGGACCGCGAGGGAAAACCGCTGCGACCGGCAATTGTCTGGCTGGATCAGCGCCGCACCGAGGGTTTGAAGCCCGTGGGAGGGTTGTGGGGTCTGGCATTCCGCCTGACCGGCATGACCGAAACGGTTGCCTACCTGCAAGCCGAAGCTGAAGCCAACTGGCTACGCGTTCATCAACCGGAGATCTGGAAAAACACGGATAAGTACCTGCTGCTTTCCGGTTACTTAACCTACCGCCTGACCGGAAAATTTGTCGATTCGGTAGCCTGTCAGGTAGGCTACCTGCCCTTCGATTATAAAAAACAATGCTGGGCCGGCCCGCTGGATTGGAAGTGGCAGGCTGTGCCGATGGATCCTGCCATTCTGCCGGAGCTGGTGCCGGCTGCCGGCTTGCTGGGTGAAATTACGACTCAGGCATCTGCCGAAACCGGCATCCCCGCTGGCCTGCCCTTGATTGCCGCCGCAGCCGATAAAGCCTGTGAGGTGATTGGGGCGGGATGTGTTCAGCCGCAGGTTGCCTGCCTGAGTTATGGAACGACCGCAACGATTAACACCACCCATCGCCGCTATGTGGAGGCTATTCCGCTGATTCCTCCCTATCCCTCGGCGGTACCCGGGGCCTACTCACTGGAAATTCAAATTTACCGCGGCTTCTGGATGGTCTCATGGTTCAAGCAGGAATTTGGACTGCCCGAGCAGCAGCAAGCCGAGATGCTGGGCGTGGAGCCGGAGGAATTGTTCGACCATCTGGTGGAACTGGTGCCGGCCGGTTCGCAAGGGCTGGTGCTGCAGCCGTACTGGTCACCGGGTCTGAAAGTGCCCGGCCCCGAAGCGCGCGGCGCAGTGATTGGGTTTGGAGATGTGCACACCCGCGCCCATTTCTACCGCGCGATTCTGGAAGGACTGGCTTATGCCCTGCGGGAGGGCAAAGAACGCACCGAGCAGCGCACGGGTGTCAAAATCCGTGAGATACGGGTAGCGGGCGGTGGCAGCCAGAGCCGCTGTGCCATGCAAATCACGGCGGATGTGTTTGGGCTGCCGGTTTCGCGGCCGCATATCTACGAAGCCTCCGGTCTGGGAGCGGCTATAGACGCGGCCGTGGGGCTGGGAATGTACCCGGATTTTGAAAGCGCAGTCAGCCAGATGACCCGCACCGGGGATACCTTTGAGCCGGATGTTAAGGTGCATGCCCTCTATGACGAGTTGTATCATGGGGTGTATTTAAACATGTATTCCCGCCTGCAACCGTTGTATAATCAGATACGGAAAATTGTCAGACAGCATCCTTTGAGTAAGCAGGATTATGGTTAGACCAATAGTAAGATTATTGGGTCTTTGGCTGTTTATTTTAGGGGGATTATTTTGGATAGGTTTTTCTCAAACCGGCTGGCATGTGGCAAATGCCTCTGCTCAGCAGGCAACGCCACGATATCCCCTTTCCGTTCGAGAGGCCGAACCACGCCGTGTACTGCGCGTGGGTGGGGATCAGAGTTATCCTCCCTATGAGTATTTGAACAACGGTATCCCAACCGGTTTTAATGTGGATCTCATTCGCTCCGTGGCCGCGGAGATGGGATATGAGGTTGAGATCACGTTGGGTCCGTGGAGCGAAGTGCGCCAGGGATTGCTGGATGGCAAATATGATTTACTGATGGGAATGGTGCCCACCAGCGAGCGCGAAAAAGATTACGATTTCAGCATTCCATACACCTATATCACGTTTGATTTGTTTGTTCCAACCAATTCCTCGGCGCGTTCGCTGAAAGACCTTGAAGATGAGGCCATTGTGGTGCAGGCCGGCGGGTTGATGCAGGAGTACCTGCGTGAAGAAGGCTTTACGGGGGAAGTCATCCTGGTGCAGGACATTGTCAATGCGCTGCGGCTGGTCAACGAAGAAGCTTACCCGGCTGCCCTGCTGAACCGTATGCAGGGACAATTCTTGATTTCAGAGCTGGGGTTGAGGAATGTCCGCCGGGTTGGGACGGATGTGCAGTCACACAAGTACAGCATTGCGGTGAAAGACGGCAACAAAGAGCTGCTTGCCCGCCTGAATGAAGGTTTGTATCTGGTCAGTTCCAGCGGAAAATTGAGCGAGATTCAAGAAGAATGGTTTGGTGTGTACGAAACGCCGTCGGCAGGAGCCTACCGTCCTCTGCTGATTGGACTGGGGGTGGTTGGCGGAATGCTGCTGATCAGTGCCGGCTTGTCGTGGTCGCTCAGCCAGCAGGTGGAAAAGCGCACCCGCGAACTCAAGCAGAGTGAAGAGAAATACCGCTTACTGGTCGAAAATGCCAGTGAAGGGGTGGTGGTTTCCTGCGGTGATGAACTGGTGTTTGCCAACCGCGCAGCGGCGGCGATTACCGGCTACCCGCTGGAGGAGTTAATTGGCATCAAAATTGCGCAGCTGGTTCACCCCGATGATTTACTGATGGTCATGGATCGCTATCAGCGGCGTTTGCGCGGCGAGGATGTGCCGGCTTATTATGCCTTTCGCCTGATCAATCGTGAGCGTCAGGTGCGCTGGATTCAGGTTCATGCGGTGGTGATTGAATGGGACGGTAAACCGGCTACGCTGGATATGTTTGTGGATATCAGCGAGCAGCGCCGTGCCGAAGAGCAGATTCAGCAGCAGTTGCGCCACATGGCGGCGCTGCGGGCGGTGGATATGGCGATTACCGCCAGCCTTGACCTGACCACCACCCTGCGGGTGGTGCTGGAACAGGCCACCGTTCAGCTGGGCGCAGATGCGGCCAGTATTCTGCTTTTGGAAAGTGAGTCGCAGGAACTTACCTATGCTGCCGGGCAGGGCTTTCGCCGGGGATTGGATTATGGGCTGCGGATTCGGCTGGGGGAGGGGTTTGCCGGACAGGCAGCCCTCAAACGGAGAACGGTGCGCGTTGCAAACCTCAACGGCGGGGGAGATTATCTGTGGACTCCCGAACGCATCCGCGAAGAAGGTTTTGTTTCTTACCTTGCGCTGCCGCTGATTTCCAAAGATCAGGTCAAGGGTGTGCTGGAAATTTTCCACCGCATGGCGTGGGACGTTGACCCGGCGTGGATGAACTTCGTTGAAGCTTTGGCCGATCAGGCTGCGATTGCCATTGACAACGCTCAATTGCTCAAAAATCTCAAGACTGCCAACCAGGATTTGATTCTGGCTTACGATGACACCATCACCGGCTGGGCGCGGGCTTTAGAAATGCGCGACGGCAATACCGAGGGGCATTCTCAACGCGTGGCGGAACTGGCGGTAGAACTGGCAGCTGCCATGGGACTGCGCGGCGAAACCCTGACTCACATCCGCCGCGGGGCAATTCTCCACGATATTGGCAAAATGGCCATTCCGGACAGCATCCTCAAGAAAAGTTCTGGATTGACGGATGAGGAATGGCAGGTGATGAAAATGCATCCGGTGTATTCCTACAACCTGCTTTCGCAAATTGAATTTTTGCGACCGGCGCTGGATATTCCTTATGCTCACCATGAACGCTGGGACGGGAGCGGCTATCCGCGCGGCTTGCGGGGTGAGGAAATTCCACTGGCGGCGCGCATCTTTGCGGTGGTGGATGTGTGGGATGCGCTGACCGATGACCGCATGTACCGCCCGGCATGGAAGGCGGAGGAAGCGCTTGACTACATCCGCTCGCTGAGCGGCAGTCAGTTCGATCCGCGTGTGGTGGAGGCGTTTTGCGCGTTGATGGAGGAGCGCCTGCGTTTGAGCGGCGATTGATTATTTCGGCTTCTGGGCCAATTGCTCCATATATTCTTTGATTTGCGGGACGCCGGTCAATTTTTCGTAGAAGAAGTTGTTGACCAGATTGATAACCTCGTCACGCGCCGCTTCCGCCTGGGGCGAAAGTTCCTGTCCCGGCACTTCATTGCCCAGGATGCTGCGCAGCTTGAGCAGCATGCGCACGATTTCGGTTTCCTTCTCACCTTCCAGTACATCTACAACCGTAACGATCAGCCGGTCGGTTTCGTGCAGCAAGGTTTGCAACGGCAGGCTGGAACCGGCGCTGAAGGTATCGTCAATGGTGCGAATCAAAGACCAGATCTGATACAGCACCGTGGCGGGTTCGTCAAACAATTCGCGCAGGTAGGCGGCCTCTTCGTATTTGCCGGTCAGGCGGAAGATGTTGTACATGCGCTTGGCGGCTTTGCCGTAGTTGGGAGATGAGGTCACATATTTGCGAACCTCTTTTTCCAGCGCAGCCACATAATCATCCAGCGCGTTGCTGTCCACCTGTTTGGCCAGTTTGGTAAAAATGGGGATGGACTCGGCATCCAGATAGACTTCCTGAAAATACGGGTCAAGGTAGCCATCCAGTGGGGTGATCCTGCCGTCGGGCGCCTCCCACGTCACATCCAGCATGTTGCTGGCATTGACCAGGGTCTGGTCAATAGGGTCGGCAATCACCCAGTCCAGTTTGCACCAGCCGGGATCAAGGGCTGCATCCTCCCAGGTGATGGCGACCGGCTCGCCCTGCAGGTAGGTTTCGGCAAGGCTGCCGGCTGCAATCTCTGCCGGGCTCCAGGCGATGGGCGTACCGGCTTTATGCAGGCGTCCCTTGTGTTCCACATCCTGGGGGTAAGAGCCGAACTTGACCTCAATCAACTGATAGGTATCCCCGCGCGCCGTAGCCAGCGCTTTTTCACGCATAATTTTCGCCAGGACACGGCAGGCTTCTTCCCGCGTGGGGGCTTTGATGTTGACGCGCTCGAAGAAGTCGGCATCGCCGGGGTAGGATTGAATGCGGGACTGGGCGGCCGAACCGGAAAGCGCCAGCGCCGTTTCGACCAGACCGGGGACATCCGAAAACTCGACCAGCTTTCCCACCCGGCGGAAGTACTCCAACCGCTCCGGGCTGAAATCCAGCAGGGTGATGCGGTGACCAAAAACACCCTGCCGTACATCAATGGCAACGTCATCCTCTTTTCGCATGGAGCCCATTGCAGCCAGCCACTGCAAGGCCTCGTTTTCATCCAGTTCAACACCCATGCGCCGCGCCGATTCGATAATCTTTTTCAGGTTTTGGCTGGGGCTTTCCAGATTTTGGTTACTCATCGCTGACCTCCCTTACAGGAAAAGAATTGGGTTTATCTCGTTCAAGCATGGCCAGCATGTTCTCAAAAAGGATTGCCTGATCGAGCGCATCTTGCAGGGCATTGTGGGTCAGGCCGTCAGCCTGACGGAAGAGGCGGTGCAGGTGACTGCCGGTGGTTTTTTCCCATGGCTGACCGCTCAGTCCCATATAAAACGCCTTGATATCCAGCGCTTTGTGACCGAAGGGATTGCGTTTCAGGTAGCGCATAAAATAGGTGTGAACAAACATCCAGTCGAAGGGGGCATTGAAGGCAACAAAAATGGGCTTGTGCGGCGGCGGGACTACCTGCTGCACCCATGCCTCGAACTTCAACAGGGCCTGTTCGGGCGGCAGACCGTTGCGGCGCAGAGCATCCAGATTCAAACCGTGGATGGCCATGGCCTGAGGATCAAACGATTCGCGGTCTGGCTGCAATTCCACATAAAAAGTCTGACGCGGCTGGCAAATGGTACAGGCGCCGATCGAGAGCAGCGCAAATTGATCGGGCGTTGGGCCGGCAGTTTCCACATCAACGCTGAGATAAGCGGGCATTTCGGCGCGAATGGCGGAGAGCGCAGTTTCATCCATGTTTGTCAGTATAACCCCCTTGAGGTTGAAAATCAATCACTTGCCGGGCTGGGTTTATGCAAGGGTGCAGGGGTTTGCTTTTGACGGCTGATGTTGACCAGATAAATGCCGCTCAATACGATCAGCCCGCCAATCCACTGTGGCGGCAGCAGCGGTTCACCGGCCAGCGGAATGGCCATCAACGCAGTCAGCACCGGCTGGGCGATCATGGTCGGCGAAACCAGTGAAGCCGGCAGATGGCCGAGCGCATACCCTACCGAAAAGTAACCGATGACCTGCGAAATCAGCCCTGCGCCGAGGAAAGCCAACAGGGTGGGTGTGGAATAACCCCACAGCGGGTTGTCGAGCAGCAAGTTGACCGCCAGCAAGATGATGCTGGAAACCGCGGTGATGAGGAAAACATAGGTCAGGGTAGAGAAGTGGGTGCGCCCGCGCTGGGTGGTGAGGAAATAAGCGGCGTAAAACAGGCTGGAAAGCACAGCCAGCAGATTGCCCTGATTCAACTGCGGGCGGGCAAGAAAATCGCTGCCCAGTACCAGCCCCGCCCCGCCAATGGCCATGACCAGCCCCAGCCAGAACTGTAACGAAAGACGCTCTCGCCAGAGCAGAAAAGCCACCAGCGCCACCCACAGCGGGGCGAGGTTGTTCATCAGAGTGGCGTTGGCAACCCGCGTAAAATTGATGGCGGTTGCCCAGGTGGCATGGTCTAAGGCGGTGAACAACCCGCCCAAAAGCGGCAGAAACAGCCAGCGCTGTTCGATTTGACGATTGGCAGCCGGTTGCCGCAGGAAGACCAGCAGGAAAAACAGCGAGGCAACTGCCATGCGGTAAAACGAGGTCACGGCTCCGGGCGCATCTGCCCAGCGCACGAACAGGGAGGACAGGCTGAGCGCGAGAATACCGCTGACCAGCGCCAGATAGGGAAGGACTCCGGTCTTTTTCAAGCCTATGATTCCGGGGAAGGGAATGACCAGCGCTCCAGTAAAGGCGGAATTTCTGCCAGGGTGGCGACAGTTGCCGATGGCTGGATGGTGTCGAGGTGGTCGCGGTTATCGGGGGTATCGGCGCGGCGGGTGATCCAGATGCTGCGCATGCCAATCTGGTTGGCTCCCAGAATATCGGCGCCGAGGGTATCGCCAACCATGACCGCCTCGGCCGGGTTGATGCCGAAGTAATCCAGCGCCAGTTGAAAGATGCGCGGGTGGGGTTTGCGGACGCCGACCTCCGCCGAAATGAGGATTTGCTCAAAATAACCCCGCAGCCCGGCTTTATCCACAAGGGTGTGTACATCCAGCGCATCGCTGGCGTTGGAAATCAGCCCCAGCCGGCGGCCCTGCTGCAAAAGCAGGTTAAGGGTGGGGTGGGCATCCTCCTCGGCGCGCCAGTGAGACTGGGTGACGCCATAGAACCGGTCCAGCGCGCGGCGCAGCAGCGGAGCGGGAGCAGAAAAGCTCAACTCTGCCAGCAGGTCCTGCAGGATGCGTTGGGTGGTGTACTCGATGAATTCGCTTTCGCGCTGCTGGTAATATTCCTGAATTCGATGGAGAAAACGCAGGGTAAAATCCTCGCGCGGCAGGTCTAATCCGCTGCGAAGCAGAGCATCGGTCAATTCCGCGGCGGCGCGCGGCATGACCTCCAGCCATGAGGCATCAAAATAAATCAGGGTGCTGCCAAGATCGAAGAAAACAACACGAATCATGAGCGGGTGCGGGTCAGTTTTCAGTACCCGAGTTCGGGATCGTACAGATTATACAGCAAATTCCCGCTCAAATACCGTTTCAGGTTTTCCAGAAAGAGATCCATAGCGCGCTGGCTGTAATGGGCGCTGATGCCGGAAATGTGCGGGGTGATGATCACATTCGGCATTTTCCACAACGGACTGGAAGAGGGCAGCGGTTCTTCGGGGAAGACATCCAGCGCGGCGCCGGCGATGCGCTTTTCCTGCAGGGCGGCAATCAGCGCGGCATGATTGACAATTCCACCGCGGCTGACATCCACCAGAAAAGCAGACGGTTTCATGGCGGCCAGCTCGGCTTCGCCGATCAGACCGCGGGTTGCCGGGCTGAGCGGCAGGCAGACGACCACAAAATCACATTCTTTCAACATCGAACGCAGAGCCTGAATGGGATACAGGCGGG
>Ga0067045_1031104_pt1 | contig 13170 bp, 16 predicted proteins | sample TerdegcTABiofilm_FD_59184 | JGI IMG/M metagenome (GOLD analysis project Ga0067045, IMG submission 59184) | Combined Assembly of (Gp0054472, Gp0054536) Wastewater bioreactor microbial communities from Singapore -Terephthalate degrading...
TTTGAAAAGAAAGCGGAAGTTAGGTAGAGCTGCCATGACTTCACCGGAACCGAGGGAGTCTGAGCCGGACATCAGGAAAATAATAGAAGAAATTTCATTAGAAATCAACTAGATTCTAAGGTTATCTGGATCAATCATAGAGGTTAATATCATAATATCTTGATTTTTAACTATAAAAATCAATTCTGATTCCCGATACACAGCTTCGTAGTCCGGATGGACGACGCTAATCCTCGACCAAATTACCAAGCAACTGCGACCTACCACGGCAGCAGGGGCGACCAGCGGTCTCCCTGAAGGCCACGAGAGATATCCGTCGCTGTCGTTTATTCCATAGAAGTTTCCGCATTTGGCGACACGACTCCTTGGTAGAATGGGCATAGTGCAGTGGGACGGGCGTCTCGCCCGTCATCCTCGAATGAATGGGCAATACCGCCGTTCTACCGGAATCCGGAGCAAACAGCGCGGTGATCCCGAGGCTTGGGCTTCTTGTACCCCCAAGTGGGAGGACGACCGCCAATCGCCTCTGCCATCCGAATCAATGAGGCTGATGACCATGTGGTGCGGGCCAAGAGTGTACGGCCGTCGGAATAGAGCTGTCACGGAATGCCTGTTAGGGGTTGACATCGTTCTTCAAAGCGGTTATGATGCGTCTCGGTGCGGGAATAACTCAGTGGTAGAGTGCAACCTTGCCAAGGTTGAAGTCGCGGGTTCAAATCCCGTTTCCCGCTCCAAAAAAAATCAGATATATCAATGGATACCCCCGAAGGAGGCCGAAAGGCTTCTTCGGGTTTTTTCGTTCTGAGGTACAAGAGCGGTGCCGCGAGACGGCATATTAAGTCTTGACATATTTAAGATTTTGCTTTAGTATAGCGATGGATGTATTCGACATCATGGATTTTACGAGTTTTTCTTGACATCGCATGAGTCCACAGGAGGACGTCGATGAAATCAAGCCTCGTGGCAGCAGCCCTTATCCTCACGCTCATAGCGTCTCCCGGAAAAGCCTTCTCTGGAACGATTCCGGAAAAGAATCATGATCTTATCCCTCAATTCCACAACATCATCTTTCTCTTCGACGTCTCGGATTCCATGATGGCAGGGCACCCGAAGAATTTCGACCACCCTCGGATATTCATAGCACGTCGGGCATTTGCACTCTTCAACCATATGATGCCTCATATCCCGCGTTGGCAGTATGACATGAATACTGCCCTGATAACATTCGGAGATTGTGAGACTCCCCGATTGCTCAGTCCTCTTGCGCCATGGTCACGTGAGACGTACGGGAAATATTACAATCTTCTTGAGCAACAACAGTACGGACCGCATCCCACAGCTACCCTGCAGGACGCGCTTCAACTGGCAGGGCAACTGATTGGCACAGCGTGCGGTCGCACTGCCATCGTAATCTTCACTGATGGAGGAAATCAGGGTGAATGTCCTCAAAAGACCGTAACTGCGTTGAAGGATCTTTACGGAGAAAAGATAGGGGTCTACGGGGTCTTTTTTGGAAACACTGAGGTCGGATGGAGAAACCTGTTCGAAACCTGCACATTGGGAGGAGGATATGCCAGGGCCTGGGAAGAAGTGAGGACCAAGCCTCAGATGAAGGAATTCGCGTGGGACATCACGGTCCGGGAGATTATGTTTCCATACCCGGAAATCTTCTTCAAGGCTGACAGCTCAGACCTGTTGCCTTCTGAGGCACTGAAATTGGAATCAGTGGCCAACTTCCTCCGCGCCATCCCTCAGTATACTCTTCAGATTGATGGCCACACATCATTCCTCGGATCTACGAAGGCGAATTACAAGCTTGCTGCAGCCAGAGCCGAGGCAGTGAAAAAAGCACTTGTCACCATGTACCAGATCCATCCCATGCGCATCAACGTCGCATCGTACGGTGAAGAGCTTCCCAGGTATGATAATCAGCACCCGGACGACCGGTACAAGAACAATCAGGCTTACCTGTACCTGAAGCTGCCGTTGAGAAATTTCCCCTATGACGAAAAACATCTGCACACTTTTGGCATAAAGGCCGTAGGAAACGTCTACAACAATATGGAACGAGTGGGTGATGAAGAATGGGCCTGGCCCGAAAAATCGGTCCAGGACACAACTTTGCCAATAAGATCAGCCAGATAGCACGGATAAGACCAGATTCAAGAAGCTCGGAAAACTGTAATGGAAAAACACGTTTGCCCTCCATGGGTGGGATATCTCCTCGTCAGTCCACTCCGGAGGTGGCTCCAAAATCCGTATAAGATCCTGGCACCTTATTTGCGAAAGGGACAAACCGTACTTGACATAGGAGCAGGAATGGGATTCTATGCCATCCCCGCCGCTGAGCTGGTGGGGAGTACCGGTCTTGTCATAGCGGTTGATATTCAAGAAGAGATGATGAAGGGCTTGGAGAAACGCGCAAGAAAAGCAGGTGTTTTTGATCGCATAGAACTGCGGCTATCATCGCCGAAAACTCTGGGGGTCTCTCAGGAGGTCGATGTCTGTCTAGCATTTAACGTGGTCCATGAGGTTCCCGATCCTCGAGCACTGCTCTCTGAAATCCGGTCGATCTTGAGAAAAAAGGGGCTGTTGCTGTTCGCAGAACCTCGGTTCCACGTGTCCGAAGCCGAGTTCGACAAGAACCTGGATCTTGCCTGCGACATAGGGTTCAGCGTACAAGAGAAATCAACCCTTGCAGGGAGATCGGCAGTTCTCGTGAATTGATGATAGAAGACGCCGCAGGGGACATGCCCTACAATCTGACAATGGGTTCAAGGATAACGTGCGAGGATCAGGATAAGAAGAGAAATTTGTCGTGTTTGTGCTTCAGGTCGCGTCTTCAGTCAAAGACGCGACCATGATCGCTCTTGAAAAGCTTAGCAGATAACTCATTGTTACTGCACGATTTTTCCATTCAGAATTTCCTATAGACTTGGTACAGAAAATGCTACCCGTTTCGTATCTCATGACCCCATGAGAGGGATCTTTCCGTCCGGCCTGCAAACTCCGGGCGGGCTACTATTACAAAATGACTAATCAATTGGGTCGGGAGGTCGCTGATAGTGGATCCTGAAATGATCGACGGAGTAATTGAAGCAGGGCGTGAGGGTCTACAGAGGGATTTTGACGAATCGTCTTTTCTCATTTGGAAAGAGCAGGCCAAGCAATGCATCTCTTGCATCCTTGGATCGAATCACGCCTATAATCAGTATCTTGAACGGTACGTACCGAAGAGAGGACCGCGCAATATTTTGGCCGCATGCGGGATTCTGTGCGCAGTGAAGGAAACGGCGTGCTCTGGCTACCCAAAGGGCGACCGTCGATCGCGTCTACAGTAATGACGGTCAAAGTCTCTTAGTACTTCGTTCCACCAATGATGATGGTCGGTTCCTGAACCATGGATAGAAGAAACCGGGGCCTGTGGATTACAGCGATCGCCACAGGACAATCCGGTAGAACGGGTGTATGGCCCGTCTATTATTGGGGATGACGGGCAGGATGCCCGTCCCACTGCCAGATAGCCGTCATAGTCAAACAGGAGACACAGCTTTCGGTGTTGACGATTGGCGGCTTTGTGCATTAGAGTGTCTTAGTTTTCCAATCGAGAAGGATGAAGATGTCTATGATCAGAGAGTGTGAAATTGTGTGGCACGGTCGCGGGGGTCAGGGGGCAGTCACCGCGGCGAAGATCCTCACTGAAGCTGCATATTTTCAGGGATTTCGAGGTGTAAGCACGAAGCCTACTTATTTCTCCGAACGGCGAGGTGCTCCAGTCAGTGTCCATACGCGCATTTCCCAGGAACCGGTTCGGACATTTTCAAACGTGTCAAGCCCCGACATAGCTGTAGTCCTGGACGACAACTTGTTGGAAATGGTGAACGTCACGGGGAACCTCAAGGAAGGCGGTCTATTGATCGTGAACTCTTCAAGAAGGCCGAATGAGCTCGGCTTAAACGGCAATTTCGTATTGGCTGTCTCCGACGCGTTCAGAGCATCCGAAGAAGCTGGGCTCGTTGTCGAAGGAAACGTGTTGATTTCCACCTCGATTCTTGGTCCTTTTGCGGCAGCAACGGATCTGGTGGATTTACAGCACATTCGAAACGCGGTGGAAAGGAAGTTCAAAGGAAAAGCTGCTGAACGCAATCTCAGAGCATTGGAGCTATCGTACCAGGCAACTCAGATCCATCCCTGTTTAGCGCGTGTTGCGTCTGCAGGTGTCTGATCTCGATACCCCCACAAGACAGCAACCAAAATCCGGAACCCATGTCACAGGAGCGAACGGTTTCGTTTGTTCTGAGTCCGAAAATTCGTTTCGAGGATTCGATGGCTGATAAGATACGAGAAACTCTGTTGGCCGCATCAAAACCAAGTCCCGGGGAAGCAGGAAGAACCGGAGACTGGCGGTCTCAAACCCCGGTAATAGACCAAGAAAAATGCTCCCAAAAGGACACCTGTCTCCTCTGCTGGCTCTATTGTCCGGACGGCTTGATTTCCCGGCGATTTCCATTGGAAATCGATATCGAATATTGCAAGGGATGTGGCATTTGTGCGGAAGAATGTCCTCGTAAAGCGATTCGCATGATCGACGGACGGGATCCCGATCGAGAAAGCCCATAGACAAACGGGAACGTCTCCAGTCTGAAATGGACGGAATACGCCCACATCGGATACAGGCATCGGCCGCTAGTCGGAATATTGAACAGACCGGAATCGTGAATTGAATCATCGAAGAATTCTGTTCGACGATCGATCGGAGATTCCACGCTTCAAGCAGCATTCTCGGAGCGGTTCCCATGTCACCCAGGACTACATGATGACAGATGCACGAATCATTACGGCGAATAGAGCAGCGGCTCTGGCAGCAGCACGTTGCCGGGTTCAAGTAGTGGCCGCATATCCCATAACCCCTCAGACTCCGGTAACCGAAGCTCTGGCAGAATTGGTGGAAAGCGGTGAGCTCAAGGCAGAGTACTTGACCGTCGAGAGCGAGCATTCAGCGATGGCGGCTGTAATAGCTGCTTCACAGATGGGTGCCCGGGTATTTACCGCGACCAGCGCCAACGGACTCCTGTACATGCACGAAATGCTCCATTGGGCTGCTGGTAGCCGCGTTCCCGTGGTCATGGCCTGCGTAAACAGAGGGGTAGGGGCACCCTGGACCATTCTCAACGACCAACAGGACTCCATTTCTCAAAGGGACACCGGCTGGATTCAACTGTACTGCCGGAACGGCCAGGAAGTGCTTGATACCATTATCCAAGCCTATAGGATCTCGGAACAAGTATATGTTCCGATCATGGTTTGTTACGATGGATTTGTGCTATCCCACGCGAGCACGCCCGTGGAAATTCCTTCACAAAAGGAGGTTGACCTCTATTTGCCTCCGTTTACAGGGCTTCCCGAAATCTCGGTGGGACAGCACATGAACGTGAATCCGCTGATCCTTAGCGAACCGCGACAAGACCCGGAGGGGAATATTCGGCCGGGATACATGGACCTGAGGTACCGACTTCATCAAGATATTCTGGCGGCTGCCGAAATAATTGACCGAGCCGACGAAGAATTCGGAGAGATTAGCGGTCGGCGGTGGGGTGGTGTTACCTGGGGTCACCGCTTGTCTGACGCAGAGCACGCGATCGTGACCATGGGCTCACTTGCATCGGAGAGCACTGTTGCAGCCGATGCACTTCGCAAACGTGGGCTGAGAGTCGGAGTGCTAGGAGTGAGGGCATATAGGCCGTTTCCTGCTTCTGCGCTCCAGGAGGCACTTGCTAACGTCGAGACCGTAACCGTGTTCGAGAAGGACATAAGTTACGGATATGCAGGCGCCCTTTCCTGTGACCTCAGAGCCGTCCTTTTCGATTCGGATCTGAGACCCAAGGTTTCTTCTTTCGTGGCCGGTCTTGGAGGTCGCGACGTGACGCCTGAACAGATAGAACAAACGACCATGGAAGCCATTACGGGAAAAACTTCCGTCGGCTGGATGGAAATACGCGGGGAATAAAAGGGGTTGCAAGATCGGAATGGTCTGTGCAGCGACCCCTCTCGGAACATGGCGACTCCTTTCAAATGGAGCGATTTTACGACCAGGAACTTAAAAGGAATTTAGGACAAGACAGAAATGGCCACGAAATCAGCCAGACAACTACCGTCGGAAGAGTACATCCTCCCCGGCACGCGCTCATGCGCGGCCTGTGGTCTCATGCTTACCTATAGACATGCGTTGAAGGCACTCGAAGACAAAGCGATCGTAGCGGTTCCTGCAAGCTGCATGACGGTGCTTCATGGCGTTTATCCCCTGACCCCTGTCAAGGTTCTGTGTGTAAACAATCCCTTCGCGGCAACAGGAGCATCCGTTTCCGGAATTGTAGCCGGGTTGAAAGCTACGGGAAAGACGGGCTACACGGTAGTGGCCTTTGCAGGAGACGGAGGAACATACGATATTGGGATCCAAGCACTGTCCGGGGCCTTGGAACGGGGCACCGATTTCATCTACGTTTGTTATGATAACGAAGGATACATGAATACGGGAACCCAGAGATCCAGCGCCAGCCCTGCAGGTGCCATAACCACTACTACCCCGATACTTGCCAAGCTACAGCACAAAAAAGACATGGCTCGCATTGTGGAAGCTCACAAAATTCCATACATAGCCACAGCGTCTCCAGCCTTTCCATTGGATCTATTCGACAAATTTGTCACAGCCAAAGAAATTACCGGCTCGAGATACATCGAGGTCCACGCCCCTTGTCCGCCAGGCTGGGGTTTTCCCAATAAGGACCTGATTAAAATGGGAAAACTGGCTGTGGACTCGGGAGTCCAGGTGTTGTATGAAATACGTGACGGAAAATTTCAGCTCACGTCTCAGTCTCTCCGCATGGCAGAAAAGGGTCGTAAGAAGACCGTGTGGGATTATGTCAGGGGGCAGGCTCGCTTCAAAAAAATGTCCGAAGAACAAATTCAACGTCTCCAGGACTTCACCGATCGGAGATGGGAGGAGCTCCTGGAAAGACACGAGAAGGACTCTGCAAAATAGAGCCATGATGCTTGATATAATGCCGGAATTCTTCTACTGCAACCGGCCGGGTTCACCGGAGGATTCCACCATTGACAGTAGAGGGCTCATGGGGTACATTTGTCCCGTCGTGGGACCGAACACGTGGAGCGATCTGTCGCTCCTCAAATCCCATCAGTTGACTGGCCAAAGCGCCCGTAGCTCAGTAGGATAGAGCGCAACACTCCGGATGTTGAGGTCGGACGTTCGAATCGTCTCGGGCGCACCAACAAGGGTCAGGTCTTGTTTCTTGACAAATCTATGAGAACAATGGTCTGTCAATAGACCACCGGCCTAATCTGGACCAATCAGGCGAGTTTAAGCGGTGATAGGAAGATCAAGAAACAAGACCTGACCCCAGCAATCGGTCGAGCTCTGAGACTATTCTTGCGTGAATCTCCTCAGGGGCAGCGTCCCCAGGGATTCTCACTATAGAGGGATCACTGAGCTCGGCGTAGATCTTGGCCACTTTTTCCAGGTCCGCGGCTGTCTCGAATGGCGTGAATCCGTCGGGACGGCTGCCGTGGATTCTTGCGAGCGCTATTTCCACGGAGACCTCGAGCAGAAAAATTACGTCCGGCCACAAGGCAAAAGAGCGATTGATCTCTATGATCTCGTCCGGGTCCAACCCTCTGGCGCCTTGATATGCCACCGAGGAATAAACATACCGATCGCAGATTACTGTTGCACCCCGATTCAATGACGGAATGATGACCCTGTTCAGATGGTCCTTTCGGTCCTCGGTGAATAGGTGGGCTTCCTCTTCAGGCGGTAATCGTACGGTCAAGGCTCTGATTTTGCTACCCACCACGCCGTCCGACGGTTCGGAAGTGAGCACCACCGGTATGCCAGTTTCTCGAAATCGATACGCCAGCAGACGTGCCTGAGTTGATTTTCCCGAGCCGTCAATTCCTTCAAAAACAATGAAACGGGGACGGTTCGGCACGGGGTTGCCCGTGCCGGATCGAGAATGCTTCATAAAGAGGTCCTCACAGGCTGAGCATGGGTGCAACACATCTCGTCTTCCAGCAGGGGATGTGCAACACAGGGAGATGGCAGGATTAGTCCTCGCAGTGCTCTCTGTAAACAGAAGGCAAGCTATTTTTGACCTTCGGCCGGTTTCACAGGCGGTTCTACCAGGATTTCGTTCCTTACCCACACCGCCTCGCAATAGCTGTGAATCCTCCTTCGTAACTCCAGATCGAGACGTTCCTTGGTCAGGAGCAATTCGTCGGGATTTGAGGTATCCCACCGCCTGCTCTTGTCCTTGAGCTCTTTTCTCAGCTTGTCCTCGTACCCCTTGATCGGTCGAATCTCCAGATGATAGACAGCGAAGCCATTCTCTTCTCGACAGATGTAGTACATGGTCCCGTTATCGGTAATCCTGATGGAAACGAGTTTTCCGGAGGTAGGGACCTTCGTGTACACGTTTTCGTAGCGTATGGCTCGGTACTCACCCAAGGCATTTTCCGCCAAACCGAATTCCCCGGCGACGAGGCTACCGCCCTGTACTATCAAGAACAGGACGGCACATGTGGTGACAATCAGTCTCATGGCGTTCGACCTTCTGTTCAAGAGATCGCTCTCTGATGCAGATTGGTGTTGAGAATTACAGTCCGAGGAGTCCCAGGAGGATCTCTTTCAGATCTCGGAAATCGATCTTCATTTCTTCGGCTATATCCCTCGATTCTCCCGGCCCGTATCTAAGGCCAAAGTACGAAGGAATGACCACGCTTCTATCCGCACAATATTGGACGAGAGAGTGCTTAGCCATGGAAGCTATCGGATGTCCTCCAATTTGAGCTGCCCAGTGAAAATGGGGACCATCCCCCCCGCTGTCGCCGATGACGACAAGCTTCGCCGGCGGAAGATTTAGCGATCGAAGAACCGCCTCGGTGTTCTTGGGTTTGTCTTCGATTTCGTTGACGAAATATCGCTGTTTGTCTGCATTGAACATAACCAGAGGATTGGCAGAGACCACTGGCACGACGGGAAGGAGCCCCTTGGCCTGGGCTCTCTCAAAGTAGCCGTGGGTGCCGGTGGAATTTATCATGAACAGAATGTCTCGATCGAGGCACCACTGAATTAAATCGGGAACGCCGAGGTATGTCTGAAACGCGGCCTCGAGGTACTCGTCCATCTGGTCGCTGGTAAGAGGTGCAGGCAATATCGTCTTGATTTGTGAAATCGCTCCGTCGAGCGAAATGAGGTTGCCGGTGTACTGGCTAAAGACTCTGGCAAGATCGGACTTGAGATCTGGGTAGAGAAATGAAATTGGATCGAAAGGTCCGTTTGGCGATAGGCATTCACTCCAATCGGATGAAATGATGGCCCGATACGTACCCGAAATCATGGATTCCTCCTCGGATTTGGCTGCCCTTTTTGGATTTGCTCCCAATTTCTCCAACCTTTGAGCATTTCCACAGGGCGTCGCTACTTTCCCCCTTTTTTCAGAGAAAGGGCCAAGGGGGATTGTCCTCGAATGCGTAGGCGGATACGTCCATACACGGTTTTTGCTTGATGTTCAACGATTTAATTACTATAATTAGCACTTCAAGAAGGTTCTGCAAACCGGAAGATTATGCAACAGCCTCATAGCCTTGAGGAGAATATATCATGGCCAAGCTAAAAGATCAGACCAGCCCTCAGGAATTGATGGAGCTTATCCTGGGGGGAACGATGAAGTCAGAGATCATAAAGAGATTCAGAACCTCTGATGAAGAATTGGCCATAATGCTATTACCGCTCTATCGTAGCGGTGATATAACCAAGGAAGAATTCAACGATTTCTTCAAGGGAACCGCGCTTACCCCAAGACAGCCGCAGCAGCAGGAGCAGGAGGTTAGCGCGAGAGGGCCTTCCCAGGAAGACCTTCCACCCTCGGAAATAGTGAGATCTCTCGCTGCGGAACAACAGGAAACGGCCGAAGAGCCTCCACCCGCAGAAGCTGAACCTCAGCAAGTCGCACAGGCGCCCGTGGAATACCCGACAACGCAAGCGGTCGAAGCCCAGCCTCAACGTGAGACTCTCCTCTCCGATGTCGGCGAATTAGAGATGCCTCCCGAAGACGATAGTATGGAATCCGCTCCGGGAGATGCCCCCGAACCAAAGGAAGCACCGAAGCACGTGTTTCTGATCGAGAGAATACTGAAGCGGCTCGATTCCATAGACCGTCGACTTGCAGCAATTGAAGGCAAGTTGGGCTCTAATTGAAGCATTTCTCAACGTGTATCCAACCGGGATTAATGTCGCGCATATTCAGTGTGTGGCAGTATACGACCTCCCTAGCGTGTGGAACAAGACCCGTTTCTATCACTATCAGAGAACCGTAGAAATGCCGGAAGACTCGAGAGGACCCATGGGGATTCTCGTCCCGTGAATTCCGTGTTAGAAACAGAATATAGGGCTTGGCTGCAAGCGTAAACGAAAAAAACGTGTTTGGAAGGAGAGTGGTGTGACGGCAAATGCTGCCCCGTTTCTCGGGTCCGCTTCTTCGATAGTGCTTCCCGGAAGGCCCGCATTGTTGGGCTGTCCCCTCGACATGACGGCTACCTTTCGGTCAGGAACGGGGGACTCCCCCTGTCGGATTCGCATGGTTTCCGATTCGATAGAAACGTATTCCCCCTTCTTGGACGAGGACCTCGAGGATTTTCCATTCGCGGATGTCGGGGACGTGGATCTAGCCGGGTGCGCCGTGGACGAAGCATTACAAAGCATCAAAGAGACGGTCGCCCATATTCTGGGACTCGGAGGACTGCCTCTTTGCCTGGGAGGGGAGCATACGATTACACTTCCAATCGTCCAAGCACTCGCTGAAAGAGTACAGAACTTTGTGGTACTGCATCTCGATGCTCACAGCGATCTGCGTGACTCGTACGAAGGGAATCGTACGAATCATGCCACGGTGATGAGGCGGGTTAGTGAAATAGTAGGACCGAACCGACTGATTCAACTGGGAATTCGCTCTGGAACCCGGGAAGAGTTTGCTTGGATGCGTCAGCATCACACTCTGCTCCAATGGATGGCTGGCTCGGAAAAGAACCTGAAGAGGAAAATCGCAGGGGCGCCAGTGTATCTGTCCGTAGATCTTGATGTTCTGGATCCCGCTTGCTTTCCCGCTACAGGAAATCCTGAGCCAGGGGGATGGTTTTACGAGGATTTTCAGCGTCTCCTTCCCGTGCTAAAATCTGTGCCTTTGATAGGCGCGGACGTGGTAGAATTGAATCCGGGCCTTGATCCTTCGGATGTCGGGAGCATTACGGCCGCGAAGGTTGTACGAGAGCTGTTGCTCACCTTGGGCAAATAACGCGCACAGAAACTCGTGCAAACACCATTATGAATGACGCGCATATTCAATGACTCACGGCAGCGAGAATGGACCGATCTTTCGGTTGACACGCCGGATTTACGCTGATAGAGAGAGATCCAAACTACAAACCGAAGGACAGGTCTATGGACGGTCCGGCTCAACGTTTGAGGCTCCCCCTCTTTTTCCTCACTGTGGCTATTCTCTGCCTCGTGGGATTTAATTGCACAGCATGGGGGAACGAAGTTGCTGCAAAGCGTGCTCTCAAGAATGCCTGTCCCGATTTGATAGACCTCATCCGAGAGCTGACTCCGGCCGTTGTAAATATTTCCATCGAGCGTGACATTGTACAAAAGAGCTCTACTGCGCCGCCGCCTCTATTTCGATCTCGACCGGGGAGAGGTGAAGATCCAAATCGGCTGCGGGATCGATTCCAGACAGACAGTTTGGGGAGCGGGTTCTTCTGCGATTCAGACGGTCATATTGTGACCAACGCCCACGTTGTGGAGGGAGCGAGCAAAATCCTTGTCACGGTCTCTTCGGGAAAGGTGTTTTCCGCCAAGCCCGTGGCCATTCATCCGAACGTGGACCTGGCTCTCATCAAGATTAACAGCCCGCAGAAAGTTTCTAGAGCCAAGATAGGGGATTCCGATTCCGTTCAAGTGGGAGAATGGGTCTTGGCAGTTGGAAACCCTTTCGGGTTGGGCAGGACTGTGACCGTGGGGATCGTCAGTGGTAAGGGCCGTTTCATAGGGCTGGGAGCTCACGACAATTTCATTCAAACCGATGCATCCATAAATCCCGGTAATTCCGGCGGTCCTCTGTTCAACATGGCCGGTGAGGTCATCGGCGTGAATACTGCCATAATCGCGGCGGGCCGAGGAATCGGGTTTTCGATTCCAGCCAATTATATTAGGGAATTAATCAAGTCCAGGGGAAGCGTGGATCTCCCGATACGAGGTTGGCTCGGGATTTACGTTGATGATGTGACCAGCGAGCAGGCACGAGAATTGGGACTTGGGTCTCAACGCGGCACCGTGGTAGATGAAGTCCTCAGCTCGACTCCAGCCTATAATTCCGGATTGCGTAAGGGGGACATAATACTCGAAGCCGACGGACATCCGGTCCGCAATGGTCGCCATCTCTCTCAGATAGTTGCTGGCGCCAAGCCGGGCGACGTCCTCAAAATGACCGTAATCCGAGGAAATCAAAATCAAACCATAGACGTTGTTATCGGCAAGTCTCCAGAATGATGAGGCAGGCTCGCAAAGGGGTGAGAAACTGTCTCACAATCGGGCAGTATGCCTGAATCAAGAGGCGTTACTGGAGGCGCTGTTCGTGAGCCCGAAATCGGGCCGCTTCTCGAAGCGCCCCTACAGGCCGATCTCCACTAACACGATGGCAACACTGGTCACTAAAGGCCTTTTCTTGTCTACCCTCGTCGTGATACGGCAATTCCGGTGCTTCACGATCGTCTGTCTGCCGTATCGAGGACTGCATGCCCCTGTGCAGGCTCCGAAGGCCCGGAAACATGGGTACGTATTTACGCCAGCTTCTTGTAGGGCAGCGCGGGTTCAGAGCGTGTCTCAATACAGGGCAGGTTTGAAGAAAGCGTCTCAAAAGCCGGCAGTCCGTGATAATCGTGGCACACCCCCTCACCCTGACCCTCTCCCCCGAGGCGGGGGAGAGGGGATTCTTCCGGCTCCCTCTCCCTCTGGGCATAGGCGTTAACTTCGTGGATGACATCACGTGATTTCAGTCCGTTGACTTAACAAGGACCCCGTCACCCCGGCGAAAGCCGGGGTCC
>Ga0067045_1031105_pt1 | contig 13167 bp, 11 predicted proteins | sample TerdegcTABiofilm_FD_59184 | JGI IMG/M metagenome (GOLD analysis project Ga0067045, IMG submission 59184) | Combined Assembly of (Gp0054472, Gp0054536) Wastewater bioreactor microbial communities from Singapore -Terephthalate degrading...
GACCTGGGCGGCGGTCATGTCCTCGCCGTCCATGGGCCAGTAGTAGAGCATCCCGGTTTCGCGGTTGAGATACCATTCGCCCGGGGAGTCCAGGGCTTCGAAGCAGTTCTCCACGTGGTAGCGCTGCCTGCCGTCCCAGTACCCGACAGGCCAGCCGCAGCGGTTGGTGAACTTGAGTTCGCGCTTATCCATGTCCACGCTGTCGATCCAGTGCAACGACGCGGTCCAGGAGTGGTAGAGGACGATCTGCACGTCTTCGAGATTCTCCCACTGCTGGATGTCTCCGGGCTGGAACTTGAACCCGATCTTGTACTGGTTATCACTGCGGGCGGCAGAACGGTCGGTCATCGGGACCAGGTTGTCCGCGATGGCCAGATAACCCTCATTGGGGGTGCGGGCCCGGGTTCTGCGCGCTCCGTTGACGAAGAGCTGGTGGAAGTACCAGCGGCCCTCGCGGACTTCGGGGATCTCGGCAACCCACAGGTTGCCCTCGCCCTTGCGCCAGCCGGTAATGGGTGAGCCGCCGGTGAAGACCGGCTTCTCGCCGGGGTAAGCTGCGTATGTGGTGGGCTCGCCTTCGGTTCCGGAATCCTCGGGCGTAAAGACGACCGGGCCATCGAGTGCGTACGTTCCACCGCGGACCTGCACTGTGGCGCCCGGTCCGGCTTGGCGGGCGGCCTTCTGGGCTCGGGTGAGGCTGGCGAAAGGACCATCATCGCCGGCTGCGTTGGGCGCGTCGAGAGTCCCGGACCAGGAGTCGTTGCCCTGCGGGGACACGGTGAACACCGGTCCGGTCTGGGCGCAGCTTGCGGTGACGAGAACCAGCAGCGCAACGATGACGAGCATTGGCAGTGCGTACATGGAAGGGTCCTCCAGATTGGGCGCCACGTGCAAACCGGCGCGGGTGTGGCGCTGACTGAGGAACTTCACCGCCGGATGCCCTGGAACCTCCCCCCTGATGCCCTTCGACGAAGGCCCCCCGCGCATACCCGTCGAATTGATGGATTATGCACCCGGACGCAATTCCCGTTGGCTGGAGGCCCGACATGCGCCCGCTCTTCGCTGCTGGCTGCGTAATCTGTCTTCTCGGCGTCGCCTGCTCCCAGACCGACCTCAAGCTGATTCCGTCGCCACAGTTGGTGGAAGTCCACAGGTCGCTCTGCAACTGGTCTGATGGCTATCACATTGTCCTCGCGGTTCCGGCGAACAGTGATGATGGTTTCGCTGCGGACCAGTTGCGCGAAGAAGCGGGCCGGACACCCTCGGTGGGCAAAGAGACAAGCGGATCGCACCTGGAAGTGCTCATCGGCGCCCTGGATCAGGCCGCGGTCTCGGCGGAGGTGAACCGCCTGGGCATCGACCTCGCGCCTCTCGCCGGGAAGAGCGCGGAAGCTTACCTGCTGGCGGTGCGCCCGGACAGGATCATCGCGGCCGGGAACGGTCCCGCCGGGACCTTCTACGCGATCCAGACACTGAAGCAGCTTCTGCGCGGGAACTCCCGCAATGGCGCGATCCCGTGCGTGACCATCCTTGACTGGCCTGGACTTCCCTTGCGGGGATACTCGGACGATATCAGCCGCGGACCAATCCCCACCATGGAGTTCTTCAAGCGCGAGATCCGCACGATGTCGGAGTTCAAGCAGAACATGCTCACCTTCTACACCGAGCATGTGTTCAAGCTGGACAAGCACCCGATCATCGCGCCGCCGGACGGGATCACCGCGGAAGAGGTGCGGGAACTGTCCGCCTATGCCCGGAAGCATCACGTCGAACTGGTGGGCAACTTCCAGTCCTTCGGCCATTTCCACAACATCCTGCGCCACGAGCAGTACGCGAACCTCAGGGAGACGGGGTCGGTCATCACCCCGGCGAAGGAAGAGAGCTACCAGTTCCTGGACGAGGTGTACAGCGAGATTTGCCCCGCCTATGAGTCGAAGCTGTTCAACGTGAACTGCGACGAGACGTGGGGTCTCGGTGAGGGACCCAGCAAGGAACTGGCCGCGCAGATCGGTGTGGGCGGTGTGTACCTGCGCCACATGAACCGCATTCACGACATGCTGCGGGACAAGTACGGCAAGCGCATGATGATGTGGGGCGACATCGCCCTGCAGCATCCGGATATCATTGATCAGCTTGCGAAGGACACGATCCTGTTGTCCTGGGGTTACGGGGCTTCGGCCAACTACGACCGGGCGATCGAGCCCTTCGTCAAGGCAGGGCTGGAGTTCATGGTCTGTCCGGGGACGTCATGCTGGTCGCGGATTTTCCCGGTGTACTCCAACGCCACGGTGAACATCCGCAACTACGTACGTGATGGGGCGAAGTTCGGCGCCATCGGCATGCTGAACACCACCTGGGATGACGACGGGGAGAACCTTTTCGTCTGGAACTTCTACGGCACCAACTGGGGCGGCGCTTGTGCCTGGAGGCCAGAGGATGCAGACCTGGAGGCATTCGACGCCGCGTACTCGCAAGTGAGCTACGGGACCCCGGACGACAAGGTGACCCGGGCCATCAACCTGCTGGCCTCCTGCAGCGCCAACCCGCTTACCCATGGCAACAGCAACGGGGCCTTCTACGTGAAGCCCTTCGGTGCGCTGGCAACCTCCTTCGACTTGGTGATGGAGCAGGCTGCCGACCTGTGCGACCGCACCGAACGGGCCCTGGACCTTCTGGCGCAGGCGAAGGGGCAGGTGCGTCTTGACAGCACAGACCTGGACACCATCGCCTTCGCCGCGCGTCGGCTGCATTTCATCGGCCGGGCGCGAGAACTGCAGCTTGGCATGGCGCGGGAGTACACGGAGGCAGTCGCGCGGTTCCCGGAGATCGGGCCGTCGAAGATCGCGCTGAACCGGGCAATCGCTTGCGCGCGGGAACTGGGAGACACCGTGGAGGGCCTCCAGACGGAGTACCGGCGGGTGTGGCTCGCGGAGAACCGGCCCTGGTGGCTGGACCGCATGGCGGGCAAGTATGACGGGCTGATCGCGGCTTACCGAGATCACCAGAGGACGCTGGAGAACGCCCGCGCCGAGCTGGACAAGACCGGCACCCCGCCCGATCCGGCGGCAGTCGGTCTGGAGCTTGGTGAGACCAGCCGCCGGACGGTGGTGGCCGCGGTATCGGCTGAGGCGATCATCCCGGCCGATGCCGCCTGGTGGGATGCGCGCTGGCCGTTCCGCATTCCCTTCAGCGTCGAGGGCGCCGGGAAGGTCCGGGTTGACTATCCGGTGGAACTGCGCCTGAACTTTGCCCCGTATGACGTCGCGGCTGAGTCGGTGCGTGTGGTGGAGATCGCGGGGGACGGGAAGCTCACCCCGCTGCTCACGCAGTTCATCCCTGCCGAGGCCAGCGCGGGCAACGTTGTCTTCCTGATGCCAGGGGAAACTGCGCCGGGGGCAGTGCGCAGATTCGCCGCCTATTTCGACGTGAAGGGCTCCACGCCCAAGCCGGCCCAGGAAGGGGAAGCGATCACGGTCAAGGCGGAGGGCGGCAACCGGTGGATCGAGAACTCGGTCTACCGCACACTTCTTGGGACCCACGGCGCGCATCTGTTCGTCTGGGAAGTGAAGGCCCTGGGGGGGCTGGACATCACAGAGCCGGGCCGCTCCGGGTGGGCTGGTTTTGCGGATGTGGGGCGCGAAGGAAGCCGGGACGCGAACTTCCAGATCACCGTGGAGGCAGCCGGCCCGGTGATGGCGCGCATCAAGGCCACCGCGCCTTCGGCAATGGCCGAGAAGCTCTTCACCTTCTACGCGGGCAAGCCGTATGTGGAGGTCATGCTGGCCAATCCCACCGATTTCTACTGGAATTACGACAATGTGACGAACTTCGCGAAGGACAAGGGAAGTCCGGGCACGGCCATCTTCTCCAACGGCCACAGCGAGCCGGTCTGCGCATCAGATGAGCAAATCCACGCGGTGGCGCGCGGGGCAAGCTGGGGCGCCAAGACCCGCCCGGACGGGCTACTGCTGGCGAACATCACGCCTGAAGTGGAGGACGCCACGCATATGACCGGGCCTGGAGGCGGGTGGGGCGGCACGGGGATCGAGCAGAGCAAGCCGGCGGCGCACTTCATCATTGTCGCGGACAAGGTTCAGGGTGACCCGGCGACCCTGCTCAACTCAGTGCGGGACACGCTGGATACTCGCAACCAGCCGAAGATGAAGCTCAGCGGCCTGCAGGCGAGGCCGGGTGGGTAGGGCCTGCGTCAGTCAGACGCGGTTAGGAAAACGAAAGGACGGGGACATGGCCCTGAGGGCCACATCCCCGTCCTGGTGCATCGCTACCGTGAGTCTCTGAGTCGGCAGTTGCTGTCCCGGTTTTCGATCTAGGGACCGTCCGCGGCAAGGGTCCAGTAAGCGTTGTGAATGCCGGGGTAGGTATTGCCGTTCCAAGACAGGTTCTCGCCATTTACTGTCATCCACTTGGCGTGCCCGTCGGCGAATGACATGTTCCAGCCGCCATTGTGGTGTTTCTGGTTGATGTAGCTGCCCGGGTCGGTATTGACAGCCTGGTAGTTGGCCTTCGACTCGATGACATGGATCGTGTTGGCCGGGTCCACGACGGTCGAATCCTTGGCTCCGCCCATGTTGGTGTTGGGCTGGTAGGAGCGGTTGGGGAAACCGCAGCAGCTAGTGACGACATCATCGCTCGGGCAGATGATGATCTGAGTGTTCTTCAGATACGGGGTAACGCAGTCGAACCACCAGTAGCGGTTCGCGCCATTTCGAGCGTACGGTCCGGTGGGCGTGGGAGGATTGCTGGTGACGAACGCGCCCTGCACATTGCGGCTGTCGTAGTCCTGAGCGTACATCATCATGCCAAGCTGCAACTGCTTCAGATTGCTGAGACAACTGGTCTGCCGGGCCTTCTCACGAGCACGCGCGAAGACGGGGAAGAGGATTGCGGCCAGAATCGCGATGATCGCGATGACGACCAACAGCTCGATCAGTGTAAAACCATGGCGTCTCATTGGTGCATCCTTTCCAGATGGATTGGGCGACGACCCCTGTGCGGCGGAAGCCAAACAGAGAGCCGTGATAATACAGCATTGAAGAGACTAGCGCAACGTGGCCTACGATTTTCCTATGATTCAGCCAAAGATGGTCGCGTCCGGTCATCATTAGGTCAGGAGGGGTTTCATGCCCACTCGCGTGGTCACAACGGACGGTCTGTCTTACCGTTTCGAGGAGTACCGGATGCCCGAGATTGGGCCCTGTGACGTGCGGGTGCGGGTGGAGTTCGCCGCGCCCAAGCACGGCACCGAGAGGCAGCTCATCCTGGGCAGCCCCCTGGAACTGAAGCGCTTCGACCCTCACCTGCGCATGTATTTCGAGCGGGAGGAGCCTGTGCAGGCTGGAGAGCGCCCGGCCCGGGGCCTGGGGAACATGGTGGTTGGCACGGTCACCGAGGTCGGGCCCGACGTGACGCGCTTCTCTATTGGGGATCGGGTCTTCGGCTACGGGCCGATCCAGGAGGAGCACCAGCAGGGGGAAGGCCACTGGTGGCCGCTGGGCGACCTATCGGAATCCGACGCTGTGTGCGTGGACCCGGCCCACGTCGCCTTCGTCGCGGTGCGCGATGGCAACGTGCGAGTGGGCGATAACGTGGCGGTGTTCGGACTGGGGGCCATCGGCCTGACCGCGGTTCAGATCGCTCGCGCCGCCGGCGCGTTCAAGGTTTTCGCGGTGGACCCTATCACCGTTCGGCGTGACTGCGCTGTCCATTTCGGAGCCGACCTGGCTTTGGACCCAGCTGCCTGGGACGCCGCGCTGGAGATCAAGCGCGCCACCGGTGACCGGGGCGCGGATGTTTCCATCGAGACGTCGGGCAATGCTCGGGCGCTGCATGAGTCAATCCGCTGCCTCATGCAGTGCGGAACGGTTGTCCATGTGCCATGGGGACCCGGCAACTGCACTGACCTGCGGCTGAACGAGGAGTTCCACCTGAACCGCATCAGCATAATTGGTAGCCAGGCATGGGCAGGCTGGGGCAATGCGGACCGGGATTTCCCGCGATGGACCCATGAGCGCGCTTTCGAGGCGGCGATCCAGCTTCTTCGTGATGGCATCATCACGGGGGAGGGAATTGTGGCGCCCATTGTGTCCTTCGCCGACTGCCCCGACGCACTGCGCATGATCTTCGAAAGTCCGCAGGAGACGGTGAAGGTGGGGGTGAGGTTCGAGTAGGAGGATCGGGTCGCGCAGGACGGGCCCCGCGCTGAAGCACGGGGCTGTGGGCCTCGGGCCGGCCATCCTCCGGACGGGACGGCGAGGCAAGGGCGTTGTACGGGCGTTGGCTCAGCCTTCCGCCCATTGGTACGGCGTGCTCAGAAGCGCCATGAAGTCGTCCGCGTGGGAGATCCCCGTCTTAGCCGGGCCGTCTTCGGATGGCCGCAGCTTGAGGATCCGTTCGTAGGGCGGCTCCAGCCAGAAGCGGCCGATTTCCGATACCCGTTCGATTGCCCGGCATGCCTTGTGCCGGATCAGTTCTCGCGCTTTCGTGGGGTGGAGGTGAACCGCCGCGCCGTTGAACCGGCTGTTTTCCGCCTCGGTGAGCCCCGTTACAGAACCCCGCTTCAGACCCTCTTTCACCGCCGCGGTCTCGATGTCGGGCACCAGTGCCGTCGCCTCATCCGCCGCCGCGACATCCCCGCAGACGAGAACCGTCGGGACCCCGTAATAGGCGCAGAAGAGCATGTTCACCCCCATCTCGCCCACGGAGACGCCATTGATCGTCTCGTCTTCAACGGCGAAGGACCCGGTATGGCACAAGTGCCCGCCGTCGGTGTTGGATTTCGCGTGCTGGCCCACCATCATCGCGGCGTCGAAGCTGTCGTCGCAGCCGAATGGGTAGCCGATGGGGCGTCCGAACAGCAGTTTCGCCTCGGGGTGCAGGAGAACCGGGTTGATTGCGCCATGTCCGTGTCCGTCAACCACGAGGACCTCGGTTGCGCCGGCATCCAGACAGCCCTGCACGGCGGCGCTGGTTTCGAGGGTGACCAGTTCCCGCGCGTACTCATACCAGCGGTGCTCGGGCGCGCCGTAGTCGTGCCAGCTGGGGATGCCTGCACAGCCTTCGAGGTCGGTGATGATGTAGACCTTCATAGTGGGCGCCTCCTTGGGAATTGCCGGCATTTCCCGCAACCGCACGGGACTTCCTGCAATGTCCGCACCAAACGAAAGGCCCCGGCGGACCGGCCGGGGCCTTCGCTATGTAATCAGCCTTTGCAGGCTGGGTGAACCGCTCAGCGGTTCGGGTAGGGAACGGTACCGTCGTCGGTGGGCGGGTTGTCATCCCAGGCGATATTCCACGGCGGCACACGGTTCTTGCCGTTTCGCTTGACGAAGGCCTGGAGGGTCAGCCACTTGACATGCCCGTCGCAGTAGGCGGCGTTCACGCCGTTGTTGTGCCGGTTCGCGCCTTCCTTCTTCGAGTCCCAGTCCAGGTCGAGTTCTTCCATGAGCCCGGCCCAGTCATTGGTCCCCGGACGCACGGATTGGTCGCCGCTGTCGAAGGCCATGTAGGTCTCGGCCGGGTACTCGAGCTGGTAGATGCTGCCCACGGAGCCCTCGATGCCGTCGTAGGGCCAGCCGTAGTTGCCGTCGTAACTGTTGTACCAGCCCATGGCGTCCCACGAGCTGCTGACCCGGTCCGGGCTGGTGGGGCAGTCGAATACGTCGGCGTTCTTCACGTAGGGCATGAGCTTGTACCAGGAACCATAGCCGGCATACTCTGGAGCAGCCTGGGTGGCATTGTAGCTGTACAGGTAGCCGTCGTAGTCTCCCGCATACATGAGCATGGCTGTTGCGATCTGCTTCAGGTTGCTGGTGCAACTGGCCGCTTCCGCCTTCTCGCGTGCCTTGGCGAACACGGGAAAAAGGATCGCCGCCAGGATCGCGATGATTGCGATGACCACCAGAAGCTCGATGAGTGTAAAGCCCTTCTTTCGCATGGTCTCTCCTTTGTGATACGTCTGCTTCAGGATTGCAGGAATCAGTGGGTCAAAGCATCGCGCACGGCCTGGAGGACCAGGCCGGGAACGCTGCTGATAACGCCGAGTGCCGCCGAAACGAGGACAAGCGCCAGCGCCGATCCGACTATGTACGCCCGCTCGCGCATTGCTTCTCGGGGTGTGGGGGTGAGTGCTTCCTGCCAGTGGGAGTCTGCCTGTGCCATCGGTGCCAATTCCTTCCCGGCCTGCGCCGCGTCAGTTTCTGTCGCCCTTTATCGGGGCCAGCCAAAGCTTAGCCCGCAGCAGTTAAGCCCGGCGGAAGTCCGGATTAAGGCTGTGCTAACGCGCGACGCAGGATGTTGGCGGTGACATCAGGAAGTCTCAAGGGACGCAGGCAAGCTGCCGCCAACGACGGGGAGGTTCTCACGTGAACTGCATCGTCATCTGCCTGGACACTCTGCGCTGGGATCATCTGGGCTGCTACGGGAACACAGTGGTGGAAACGCCGGGCATGAACTGGCTGGCGCGCATGGCCACCCGGTTCGATGCCGCCTACTGCGCCAGTTTCCCGACTATCCCCATGCGCACTGACGCTTTCACCGGCAATGTTCGCTGGCCGGTATACGGCTGGAAGAACCTGGGTGAGGACGAGACCACTTTCGTCCGGCTGCTGGCGGATGCGGGGTACCATACGGCGTTCGTCCACGATACCTGGAACATGGTGCCCACGGGGTTTGGGCGAGACTTCCACGAGGACATCCTTCTGGAACCGCCACCGGGGTGGGAGAGCAACATCGAGAAGATCGAGGTGCCTGTCCCGCGCGAGCGTTACCGCCAGAATGCCGGCGGGTACATCCGCGACCGGGCGAGGACCCTTCACTGCAGGCATGAGGAGGACTGGTTCGTGGCGCGGACCATGACCGCCGCCAGCGAGTGGCTCGAGGACAACCACAGGCGCGACAGGTTTTTCCTGTGGGTGGACAGCTTCGAGATTCACGAGGATTGGTATGCGCCGGACTTCTACACCGAACACTACAGCCCGAACTACCGCGGGGTGGACTACTCCTACCCGAACTACGGCTATGCGGATATTTACAAGCCCGCGGAACTCAAGCGCCTGCGGGCCCGGTACGCGGCCGAAGTGACGCTTACCGACCGCTGGGTGGGCCATCTGCTGCGCAGTGTGGAGCTCATGGGCCTGCTGGAGAACACCATGATCGTGCTGGTGTCCGATCACGGCATGTACATCGGAGAGCACAAGCGCACCGGCAAGCACTCGGTGGACCCGGAGGATGCCTGGCCGATCTACGACGAGGTGGGGCGAATTCCGCTGCTGGTCTATCTGCCGAAAACGAAGTTGCCGAGGCGTTGCGGGGCACTGGTGCAGGCGGCTGATCTCGCCCCGACGTTTCTGGATGCTCTTGGTGTGCGCGCACCGGAGACCGAGGGCAAGTCAGTCCTTCCGCTGATGCGCGGCGAAGCGCGGACCCATCACCCGTATGTCTTCACTTCTTGCCACAGCGGGCCCGGTCCGGGCCGCATCCAGTACCTGCCTTCCTGCATCACCGTGACCGGGCCACGCTATACTCTAGTCACGGGGCCGGAAGGCTGGAAGCCGGCACTGCATGACCGGCGCGAGGATCCAGGGCAGGTGCGGAACATCATCCGAAGGCACCCGGAGATCGCGCGGAAGATGCAGGGGGCGCTGGTTGACTTCATGCGCCGGCAGGGAGCGGACGAGGGGTACATCCAGGCGTTCACAAGCATCTGACAGGGGAACTGATGTCAGTCCGGACCGGATGGTAAAACGGGATCGCGCGGCGAGGGCAATGGGACCCATCCGGCCCGGTCGATCAGTGTCTCAGTCGGTCTCGTTACGGGCCAGTTGAGGGCGTCGCGCCGGGCACGAGCGGCGGCACGGCGCCGGCCGGCGCAGGTGTGATCAGTGAAGGGCCCGTCCCTGCGCCGGTGGGGACAAGCTGGGTCTGGGGCTCCTCATACCAGGCTTCCGCCTTCTTCTCGAGGGTCAACGCATTGAAGCGGATCACCTTGCCGTTGCAGGCGATGTAAAGGTTCTCCCCGCTGATGAGCATCGCAGGCTGGGAGATGACCACGCTCGGAGCTGCTGCGCCACCAGCACCGAGCATGGGCGCAGTCAGGCCCCCGAGCCCGCCCAGTAGCCCCAGCCCTCCCATGCCGCCCATGCCGCCGAGCAGGTCGCCAAGGCCCATATCATCCCCCTGGCAGAAGGCCGTACCAGTCAGGAGCCCGATGAGTGCGAAGTTTGTCATGAGAACCCAGGTAAGTCGCTTCATGGCCGACGCTCCCCTATCTGTCTCGATGATCACAACGCGCGGGCGCTCCGATGAGCTTCCCCGCGCGCTCTCAGTATCTTAGACATCATTGGCCAGACGGGGGTGCCTTCAAACCCGCCGAGACCATCTACACCTGCATCCCGATGAGTTCCAGCGTCCTGCTCCAGCAATTCCGCAGGGCCTGGGACACCGGGCCATCCGGGTCAAACTCCACCAGCGGCGTGGCCGCCGCCACCGCTCGCGTCACCGTCTCATCGTACGGCAGGCGTCCGATGATGCTGGCGCCCATCTCCCGGGCTGCGCCTTCGGCCTCCTGCGCTTGCTGCAGGTTCAGGTCGGCCTTGTTCACGATGAGCGCGGTCGGTATGCCGAAATGTGCGGCGGTCCCGATCACGCGGCGCATGTCGTGAATGCCCGACGGCGTGGGCTCGGTGACGATGAGGGCGAGATCAACGTCCGCGAGGGCCGCGGTTGCGGTACAGCCAATTCCGGGCGGCCCGTCAATGAGCACAAGACTGCGTCCGTCCTGCATCGCAAGGTCTTCCGCGGCCTGGCGCACCATGGTCACCAGTCGGCCGGAGCTTTCCGCACCGGGCACCAGTTTGGCGTGGGCCATCGGGCCGTAGCGCGTCTGCGAGACGAACAGGTCGCCGGTGAGCGCCGGTTCCATGTGCAGGGCCTTCCGGGGGCACACCAGGGTGCAAAAGCCGCAGCCCTCGCAGGCGAAGGGGTTCACGGCCTCGACCGTAATCGCCTCGAAGCGACAGTGGCGCTCACACTCGCCGCAGCGTGTGCAGAGGTTTTCATCGCGCACTGCGACTTGCGCGCCGTAGAACTGCTCCTGCCGATTGACTTTCGGATGGAGCATCAGGTGCAGATTCGCGGCATCCACGTCAGTATCTGCCAGCACCTTGTCCGGCCCGAGGGCGGCGAAAGACGCCACCACGCTGGTCTTGCCGGTACCACCCTTGCCGCTGACGACGGTGATCTGCTTGTACGGGGTCATCGCGCCACCTCCCTGGCCACGGAGTCGAAGAGGCCTGCCAGCACCGGGCGCCAATCGGGGAACTCCAGGGCGAGAGTGCGGCCCCTGGAGTATGCCCGGGCGATCTCCCGGTCGTGGGGGATGCGCAGGAGGATGGGGATGCCGCTACGGCGACAGTACTCATCCACACCTGCATCGCCCACACCATCGCGGTTCACCACCACTCCGCAGGGCACCGAGAGCGCCCGGCAGGTCTCGACCGCTGCGCCCAGGTCGCTGAGGCCGAAGGGAGTGGGTTCAGTGACGAGAATGCAGTAGTCGCTCTCCGCAACGGTCTCCTGCATGGGGCAGGCAGTTCCCGGCGGGGCGTCGATGATGGTGATGCAGTCCGGCTTCGCGTGGGCTTTCACGGCGCCCGTAACAGCGCCCGTATGCTGCTGGGCCACCTCGGAGCGCCCCTGGACGAACTCGATGCCACCTTCTGCCGTACCGGTGTCCACGCGCCCGATCACCCGGGGGATCTCGGTGATGGCATCGACCGGGCAGATCCAGGCACACGCGCCGCAGCCGGTACACAGTTCGTGGAAGGTGATCACCGCCTGGCGTATGCGGGCGATAGCGCTTGCGGCGCACACTTCGGCGCACTTGCCGCAACGCACGCATTTCTCCAGGTCCACCCGGGGCACCAGCAGTTCCACGGGCTCGGTCCCGGTGAATTGTACGGGGAGCACCAGGTCTGCGTTGGGCTCCTCAACGTCCGCGTCCAGCAGTTGCACTGCGCCGGGGTGCAGTTCGGCCAGGGCATAGGCGAGGGACGTGGAAAGCAGTGTCTTTCCCGTCCCGCCCTTACCTGCCGCAACCGACACGGTCAGCGCAGGTCGGTCTGAATCCCTCTGCATAGGACACCGACCTTTCAGGCGTTGGGAGATTGGCCGGATGGAGGCTAAGAGGTTCGGATAAGGCCGTTGGCGGCGACGGACAGGACTAACCCGGCGGCAATGTCCAGCGTGCGGCCCGGGAATGCCTCGCGCATCGCTTGCGCGGACGCCTCACCGGTGCAGTGTGCCGCGCCGATGGCGGATACGCCGGCCGCTGCGAGGTCTCGCGCAAGCTCCCGGACTTCATCGCCAGGAGCAGCTACCAGGTGTGTTCCGCCGGCGATTGCCCAGACCGGAGCGCCGGGCGCGATTTCCCAGGCCCTTGCCAGGATGTTCCGCAGTCCCGCGTGGGCACAGCCGGTGAGGATGAAGACGCCCTCGCCCGCACTGAGCACCAGAGACATGTCGTCTACGAAGTCGTCCGGGCCGGTGAGATCGTCGCGGGTTCTGAGCAGGTGCGGCGCCGGTACGCTGCCGGTGACCGAACGGGGCACGAAGCCGGTGGTCCGCACTCCGGGAGCCACCTCGACCGGCTCATGGCACAGGCGGAACCGGGCGCCGAGGGCTTCGTACTCAGACCGGGCAAGGGGCATGCCGATGTACCGGGCATCCCCTTCCGCGCCGCTGGCGAAGGTGGGCTCGAAGGCTGCCGGGTGAGCCCACACATCCAGCGGTCCCGACTGCTCCAGAAGCGCGGCAAGCCCGCCTGTGTGGTCGTAATGGCCGTGGCTGAGCACCAGGGCGTCCAGCGTCGACAGGTCCGCCCCGGCCTGCCGGGCATTGGGCAGGAGCGTGGGGCCGGAGCCCGTATCGAGTAGCACCCGGTGTCCGGCAGATTCCACCAGCGCCGCCCATCCGTGCTCGGAGCCGAAGCCAGGGAGCGCCCGGTTGTCGCACAGGATGGTGATCCGCAGGACTTCGGCGTGCTCGCTCATCTCATCAGGCCTCACTCGATCTCATCGCACAACTGGGCGAAACGTGACATCATGTCTGCCCGGCGCCGCAGGACGTCTGCCCAGGCCTTGAGATGCGCCC
>Ga0067045_1031106_pt1 | contig 13164 bp, 10 predicted proteins | sample TerdegcTABiofilm_FD_59184 | JGI IMG/M metagenome (GOLD analysis project Ga0067045, IMG submission 59184) | Combined Assembly of (Gp0054472, Gp0054536) Wastewater bioreactor microbial communities from Singapore -Terephthalate degrading...
CGACGGCCGAGCCGTGGCCGCCGCCCTGGAACTGGCCGCGGCCTGGGAGGACAGGCCGACCCTGATCTGTTGCCGGACGGTCATCGGCCGGGGGGCGCCTGGCGTCTGCGGCGACCATGGGTGCCACGGCGCGCCCCTCGGCCCGGAAGAGATCGCCGCGGCCAGGAGGCATCTGGGCTGGGACCATCCGCCCTTTGAAATTCCCGAGGCGGTCCGGCGCGCCTGGGACGCCACGGAGCGCGGAAAACGGGCCGGCGAGGCCTGGCGGGAGATGTTCGCGCAATACGCCCGGGCCTACCCGGAATTGGCCTCGGAGTTTTCCCGGCGCATGGCCGGCCGGCTCCCGGCGGATTTCGGGCCGGCGGCCGAGGATGTCGTGGCCCGAACCGAACGCGAGAAAAAAAGCCAGGCCACCCGCAAGGCCTCCCAGGAGGCCCTGAAGGCCTATGCCCCCGTCGTGCCGGAACTCTTCGGCGGATCGGCGGATCTGACCTCCTCCAACCTCACGGCCTGGCCCGGCGCGACGACCGTCCGGCCGGGAAGCCTTTCCGGCAACTACCTGTCCTACGGGGTGCGGGAGTTCGCCATGGCCGCCATGATGAACGGCATGGCCCTGCACGGCGGTTTCGTGCCCTACGGGGGCACGTTCCTCGTCTTTTCGGACTACGCCAGAAACGCCCTGCGCATGGCCGCGCTCATGGGGTTGCGGGTGATCCACGTCCTGACCCACGACTCCATCGGGGTGGGCGAGGACGGCCCGACCCACCAGCCGGTGGAGCATGTGGCCTCCCTGCGCCTGATCCCGAACATGCGCGTCTGGCGGCCCTGCGACGCCGTGGAAACGGCCGTGGCCTGGCGGGAGGCCATAGCCCGGTCCGACGGCCCGACCTGCCTGGTGCTTTCCCGCCAGGACCTGGCCCATCAGCCCCGGTCCGAGGATGCCACGGGCCTGATTTCGCGCGGCGGCTACGTCCTTGTCGACTGCCCCGGGGAGCCGGAGGCGGTCATCCTGGCCACCGGCTCGGAGGTGACCCTGGCGGTGGAGGCGGCCGGGCTCTTGGCCGGGGTGGGCCGTGCCGTGCGCGTGGCCTCCATGCCCTGCCTGGAGGTCTTCGACGCCCAGGACGAGGCCTACCGGCAGAGCGTGACCCCCGGAAACGGGGTCCTTATGGTCGCGGTGGAGGCGGGGGTCTCCTGCCCCTGGCACAAGTACGTGGGCCGCGACGGACTGATCCTCGGCCTTGACCGTTTCGGGGAATCCGGTCCGGGAGAGGTGCTTTTCGAGCATTTCGGCTTCACGGCCCAAGGACTTGCGGCCTCCGTCCTGAAGCGGCTGGAGGACCGGAAGGCGTCCGGGCCGTGCCGGCAACGCCCCGGACTCGCGCCGGAAGGGCCTTTTTTCGGGACAGGGCGCGCGTGCGCGACAACGAAGGAGGGATGACATGCCGCTTGTTTCCTTGAAGGTGATTCTGGACCACGCCGCGGCCAACGGCTACGGGGTGCCGGCTTTCAACGTCAACAACATGGAGCAGATCCGGGCCATCATGGAGGCGGCCCACGAATGCGACAGCGCGGTGATCCTGCAAGGCTCGGCCGGGGCCCGGAAATACGCCGGAGCGGCCTTTCTGCGCCATCTGGTCGAGGCCGCCCTCGAGGAGTGGTCGCACATCCCCCTGTGCCTGCACCAGGACCACGGGGCCTCGCCGGCGGTCTGCGCCCGGTCCATCCAGTCCGGATTCTCCTCGGTCATGATGGACGGATCGCTTTTGGAGGACGCCAAGACGCCCTCGGACTACGCCTACAACGTGGAGGTCACCAGGCGGGTGGTGGACATGGCCCACGCCTGCGGGGTCTCGGTGGAGGGGGAACTGGGGGTGCTGGGTTCCCTGGAGACCCTGGCCGCCGGCAAGGAGGACGGCGTGGGGGCCGAGGGCCGGCTGACCCGGGAGCAGATGCTCACCGATCCCGACCAGGCGGCCGCCTTTGTCGCCGAAACCGGGGTGGACGCCCTGGCCATCGCCATCGGGACCAGCCACGGGGCCTACAAGTTCACCAGGCCGCCGACCGGGGAGGTCCTGGCCATAGACCGCATCCGGGAAATCCACCGCCGCGTCCCGGACGTGCATCTGGTCATGCACGGCTCCTCGTCCGTGCCCCAGGAATGGCTGGGGATCATAAACGCCCATGGCGGGGCACTGGGAACGGCCTACGGCGTGCCGGTGGTCGAGATCCAGGAAGGGATCCGCAACGGGGTGCGCAAGGTCAATATCGACACCGACCTGCGTCTGGCGGCCACCGGGGCCGTGCGCAGGCATCTGGCCGAGAACCCGGCCAATTTCGACTTCCGGAAATTCCTGGCGGCCGCCGCCAAGGCCATGAAGGAATTGTGCCGGGACCGTTTCCTGGCCTTCGGCTCGGCCGGATGGGCCGCGCGCATCACGCCCCGGTCCCTCGGTTTCATGGCCGACGTCTACGCCAGGTCCCCGGACCGCTGAGCGGCCCGGGCTTCCCCGCAACCCAAACGGACCTCGGGAGGGCGCCCATGCACAGCAGCGAAAAACCGCCCGTCATCGTGTCCCCGTCCCTTCTCTCCGCCGATTTCAGCCGCCTGGCCGAGGAGTTGGTCAGGTTGGAGGAGGCCGGGGTGACCTGGGTCCATTGGGACGTCATGGACGGGAACTTCGTCCCCAACATCACCCTGGGCCCACAGATCATGGCCGCCTGCCGCAAGAAAAGCGGCCTGTTCTTCGACACGCACCTGATGATCCGCGACCCGGACCGCTACCTCAGGGATTTCGTCGAGGCCGGGGCCGACCTGGTCTGCGTGCACGCCGAGGCCTGCCCGCATCTGGAACGCACGGTCAGCGAGATCGCCCGCCTGGGGGCCAGGCCCGCCGTGGCCCTCAATCCCCATACCCCGTTGGAATTCCTGGAATACATCCTGCCGCAACTGCACATGGTGTTGATCATGAGCGTCAACCCCGGCTTCGGCGGCCAGGGGTTCATTCCCTTTTGCGCGGACAAGGTCGGCCGGCTGTCGGAGATGATCCGGCGACGAAACCTGTCCACCCTGATCGAGGTGGACGGCGGGGTGTCTCCGGAAAACGCCGGCGAGCTCGTGCGCCGGGGGGCCGACGTCCTGGTCTCGGGGTCGGCCTTTTTCAGCTACCGGTCGTACAAGGCCAGGCTCCAGGCCTTCCTGAAGGCCGCGCCCCGGCCGGAATCCGGCTCCGAGGACGCAACGGGGACGAAGGCCGCGGTTTTTCGTTCGGGTTCAGGGCATAAGCGGCGCTGATCCCCGGACGGACGGCGACCGGGGGCGTGAAAAGGTCCCGGCGCGCGGTCATGGCCGCCGGGACCTTTCATGAGCCCGATGACGCCGTTTACGGAAAAAGGAGGGACACGACGCGCCCCGGGCCTATGATGACCCCATGCGGGGAATGCCCTGACCGGGCCGGCGGGCCCGAACACCGCATCCGTGGGGGGTGGACATGACAACCCGGGAAAACGGCGACATCCGCCTTTTGGTCCTTGGATCGTCATCGGGTTGCGCTACGTTTCTGGAATCGGTGCGCAACGCCCCGGGCATCGCGGTCGTCGGGCTGATCGACACCGCCCCGGACCCGGACGGCCTGGCCCTGGCCAGGGAGATGGGCGTTCCCTTGTGTCGGCATCTGACGGACTTTTCGAACGATGACGCCGTGGACGCCGTCCTTGACTTCACGGAGGGCGAGGAGGCGGCGCGGGAGGCGACCCGCAGGTTTTCCGGCCGGGCCCCGGTGCTGGGCGGCCAGGGTTCCCGGCTGGTGGCCCGCCTGGCCGGACTGTACGGACGGCAGTCCGGGTACGAGGAGAGGTTTCGCGCCGTGAAACGGGAAATGGACGCATACCTGGACCGCGGCGAGCGCATGATCGGCAGGTCCAGGCAGACCGAGGAGGTCCGGGAGCTCATCGAGCGGGTGGCGGCCACGCCGACCACGGTGCTTTTGCTCGGCGAGACCGGCACGGGCAAGGATCTGGCCGCCAGGGGCATCCACGCCGCAAGCCATCTGAGGGACAAGCCGTTTATCACCGTCAACTGCACGGCCCTGACCGCGACTCTGATCGAGAGCGAGCTTTTCGGATACCGCAAGGGGGCCTTCACCGGGGCCGAGAGCGACCGCAAGGGCCTTCTGGAGGAGGCCGACGGTGGGGCCCTGTTCCTGGACGAGATCGGGGACATGCACCTGGAGCTTCAGGCCAAGATGCTGCGGTTCCTGCAGACCGGCGAGGTGCGCCGGGTGGGCTCGGTCCAGGCCAGGCGCGTCGACGTCCGGGTCATCGCGGCCACCAATCGGGATCTGGAACGGGCCGTGGCCGCCGGGGACTTCCGCCGCGACCTCTATTATCGCTTCAACACCTTCACCATCCGGCTGGCCCCCCTGCGGGAACGCGTCCAGGACATCCCCTACCTGGCCTTCCACTTCCTGACCAAGGCCGAGGCCAAGCTGAACAAGAAGACGGACGGCATCTCGGACGAGGCCCTGGGCCTGCTGACCGCCTACCACTGGCCCGGAAACGTGCGCGAGCTGGCCAACGTGATCGAGCGGGCGGTGATTTTGTGCCGCGGCGGCCGGATCGTCCCGGAGGACCTGCCCAGGGGCCTCGGCCTCCCATGCCCGGCGGCGCCCGGGCCGGTCCCGGGAGGGGCCTCCCCGGCGGGAGGCGTCGAGGAGCCGGACGAGGCGGATTTTTCCGGACAGCGGGAACGGATCATGGCCAATTTCGAGAGAAAGGAACTGCTCTACTACATGAAAAAGGCCGATGGGAACATCAGCCAGGCCTCCAGGCTCTCGGGCATCCCCAGGCGGACCTTCTACCGCAAGCTGCGCAAGTACGGTCTGTAGCCGAAGGCCCCCCGCCATCGGGGGGGCCACGCGATCCCGGCCCGGGGCCAGGGCGGCGTCCAGGTCCCGGGCGTCCGTCCGGGCGCCGTTTCGCCCGCCTCAGGCCGGAAGCCTGTCCCTCCAGCCGGGATACAGCCGGTCGGCGTCCCCGGGGAAGGAGGCGAAGGCCCTGGCCAGTTCCCGGTGCTCCCGGGCGTAGTCCAAAAGATCGATACCCCCGGCCCAGGCCTCGGCCGCCTGGCGCAGGGACAGGGCCCCGGCCGTGGGGCCGTCCAGGTGGCCGTAGGCCCCGCCGCCCGAGGTCTGGCAGATGTTGGCGTGCCCCAGGTTGGTGAAGAAGCCCGGCAGCCGCAGGGCGTTCATACCCCCGGAGATCATGGGGGTGACGGCCTTCATGCCCAGCCATTCCTGGTGGAAATACGGGCCGTCGGCCGCGTCGCGCTCGATCATGAAGGCGATGCTCCTGTCCGCCGGATCGCCTTCCATCTTGCCGAACCCCATGGTGCCGACATGCATGCCCGACGCGCCCTGGAGGCGGGCCATCTTGCCCAGGACGAACGCGGTGTAGCCGCGCCGGGACTGGGGCGAGGTCACGGCGCCGTGCCCGGCCCGGTGATAGTGGAGAAACTGGCCGGGGAAACGCCTCCTGGCCGTGGTCACGGCCGTGGGGCCGGCCACGTAGCCGTCCACGAGAAAGGCCACGTGGGGGGCGTTTTCGCCGAAGGCCTCGAGGATGCATTCGCCCCGGGCGACCATTTCCCACGGGTCGTCGGCCGTGATGTTGGCCGAGAAAATCTTGGCCTGGCCGGTCTTGTCCTGGGCCCGGCGCATGGCCTCGGCCACGGCCGCGACGGTCCGCCGCAGGGGGGCGAAGGGCTGGTTGCCCTGGGGCTCGTCGTTCTTCACGAAATCCCCGCCCAGCCAGAACCGGTAGCAGGCCTCGGCGAAGGGCTCCGGCCGCAGCCCCAGCTTGGGCTTGACGATGGTGCCCACGATCATGCCGCCGTTGCGCACCGGCCGGCCCAGGATGCGCCACAGGTCGACGATGTTCATGGCCGGGCCGTCGAAAAGGCGCAGGTAGGCGGGGGGGACGTAGAAATCGTGCAGCTTGGCGTATTCGATGTCGCCCATGCCTTGGTTGTTGCCGATGACCAGGGTCAGGAAGGAGGCGATCATGGCCCGGCCGTCCGTGATGTTGCGATCGAACAGGTCCAGGGGATAGGCGATCTTCATCAGGCTGTCCCCCCCGCCGACGTCTTGGACGGCATAGACCAGGGCGTCCACGCTACGGGTGAAGTCGTCGGTGGTGACCACGGCCACGTTGGTCCCGGTGGAGGATTCGGCCGCGAAATGGGCCGCCGCCCCGATCCGGTCGTGCCCGGCCCTGGGCTTCATGACGTAGGCGCACAGGACGTGCCGCCCGGCCGCGATGAGTTCGCTTTCCTCCAGTCCCAGGTCCACGTACCGGTCCGTCTGATCATAGTCCGCCATGGCCGCCTCCTTCTGTTGTTGACGCGACCGGGGGGCACCGGGACGCGTCCCGGACCGTCCGGTCCGTTTTTGGCCACGGTAGGGCCTTGACCTTTGTGAATCAAATCAATAATTTTTCAATCAAGTATAGATTATAGTCTATGGAGAAGCCATGCCGGTCCCTGGAGGAAGCGAATTCGCCAGGCGCATCACCCTGCGCCAACTGGAAATCTTCGAGGCCGTGGTCCGGCATGGCGGTTTTTCCCGGGCCGCCGAGGCCGTGCATCTCACCCAGCCCAGCGTGTCCATGCAGGTGGCCAGGCTGGGCGAGGCCGTGGGCAGGCCCCTGTTCGAACAGATCGGCCGTCAGGTGCACCTGACGGCCGAGGGCCGCCGGCTGCATGCCTGCGCCGGGGAGCTTTTCGAGGCCCTGGAACGTTTCCAGGCCGAGATGGCGGACATGGAGGGGCTCAAGCGCGGCCGGCTGCGCCTGGCGGTGGTGACCACGGCGGAATATTTCGCCCCGCGGGTCCTGGGCGCCTTCAGCCGGAAATACCCGGGCATCGAGGTGGAACTGGTGGTGCGGAACCGGCGCAGGGTCCTGGAGCGGGTGGCCGCCAACGACGACGACCTGTATATCCTTGGCCAGCCTCCCCAGGGCCTGGAGGTGACGGCGGAGCCGTTCCTGCAGAACCCGCACGTCCCCCTGGCCCCGGCCGGCCACGTCCTGGCCGGGCGCACAGCCGTGCCCCTGGCCCGTTTCGCCCGGGAGCCGATGATCATGCGCGAGCGGGGCTCGGGCACGCGCAAGGCCATGGAGGGGCTTTTCCGCGAGGCCGGGCTGAGCCCGCTGGTCAGGATGGAGCTGGGCGGCACCGAGGCCATCAAGCAGGCCGTGGCCGGCGGCCTGGGGGTCACGGTCCTCTCGGCCCACGCCTTGAGCCTTTCGGGCGTGGCCCCGCTTTTTTGCATCCCGGACGTGGTCGGCTTTCCCCTGCGCCGCCAGTGGCGTCTGGTCCGGCCGCGCGGCAAGGCCCTTTCCCCGGCGGCCCGGGCCTTCAGGGCCTTCGTGCTGGAGGAGGGGCCGGCCCTGGTCGGTCCGCTGCCCGTGGCCGGGCCGCTCTGCCTGCCCTCCCCCACGGGGCGTCAGGGCCGGGGCGGCGAGGCCGATGAAATCTGACCCTCCCGTGATCCGTTTTTTGTTCACCGCACACGTGGCCTGGAGGTTTTGAACAGGCACGCCGGGCCTGGCCCGCCCCCTCCGATCCGGGCCCGGTGTGCCAGGCCTGGCCCAAACCTGGGCCCCGGCCCCGTTCTTTGTGCCGCCCGCGACACGCCGGGTCGGACCGCCTTTCCCTCCTCGCCGTCTCAACATCCCGCAATCATGGAAGGATTTGCGTGCGGGGACATTCCCGGCCGGCTGGTATGCAAGTTGTAACCCCTTCGACATGCGCCGCGTGGACGAGCGAGGGAGCGGCCTTCGCGGGAGGCAGTGCCGGTCGGGCGCGAAGGAGGGACTATGCGACAGGGACCGATGGAAAGACGGGGGGACCGCGCCGCGCCGGCGAACCAGGGCGGTTTGCCGCCGTTGCCCATGGAGGCCAGGCAGGCCCTGATCCACCTGATCAAACTGGCCGAGAACTGGCCGGGCCTGGCCTCCGCCCGGCCGTGCGTCCGGCCGTGCGTCCGGCCGTGCGTCCGGCCGTGCGTCCGGAACACCCCTGTGAACGCCCAGTACTGGGCATGTGGGTGGAGATCGTGAACCGCCGGCAACCAGACCGCAACCTGGCCCTGGATCTCGTCCGGGTCACCGAGGCCGCGGCCCTGTCCTCGGCCAGATGGCTCGGCCGGGGCAGGAAGGAGGAGGGGGATCGGGCGGCCGTGGACGCCATGCGCCTGTCCTTCAACGCCCTGGATATCGACGGGGTGGTGGTGATCGGCGAGGGGGAGAAGGACCGGGCCCCGATGCTTTTCAACGGGGAGAGGCTGGGGTCGGGCCGGGGACCGGAAATGGACGTGGCCGTGGACCCGGTGGAGGGCACCAACCTCCTGGCCCTGGGGAGGCCCAACGCCATAGCCGTGGCCGCCCTGGCCCCGCGCGGGAGCATGTACGACCCGGGCCCCGCCTTTTACATGAAAAAGCTGGCCGTCCCCCATCAGGCCAGGGGATGCGCGGACCTCGCCGCGCCCACGGCCGAGATCCTCGGGCGCGTGGCCGCCGCCCTTTGCAAGGATGTGGACGACCTGACCGTCTTCGTCCTGGAGAAGCCGAGGCACCGGGAGTTGATCCGGGAAATCCGGGAGGCCGGGGCGCGCATCCAGCTGCATACCGACGGGGACGTGGCCGGGGCGCTCATGGCCGCCATGCCCGGCTCCGGCATCGACCTCATGATGGGCACGGGGGGCGTGCCCGAGGGCATCCTGGCCGCGGCCGCCGTGCGGGTCATGGGCGGCGAGATCCAGTGCCGGCTCGACCCCCAGTCCGAGGCGGAACACGAGTCCGTGCTCCGGGCGGGCCTGGACCTGAACCGGATCCTTTTCACCGAGGACCTGATCGGGAGCGAGGACGTGTTCTTCGCGGCCACGGGCATCTCCGGAGGAGGATTCCTCGGGGGCGTGGAGTTCAACGGTACGGGGGCCAGGACCGTGTCCATCGTCCTGCGCGGCAGGACCGGCACGATCCGGCGCATCGAATCGGATCATGCCTTCGACAAACTCATGCGCTTCAGCGCCATCAGGTACGATTGACCAAGGATGCGGCCTTCCCGTGCGGGGGCCGCATGGCCTCATGAAAGAGGCGGGGGAAAGGACCATGAAGACCAAAAGACCCGTCATGCTGGGGATCGTGGGCGACAGCGCCACGGGGAAGACAACGATTTCGGCGGGCATCGAGCGCATACTCGGGCCTGACCGGGTGACCAACATCTGCTCGGACGACTACCACCGCTACAATCGCGTCCAGAGGAAGGAGAAGGAGATATCCGCCCTGCATCCCGACTGCAACTACGTGGACATCATGCAGACCCATTTCCATCTGTTGCGCCGGGGGGAGGCCATCCTGAAACCGGTCTACAATCACGCCACCGGGGATTTCGATCCCCCGACGTACGTGCGGCCCAAGGAGTTCGTGATCGTCGAAGGGCTGCTCGGATTTTATTCCAAGACCATGCGCGACGCGTTCGACGTGAAAATCTACCTGGATCCCCAGGAGGAATTGCGGGTCGACTGGAAGTTCCAGCGGGACACCACCAAGCGGGGTTATACCCGCGAGGAGGTCCAGGCCTCCCTGGAACGGCGCATGGAGATTTCGGGAAAATTCATCCGCCCCCAGAGAAGGTACGCCGACATCGTCCTGCATTTCTATCGGCCGGAGCAGGAGAACCCCAAGGAGACCGGGACGCATCTGAACGCCAGGCTGATCCTGCGGCCGACCATCCGTCATCCGGATTTTTCTGAATTCATCGACCATCGCAGCCAGAGGCCCTGCCTGACCATCTCCCTGGGGCGCGACGAGGGGATGCCGGTGGACATCCTGCACATCACCGGGAACATCAAACCGGTCACGGCGGAAACACTCATGGACATCATCATGGACAACATGTCCGGCAATCAGCTTTCGACCTCTGATGGCATCGGAACTTACAGCGACGGACAGAAACAAAGGACCAGCTATCCGCTGGCCATCAGCCAGCTTTTGACCTGTTACCACCTTTTGAGCGCACGGCAGGGCTTGTCGTAGCGCCGCCGGGCCGTGTCGGGACCCGGCGGCCATCGACACGGCCCGGCGGGATGCATCTTTCCGGATCCTCGCCCGGGGGGGCCGGCCGGACCGGCCCCTGGCCCCTCCCTTCCGCAAGAAAGGGCGGGCCAGGGCAACCCCGCCGCATACCGCCGGGGCGGCCCGGGCCTTTCCCACTCCGGATCGCGCGGCAGTTCCTCTCCCGGCCAAAGGATTCTCGCGACCAGTCTTGGCGGACGTCGCCATCCGGGGATGCTCGAAGGAGAAAATTGCCCAGAATCTGTTGAGATCGGGCGGGAGGCCGGGATTTCCGGCGTTCGGCGGGTCGGGAAACGTGGGAGGGGCCGTCGGCCGCCCTCGGGGTCAGGTGGAGCCACCCTCGCCTCGGGCCGCGCGCGGCGCTAGCGGTTATTCATACGGATAGGTCTGTCCCTCGAACTCCTTGGCCCGGGGATTGGGGTACTTGCCGTCGGCGATGAGCTTCTTGATCCCGGCGGACTTGTCGAAGTACTTGGTGTGCAGCAGTTCGTGGGACTTGTGCTCCAGGGGCGCGTGCAGGAACTTCTTGTAGAGCTCCTTGACCTGGGCGTTGTCCTGGGAGGCCCGGACCTTGAACTTCGCGTCCGCGCCGTACACGCCGTTGATGCGGTCCATCATGTAGTCCTTGAGCTGCCGTCCGGCGGCCACGGCCTTGCCGGTCAGGCGCAGTCCGATGAGCACGCCGCCGGAGGCGACGCACGCCGCCTTGAGGAAACCGCGCCGGGTGAGTTGCGTAAATGACATGGCGTTCCTCCTTAAGCCTTGTTGGCGTTATACATGGCCAAGCGTTTCTGAAGCGACGCATGGAAGGTGGTCACGCGACGATCCATGGCCTCGAGCACGCCGGGGGTGATCGGCTGCCCGCCGCCCATGACGCAGCCGCCCGGGCAGGACATGAACTCGATGAAGTGGTACGGCGACTTGCCGGCCTTGACCTGCTCGCAGATGTCCTTGAAGCGCTTGGCGCCATGCACCACGGCCACCTTGACCACGGTGCCGTTTAGGTCCACCGAGGCCTCCTTGAGGCCGTTTAAGCCCCGCACGCCCTTGAAGTCCCAGCTTTCGGGCTTTTTCTTCATCACCGCCTCGTAGGCGAAGCGCAAGGCCGCCTCCATGACGCCGCCGGTGACCCCGAAGATGGTCGCGCCGCCCGTGGACTCGCCCATGATGGCGTCACGCTTGCCGTCCGTGGACTTGGGCAGGTCGAAGCCGGCCTTTTTGAGCATGTAGCCCAGTTCGCGGGTGGTGATGGTGGCGTCGATGTCCCTGAAGCCGCTGGCCTTGAGTTCGGGGCGCAGGCCCTCGTACTTCTTGGCCGTGCAGGGCATGATGGACACGGTGTAGACCTTGGCCGGGTCGTACTTGGCCTGCTCGGCCCCGTAGGTCTTGGACAGGGGGCCCATCATGCCGATGGGCGACTTGCAGGTGGACAGGTTGGGGATGAGCTCCGGATAGTAGGTCTCGACGTACTTGATCCAGGCCGGGCAACAGGACGTGAACTGGGGCAGGGGCAGGTCCGACTTCTTGGTCAGCCGGGCCAGAAGCTCGCTGCCTTCCTCCCAGATGGTCACGTCGGCGGTGTATTCGTTGTCCCAGACGTGGTCGAAGCCGATCTTTTTCAAGCCCTCGAGCATCTTTTCCGTGGTCACCGAGCCGACGGGCATGCCGAAGCAGTCGCCCAGGCCGTAGCGCACCGCCGGGGCGGGCATGGCGATGACCTTCACGTTCGGGTCCTTGATCTTGGCCTCTATCTCCGGGATGAACGACTGCACCTCGTAGATGGCCGACACCGGGCAGTGGGTCAGGCACTGGCCGCAGTTGATGCAGGCCGCTTGATCCGGGATCTTGTGCGGCTCGCCGGTGTTTCCGGTGATGGCCCCGGTTGGACAATAGCTCATGCAGGTGTCGCAGCCGATGCATTTCTGCTCGTCGACCTGGACGAAGAAGAGCTTGTCCGGATCCGCATTGGCGGCCGGCACCTGGTTTTCATAGAAGATTTTCTCGATCTCGATTCTGCTCATGACAGTCCTCCATGTTTCGTTGTACGAGACAATTCCCTTCACATGGTTTTTCGGTGCGTGAATCCTCCTTTTTCACCGCGCGACTTTCATGACGGTTCGCGCTGTTTCCCTCGGGCATGAACATCATGTCGCATGAGACTCTGTGGTTTTCGCGGGCGTCAGGCACCTCCTTGCATGGCCGCCACCCCTGGCGGCGTTTGCCGATACGTCCCCCGGGCCGTGTCGAAGGCCGCGCGCGCGGCGGGGAACGGTTCCAGGGCGCGCGGCAACACCCCTTGCAGGAACGAGATAGCCAGGCCGTAGTTGGTGATGGGTACGTCCTGACGCTCGGCCCGGTACATCCGGGCCAGCATGGCCTTGCGGTTGACCACGCAGGCCCCGCAGTGGATGACCAGCGCATAGGGGGAAAGGTCGTCCGGATAGTCCGACCCGGCCCGGACCTCGACCTCGATGGCCCCGCCGGCGTATTGCCGCAGCCAGCGGGGAATCTTGACCCGGCCGATGTCGTCGGCCAGGGGGTGGTGGGTGCAGGCCTCGGCGATGAGCACCCGATCCCCGGGGCGTAGGCCTTCGATAGCCGCCGTACCCCGGGCCAACTTGATCAGATCGCCCTTGAACCGGGCCATGAGGATGGAGAAGGTGGTCATGGGCACGTCTGGCGGCGTGTCTCCGGCGGTTTTGAGCACCACCTGGGAATCGCACACCACCAGCGAGGGCTTGCGGGAAAGCCGGTCAAAGGCGTCGCGCAGTTCGCGCTCCTTGACCACCATGGCCTGGGCGTCGCTGTCCAGGATGTCCCGGATGGCCTGGACCTGGGGCAGAATGAGCCGGCCCTTGGGCGCGCCCAGGTCGATGGGCACCACCAACACGGCCAAATCACCGGCCCGGAGCAGATCCCCCAGAAGACGAGGCTCCTCGAACCAGTCTTCCGGGGCCAAGCCCACCAGGGCCTCCTTGAGCCGGTCGAGGCCCAGGCCCCGGCGGGCCGAAACCCGGATCACCGGCGGGG
>Ga0067045_1031107_pt1 | contig 13160 bp, 9 predicted proteins | sample TerdegcTABiofilm_FD_59184 | JGI IMG/M metagenome (GOLD analysis project Ga0067045, IMG submission 59184) | Combined Assembly of (Gp0054472, Gp0054536) Wastewater bioreactor microbial communities from Singapore -Terephthalate degrading...
CCCGCCTCATCCTGCGACTGCGGCAGCGGGCGCAGCACGGTGGCGGTATTGCTGACCATCGCCTTCAACGCCTCGGCCGCCTTGTTGGCCTTGGACTCCTGCCAGAAGCGCAGCAGGGTGGACAGCACCACCATGGTGCCGATCACCACGGTCGCCTTCATGTCGTCGGTCAGCCACGAGATGACCGCCAGCAGCGTCAGCAGCAGGTTGAACGGATTGCGGTAGGACAGCCACAGGTGCTGCCACCAGGTCAGCGGCTTCTCCTGCTCCACCTCGTTCAGGCCGACGCGCTCGCGGATGGCCTCGGCCGTCTCGTCATCGAGACCGTGCTCGCTGCTGCCCAGTTGCGCCAGTAGCGCCGCCGGCTCCGCCAATGCGGCAGACACCAGCCGCTGGCCCAACCCGGCCGGCAGCTCGCGGCTGACATCCGTGCGCACCACGCTGTCCAACAAGGCCAACCGCCGGAAGTGGCGGGCGAAGTGGCGGTTGCTGAGGAAATTCGCGAAAAACTCTTTCAGGAGGGTGAGGGTCATGGGGAATCTCCGTGGCCCCTGTCGCGACAGGGAACCGCTGTGCCATCCATCGGGATGAAGACGAGAAACAGGGCAATTCAACATTTAGGGCAGTCTGGCGCCGCCCTGTGGCAATCCGTCATCCGCTGCGCCATGGCTTGGGCAGCCAGCGCAGGCCGATCGCGACCCAGCGCTGCCCTGCCCCGCCGCCCAAACGGTCGCCACAGGTGGCATCCAATTGCAGGCGTTGCGGGAGCAGCCAGTGGCGGACGCCGACTTGCCAAGACGGCCTGCCCGCTGACTGACCAAAGGTTTCGGCCAGCAGCGATGTCCGCTGATGCCACTGCCATTCGCTGCCCAGGCCCCAGCTGAGGCGATCGCGATGGCTGCCCCCTTCACGCACCCATCCCAGGTTGGCATGGATCAGCAGCGCATCGCCTGCGAGCGAAAGCGTGGCCGGCACGTAGTCATAAGCGTCGGTCGTCCCGGCGTTCACATGGCGTACGCCGCCCACGGCCAAGGCGAGCCCCCAGCCGGCGTCATCCAGCGGCCGCAGCGTCGTCTTGGCCTGCACCAGCACGCCGGAATCGATGCGCGCGCCGCGCGCGGCAAAGGTCGCACCGCCCACGGTCAGCTCCACGCCGCGTCCGAAATTGCAGGCCGGCAACGCCCAGACTTCGGTACCGGAGCGGGCCCGCTGGACCCAAGTTTCCAACTGACAGTGGCCGGGCTCCACGATGCCGGCATCGTCCACCACCATCGGACTCCCCGCCTGGGCGCTGCCCGACGCCAGCCAAGCGCACGCCAGCCCGACGGGACGCCATGCCGGCACGCCGCGGGCGCGGGGGAACGGAAGGATACGCATATGGGGTCTCCTCGCAGGTCGAGGGAGATCCGCCCATGCACACTGCCCGGCCCAGGCGGCCATCGACCGTCTGCGCCAGGACGCGCTTGCCGGACGACAGGCGCGCTTCGCCGCCATCCCCGGACGGGAACGGCCAGGCTATGCAGTTGTCGGAAAGGGATGCGCGCCAGGACAAAGGACGCGCGCTACCGCTTCTCGCTTCCGGCGAGACAGCGGCAGGAGACCTGCGCTTATCTTGCCGAGAAGATGCCGGCTTGCGCCGGCCGACGACTGTCGCTCGAACAAGTGCCCACTTGGGGGAGTCTCCATAGCTGAAAGCGCACGCATTGTAGGAGCCCGCCACCGCGGCTGCAAGCCATGGCGTGGAAAAGAACAGCTGGGCTGGTTAAGTTCGGCAGGCGGCCGGCCCGTAATCCCCCCCTGGTAGCCGTACCAGCAATTACTAGGAGAGTCTGGCGAGACGTCAACTCAGCGAGGGCAGGTCACAGTGGCCTCAGGCCAAGGACACTCTGACGCAGCGACCGCCCAGTCTCCACTGCCATTGAACTGAGGCAATAGATCTATGGCAGGGATCGGGTTCTACCTGACTTGGTCGCTCATCGCAATGCCGAAGCAGGCTTGCTGATCCTATAGTCAGAGCAGAGCTTGTTCGAGCCTTTGCTTGCGTGCCTGCCAGGTTGGCATGACCTGCCCAAGCAAAGCAAAGAATTCCGAGCTGTGATTCTTGTGAATCAGATGGCAGAGCTCGTGCACGATCACATATTCAACACAGGGGCGTGGTGCTTGCACCAGCCGTGAGTTCAAGGTCATCTGCCCACCAGGAGACAAGCTTCCCCATCGGCTACGCATCTCGCGTACTACGATGCGTGGCTTCTCGTGCCCAAGTCGCTGGAATGTGTCAAAGGCATCCGTCAGCACTGCATCGAACACCTCACGGGCGCGCCCGAGATACCAACGTCGCAACAGCGCTTTCACCTTTAATGGAGGCAGGTTCCCAGGGCCGACGACCCACATCTCGCCCCGGGTCAGTTTCACCTGTTCCTGACAGACCTCCGGGTCGTTGGCCTTGACGCGCAGTCGGTACTGTCGCCCCAGGTAGCGATGCGATTCACCGCTCAGATACTGCCGGGGTGCGGTGTGTCTTTCATAACGCGAGAACGTTTCAAGCTGGCGGCTCACCCAGCCGGCGCGTAGACGAAGTTTCTCGTCGATGGTGGCGTCATCGCATCCGCTTGGCGCCAACACGAGAACGCGCCCGCCCGGGTGAACCTCAATGCCTAGCGTTCGTCTCGACGGGCGCTCGACAACCTCATAGCGGATGACCCCGGCACCGTAACGAACCAAGCCGCTTCTGTCGCTCATACCACCATCCGGTGCCTGGCCAGCTGCATCGTCCGGTCGATGATGTCGTCCATCTCACCGGTGGTGAGCATGACCCCCTTCTTGCCCTTGACCTCGTCGTACAGGTAGTCGTCGATCTCATTCATTGTTCGACGTTGTGCGTCCAGATCGTCCCAAAAGCCCACCTTCTTGTTTCGCTGAATGATCGACCAGATATCGAGAGCAGCATCGGCAGCCAGCGTTGCTGCCGCCTCTTCCGCTTTCACGTGGCCAGCCACATAGGGCTTGAGAACGCCATACAAGGCGAGGGCATGGTCGTGACCGGCCAACTGTGCCGGGGCATCGTCACTGCGCCGGTTGACCACCGCGTCCTTGATCTCACTGACCTTGTTCAGGTATTCCAGATCGGAGATGCGTTGGGCCCGAAAGTCGTCGATGGCCTGCTGGATGAGCTTCGAGAACTTCTCGTAGAACGCAGGGTCTTGCTCCAAGCGCTCGCTGATGGCCTTCTTGGTTGCATGCGCGATCATGTCCGCCTTGGCGGCCGTGGTCCTGGTCTCACCTTGTTCTTCGACCACCTGCTTGAACGCCTTCTCATCGAAGATGTTCACGGGTTCATTCAGGCGCACCACTTCGTTCGCCGAGATGTGCGTATCCAAGAGTTTCTTGATCTTCGGCTCGAAGTCCCGGTAGTCCACCGATTCGGCGTAGCGCAGCTTGACGGACGCCTTCAGGCTCAAAAACCGCTTGAGATCGTTTTTGTAGGACTGCAGCTTCTTCTCTGGCGTCGATGCGATGAACTGCTCGGACGACATCGCGATCGACAAGGTCTTGCCATAAGCCGCCAGTCGCTCATAGAAAGAGTCGCGCAGCTTTTCATCCGCCAGCAGCCGCTCGTAGGCTTCTTCGTCGTGCTGGTTCTTGACCTCTTTGAAGAGGTCCCAGAGATCGGCGTGGCGCTGAGGCAGCTTGGCCACTTCTTCATGGATGCTGACCAAGGCCCCCGCCAGGTCGTCCTCGTCGAAGCCATCCAAGGCGCTATAGGTGGTCAGCGCCTGATCGAGCTCGCCCAGTATGCCGGCGTAGTCGATGATGTAGCCGAACTCCTTGGGTTGCGTGCCCTCGTCATCGTCATATAAGCGATTCACACGTGCGATCGCCTGAAGCAACGTGTGCTCGCGCAGCTTGCGGGTCAGATACAGCACCGTGCTGCGCGGTGCGTCGAAGCCGGTCAGCAACTTGTCGACGACGATGAGAATCTCCGGATCGTCGCCGTGCTTGAACAGGTTGATGATCTGCTTGTTGTACTCCTCCTCGGAGCCGTACCGCTTCATCATCCGTTCCCAGAAGGCGACGACCTCATTGGATGGCTCGTCGTCTACCTCCTCGTTGCCCTCGCGGGTATCCGGTGGCGAAATGATGACTTCGCTGGTCACGTGCCCGATCTCGTCGAGGAACTTCTTGTAGGTCAGCGCGGCCGCCTTGCTCGGGGCGACGAGCTGCGCCTTGAAGCCCGTGCCCTGCCAGTTCTGCCGGAAGTGCTCGCTGATGTCGAAGGCGCGCATGTAAATCACCTGGTCGGCCTTGTTCAGCATCTCGGCACGGCTGTACTTCTTCTTCAAGTCGGCCTTCTGCGCGTCCGTCAGGCCTTGCGTATGGCGCTCGAACCAGGTGTCGATGGCCTTCTCGTTCTGCTCCATCTCCACATGCCGCGCTTCGTAGAGCAGCGGCACCACCGCCCCATCCTTGACGGCCTGATCGATGGCGTAGGTGTCGATCAAGCCACCGAACTTGGCGAAGTTGTTCTTCTCCTTTTTCATCAGCGGCGTGCCGGTAAAGCCCAGGTAGCACGCCATCGGGAACATCTGCCGCATGCGCGCGGCAAAGCCGCCGAAATTGGTGCGGTGGCTCTCATCGACCAGAATGAAGATGTCGGCCGACTCCTCGACGTGCTTGCGGATCGACAGCGCCTTGTCGAACTTGTGAATCAGCGTGGTGACGATGTGCGCCTTGTTCTCGGACACCAGTTCCAGCAGGTGGCGCCCGCTGTCCGCCCGGTCGGGCGTCAGGCCGCAGGCGGCGAAGGTGTTGCCCAGTTGTTTGTCGAGGTCCACCCGGTCCGTCACCAGCACAATGCGCGGGTTGCGGATATCAGGGTCCAGGGCCAGCGCGCGGGCCAGCATCACCATCGTCAGCGACTTGCCCGACCCTTGCGTGTGCCAGATGATGCCCCCCAAACGTCGTCCCACGTCGTCCCGGTGCTTCACCCGCTCGAGCACCCGCTTGATGGCGAAGAACTGCTGATACCGGGCGACTTTCCGGACGCCGCCATCGAACACGGTGAACTGCAGCGCCAGGTCCAATAGGCGCGCCGGGCGGCACAGGGCGTAGAGCATCCGGTCCTGCTCGGTGATGGCCCAGGTTTTGCCCACATCCGGTTCGCGCAGCGATTGGCCATCCCAGATCAAGTCGAACAACCCCGCCTTGGCTTCGGCGGGCAGGGGCTTGTCGAGCACGGCACGCAGTTCCTCGCCGGGGATGTCTTCGCGCCACAGGGCCCAGAACTTCGCGGGCGTGCCTGTCGTGGCGTAGCGCACCTCATTCTTGTTGGTGGCCAGCAGCAGCTGCGTATAGGTGAAGAGTTTGGGGATGTACTCCTCACGCTGATTGCGGATCATCTGCGACACCGCCTGGCTGACCTCGACCTTGGGCGACTTGCACTCGATGACGGCAAACGGAATGCCGTTGACGAACAGCACGATGTCCGGGCGACAGGTTTCCGTGCTGCGCGTGCGCTCGACCGGGAACTCGGCCGTCACGTGATAGTCGTTGTTGGCCGGGTTCTTCCAGTCGATGTAGTGGAGAGTGAAGCTCTTGCTGTCGCCCTCGATGGACTGCTCCAGCGACACGCCCAGCGTCAACAAGTCGTAGATGGCCTCGTTGGTCTTCAGCAGGCCGTCGTACTTGACGTTCTTCAGGCGCTGAATGGCCGTCTGGATGTTCTCCTCGGAGAAGAGGTAGCTTTGCCCCTTGTACTGGATGCGGTTGTTTTTCTTCAGCCGTTCGCGCAGCACCTCCTCCAGCAGCACCTGCCCCGGCTTGCCACCGCGTGCGGCCAGCGCCTGCTCGGGCGTGAGGTAGGTGTAGCCCAGACTGATGAGCAACTGCAGCGCGGGGATTTGCGAGAGGTACTTCTCGTTGAAGTGAAAACCGCTCATTTGACCGCTCCTCGCAGTACGCCTTGGAGCGCATGACGGCTCGCAACCAGATTGATATTGGCCTTGAGCAATGCCTCGCCAGAGCTTCGGAGTCGTGTTTTGCGCATCGTTAGTTACTCATCAAATCACCCAAGCTGGGTGCTTGATAGCGTTGAAAAAGTCGACGCACTCGGATTTCGGCGTCCGCCCCAGCCGTTCCCGTCGGGAATCAAGCTTGTGAACCAGGCCCTCGTAGAACGCCTGTTCCCCGGGATAGGCTTCCGGTAACGCCTTAAGCTCCAGCCACCTGCGATACACATACGAAACCGCATCGGCAACTTGTACGAGTGAGGAATGTTCCGACTTGATGGCGAATGCGGTGTTGATGATTTGGTCGAAGCGTTCTGATTGCTTGAGCTGTTGCCACACCGCCTTGCCCTTGATGGTCCTGCACTGTTGGTAGAGCCCGTCAAACCATGGATTCGCGTAATACAGGCCATCCGACAGCTTGGGCATGTGAACCTTGTTGTCGTCAAAGATGATGACAGACAGGCCCTTGTTGTTCGACTGCGTCTGCATCTTCTTCTGGATCAGTCCACTGATGAACATGCCAAGCAGGGTCCAGTAGTCGTTCGATCCAGGTATCGCGTATGCGCCACTGGCACAAGCTGCATTGAAGGCTTGGAAGGACATACCGAAGCCGTAGATCCTCGACACCTCAACGGCCAGGTCACACATGCCCGTGAGGAACTGTTTGCGCTCATCAGGGGCTACGACGTTCCAGCCGCCTCTGCCATTGATGAAGGCTTTGGTCTTGAGCTCCTTCGGGGAACCTGGATGCTTTGCCAAAAAAGCGGCCAAGGCCTGATCGAACTGGCTTGTGTACTTGCGCAGGCGGTACGCATCGATCAGCAACCCGGCCATGACGAACACGTCACCTTCGCCGGCGTCTCCCGACTCATCGATATAGGCGAACTTCATGCGGCCACCTCCTCGGGAACAGGCACGCGCCACTCGCCCGTGAGCAGCTTTTGCATCAGGCCGCGTTTTTGGCGACGAAGCCTGTCCAGTTGCATCTGCAAGAGAGCGATCTCGCGGCGGGACTCGTCAAGGATGGCGGCAATCCGCTCCTGATCTGCTTGGCTTGGCAAATCGACTTCCATAGCGGCTAGCGCAGAAAAGCGCAGTGCCTTGCGTGTGCCGCCCTGGGTCTCGCGGGCAAGTAGCTGAGCAAAATAGCTGGAGTTCAGGTAGTGAGAAAGAAACTCCGGGTTCACCCCATCCGCAAAGAATACGCCATAGGCCGGGCTGATGATCCCTGCCTCATGCTCCGTGAGCCGGTTGAATACGAAACGCCCGTCATCGCTCATTGAACGGAACGTGAAGTCGCCGCGCTGCATGATCTTGTAGCCGGTGTTGTCTTCGCTGGTCACCTGCTTGGAAAAGTATTCCGCTTGCAGGAACAGGCCACGTCGGGATGAGGTTAGGACAGGATACTCGTCATGTACCGTGCTGCGCTCCGAACGTTCCTGGATCACATCGCCGAGCGCCAGTGTTCCCCAGTGTTGTCTCGCGCCTTTGTGGTCAATGAGCTGTTGCTGCAGCCAGCGGTGTGCTTGGTCCTTCGCCGCGATCAGGCGCTCGGTGGTTTCGATGGCGGTGTCCCAATCAGAGAGCAGCGCGCCTATTGCCACTTGCTGGTGACTGTCCGCATACGGAATTGAAAAATCACGGATCAACCCCGCATTAAGGTTCTGTTGGCCGCTGCTATTGCTTGCTGCTCTGAGCTCTTCGTATCGGTACAAGAGCTGCTGGTAAACATACCGCGTGTCGAAGCCTTTTTTGAGAATTAGCGCAGCACAGTTTTGATTGATGGCAGCATCGGTGTTCAGGATGGCGACTTGCCCACGTGTTTTTCCCTGACCGATCATGGCCATCAAGATCGAGCCTGCAGGAATGATCTTTGCGGCTGATTTCTTGAGCCCCTCTTCCGTAATGAATTCGTCGATATCCGCAAGGTTGATCTCGCAGTTCTGTATCAGGCTTGTTTTCACCCATGGGATGGTGCCACCCCAGTATTCAGGCCGTTCACGATCCGGAGTTCCGCCGGATGTAACCTGAGCGATCTCTCCGAGTCGGATCATCGGTTTCTTCATTGCCCCTTCCTCCTTGGGCGTTCCAACTCCCGCTCAATCCGCTCTAGCGTCCGCGCATCCTCCGCCTCGGCCGCCAGGCGTTTCCGCACCGCCCGGTCGAAATCGGAAACATACTCCGCCTCCTGAATGCGCCGGTATTTCTCGAACTCGCTTTCCGCGTGCAGGCGGGCGGCTTCGGCGCTGATGCGGCCGGCATCACTCAGGATGCCGCGGTCGGTCAGCTCCAGAAAGCGGTCGAGCTGCTGGGCCCAGTCTTCCATTGTCATGGGGATGTGGCGGCGGGCGCGGTCTTCGGCGAGGTCGAGATAGCTGTTGACCAGCCGCCCCAGTGCTTGCAGTTCGTCCTGGGTTAGGTAGTTCTTGGCGACGCTGACGTCGCTTTTGAGGATGCGGCCGTGCGGTGCTTTTTCCCAGGAGGTCAGACCCATGTGGGGCTTGCTGGCATCGGCGCGGGCGTGGATCAGCTCGGCGGCGGTCTGGCCATGGATGGCGTAGTGCAGCTTGTTTTGCACCTTGGCGAAGAATGCGCGGGTTGTGGGGGCGCTGGCGTCGTAGTCGATGGCGGTGGCGTAGATATCGGTGATCTTCTGGTAGAAATGCCGCTCCGAGAGACGGATTTCGCGGATTTCTTCCAGCAGGCGCTGGAAATAGTCCACGCCGAGGAAGGTGCCGTTTTCCAGCCGTTTTTTGTCCAGCACGTAGCCCCGGATGGCGAAGTCGCGCAGCACCTGGGTGGCCCAGCGGCGGAACTGGGTGGCGCGCACCGAGTTGACGCGGTAGCCGACGGAGATGATGGCGTCCAGGTGGTAGTGCTTGGTCTGGTACTGCTTGCCGTCGGCCGCAGTGATCCGGAAATTCCGGACAACTGCGGCTTCGTCCAGCTCGCCGCTGGCGAAGATGTTGCGCAGGTGTTCGCTGATGGTGCGCACGTCCACGTCGAAGAGCGCGGCCATCAGCTTTTGGGTGAGCCAGATGGTGTCGTCCTGGTAGCGCACCTCGATGCTCTGCTCGCCCGCTTGCTGGGTGAAGATGAGAAACTCGGCGGCACTGGCGCGGATGTGCAGCGTGCCGTCGGTGGGTGGCGGTGGGGCGGTGCGCTTGCGGGTCATACGCCCTCCACACCCAGGGCCTTGAGGTGCTCGCGCATGCGGGCGCGCACGTCCGCCAGCTCCCGTTCGAGCTGCTCGATCTCGCGCTGCACGGCGGCGACGTCGATTTCCGCCTCTTCCTCGAAGGTGTCCACGTAGCGGGGGATGTTGAGGTTGAAGTCGTTCCCGGCGATCTCGTCGAAGCCGGCGACATAGGCGTACTTGTCCACGTTTTGCCGGTTGCGCACAGTGGCGACGATCTTGTCGAAGTGCGCCTCGGAGAGCTGGTTCTGGTTCTTGCCGGGGATGAACTCGCGGCTGGCGTCGACGAACAGCACGTCCCGCGCGTGTTCGCGCGGGCCGCCTTTTTCGCGCGCGCGGTCGAACAGCAGGATGGCCACCGGAATCGAGGTGGTGGGGAACAGGTTGCCCGGCAGGCCGACGACGGCATCGAGCAGGTTTTCTTCGATCATCGCGCGGCGGATGCGCCCTTCGGCACCGCCACGGAAGAGCACTCCATGCGGCACGACGACCGCGACCCGGCCTTCCTGGGGCAGCGCGCGCTCGATCATGTTGGTGATGAAAGCCCAGTCACCCTTGGACTTGGGCGGCACACCGCGCCAGAAGCGGTTGAAGCGGTCGTTATCCGCGTGCTCCGCCCCCCACTTGTCCAGCGAAAAGGGCGGGTTGGCGACCACCACGTTGAACTTCATCAGCCGGTCGCCTTCGATCAGCGCCGGGCTGTTGAGCGTGTCGCACCACTCGATGCGGGCGGCGTCCTTGCTGTGGATGAACATGTTCATGCGCGCCAGGGCCCAGGTGGCGCCGTTGACCTCTTCGCCGAAGAGGGCGTAGTTGTGGCTGCCTTGGGCCTCGACCCATTGGGCGGCTTCGATCAACAAGCTGCCGGAGCCGCAGGAGGGGTCACAAATACGGTCGCCGGGCTTGGGGTTGGCCAAGGCTGCCAACAGGCGCGAGACCATCTTGGGCGTGTAGAACTCGCCCGCTTTTTTGCCGGCATCCGACCCGAAGCGCTCGATGAGGTAGATATAGGTGTTGCCGATGACGTCTTCGGCCACCCGGGAAGGGCGCAGATCGAGCTTGGCGAAGTCCTCCAGCAAGGTTTTCAGGCGGCGGTTGCGGTCCTTGGCCTTGCCGAGGTTGGCCTCGCTGTTGAAGTCGATGTTGCGGAACACGCCTTCGAGCTTGGCCTTATTCGCATCTTCGATATGGTCAAGCACGATGTTGATCAGCTCGCCGATGTTAGGCTCGTTGCGGCGTTCGTACAGCGCGTTGAAGTCCCCCAGGAATCGGTCGATGACGCGGACTTTCCCGGTCTGTGGATCTTCTTCTTTCAACTCGACATACGGCAGGACGAAGCGCTCGCGCTCGAGCTTGCGGCGGATGCGTTCGTCGTCATCGCCGTACTGGGCCTTGTATTCGGCGTAGTGGTCGTTCCAGAGATCGCTGATGTACTTCAGGAACAGCATCACCAGAATGTAGTCCTTGTACTGCGCGGGATCGACCACGCCTCGGAACGTGTCGCACGCGGCCCACGCGGTGGCGTTGACTTCTTGTTGTGACAGTTTTTCGGTCATGGTGTGCTGCTTCCTCTCTTCAAATCAGCGCTGCTTGCCGCAGCAGGATGCTATCGAGCAGCGCCTTGCGGCGCTCCCTCAACTCCTCCAACAAGGCAACCTCTCGGGACGCAAGCTGTGCGATCTCGACAATAAGTCGCTGTCTCTCAAGCGGCGGCAGGGCGACCTCGAGGCCATTGAGCACCGCCTTGCCGATCATCTTCACGGCCGTTCCGGCCGCCTGCCCGGCAAGCGCTGCTTGCGTAGCGGGGTGGTTGATGAACCACTGAAGGTAGGCCGGCTCGACGATTTCGGTCTTTGGCCGGATCAGAAGCATCGGCGCGGCCAGCACTGCGCGGCCAATGTATCCCCCAACTAGTGCAGCCGAATTGGTCACTCCCCGTGATCGAAACAGCAGGTCCCCCTCCTGAACCAGATGGCGATCCTTCAGGTCGGGCATCTGAATGCGAGCCAAGCCTTCGGGGTGGAGGAGGTTGGTGTCATCGATGTCCTTCATCTGGATGACCGCGACATCGCCCTCCGCATCTGCTTCCAGGCGGCTGCGGAACGAGTAGCCCATGCGGACTTCTGCGATGTCGGCCAGCAAGAGATTCATTGCGCTGTAATCCAATTTTTGTGTTCAACTGCTTCCTTCATGAGCGAATGTAGACACACAAGACAGGCTTGTCAAGCGCTGTAAAGACTTTTCTGGGAAGTTTCTGAGCGAGCCTGCGGCAGCAGCTCTGACGAGAGCCGATGCGGCTAAATCCCGGCCGAGAAAAGCAACAGATGGAGAAGCCGAAAGTGCGTCGGAGCGGGGCCGTTTGGAGGACTGGCGCTCCGATAACAATGCTGGAAGCCGTGCCACCACTGGCGCTGCGGGCAGAAAAAACCCCAACCTAGAACGGTTGGGGTTTCATTATTGGTGGGGTGGGCCCTACCGAACTAAGCGCTGCAGATCTTTATTTTGCTTGCTTTAATAGCTGACAAACCGAATCGTGCCCCCAGAAATGCCCCCAGTAGCGACCGCTTGTGTGGCTACCCCAACTGGACGAACTCACCCTCGCGCCGTCAGTTGCAGTGGACGAACGCCCCGTTGACGAAGCACTGCTGGCCAGTGCGCTCATCACGAGCAAAGCCAGATCCTGGCGGCTGCTCGTACCAGTTGCCATTCTGATCCTGAAAGCGTCGGGGCCCCGTCTGCGCCTGAGTGGCCGAGCTGCCCATGGTGCGATCGCGTGAGGAATAACGCGGGGTTGTGTAGCCCTTCCTTGAATCGAAGCCCACGTTTTCCGGATCGAACCTGCTCGGATTCACGGGCATGGGGCGCGGCTGCTCGCGGTAGGTCTGCTGCGTATTCGCTGGATAAGCAGCACCGGCATACGCAGCCTCCGCCCGAGCCTGGGCTTGCAGCTCGGCCTCGAATGCCGCCTGCTGGGCTGCCTGCTGCCTCTCCATCAGGCGTTGCTGCTCACGGAGCATTCGCATTACCTGCCGATTCTGCTCGGCTTCGACTTCAGCGCGGGCCAGCATGTCGGCGGTGGTTCGGGCGACTTCCGCCCGATTGAGAAAGTCCTCCCGCGTGATCTGGAAGGCCTCTTTGATAAGTCCATAGAAGGTGAGGCCCTGCCTGCCGGACTGGTAGATCCGCACCGCGTTCTGCCACATGGCAAGGCTCCCTTCCGTATCTGCCAGCATCCAGTCAGCGCGGTATTCCTCCGCCACTTTCTGCACCGCAGCCTTGAACAGGGGCTCCCTCTCCCCGTCGGGAACACTGGCGACAAGAGACTCAATGGTGGGAGTCTGAATGGGCTCTGGGGCTTCAATCGCGACCGGCTCAGCCTGTGCGACAGCCGGCTTTGCGGGTTCAGACCCACCGCAAGCCACCAGAATCAGGCAAACAGAAGCAAAACCCATCCTCAACATAAGCCCCCCCCTCCTTTCGCCGAAGCGTACCACCGGCCGTTATTCGGCTAGGCTCAGCAGCATCCGGGGGCAGCCTGGTAGAGCTCCGGTCTTGGGGACCGGCTGTCGCAGGTTCGAATCCTGCCGCCCCGACCACGCGCAGAGTCCGAGGTTGCCGAATCCCTGCTCAACCGGCCACCAACTCAGGCATAGAGCGGGGAAGGCAGCGTCGGGTAGGCCCGCCAGACGTGCTCGTACACCGCCGCGGTGGTGGCCTCCACGTCTTGCTCATCGTAGAGACCCAGCGGAAGCCCGGTGGTATCGTCGTACAGGAAGTCGTGGATGGTCACCCGTACCGCGTCGCGGTTGCCTTCGGTGGCCTGCCAGTCGGCAATCTCGGCCAGCCGCGCCTTCAACGCCGCCAGCAGTGACTTCGAGACCCCCTTGAGCCGTTCGATGCCCTGCTTGTCCAGGTTCGGCTTGCGCAGCAGGTCGAACAGCGCCAGCGTCTCCTCGTCC